>Ga0182013_10005172_pt1 | contig 15293 bp, 11 predicted proteins | sample 612S2MmetaG_FD_120487 | JGI IMG/M metagenome (GOLD analysis project Ga0182013, IMG submission 120487) | Permafrost microbial communities from Stordalen Mire, Sweden - 612S2M metaG | ecosystem: Environmental > Terrestrial > Soil > Wetlands > Permafrost | place: Sweden: Stordalen | collected...
CGAGGCAAATGTCCGCAAGTGAAAAATTCGCGCCGGCCAGCCACGGCCGTCCCGCCGTGCCCTTCTCGAGGATCTCGAGCTGTGCCGACAGTTCCTTGACGTCGGCGCCGAAGGCGGCGCCCCTCTCCTCTTCCTTCTTCTTCGATTCCTTGAAGACGCCGAGGTACGGTGCATTGAGCGAGGCCAACTGCCAGTCCATCCAGCGCTCGACCTGGCTGCGCGCCGCCGGTTCGGACGGATACAGCGCCGCCCCGCCGGAGAGCTTGCCGGCGAGGTAGCGCAGAATCGTGTTCGACTCCCACACCACGACGTCGCCGTCCACCAGCGTCGGGACCTTGCCGTTGGGGTTGAGCGCGAGATACGCCTCGGTCTGGGTGTTGTTGAACTGACGCCCGTAGTCCTCCCGGTGGTAGGGAGCGCCCAGCTCCTCGAGCAGCCAGATCACTTTTTGCACGTTGCCCGATGTGCCTCGACCAAGAACTCTCAACATCAGTTTTCTCCCTCGCCCCGCAGCCTTAAGCCTCGTTAATGATTAATCGCGCGGTTTGTACGCGACCGCATCCATTTCTATCTTGCACTCGATCACCGCACGGGCTTCGACCGTGGTGCGCGCGATTCGTCCGTCCGGAAAGTATTCGCCGAAGATCTTGTTGTAGCGCCCGAAATTGCGCGCATCCGCAAGATACACCGTCACCTTGACCACATCGCTCAAATCCGCACCGTCCAGCAGCAAAATGCGGCGGATGCCCTCGATGGTCCAGCGCGTTTCCTCTTCGATGTTGCCGCTCGACATGTTGCCGTTCTCGTCCTTGGCAACCTGTCCCGAGACGTAGATGAAATCGCCCGCGCGCACGCCCGGGTGAAAGGGCAGATTCGGGTTGCGCTTGCCGATGGTGGTGATCTTGTCGTTCACTGAAATCACGTCCTGTTCAAAGTACCGAGGTTTCGATGACGTCGACGCCGCGCTGCCGGTCGATCAGATAGCACAGGCCCCGATCGTCGATGGTGACATCGTTGGAGGATGCCAGGTTGAAGCCCGACGGCGCGTCCGCTTCGTAGAACGCCACCTCGCGCGGCGCGAACGGATCGGCGATATCCAGGATGCGCAGTCCCTTCGCGAACCAGGCGAACGGAATGATGGTCCCCTTGAAGCGCTCGGACGGCTGATGGCAGCCCATCATCGGCGGCTGCGGCGCGCCGTCCGGATCGAGGCCTTCCACCTGGAAGGTGGAGATCGGCACAGGGCAATGCTCGTTGGTGATGTCGTAAATCCAGGTGAAGGCGGGCGCCGACGGCCAGAGCTTGGCGACGTCCTCATCGGCCACCACCATCACCTTTCGACCCTTCAGCGTTTGCGGAATGGGCAGACAGGTATGCGTCGGATGCGGAAAGGCCGGCGAGGTGTTGCCGCTCGCGATGCGCTTGGGCTTGCTCATGTCGGAGATGTCGAGGATGTGGTAGCCGTGGTGCCAGTAGCTCACATAGAGCCGGTCGCCCATGCGCATCGGATGATGGCAGCGCGGCGCCGGACCCTCGGCCCAGGGATTCGTTTCACCGCCCGCCTGCCATTGGCCCGGAATCCACCAGCGCCCCACTTCCTCGGGATGGGCCGGATCCTTGAGATCCAGGATCATCATGATATTGCCGATGTAGCCTTCGGCGGTCGGCGAGATATAAGCATAGCGCCCGTCGAAGTCGTAGCGGTGCACCCCTTTGCCATAGGTTCGCCACTTGCAGAGAAGCTGCGGTCGCGACGGCGTCGAGACATCGTAGATGCCGAGACCGCCGCCGAAATTCGGATCGCCGTCCTTTCCTTGGCGCTCGTGATTGACCACCATGATGCCGTTGGCGACCCGCACCTTGTGCGAATGCCAGCCCGGCGGCACCTCGACTCGGGCGATGACCGCGGGATGCAGCGGGTCTGCAATGTCGACGATGGTCGTGCCGGTCGGCTCGCGCATGTGGCCGATGTAGAGAGTCTTGCCATCGACCCACACCTGGCCGCCGCCGGGGCAATCGATGTGCGCAAGGAGCTTCGTGTTCTTGGAACGTGCCATTAACTTTTACCTATGATCGTCTCAGCCGTACCTTCGCCCGCTGCGCCGCCGCTGCGACGCCTCCAGCAAAGCCATCAGAAGAGCCGGACGATGTCGCCGTTGTCGTTCTTGCCATGCTTCTGATAGAGCGCCAAGGCCTTGAGCGTCGGCTCATCGCTCCCCACGAACAGAATCGCCGGCTCCTTGTCGGAGAGATTGAAGTGCTGGCACCACGTACCGCCCGGAACGACGAAGGTGTCGAAGGGTTCCCAGTCGAAACGCTGATCGCCGATCAGGCTGTAGCCGCGGCCTTCGAACGGGGCGCACACCAGACTCGCGCTTTGCTTCAAGGGCAGGGTGCGTTCGCCGGGGCGCAGCATCTGCATGAAGAAGGTCATGGTCTTGTAGACGGATTGCCCCGTCGTCGGATCGACATATTCGACCATCAGCGCCTCATGGCGATCCCCGTCCCAGTCGCGGAACTTCTCGAGCAGCTCGCGCATCATTTCGTAGCGGTAGACGAACATGGGCGACGCGTTGCCGGCACCGCGGTGGTGCGAGACGAAACGCGGTAGAAGGCCGCCGCCGCCATAAACGCGCTGCGAGTAGTCCGCCGGAAATCTCTCCGTCTGCATGGCCCGACGGATGCGTTTGCCCTCTTCTTCCTCGGTGTAGTCGTGCTCGAAGTACAGAGAATTCAGCGTCTCCACCAGCGGCAGATCGAGAACGCTCAAGTTGATGGCAGGGTCGTTGCTCTGGTTGCCGTGGTTGTGCCAGGTGTCGTGGGGCGTCAGCACCAGATCGCCCGGGCCGAATACTATGGGCTCGCCCTCGACGCCGGTGAAATTCATCGAACCGGTCAGCCCCAGGCGAATGGCATTCGGAGAATGGCGGTGCGGCGGCATGATTTCGACGGGATCGTTGACCCGGTACGCGACGTACAGCGTCGATGCCGTGGCACGCTGCGGGGCCAAGCCCGGATTGACCAGGACCAGCGACCTGCGCTCCGAGGTTTCGGTCTTGATGAGTTCCGCGGACCGGTGCAGCAAAGGTTCGATTTGGCGCTTGTACTTCCAGATGAACGGCAGCGCCTTGCGGCCCTGCATGACCTGGCGGTCCTCATCGTGGGCGACGCTGCGGTCAACCACCCAATACGGCGCCATGTTGTTGGCGTACACGTCGCGATGCAGTGCATCGAGCGCTGCCGCATCGAGAGAGGTCTCGAGCTTGCCCGTCACCGCCAGTTCTTTTGCACTCATTTCGTACCTTCCTCGAACCAAGTTCGCGAATGGTTCAACCTTGGAGAGGAACGGAGTCTGACGCGAACCAACTGCGCCGTCAACCGAGTTGGCGCTGCGGCTTTCAGGGCGGCGCGCGCCACGGCGCCTGTGGTATCGTAGCGCTGTCAAGGAACGTGGCTGCGTCTATGGATCGAAGCGATCAAGCTCTGAGCAAAGTGCGCGACTTCATCGAGAGACAGAACGTCGCTCTCGACGGGAGAATTCCGCCGGAAAGAACCCTGGCCACGGAGCTCGGTGTGGGCCGCCGCTCGGTCAGACGGGCGCTCGATGTGCTCGAGCAAGAGGGGCGGATCCACCGGCACCAAGGGCGCGGCACCTTCATCGACACCCGCCCCGCTCCCGGCGCCGTCATGCCGGCCCCGAGCGCGGCCGCGACAGGTTCCAGCCGACCGAGCTTGGGCGCCGCCCTCGAGAATGTGCTGGATTACACGAATCCGCTCGAGGTGATCGAGGTGCGGCTCGCGACCGAGCCGGTCATGGCGCGCCTCGCGGCCCTGCGCGCCTCCCAGTCCGAGATCAAGCGCCTGCAGACCCTCGCGGCCAAGACGCGGGCCGCGAGCGACGCCGAAACCTACGAGCGCGCCGACTCCCTCTTTCACCGGACTATTGCCGAAGCCGCGCGCAATACGCTGTTTCTCGCATTCTTCGACACCATGCGCGCCAGCCAGCGCGACGTCGGCTGGCGGCGCCTCGGCGAGAACGCGCATTGCTACAAGCGCCAAACGGTGTATGCCACCTTCCACGAATCGATCGCCGCCGCCATTGCCGCCCGCAACGGCCAGGAGGCGTACCTGCAAATGCAGCGCCATCTCGGCGACGTGCAGCAGTACATCCACGAACAGGCCTATCCCCGCTCGGACTTCGCCCAGTAGCATCGCGGACATTGGTTCGGTCTATACTGAACCTCCATCTCGCAGCGAACCATTCCATGTCGAAGACCGCGGCGTTTGACTACATCATCGTGGGTGCAGGCTCGGCCGGCTGCGTCCTCGCCAATCGCCTGAGCGCCGACCCCGGCGTGTCCGTGCTGCTGCTCGAGGCCGGCGGCTGGGACCGGGATCCCTGGATCCACATCCCCTTGGGCTGGGGCAAGATCCTGCAAAAGCGGCTCCATGACTGGAATTATTTCTGCGAACCCGAATCGAACGTCGGGGGCCGCGGGGTCGAATGCGCACGCGGCAAGGTGGTGGGCGGCAGCTCCTCCACGAATGCCATGGCGTATGTGCGCGGCAATCGCGGCGACTACGACCGCTGGGCCGGCGCCGGCGCTGACGGTTGGTCGTATGACGAGGTGCTGCCCTACTTCCGAAAGGCGGAGCACTGGGAAGGTGGTGCCAGCTCCTACCGCGGCGGCACGGGACCTTTGTCCGTGCAAAACTGCCGCTACCAAGACCCCCTGATCGGAGCGTTCGCCGACGCCGGCAAGAGCGCCGGTCACCCGTGGACCGACGACTATAACGCCGACACTCAACTCGGATTCTCGCGCCTGCAAATGACCATCGGCTTAGGGAGGCGCTCGAGCTCTGCCACCGCCTATTTGCGTCCGGCCCTGCGCCGGCCGAACCTCGAGGTCGAAGTCAGCGCCCTGGCGAGCCGGGTGATGATCGAGGGCGGCCGGGCGAGCGGCATCGAGTACGAACACGGCGGGGTCAGCCGGACGGTACGGGCCCACCGCGAAGTGATCCTGTGCGGCGGCGTCATCAATACGCCGCAACTCCTCATGCTGTCGGGGGTGGGCGATGCCGAGGAATTGCAGCGCCACGAGATTCCCGTCAAGGCCGAGCTGCCCGGCGTCGGACTCAATTTGCAGGATCACGTCTCGGTGATCCTCATGTATCACCGCCGCGAGCCGGGGCCGTTCCTGCGCATGATGCGCGCCGACCGTATCGCGCGCGAGGTCGCCAAAGCGTATTTCTTCGGCACCGGCTTCGCCGCCGACGTTCCGGGCGGCGGCGTCGCCTTCCTCAAGAGCCGCGCCGGCCTCGAGCTGCCGGATATTCAATTACTGCTGACGGCCGCCCCGCTCGGCGCGGGGCCCTATCTTCGCCCGTTCAAGGCACCCTTCACGGACGGCTTCGCCTTGCGCATCGTGATGCTGCATCCGGAAAGCCGCGGCCGGGTGACGCTCCACTCGCGGGATCCGAAGGCGCATCCGCGAATACTGCAGCGATTTCTCGCCACCGATGCCGATTGGCGCGCGGTGCGCAGCGGCCTGCACATGGCGCGCGAGATCGCCGCGCAGCCCTCGATGCAGCGCTTCATCGCGCGCGAGTTCTTCCCGGGCAGCGACAAGGCGTCCGATGCGGACATCGATGCGCACATTCGCGGCACCGCGATCACCGTGCATCACCCCGCGGGTACCTGCAAGATGGGCGCCGCCACCGACGCGCTCGCCGTCGTCGACACGGAACTGAAAGTCCGCGGCGTCGACGCCCTGCGGGTGGTGGATGCCTCGGTCATGCCCGACCTCGTGAGCGGCAACATCAATGCCGCCGTGGTGATGATCGCGGAAAAGGCGGCCGACTTGATTCGCGCCGCACGACCCGGCAGCGCGCAGCCCGGCGGCGCACACCCCGGCAGCGCGTAAACGGCGATGACGGCGCCGCTTCCGCGCAGCTTCGATGTGCTCATTGTCGGCGCCGGATCCGCCGGCTGCGTGCTCGGGGCGCGGCTCAGCGAAGATCCCACCATCCGCGTCGGCGTCTTGGAAGCCGGCGGCCCGGCGACCGATCCGGACATCGCCATTCCGCAGAAATGGCCCCTGCTAGCCGGCCGGGATTACGACTGGGCATACCGCACCACGCCGCAGGCGCGAACCGCCGGCCGCATGCATGATTGGCCCCGCGGCCGCCTGATCGGCGGCTCGAGCTGCCTGCATGCCATGGCCCATGTGCGCGGAGCCAGGGACGATTTCAGTGCGTGGGCCGATGCGACAGGGTCGCCGCGCTGGTCGTACGAGGGATTGCTGCCGGCCTTTCGCAGAACCGAGAATTTCTCCGGCGGCGACGGCCCGCAGCATGGGGCCGCCGGCCCGCTGGCGGTGATGTTGCCCGACGCCGAGTTGAGCCCCGTGGTGCGCGCGTATATGGCCGCCGCAATGGCGGCGGGCATCCCCTGGCTCGGCGATCACAACACCGGAGCACTGCTCGGCGTCGCTCCGAATTCCCTCACCATCCGCGGCGGACGCCGCGTCTCGGCGGCCGATGCCTATCTCGACCCCGTCCGCGCGCGTCCCAACCTGACCGTGATCAGCCATTCCGTGGTGCTCGAATTGACGCTGTCGGGGACGCGAGTCAGCGGCGTCACGGCGCAGATCGACGGCCGGCTCACGGCCTTGTCGGCCGGGATGACGGTTCTATGCGCCGGCGCCATCGCGAGCCCGCTGCTGCTCATGCGCTCCGGCATCGGTCCCGCCGCGAGCCTCGAGCGCGCAGGGGTGGCGTGCCGGTCGGACCACCCCGGCGTCGGCAAGAACTTGCACGATCATTTACTGACGGCAGGGAATGTCTATCGCGCCCGACAGCCCGTACCGTTGTCCCGACTGCAACATTCCGAGTCCCTGACCTACCTGAATTCCGCCGACCTCACCCGCGCCGACGGCGTTCCGGATGTGGTCGTGGGTTGTGTGGCGGGACCCACCGTGACCGAATGCTTCGAGCGGCCCGCGAGCGGCACCGCCTACACTCTGCTGTCGGGCGTGACGCACCCGACCAGCCGCGGCCGGATCACGTTGAGCGGTCCCGCTCCCGACGATCCTCCCCTCATCGATCCGCAGTATCTGACCACCGATCATGACCGCCGGCTCGTGCGTCAGGCACTCGACGTGGCGCGCATGATCGGTCATCAGAGCGCACTCGAGCCGTGGCGCGACGCGGAAATCTATCCCGGCATCGATTGCCGCAGCGACGCCGATCTCGATGCATTTCTACAGCGCGCGGTGATGACCCATCACCATCCGGTCGGTACCTGCCGCATGGGCCGCGCGGCCGGCAGCGTGGTGGATCCCGACTTGAAGCTTCAGGGCTTCGAGGGGCTTCATGTGGTTGACGCGTCGGTGATCCCCGCCATCACGTCCGGCCCCATCCACGCCGCGGTGCTCGCCATTGCCGAGACCTTCGCGGCCGAGATCGCGCGGCCGCTGCTGACGTAGGGCTCTGACTGAGATGCCCAACGTGCTCCTGCATTCGAATATCCGGCAATAGCTATGGCCGGTGCGCATCTTGGTATCGATTCAGTGATCGAGCTCGGACTCAAGCTTCCCGGTGTCGATGAAAGCCCGTACTATGGGGCGCGGGCGTTGAAGTTGAATGGAAGAATGCTGGCCTGTACGCCAGTGAACAAATCCGCCGAAGTAAACAGTGCCGTCGTCGCGATGGGTTTCGAGCAGCGCGCTGCCTTGCTCAAAAAGCATCCATTGCTCTATTACGTCACCGATCACTACGCTTCGCACCCGACGGTGCTAATCCGGTTATCGAGAATGTCGCGGGCGGGTCTTGTACGAACTTTGCGCATGGCCTGGGACTTTGTGTCCTCTGAGGGCGCTGCGAAGCCGGCGACACCGAGGCTGTCGAAGGCAAGACCCTTGCGGAAGGCATCCGGAAAGTCCAAATCTTGAAAGCCGGCCGGATTAGCGCATTGCGGCCGCTCCTTCTGTGCATGGTCGCCGCGGCCGTCGTGGGAATCATCTCCTTATTGCCACTAGTCGAATTTGGCCTTCATGCGTTCGGACAATTTCGCCAGCTGAATTACTACGCGTTCGTGTGTGCCGGCTCCAATCTCCTCGTTCCCGTCCACCGCGCGAATTGAAAACTCTATACGCCGCCCATCAACGTGGGTCACTGTCGCTTCGCCGACGACGATTCGCCCGGCCGGCGTCGCCGCCAGGTGGCGCACATCGACGCGCGTGCCGAGCGCGCTTTCGCCGGCATCGAGATAAGGCTTGATCGCGTTGAGAGCCGCGTTCTCCATGGCCATGATCATGACCGGCGTTGCCAGGACCGGAGGCAATGACACATCCTTGAAACGGCTGGCGAGATGCTCGGGCAGGACGAGAAGACTGAACGAGCCCGCGGCCCCGATCGGTATGGATTGCATGGCTTTTCCTTGGATTTGATTGACAGGGTGAGATTAGTCTTTTACGCCGAATGCAGTAACGCCAGGCATCAAGCTCTGCTATTCCGCCGTCGGCCGGCCGAACGGCGCGCGCTGATCCGATTCCGCCCATGCCGCGGCGCGGCAATCACTGCCCCTCCCGCTCCTGCACCCGCAGCGCAGTCGAACTGGCTCTTGCAGCCGCGAGGCCGGGCGCGCATATTCTGCAATCCGCGTCCGGATCAACCGGGAGCGGGTTGTCCAATAAGTAAGAACAAAACATCAGGGGAGACGGCTATGGTAAGAATTCTGGCGATCGCTCTGCTCAGCACGCTGTTCATCGGCACCACCGCGTTCGCGGCCGATGCCGTCGATGGCACATGGAAGCTCAACATCGCAAAGTCGAAGTTCAATGGCGCCGCGCCGAAGAGCGGGACGCGCGTGTACACCGAGAGCGCCGACGGAACGACCCTCGATCAGAAAATGGTCGGCGCCGACGGCAAAGAAATGTCCATGCACGTGACCCTCGCGTACGACGGCAAGGACCATCCGATGACCGGCAATCCCGACGCCGACAGCGGCGCCGGCAAGGCAATCGACGCCCACACCAGCGACTTCACGCTCAAGATGGGCGGCAAAGTCGTCGGCAGTGTGCACCGCGTCGTGTCCGCAGACGGCAAGGTGCTCACAGTCAAAAACAAGGGCACGCACGCCGACGGCAAAACGTACGACGACACGCTGGTCTTCGACAAGCAATAAGGCAATCTGCGGTGGAGGAGCGTGAGCGAGGCTCACGCTCCTATTCAGAACGCATAGCGAAATGCGCCTCCCGGCTCCGTAAGCAAACGCCGTCAGGAGTACCGCCGAGGGAAGAGTAAAGCCGGTCCATGCGGCGAGGGCGCCCAAGTAACCTGCGCGAAGAAGTCCGAGAGAAAACCCGACCTGACTGCTGGCGGGTCCGGGGAGAAATTGACAGAGCGCCACGAGATCCGTGTATTTCTCATCGTCGATCCAGCGGCGGCGGACCACAATTTCCTCGCGAAAGTAACCAATGTGAGCAATTGGACCGACAAACGACGTCAGCCCAAGCTTGAGGAAGGTGAGTAACACCTCGAGCGCGGATCGCTCACGCATATTTGAACAGCGCCATGAATCCAAAGTCCATGTGCAATTGCTGATGACAGTGAAACAGCGTTAGCCCCGGATTGTCGGCGACGAAATCAAAGGAGAGTTCCTGGAATCCGGCGAGCATCACCACGTCTTTGACCACACCCGAAGTTGCCTTGCCGCCAATCTGCGTCAATTCAAAACTATGGCGATGCAGGTGTAACGGATGAATGTCATCGCTCGCGTTGCGGAATTTCAATCGGTAGCGGCGTCCCTGGTGCACGGTGACCATCGGCTTCGTCGTCTGCATCGAAAAAGCCTCACCGTTGAGCGTCCATTGATTGAACCCGTTGAGTGCGGCGTTGTTCTTGACGATGGTCATCTCGAGCGTCTCGTCCGGATGCGCAGGTTGGCCGGTAGTCTTGCCGAATCGCGCGTAATCCCAGCGGAACGGCTTTGGCTTGACCCATTGCGGCTTGCCCTTCAGACCCGCGTATTCGACGACGATACCCATTCCATGCCGACGATCGTCATCGTCAAGATCGCCCATCACCCACACACCGGGATGATTCATCTCGACGACGGCGGAAATGCGTTCGGCCGTGCCGAGCCACAGCACTGGGACCTCAGAGGGCGTCGGGACGGGATTGCCGTCGAGCGCCACCACCCGAAAGACGTGGCCAGGGAGAGCGAGGCTTCTGATCTCACCGGCGCTGGCGTTCAATACGTGAAACAAGACGCGCTCGCCCTGCTTAACTCGGACAGGATCACCGGACCCCAGCATTTTGCCATTGATGCTGAATCGCTCGTAACCGACTTCAAATCCTTTGGCCTTTTCTTTTGCCTCTTCGTCGGCGCGTTTCCCGATCTGCTGTAATTCTTTGATTGGCTCTCCGGCGAGGAAGTCCATCGCCATATCGCCGCCGCGGCTGAAGGAGGGCTCGAATTCCTTCATCACCAGGAAGATCTCGCGGTCATAGGCGCCGGGATTGTTCTTGGGCTCGATGTAGACGGGGCCGGCTTGACCCGTGTAGGTGCCGCGGTTCAAGTCCCCTCCCGCAAGGACATGCGTGTGATAGAACCGAAAGCCCGACGGTTTGGGCACGAATGAGACGCGGCGCATCCCGTGCGCAGGGACGAAGGGAGTACCTTCCTCGGACGCGCCGTCGACATCGCTGGGAATCATCTGGCCGTGCCAGTGAACCAGCTCAGGTGTGTCGGTATCGTTGTAGATGTCTACGACAGCGCGTTGACCCTCCTTGAATCGAAGCAACGGCCCTGGAAACTGGCCGTTATAGAGCGTCGTCGAGACGATGTGCTCGGGTGCGAGCTCGACAAGCCCGGTGGCAATGCGCAGCGTGTAGTCGGCCCTGGCTTCTGGCGCAGAGGAGGTTTGGGCCATGGACTTTGACCAGGGCTCAATGCTCGTGGCGATCGCGGCGAGGCCAGAGAGCTTTAGAAAATCACGTCGAGGGAGTGTCATTGAACATCACCTTGATGAACAGCAGGGATCGTGCTGCATTCTTAAATGTACTTGACGAGATTCATGAACCCGAAATCCATATGCTCTTGCATATGACAGTGCAGCAACGTAAGCCCGGGATTGTCCGCGACAAAATCCACTTCGACAGTCTTGTGCGCCGGGACGTTCACCACATCCTTGATGATCCCGGAGGTCGGCTTCCCATCAAACTTGACCAATTCGAAACTATGCCGGTGTAGGTGCATCGGGTGCATGTCGCCACTGTTGTTGTTGAAGACCAGCCGGTAGCGCTTGCCGCGTTCGACCATCAGGGGATCCGTGTCCGGCCATGATTTGCCGTTGATGGACCAGCGATTGAACCCGCCGCGCCCGCCAAGGATTTTTTGCGACAACAATTCAAATCGGCCATCGACAGACGGCGTCGAGGCACTTGCGCCAAACACCAAGTAATCCCACATCGCCATCCCTGCCTTCTCCATCGGCCGCCACTGCGCATCTCCTGAGGCATCGGCATATTCGATGACGATGCCCAAACCGGACGAGCGCTCATCGTCCTTGATGGAACCGAAGACCCAGACTCCTGGACTATTCATCTCAACGACTGCATCGATACGTTCCGCGGGCGCGAGCACCAAGATATCGACGCTCTTCGGCGTGGGAACCGGATTGCCATCGAGCGCCACCACGGTGAATTGATGCCCCGGCAATGCCAGCGCAATGTCGTCGGTGGCGCTCGCATTGAGTAGCCGGAACAACACCCGCTGACCGCGACGCACCCGCACCGGTTCCCCATGGCCGAGCGCTTTGCTGTTAAAGGACGCGGATTTGTAGGCCACTTCCAAGCCGTTATCCGGCGGCGGGCCGTGGTGAAGATCCTGCATGCTGACGAATGAGGGCTCCCACTGATGCATGGCGATGAAGACCTCTTGATCATAGCGACCCGGATCGTGCCCGGGCTCGACGTACAAGAAGCCATATTGGCCGCCATATAAGCTCAACCGCAGATCGTCCTTCGCTGTGGCATGCGTATGGTACCAACGAGTTCCCGCTGGTCTTGGTATGAAAGTATAGGACGCGGACTGACCGGGCAGGATCATGGGCGTCCCTTCCTCCATCGCGCCATCCACCAGAGATGGAATTTTCAATCCATGCCAATGCACCAGATCAGGCACGGCGGAGTCGTTGATTACCCGGATCGTTGCGGCTCTCCCTTCACGCAACCGAATCAGTGGCCCGGGTATAGTGCCGTTATAGCCGATGGTTTGAATGATTTTGCCCGGAGCAATCTCGAGCGAAGTCGGCGCGATACGCAACGTGTAATCGGGCTTTGTTGCTGCCGCTAACGCTGGTGATCCGGCGACTGCGAGCGCGAGGCCGGCTGCCGTCGCGTTTCGCAGAAACTCTCGGCGGCTTTGGTCGCCGACATGGAATACTTGGTCGCTTGCGGGAATTGACATGATGGAATCTCGTTTTGGCTGGATATGTCTATACAAAGATGGGTGGGGCAATCTGCGAGCACTACTCTTCGTCGTTCTGCGGCATACTCATCACCCGGCGCCCTCGCGCTTGACGCGCGCCGGAACTAACACGAGTAATGCAATGCTGCCCACCACGGCAAACACGGCTCCCACGAGAAACACGGACGCATGTCCCACGTGGTCCCAAAGCCATCCGGCGAGAAGGCTTGCCATCAAACCGAACACGCCAATCGTCGTGTTGTACCAGCCAATCGCGCCGGCATGGAGCGAGTCGGGGACGTAATCGCTCGCCAAGGCTTTGCCGACGGAGCGAAATATTCCCTGATAGAGCCCATAGAGTGCAAATAGCGCGCCGATGAATGCCACATGGCGCGTCACCGCGAAACCTAGGTACGTCACAAAGAAGATCGCCATGGCGACCACCAACAGGGTCCGCCGGCCGAATCGATCTGACCAGAACCCCGCGGGGTAGGAAATCAGTGCAGCCACCAAGTTGAAACCCGCATAAATCAGAATAGTCGTCGTGAGCGAGGCTCCGATATCCTTCGTCTGCAAAATCAGAAAGGCGTTACTGGAATTGCCTATACCAAAAAGCGCCGTCGCCAACAGATACTTCCAGTACGCCTTGGGGAACCGCCGCAGGCCGACCTCGATCTTCGCGTTGACCGCCAACTTGCTAGGCCGTTCCCGGACGAAAAGAACCATCAAAAGCGCCAGCAGGCCGGGAATGACTGCAAGATAGAAAATCAGACGGATTGGCAGCTGATACACGGTGAGCAACAAGACCGCGAGTAAGGGACCCAAGAATGCTCCCGCGTTGTCACCGACTCCTTCGAGACCAAAAGCCCGGCCGCGATTCGCCGCGTCCACGGAGGAGGCAATGAGCGCGTCGCGCGGGGCGGAACGCGTGCCCGCGCCGAATCGGTCGACGAATCGGCCGGCGAGCACGCCCTGCCAGATGGTGGCGACACCCATCAGGGGCTTGCCAATCGCGGCCAGCAGATAGCCCACCAAGGCAATGGGCTTTCTTCGTTGCAGCTTGTCCGAGAGGGAGCCGGAAAACCCTTGTGTGATGTTCTGAGTTGCGCCAGAGATACCCTCCACCAATCCGACGATGCTGCCGCTGGCTTTCAGGGTTTGGGTGAGAAAAATTGGCAGGATCGGAACGAGCATCTCGGTCGAGATATCAGCGAATAGGCTGGTCAGGGCCAGCAAAAACGTGTTCCGGGAAAGTCCGGTGAAATATCGCTGCATCGTTGCCGCTGTCATGAGTCGTCGTCCCGTGGCGGTGAAGAGTCGCTAGTGCGCTGTTGCCAGAGCCGTCCATTCATCGATTTTCACGCGCGCGACAATCGTTGCCTCACCGCGCCCGTCAGGGTGCAGGATCAATGCTTCCCCGTCCGCAAGCCCAACGGCATCCTGAGGGTAGGCTTCCGAGATATTGGGGAAATGGGTGACGATGAGCGTGTTCTCGTGCGGGCCTGGGAGCGCTGAGGCTTTGGCTTTCAGCCAGCTCGAGCGCGCGGGCCAGCCAGGTGTAAAACGTACGCCTCGATCAACGTCGGCGAGTCTGCAGCTCCTCCAGTGTGCGCTTCAGCGCCTCCAATTTCTCACCTGCCTCAGCGAGCTTTCCGGCAGCAGTCAGTTGCTGATAATCGGTGAAGTCCCGAGCCGCCTCTGCAATCAGGGCGTTGGCGTCGTCGCCCGGAGCTGCAGCCGCCGCGGTTGCGGCGCTCGCCGGCCGTGCGGCGGGAGCAACCGACGAGACTTGCGCGCTGAGCATGGACGGAGCCGTCCCAAACAGGGCGGCCATCGCCGATTCGAATGTCGGCCCGTAAGCCAGGCGATCCTGCACAGCGAGCACCACCAACCGCAGCTCAGGCATGGGACTGCGATCTGCTTGCAGGTAGATAGGCTCCGCGTAGAGCAGCGCCCGCCCGATCGGAATGACGATAAGGCTGCCGCGGCGCACGTGTGAACCTTGCTGATTCCACAGCGACAACTGACCAGACAACTGGGCGTTCTGATCTATTCGCGCCTCGATCTGCGAGGGCCCGTCGATCAGCTTGGTCTTGGGGAAGTCGTAGACCACCGCCTCGCCATAGTGGTCGCCGTCGCTTCGACCTGCAATCCAGCCGATCAGGTTGTTGCGATTGGCCGGTGTGAACGGGAGGATCGCGATGAATTCGGTCGACCGTTCGCCCGGCAGCGTCATCAGCACGAAGTTTGGTTCCATCTCCTGTTGGCGCTGATCGGGCAAAGCCACCTCCGTGGCCACGCTCCACAGATCCTCCCGGTTGTAGAACACATCGGGATTCGTCATGTGGTAGAGACCGTAGACGGCGGCCTGCACGTTCAGCAGCAGTTCCGGGTACCGCACATGCTTGCGCACGGCAGCCGGCATCGCGGCCGCGTCGGTGAACAAGCCGGGAAACACCGCCCGATAGGCGGCGATAATCGGATCGTGCGTGTCGAACACATAGAATGTCGTCTCCCCGGTGTACGCATCGATCAGGATCTTCACGCTGTTGCGGATGTAATTGATGCGGTGATTGCCGAGCGTGTAGCGGCGTGCGTACGGGTAGCTGTCGGATGTCGTGAAGGCATCCATCAGCCAGTAGAGTCGGCCATCCTCGCCGACCACGACGTATGGGTCCAAATCGAGCGTGAGAAACGGCGCGAGCTCCTGAACGCGTTCGCTTAAGCGGCGACGCATCAGCAAGCGACTCTCCGAATTCACGTCATCGCTGAACGGCAGTTTCGCGAGATCGCCGCGATCGAGCGCGATCAGCGTACG
>Ga0182013_10005173_pt1 | contig 15292 bp, 8 predicted proteins | sample 612S2MmetaG_FD_120487 | JGI IMG/M metagenome (GOLD analysis project Ga0182013, IMG submission 120487) | Permafrost microbial communities from Stordalen Mire, Sweden - 612S2M metaG | ecosystem: Environmental > Terrestrial > Soil > Wetlands > Permafrost | place: Sweden: Stordalen | collected...
CTTCAGATCCAGCTTCTTTACTTGGCTCCATCGCACACGCCTCTGAGGTCTCACTCCTCATGCTTGTACCAGCCGTACTACCCCAAGTTCAAATCAAATGTGCGAAAAATATCGTACGTTATCGAATCGCCAGATTCGCCAACAGGCAAATGGGAAATCTAAGAAATGCGGCTTCGGCTTACGCACTAGGAAGTGCGGACTTGATCTGGGCGCACCCAGCCTGTGTACTTACGAGATACAAGGCAGACTTCGCGCGGGAAAGGCCGACGTACAGTAGCTCGCAGTCGCGGATCAAATCAACCTGATCGATTCCCCAGAGAAACACAATCGCGGACTCAAGCCCTTTGAAACGCGGTGCAGTTTCAACCAGAACACTATTCGGTTGTGCGTTCGATTCAATGGCCCAGCCAGTCCATCTGGGCAACGGATGCGCCGTTAGCTCTCGGTAATATGCCTCTTTAGAACTCGTTGCAACGAGAACAGCGATTTGCTCTGGCGGGACCCTTTCCTGCTGGACGAGGCGCAGAATCTCCGCGTGAATCTTCGTTGCTTGAGCACGGAAACCCGTCGCGCAGATCTCCTGTATCGACTGTCCAACGATCTCCGGACCGTCCGTCGGTTCACCGGTATAAAAATGGTATGCGAGATCGTGAATCACCTTGGTGTTTCGACAATTCCGAGTTAGGAGAAATGGCTCCTCGGCTATAGGGAGTTTTTGTGGACTCGCATATAACGATTGGTTGTGATCGTAGAAAACATAAAAGGTGCTCTCTTTAGGATCTTTAAGGAGCCACATCAAACCGAACCAGAAGTCTTCTTTGAAATCCTGCGCCTCATCCACGACAATCGCATCCAGCCTCCAGTCGCTTAGCTCAACAGAAGCAGCCAAAGCATAAGGCAGATGACATTCGAAGTACCCTTTTGTCGGATACAATGCCTCCGCTTCCGCAATAAGGTTACGCCGCATCGACGATTGGATCGTCTCAGCGCGCGCTAGGCACAAGGCGTGATATGTCATCACTTGCAGATTTGGGGTCCCTTCTGCAACGCGAGCTAAATGATCTGCAAGTGGTCTGTTGTAACAGACAAGTAATGTGTTCAGTCCCGTAGATGCCAATTCTCTCGATCGCTCCATTGCAAGCAGAGTCTTGCCGGTTCCAGCGCCTCCGCATACAAGTGCTTGCTTCTTCATCTTGATTGCACGGAGGAGCCGCGCCTGCTGCTGCGTGAGACTGAGACGCACTGACTCTTCAGCTTCCAATTGCGCAGCGAGGAGCGGCTTCGCAGATAGAGATCGACAATAGATATCCTCAAAGATCTGTGTTCCGATGGTCCCGGGAACTGCGTAGCTCGAGATCTGTCCTTTCCAGAAATCGAAAAGTTCCGAAATCCAGTCCGAGAATCTCGGCAAATCATTCTGCCATCCGGTGATTTGCGGTACTACATGTGGTAGGTTCCAGTGGGGACCCGTTGTGCAGTCTGGGAAAAACACACCGTGCGCTGTCGCCAGCTGTTGAAGTCCAACTCGGGCTTTCCAGGTTGGATGTGAGACGAACTCTCGCGCGATTTCCTTTTTCTGACCCAAAGCTTGCAGATACGGATCTTTGATTGGGTATTTGATTCCGGTCGCCGAAGTTGAGTACCATTTGCGGGCGAACGAGTCGAACTCAATCGCGCCCCCTTTTGCTTCGACCACACCAATACCAACGGTTGGATTGAAGAGAACGAAATCTGCTTCGCCATCTTGTGGAGGGCGGCCCACTTGCAGCTTTAGAATTGCGACAGAGTGAACAACTGTCCATTGGTTATCAAGCTGATCACGACAAGCTTCATACACCTTGCGCTCAGCCTGGGACCTCAGCTGAGACAATTCTTCAACGCTCAGCTCTGGTATCATCCGTGCCATTGGAGTCCTTTCGGAGTGGTCGAATCAGGTTCGTAGGAAGCATTTCAATCAGTTCACCTTCTTCGGTCTCGATTACAACCACACGTAGTAATCCCTTGATCTCCAGAACCTTTCCAATAACTGTGACGTCGCCTTGCGTGAATTCAACGCGGTCCCCCACCGAGACTTGGGCGGTAGCGGGGATAGCCGTGCTGACCTCCGGCGCATCTCCGTCGGCGAACATCTTCCACCCACAGTCGAACCTAAATTGATCGATGTGGTCGTATGGATTTGGGATCGCAAATACGTTTGGCTTTTCCGTCCTCGCCCACTCCACGACGTAAAGCCAGAATTGGCGATTTTGACGCGCAAGCTCTATCTGTGTTTTGGTAAGCCCAACGCCCATTCGATCCCATTCTCCGTCTGTTCCCTTGACCTCTATAAACCGCTTATTCGCCCCACCTTCGGTCGTCGAGATTACGTCATATCCTGGATTGCCTTCTGCCATCACAACGGGATCGCGCCCATTCCTCTTCTCGTATTCGGTGACTGCTCGCACTGCGGCATCTACAATCTTCAAGCGCTCTGCATCAGAATCCGGCTGCCCATGATCCCGGTCTCTCGAAAGATCAGGTTCTACATAGGAGATCATCCTCTCAGCCCTCCTGGGCGAAAAGGGATTCGATCCTTCCCCGGGCATACCCCTGTGGAGAACACCCCGAGAAGCCGAATGCGCGGTTGGTTCCCCAACCGCCGCTTTACCTCTCTCATCTTCAATATCCCCAAGCCGGATGGGCTTCCCAGAGAAGACATCTGGCGAAGCAGAAGCAATGATAGATTCGCGTCCAGCATAAGCAACACTGCGAAGTGTTGAGGTGGTTTCTGAAGCGCTTGGCTTTGTGGCAGGCGTTTCGATTGGTGGAGTTGGAAGTGATACTCGGACTGGGTCGGACATCCCTGCGCCCTGTATCGCGGCCGACTGCTCTTCCTGCGTCATTGCATCCCAATCAGGTTTGTCAATGAGGCATGTCTCCAGAGATTCCTCTGACGCACCGCATTCCTCGACGATCTCACTTTCTTCGCTCGTTCCTTCCACCTGAGAGCTTAGGTCGGGCGCCGGAAGCGGTGGAGCATCTAGGAGATCGAGTGTCTTCTCGTACTGCTGGATCTCCTGGCTCATTAGCCAGATGAGCGCTGCAGCCTCAATCCTTTGGCGCGGATCTACCAGGGCGAGAACGGCTTTAGCAAGGTGAGCAGGCGCATCATCGACAGATTTGACTGAGAGAAAAAGGGTATTGCTCGACGACTCGTAGAATGACTCAGCTGGACCGGGACCGCTATCTATGATGTTGTGTGGCCCCTCGAGAACAACCCGCGTTACGATTTGTGCGCAGCATTTAACTCGGAGGTGCTGAAGTTGATCCAAAACATCGGTCTCGATTCGAGTTAGCAAATATTTGAGCGCAAGTCGTTGGAGAGCCATCGCGAATGGCTTTGAGCGAGTGCGTCTCGCCAATTCATCCACATTCTCAACCACCACAGATGTGAGTGGTTCCGCGCTGACGAGTTCCTCTCTGGCGCAGCGGCTTAACAGAGGAATCTGCGCTGCGTCGGAAACGCTGATGGGAACCCTTGAGTCCACGAACTCCACACGGGTTCCAATTCGGCTCTTGAATCTGGAAGTGTCCTCTCGAAAGAGAGTGTCTGCCCGCATCAGTTTTGAAGACTGCGTAAATATCGGCGTTACCGCTGGCAAGAGGGTGCCATTTAGAGACATCTCCACTACTTTGAAAAGCGCGAGAAGTCTTGAAGATTCGATTGATTCGATCTCCGACTCTTTAAACTCATGCTTAGTTTCTGCCAAGTATTCAAGGAGATCTTCAAGTCCAGGCTGTCTTTTACACCCGAGCCTCTCAATACCTTTGGCGATGACTGGGTCCAGGGTTTCCATTGATAAGCGACGGTGGCCGAAATACGACACGACTCCTAGATAAACATGCTTCGCTAGCCAGATCTTTCCCGTCTTGTCGAGAATTGTTGGGCTAAGCTGGAATCGCTTTGCGAGACCATTGAGTTGGAGTAGCTGTATACCGGAGTAATCTCTACCGAAGAATTGATGGACGGCCTCAAACGCTGCCGTTGCCGTGCGAAGGTTCTTTAGTTTCACTCCATTGCGCTGAACGCGCTCACTCATCATTTCGAGCTGCTTGCACACATCGCCAATCCCCGGGGATCGCTGCACTCCCAACAACTCGCGAAGTCTGGGCTCCAGCTGGTCAGCTAAAACCGGATGAACATTGCCAACAAGCGGAAGCAGATCCCGAGAATAGATTTCCGCAGGCCTGAACAGTTCCCTTCCTTGGCGTGTGAATGCGGGATTCTCATCGGTTTTATCGGATTGCAGAGCAGGAAGCCATGCAATACTCTTCAAGGCCTCTAGGAGCGGTTTTCCGTGGTCCACAGTCTGCTTCGAGATATTTTCGATATCCTCACCGAGCAGCTTAGCTATCTTCAGCAATGCCTTGCTGCGTATCTCCCCGCCGGTATGAGTGGTTATCAAGCTGTTAATTCGGCTAAGAATATCGACGGCTCTTGCATTCGCTACCATTCCACACTTTCGAAAGAAGTCTGCCCATGACTCCTCGAAATCACTATAGACATCTGTGGAGGGAATAGAAGCCATCTCGCCCAGAACATCGATGGCAGTCGAGGCTGTTGGTGAATACAAGCGGGCGATTGATCGATATTTCCCGTCAGAACACTTTATATACTCACCTCGGCCCAGCTCTTCGCGTACGGCTCTAAGTTCTTCCTGTTCGGAATGTCCCTTGCGCTCCAGATGATAGTAGACATCCTTCACCCACTTCACAAGTTCGACTCGGTCCTTCTCTGTGAGCTCAAGATATCTTTGCGCTATAAACTTAGAAATTACCTTGGACAGGGTCAGTTCCTTCACTCCGAGCTTAAGAAGGAGAGGGACACGAACACTCTCCGGTCCGCGGCGCACGACGGTCGCTGTAAAGGGAGTCTGGATATCAAAGCTCGGAGGTAAGAAAGCCTCTTGGCTCTCAGCTGAAACAAGCCTGTTGGCAGTTGTCGGGATGATTGGGAGTTTTGCGATTAGTGCGATCGTGCCCGCTTCCAGATCGCCAGAGTTGAACGCATTGGCGAAGTAGTCGATCAACAGGTCGTGAAAATCGGCGATATAAGTGTCGGGGGAAAGTTTCGCGCCACTTAGTGCCGACGCGACGCTCGATGGATTGAGACTCTGAACAAAACCAGGATGCGAAGTGGTGAACTGATTAATCACCTTGAGGAGTTGCTCACTGCCTGTAACGAACCGGATGCCAAGGCTAGACAAAGAAGAGATCAACTTTCCTTTCGCGTCTCCCGAGGGTTTCAACAGGGGTGTACCAACCTGTCCTGACCTGTTCAGTCCTCCAAACTGATCCGGAACTAAGCATAGCGCCAGAAGTGAGGCCTTCGTGCTTTGCTCCAAAATGTCTCTGTCCGGTGCATTCGCTATGTAAAGAAACACCTTGGCTAACCACGACTCATTTGGAGGTGCAGAATTACTTGGATTCCATTTGATCGATTGATCATTCGTGACCGAGCCCAAATAGGATCCAATTCCTTCAAGAGTGTCCTTCAATGACATCCTTCGAACCAGGCCATTGGGACTTCCGACAAGCTTAACCGTCTCGCAGAACAGTGGATCGACAAACCAACTTTCTCGACCCGGTAGTAAATCGCGTTGTTCTCCTGTCGCGATGAAAAGTGCCGGTCTCGCGGTCCTTCCAAATGTGTGCAACCGCCCATCCGACAGAATCGCCAATGGAAGATTGCGAATCGACTCCTGTCTTTCCGGTTCGTAGCAGAAGATGAACATAGCTTCGATCCAGTCGCGTCTCCGCAGGCTAGCTTTCGGTGCATGCTCAAAATCACAATCTACATCGAATGCGGTATCAAGATAATTACGAAGAGCTCCCTTGTCAACCTTATTGAGCCTTGCTCCAGCTCGAATAAAGCCGCTCTTGACACTCGAAGGTGGGTCGGGAACCGCCACTAGCACTCCATCAGCAATGAGTGGACCTAGAAGCGCATCTGGCACACTCCAGGCATTACCTATAGTCTCCCAGAGGAAAGCTTCTCTCCTTGCGACTCGCACAACTTTCTCGCCGGCAAGCGTCTTGAACAGATTTTCTGAGAATCCTTGGAACAGACCAGCTGTTTCAACCGTTGGAAACAATTTGTAAAACGAAGCAGCGTCAATCTCTGGATACACAGATACCAAGGTGCACATCATCTTTGCTGCGCAGGAAACAATGGCGTCACTCAAGAGCAGCAAATTCCACTCAGCTCGTTTGGAATCGTCGCCTTGCAGCCCACCTTGGGTGGTTATGTCGGCACGAGATGAGTCAGTATCAAAGTAGGCGTTTACATGGAAGGAAAGCGGCGTGTCACGCTTCATTGGCAACCCGCAGTAGAGCTTTCCTTCCACTGGCACAACCCTCTCAACGCCATCCTGCTTCTTCATTCGAGCTGCACAGCCGGCCAGAGGAATTGCTTTCTCATCGAGGCTCAACATTGCTTCCGCTTGACGAATGAGCCTATCATCAACACCTCGGAAAAGACCGCCAATGACTAACCAGGAGTGCTTGGTACTCGCGTCGCCGACGGTTACATCAAATGTGTGGACATACCTAACCATTGGCGATTGCGGCTGAGTCTTCAGCCTACAGATAACTTCAGCAGGATCTCCCTTCAAGGCTTCAACCAGAGGAGCGCGATGTTCAATCACCTTGTCCGGTTCGGTCGTTCGTATAATGAGTTCCCATCGCGGCTCAGTTTCGCCTTCGTGGATGCTCCCGACTTTGAGAGTTAACAAGTGCTTCGTAAATAATAGGAGCTCGGTGCCGACCTGAAGCACGTCCTGGACTATGCCCTCGAAATCTTTAAAGGTGAATAGTTTCGGTGTAATTGGGTCAAATGCATCGGAACCCTTCATGCGCAAAGGTAGACGGAATACTGTGAATGGAACAGATGAGCAACCATTCTCGACCCCCATTGCCTCGAAGGTCCGAACCCATGCCGGATCAGTTTGCCACATCTCCCCTAGCGCCTCCCTGATGGTGCGCTGACCTCCTTCGTGTCGTACTGCGGCGTAGCACGGATCGAGACAGACGATGTCGGGACCTGATATGTAGCTGGGAAAGTCTGTGATGTTATAGCAGCAGTTGAAGCCAATCCCAAAACGCCCGGTCTTTCCGCTTTCTTTTCGCTTCCCGCTGTTCAGAAGGGTCGTAATTGCAAGGTGGTCGGGCTCGGTGAACTGTGAATTGTTTGAGACGAGTAGGGACGGACCCAGGAGGCGCTCCATGCGTGCGTCGCGCATCTTTCCATTTGGGTGATGACGTCGGTCTAGAACGACGGAAAGTTCTGAGGCCTCAGCATCGTCTGCATTTTGGATGAACTCCTTAATGAGAGTAATCCCGGTTGGATAGGATCGAATGTATTCTCTAATGAGGTTTCTAACGTCTATCGTTAAATCCCGGCTTTTGGAATTGGAAAACCCTTCTGTCGTCACCTCGCGCCTCTCTGATCAGCTTTAGAACACTCTATTGCACCTTAGTCGTGCTGTGCATCCTCCGTTTGGGGCATGGTAACCCAAGATTCACACGAAATTGGCCTCTCAGAACCTCGTATGAAGTGAAATGCCTGGCAAGGTTCGAAGAAGATGCAAACATTCGCTGAGTTCCTCAAGATCATTTTTTGAGCATTACAACTGCGTAGTTTCGGACTGACGGAACCACGATGACGGATTGGATCTATGCTCGAGCCGTTCGGAAATTGGAGGATCGTTGGCGGCAAGATCTTCTGCAGAAGACGTAATCAGCGCCATGTCCAACCGTTGAATTCTCCGCTTTTGAGTCATCATTCCCCTGGCTCGAACCCGGACGCGCGAAACTTGAGAGCATTGCAGTTTTCTTTCACCGCACGCTGAATTGCATCATCGAACCCAGCAGGCGCCACTGCCTGGATATCGACAACAATACTCACAATGTCATTGGGGCGAGTCGTGAAGTTCTGCACAACTTCATCGATAATCTCCGCAAACTGCTTCTTGGCCAACAAGGGGTTTAGGTCGACGGTACCATAGAAGCGCCTGTTTACTCTCTTGGTTGTTGGCCCAGGCGCTGGCGTCGGCGGCTTTGGAGGGCCTCCAGGTTTGTCAGGCTGCTGAGCCTCATCGGTCTTTCGCTTGGCCTCCTCGGCCGCTCGAATCTCCGCCTCGAAGCTTGCGGCTGCTCCAGGTTCAATCAGCAGATTGGTTTCCAGGTGTACGATTGCGGGACGACCAAAACTGAATCCAACATATTTGGAATCGCGCTTCCCCTGTGCCAATCCAAAGAAATCCCGACTTCCCGTGCCCTCGCTTACAGTCGATGAAAACACATTGCTGTCCTTCAGTCGCGGCATGTAGAGGTACTGGCAGGTTTTCTGCCATACATCCTGTGCTGAAGCATCCTCAGCGCCGTCCTTCCAGAACCATGTGCGCAGCAACTTCTCAAGGTGAATGGGCGCCCAACGCTCAATCAGGAGCTCATGTTCGGTCATCACCCGTTCAATTTCTTTGGTAAAGGAGCCTGTGCCGGTGCTCAGCGCAAAGTGCTCCCAACGCATCTCCGGAAAACCCTTTGCGTTTACTTCTTCCGTTGGGGCTAGTAGCCACTTGTAAGCTTCTCGGATCGCACGGTTGGCCGCGTCAGACGCGCTCACGCAGCTATTCCTTGCCTGCGTGCTTTGCGGCTTGTCTAGGTTAAGGTCTCCGTGGTCGAAGTCCTTCACAATCGACTCCCATGCCTTGAAGGAGCACACCAGGTCATCCAGCCTGGCGGTCGCCTCAGAATCAGCTGCAAGGAAAAGCATTCGATTCCGCTTCAAGCGTGGTTGATCACCGCGATTGTTGAGCACCTCCAAGGCTGACTTCGTTGCGATTGGGTTCTGGATCTTGCTGAATGGCTCGGCTGGAGGCAGAACCACAAGATGCATTCGCCAATCGTCTGGAACATCTGAGCTACTCGGGAACACATGAATTCCGGCAAAGGTAGTCGCCTGGATCAGAGTTCGAATGCGGTTCTGAATCTCCGGCAGAATCAGGTCGGCTGACGTAAAGCGCCGTTTGCGGTCCTCCATCTCCCTGCGCAGATTTGGCCTCACGTCAAACCAGAACCTGTGGTTGGCCGAATTCAGGTAGTGAAGCTTGTCCGTGAGCCTGCGAACCGCATCCTTATACACGCCGATCTGCTGACCAGGTTGCAGTACTCCAAGCAACAAATGCTCAGTGTCGATTCCGCGCACTGTTTGATCGGTCGTTGTCGGAGCGCTACCTAGGAAGATCGTTCTTGCCAACCGCCGGCAGGCCTGAACGCTTCCAAAGCGCGGATCGTATGTCTCGATCTCAACGGTCTCTGAGCGTTCTCCATCGATATCGCCTTCTACCACCGGATCCCAACCTTGCGGCAAGTAATAGATCAACTCGTTGCGGGTTTCCGCGTCGTAGAGTGGCAAGTTGCCCGGCATGATAAACGGATCGTTGTTGCCATCCTTCCAAAGCCGGTGAATCACCTTTGCCATCAGCTTCAGCACGCCGCGGGTACGCTGGAAGTTGTCCAGTGAAGACCAATCTTCGTAGAGTCTGTCGAAAACCTCCGGATGAATCGGATAGGCTCGCGCCATGCGATCCAAATAGCGGCCTTCCAGAGTTTCCTTCGGCATGTCCTCGCGATTTTCTGCGTATGTGTCGGCAAAGGCGCGGCAAGTTTCTTTAGCCAGCGAATCATCTTTAATCTGGGTAAAGAGGCGACGCCGAACAATCTCGAATGCTTCCTCTGTTCCTACCGGTTTCCAGAGGGCGTGAACCCGGCCCACCGTCTTTTCCAGACTGGTGAGCGAGAGCGCTCCTTCCAGTTGGTCCATTGCACGCCTTCCGCGAGCGCTCCCCACTTCGGACGCCTTCGAGGCAGGCAGCGACACCAGCATGATCGCCTTGGGAACACCTTTGAATGCCTGGGTAAGATTCTGAATGAAGGTCAGGTTTGACTCGAAGGTACCGCCTGTATAACCGCGGCCGTCTTCAAACTGTCGGAGATAGGCAACCAACTCGTCCATCAGCAACACAACAGGCTGGTGAGGTTCCAGCATCTTCTCGATCAGCGTAGCGTCTGGAGCCGTGCCATTTTCGTCGCTTTCCGCGATGGTGGCAAAAGCGGTGGCGCCGTTCAGTTGCCAAGCCATCTCGCCCCACAGAGTCCTCACGACTTGTCCGTCATGTAGCTTTGGCTGGCTGGGAGAGAAGCGCGTGCCGTCGAGCACGATGACCTTTGCCTTCGGCAGATCGGTCACCCCTGCTGCATCCAGAATGGGAGAAATGCCGGAGAGCCTGCTGGCGGGTACAGCTCGATTAGCCAAGTGGTAAACCGCGAGCATTGTGTGCGTCTTGCCGCCGCCAAAGGCTGTCTGCAACTGGATCACAGGGTCTCCGCCTCGGCCAGCAAGACGACGAATTACCGAGTCCAACAGGAGACGCATGCCCTCAGTGATGAAGGTTCGGTCAAAGAACAGCTCCGGGTCTCGGTACTCCTCTGGGGCGGTGCCTTCGTGCACTTTGGCAAGGTCTGCGGCAAACTCGGCTTGTTGAAAGGTGCCTTTCAGAACATCTTCGTGCGGTATGGCAATTTCACGCCAGGGCTTCATTGGTTCCTTCCCATCTAGAACAATTCGCCTTGTTTCTCAATCGGTCCAATTTCGTCGGCAACCACTTCGATCGCGGCCCAGGCCCCGATCAATTCATTGTAGGGACGTGCATCTTCGGCTAGGCCTTTCCGCTCGCAGAGCGTGTAAAGCCGGTAAGCCAGCGTTCGTACTGGGCCGCTCACGGTCGACATGTTGGCCAGAAGTGCGCCTGCCGACTGCTCCCCGTGCATATTTAGATTGCGGATGAGGTAGTGCAGCGCTTCCCACACCGGTGTCAGGTGGTTGGGGTCTGGTTTCCAATCCGTTGGCAACTCATTCCATCGGAGCAACTGTACCTCGCCTCCACCAGAATTCAATACCCCGGCCCGAAAGAGCGCATCTACGCTTGTGCCTTTTGCGCGGGCGGCCACGTCGGCGACGCCGTATTGTCCCGGTTTCCAATAGTTGGTCTCAAACCATTGAATGCAGAACTGGGTTTCGGGGTCGAACTCATCATCGGCCAGAAAGCGGTTGATAAGCTGAAGCGCTGTTCGAACGGTCTGTGCTTTTGCTTCGGACTGAGCCTGCTCCGGGACCGGAACCGTGGGCTCGCGGCCACGCTCCTTCTTGCCCGTCCGCTCTTCCTCGTCGCGTCGTTTGGCCAGCTCGGCTTCCGCCTCGGCGCGTTCCTGCTCGGCCTTCTCCCGCGCCTCCTGCTCCAGCTCCGCCTTGGCCTGCGCTATCCTCTTCAAACGGCTCTCGCGCCGCGCCAACTCTTCCGGCAACTCATCCCCGCGCTTGCCCTTGCCATACTGCGCATCCTCGGCTGCATCCACATCTTCGGCCTGCTTCAGCAACGCTTCGATCTCCGCCTTCAACCGCTGCTCGGTCTCACCCATGCGCGCATAACTCATCGCTTTATGTTTACTGGCGTTGGCCTTGATCTTGGTTCCATCGATGGACACATGGCCCAGCTTCACCAGGCCGGCCTTCTCGCACAGCAGCAACGCCTGCGTGAACAACCCCGCCAGCGACTCCAGATGGCGCTTGCGAAACTCCGCCAACGTGTCGTGATCCGGATGCGCATCCGCAGACAAGTAACGAAATGCCACGTCGTCGCAGGTCTTAGCCTCCATCTTGCGCGAGCTGTACACCCAGTCGCGTAGCCGTATAGAAGCACTCACACCATCATCACCGGAGCATACGCCGACTGGCCGCGGCCATCCTTGTCTTCATAAGAGGCAAAGATCGCGCTCAGATCCAGCGCCGAAACCACGTCCACCAGAAATCGTGCCAGATGATTTTCCGGAAGCCAGTCGTGCAGCGAAGGAGGGAACAGCAACGACTTGTTCACGTCGTCAGAAAGAAAGCTCTTGCCCATGACCAGAATCGTAAACTGAGCCGCGAGCTCCCGTCTCAAAAATAACCGAAGAGGGAATCTATCCCCGACACACTCCTAGGACGTTTACCATTACGGTGATGCGCGCTCGGCGGCTTCTAAATACTCGCGACCAGGCAGGAACTCCTGCGCCCACTGGCCGTTTCGGGACAACTTCAGGACGCCTGAACCGCACCTGGCTGTTTGACGGTGGGTGTCGGGCACTTTCTTACTGACCCGGATAGAAGGAGAAGCGCAAGGTATACCGCTCTCCCAAGCAAATCCTACTAACGGCGTGAAAGGATGTGGGAGAGATTTGAAAAGCAATCGCCCTGCGGTGTTGAGGTGAATAGCACCTAGTACCTTCCGAATCCAGGGTGGGGTCCTTCTCGCCGAACAGCATGAGGAGCCCACCGTCGGCCGAATTCCACCCTCTGTTCAAGTGCACCAAAAGCCGGCAAGCATGGCCCCGGGGGCCGTAATCCGTATGTATCCCAACCCGACAGCCCGGGTTCATCTTATGTGCAGAAACATCAATCCTCGCGTCCAACCGAGCGTTCAGCAAGTCACCCATTCCTTGCCGAAGCTCCTTAAGGAAAAGCTCGTCAACAAGTACTCTAAGGCCTGCTGGAAGCGGGCTACTCCGTAAGTCCACCTCGAACTGATCGTAGAAATGGTCTATCGCGGACCACTGCCACGGCGCTTCTCCTTCGAACCAGCTCAACAGAAGTTCCGCTAGATCATGATCGATACAATCCGGGACTATGGCATGCAAGAAGGGTGTCTGGTGCAGCACACCACCGGCTAGCCTCAACGCCAGTTTTGCGCTCATGCCCCAACTCCCAGCCGATTATCCTCGCACATAAATGCATCCTTCATCTGCTCTAACTAAGCCATCCGAACCGCTGACGCCAGCTCTGAATGTTCTACTTTCCACGCCGCCAAATGGGCGCGGATATGGTCTGGCATCTCTTGGTTACCGGCACCAAGAACATCCGCTTGCCGCTTCAGACGGAGGCTTATGTCTTCTATCACTTCAGTCCCAAGTGGAGTCAACTTGTCTAGGGGCACTTGCTTCAGCCCGATCCGTAGGCGATGATAAATCGTGGTCCGTTGAGCTTGAATCGACGTGAAACGTGCGGCCATAGACGGATGCGCGGCGGCGCGAGATAGAAACTCGCTAACACGAGAGAAAACATACAGGGCGTGGATCAGTCCGGACAATGGTCGTGGGTCCGACCTCCATGGAGAATAAAACCTCTCCCGCGTATCCTCGCTCGACAACATCTCGGTATCAATCAAGGTATTTAGCTCCGTGTGACCGAACTCATGCACAATCGCTTCGGCCATGTGAAGTTCATTTTGAGTATTAGACAGGAAGATGACGCCCTTTAATTGGGGAGACGTAAAAGAACAATGAACGTCGTCCTTTGGAGAGCTAATTTGTACATACCAGTCAGTTATTGAGGAAATACGCGCTTCTAGCTCTTGATCTACAGTAGCGATGAACTGAAGTGCCTTGGAAACGGCCTCCAGAAACGTCCCGTCCGCTGGGCCGTCCTTGATTTGTTCGATGTACGGAGCCTCGAACAGGGCGAGATCACGGACTGACAAAACCCTCGCCGCTGATTGGAAGGGGACAGCAACTCCGAGACGCATGGCCGACTGAATCGCCCCAAGGTCAAAACGGAGGCACCCTTGTGGTGTGTTCACAGCAAGAGCCGTGGGCCCTCGGCGCTCAAGAATTGAATCACAGCATCCCGTCGTCAACTGCACTGCCAACCGCGGCAAAAGGATCGTCGTGGTGCCGGGAACAGCCTTCAGTGCTACACGGGTGCCATCAGGAATGTCATGGAAATAAGCATCGAATGCGGTCATGGAGAGATAGCGAGCGAAGGCAACCGCCGAAGGATGCTTGTACTCGTTGCATCGGGCTAGACGATGCACGTTCAGCCAAACAAACGGAGTGGATCGTCCAACCAGAGTAGCGGCAGGCATGCGTAGGAGCCATCTTAGCCCGGCATCCCGAGCATCAGCGCCATCCTCCGCAGCCTCGATCTCCTTGCTCAGTTCGGTTGATAGGGCTTTGAGTAAAAGCGCACCATGAGCCTGGCTGGCTGCCAAATACCGCGCGGACAGGAGGTCTGGTACCAATCCGCTCATTACACCGTCACCTTAGTTCTTGCGATCTCATGCACCACCTTCCCGTAGATGTGCCGAATGAGTTTTTCCAAGTCGGTGCAGAATACACTTGGATTGTCGAATCCGCGCTCCGCCGAATAGCGATTAGGTATATAACCACCGCCACAGAAGGAGACAACTGGACAGTTTCGGCATTGCTGACACAGTCCGGCCGCCCCGTTCTGACGATTCTGTACAGCAAGGTGTTCGAGCGCCGTGTCGAAATTGTGGTCGAACACGTTCAAGCCTAGACGCGTCGCGCCGTCATATGTGCCCTTGAGAGAGTCGACAGCCTCGATGTCGCCATTGGATTCAACAACAATAAGGTCCACTGGATCGAGACCCACTGATTCAACCGAACTTGGAGCACCCAGGACTAGGCGGATCAAGTTATTGAATGTACGAACGCTCGTTGTCAACTTGCGGTCGAACCAATCGTCGAAGACCTTGATCAGCCAATCCGCATAAGGAGTGGCGTTGAAGTCCTCCTTGCCGCGAGGACGGCGATCATGATTGTCGTAAGGCAGCAAAAAATCGATTGCCGGCGGTCCGAATGAATCGAGATAACGGAAGACCTCCAACGGGTCCGTGTCGACGTTGATAACACTGAGAAATCCGCTAAAACTGGACCTATATCGGGGAGACGTTAGCAACTCTAGTTTTCTTTCGAGTAGCTTCGAACTGGGTTGACCGCGATGGTCAACACGAAAGACGTCGTTGACCTTCGGCGGCCCGTCGATGCTAATTCCAATTGACATACGCCGACGCAAAAACAGTTCGCCAATTTCTTCGGTGAAGAGAAGGCCATTTGACTGAATGCCAATGCTGGGTCGTATGTCAGAACCGACAAATGCCGTATCGATGGTGTCAACCAATTCCTGAAGGTGACCAACTCCACTCAGAAGGGGCTCGCCACCATGAAATACGATGGAAACGGTAGTCTTCTTGTGGGCTTGACAATGTTCCAGGATTCTAGTGGCAACGCGCTTTACGGTGGTAGGTGACATCGTTGGTGGTTGATCGCGCCAACGAGAATCCGATAAGTTATAGACAAAACAGTAGCTACAGTTCAGATTACATCGACTGACAATCTTCAAGATGAACGTGTGGAA
>Ga0182013_10005174_pt1 | contig 15290 bp, 11 predicted proteins | sample 612S2MmetaG_FD_120487 | JGI IMG/M metagenome (GOLD analysis project Ga0182013, IMG submission 120487) | Permafrost microbial communities from Stordalen Mire, Sweden - 612S2M metaG | ecosystem: Environmental > Terrestrial > Soil > Wetlands > Permafrost | place: Sweden: Stordalen | collected...
AAGACAAAGTGGTTAGGAATTTCCATCTCCCCTTCGGCCGTTGAAATAATTACAGACTCCGGCTTGATTTCGAGGATGAGCGAATTGAACAGCCCTTTGATCTCGCCGTTTTTGATGCGGTTCTCAATGTCTGGTTTGATCCAGTATTTGACGTGGTGGTGAATTACCGGGCCCCGATGAACGAGGGTTACGCGGGCACCCGTCCGGTATAGTTCGAGAGCTGTTATCGCGGCGGAATTTTTCGCACCTACGACGATTACGTCATGGTTGTAATACGGATGCGCCTCTTTGTAATAGTGAATTACTTTGCGCAGGTCTTCGCCCGGCACGTTTAGTAAATTCGGAACGTCGTAGTAACCACTGGCTATGATGAGTTTCTTCGCGGTGTAAGTGGTCTTGTCCGTCTTAACCCAGAAGGCGTTGTCTTCGCCGCCGATTGAATCGACTTTTTCGTACTGGTGAATGTTGAGTTTGTAGTGTTCGGCTACCCGGCGGTAGTATTTGAGAGCCTCGGTTCGGGTGGGTTTATCGTTGAGGCTCGTCATTGGAATGTCACCGATCTCCAGAAGTTCCGGAGTGGTGAAAAATGTCATGTGCGTCGGGTAGTTGTAGAGCGAATTGACAAGGCAACCCTTGTCGACGATCATCACTTCGACACCACGACGCTGGAGTTCGATCCCGCAGGCGAGGCCTGTGGGACCGGCTCCGATAATGATTACGCTCATAGTTTGTTCTCTATTTCCGTGGTGATGGCGCTAAGCGCCGCAGCGAGGCCGGAGGGGTCTTTGCCGCCGCCTTCCGCCATGTCCGGACGCCCTCCGCCTTTGCCGCCTACGCCTTGCGCGACACTCCCCACTAGTTTTCCTGCCTGCACTTTTCCGGTGAGGTCTTTGGTGACGGCGGAGACGATGGACACGGCTCCGTCTTCGGTCGATGTCAGTATGATGACGGCCGATTTCAGTTTGTTTCGCAGAGTGTCGGCAAGGGAGCGCATCTGATTGCGATCCAAGTCATCGACCTGCGCCACGAGGTACTTTACGCCGTTCTTTTCTTTGGCGCGGGATTCAAGGTCGCGTGCGGCGGACTGGGCGATCTTTGTTTTCAGGAGATCGATCTGGCGTTCGTTTGTTCGCTCTCTTTCGAGAAGGCGAGTGACATGATCCACCAGTTCGGGCTCGGCTACTTTCAGCATGCCTGCAATGCGATTCACGACAGCGCTGGTTTCGTTGAAGTAACGGGCAGCTCCTTCGCCTGTGATGGCCTCAATGCGGCGTACGCCTGCCGAGATGCTGGATTCCGAGACGATCTTGCAGAGGCCGATGTCGCCGGTGCGGGTGACGTGCGTGCCGCCGCAGAGTTCCTTGCTGAAATCCGGGATGGATACGACGCGCACTTCGTCGCCGTATTTTTCGCCGAAGAGGGCCATGGCTCCGGTGGAGATTGCCTGGTCGATCGGCATCACGTTGGTTGTTACCGGTGTGTTGCGGAGAATCTCGTGATTGACGAGGCGTTCGATCTCGGCCATTTCCACCGGATCGACCTGTGCATAGTGAGTGAAATCGAAGCGAAGGCGCGGTGGTTCTACTACGCTGCCGGCCTGCTTTACGTGCGGTCCGAGGACTTTCCTTAGCGCGGCGTGGAGCAGGTGAGTTGCGGTGTGATTGCGCATGGTGGACCAGCGATCGGACGCGGCTACTTCGGCGCGCAGTTCGGCACTGATTTGTAGTGGTTCGAGCGTTTTGATTTTGTGTATCGTTAGTCCAGGAACTCCTGGATAGGTATCGAGAACCGTGGCGACTTTTTCGCCGGTGTGGGCGTCGTAAAGGGATCCGCGATCGCCCACCTGACCGCCGGTCTGGGCGTAGAAAGGTGTCTGATCGAGAACGACTTCGGCTTCGACGCCGGCGTCGAGGTGATCTACCAGTTGCTTGTCAACTAACAGTGCGAGGACTTTCGAGGTGGCATCCAGGTTGTCATAGCCCAGGAATTTCGTCCTGCCATTGTCGGCGAGCAGTTGTTGATATGCCGGTACGACGGCGCCTTTCCCGGCTCCTTTCCAACTGGCTCTGGCGCGTTCACGCTGGCCGCGCATTTCCGCGTCGAAACCCTCGCGATCGATTTCGACGCCGCGCTCGCGGGCGATGTCTTCCTGTTCGTCGAGCGCAAGGCCGAAGGTGTCGTAGAGCTTGAATGACACAGAGCCCGGGACTGTGTTGCCGGAGAGCTTCGAGATTTCGTCGTTGAAGACTTTTTCGGCGACCACGAAGGTGGTGGCATAGCGATGTTCTTCGTCCTTCACGACGCGGGCTACTCGCTGGAGGGATTCCATCATCTCCGGATAAGCGGAACTCATCAGATCTGCTACGAAGCCGGTCAGTTCATACAGATAAGGATCCTGACGTCCGATCAGGCGGGCGTTGCGCATGGCGCGGCGCATGATTTTGCGAAGGACGTAACCGCGTCCGTCATTCGATGGAAGAACGCCGTCGTTGATCAGGAAGGCTGTGGCGCGGGCGTGGTCGGCGTTGATGCGGAGCGCTGTGTCGGTCTTTGGGTCGGCGCCATACTCGACGCCGCAGAGTTCGCCGGCGCGATGAATGATGGGCAGGATCAGGTCGGTGTCGTAATTCGAGAGCTTGCCCTGCATCACAGTGGCTATTCGTTCGAGGCCCATGCCGGTGTCGATGGAAGGGCGCGGCAGCGGTGTCATTGCGCCCGAGGCATCGCGATTGAACTGCATGAAGACGAGGTTCCAAATTTCGACGAAGCGTCCGCCGCCGTCGAGGGGGAACTGCTCGTGTTCGCGGCCGGGCTCGGCGCCTTCGGGTCCCATGTCGTAGTGGATTTCCGAGCAGGGTCCGCAAGGGCCGGTGTCGCCCATTTGCCAGAAGTTGTCTTTTTCGTCGAGGCGGAAGATGCGGCTTTTGGGGACGCCTGCTACTTCCTGCCAGAGGCGCTCGGCTTCGTCGTCTTCGCGGAAGACAGTAACGTAGAGCTTGTCTTTGGGAAGGCCATAATCCTTCGTAATGAGGTCCCATGCGAATTCGATGGCGTGGGCTTTGAAGTAATCGCCGAAGGAGAAGTTGCCGAGCATTTCGAAGAACGTGTGATGGCGGCGGGTGTAGCCGACGTTTTCGAGGTCGTTGTGCTTGCCTCCGGCGCGGACACATTTCTGAGAACTGGCGGCGCGGACGTAAGGGCGGGTTTCGAGGCCCTGGAAAACCTCCTTGAACTGGTTCATGCCGGCGTTGGTGAAGAGCAGGGTCGGGTCGTTCGCGGGCAGGAGGGAACTGCTGCGGACCACGGAGTGGCCACGGGCGTGGAAGAAGTCGAGGAAGCGCTTACGGACGTCGTTACCGGTCACAGGGGTCCTTAAATTGATGGGATATTCCGATTATAGAAGCTCCGACCGGGATTCGAGTCTTTGACCGGAAGAGCATGTGGCCACGAATGAACACGAATGGACACGAATGAAGGCAAATAATCAGGCAGCTTTCGTTAAATGACGTCTGGGGGCTGCGGGCGGATTGGAATTCAGGTCGCGGGCCTGTTTCAGACGGTTGTCGCGGTCGATTGCGGCGTTGATTTCCGCGGTCGAAAAAACGAAGCCATTGACCACAGGATCAGCTTCTGAGCTGGCGGCTGCGCCCTTCGCCAAACTCAATTGCGTCATCAGTTTGGCTTCTTCGAGTGCGTTGCTTCGCTCGGCTTTTCTTTCAGATTGCAGCGCCTTAAGTTCAGTCAGGTTTTTATGGATCGCCCTGTTGATGCGCTGTTCGTAAAGGCTAAAGAGCTGAAGTTCTTTCGCATGGTCAATGAAGGCGTGGGCGGTGTTGACGGCTTCTTCGATTTCGGTACGCGAGTAGGCGGCGGCCTCAGCCAGGATGTTGTTTTCGGCAGCGCGGAGGCCGTTGAGACGCCAGCTGTCTTCGGCTATGGAGTGGGCGAACTGTTGCTCCATCGGCGTTTCGGGTTTGAGGCATTCGATTAGTTCGTTGCAGAATTTCTCGTGGGCTTCGCGGTTTTCGGGAGTGAGGAGATTGACCTTGCCAGTAAAACCGTGACGCAGGGAGTTGTGGCTGGCTATCTTTTTACCTGCTTCGCCGCGGGGGCCGGTGGAGTTTTGGGCGTTTCGGCGGTTGGCGTCGAGTTGTTTGTCGGAGATCGGATTTTCGGTTTTCATTTCGTAGAGAGTTAACCATGACCGGTGCGGGCTTGAGGCAACGGGTTGATCCAAGTTGATGAAAACAGACGGACGATACTTTTGAAAAACTTGTGAACGGGTTTTGAGAAGTGTGATTTTCGGATTTTCATGTTGATAGCGGCTGGCGGATGATAATGAGAGAGGCTTCGCCATGACCATCGCCGGACAAATCGATTTGCCCGAGACTCGGATTGCAGAAATCTGCCGGCGCCACCAGGTTAAGGAGTTGTGCCTATTCGGATCGGCCGCACGGGGAGAAATGCGGCCTGACAGCGATTTCGATTTGCTCGTCGATTTCCTCCCCGGCGCGCGTCCCGGGCTGCTGGGCGTTTCGGCGATGACTCGCGAACTCACAGCGCTGCTTGGCCGTCGAGTCGATCTTGCAATCAAGCCTGCATTGAAGCCCCTGATCCGGCCGGCCGTTCTGGCCGAGGCCCGGCTGATTTATGCGGCGTGATGGCCAACGATTAGCTGACATCCTGGAAGCCCTGGGCTGGATAGCAAGAGCCGTATCCGGAAAAACCGAGGCTGAGTTCGTCGCCGACGAAACACTTTGCTATGCGGTAGCGCAGAAACTCACCATCATTGGAAAGGCGGTTTCGCAACTCCCGAATTGAAAGCCTGGCACAGCTCTTGTACCCTGGACGGACATTGTTGGGCTGCGGAATATTCCGGTCCACGAATATTTCGGGGTCTGGTGGCCGTGTTGAAATCGGCCAGGTGAAATAAGTCTCGACGCGGCGCGCAAAAGTGCGCGCGCCACGTTGTTGTTTCAAAACTTACAGTTTGAGCAGAGATCGGCCATAAATCTGCTGGGAGAGTCGTGAGGAAACGAGATCCATGCCGATGAAGCCTAACTCCTACAAGTATTTTGCCGCGTGTGCGCTAACAGCGCTTGGTGTGACGCTGGCCGGTTGTCAGCAAGCGCCCGCGCCCGCTCCTAATGTGACGGTGCAGACCCCTGCATCCTCTTCAGCGCCGGCGGCCCAGACACCAGCGCCCACATCAACCACGGATTCGTCGACTTCGCGGAGCGTGGAAGTGAAGCCCGCAGAACCGGGTAATCCGGACTCCGGTGTGGCCGTTGAGAAGAAATCAAGCCGGTCGACTACGACTACTACAAATCCGTAGCATTCTAAAGCTGGAGTTTGCCTTGCCAAATCATCTCCTCCGTAAAAAACGATTGAAGAAGGTCCAGCCGGTCGATTTTGGCGTCGAACTCTACCCGATGATCCAGACGAGTAATCTCGTTGGTCATCGGGAAAAGGTAGAGGACAATCCGGCCGTCGGGCCGTTCGAGTACCTCTACACTGGAAGGCTTGAAATCCTTTTTGCCTTCGCGTTTGAGGGCGGCTTCCTTCTTTAACTGCTCCCCCAGCTTTTGGGGATCGCCAGTGAGCATGCGATCGGGAACACCATAGACCGCGATGGCGTAGTGCTGGTCGTCGAACACGGGCGGATTCTCGTTGTGCGCTTTAAGTTCGGCGGTCTTGATGGTTATTGCGCTTTCCCAGCGCAAGTTTAGTTGCGGCGGCTCGGTTGTTTCGGGCGTCTGCTTCGATTGTGAACCACCCCCGGGATTGCCCATGCCGCGTCGGCCCATACCAGGGATTCCGACTCCTGCTCCCCCCAATCCAATTCCGCCGCCGCGGCCCGTACCGCCGGAGCGCCGCTGGGTATCTTCCCCGGGCTTCAGTACCGGTGTGAAGGTCTTGCCCCACGGTGAATCGGTAAGAACCTGTTTGGCGTCGTCTTCGGTCCATTCGGGGATTTGTTTCGATTTCCACGGCGAATTGTCCTGGGCAGAGACCGCGACTACCAGCAGCGCGGGGAGCAGCACGGTGTAGAGTTTCAGGAGCTTCACGACTGTGAGACCAACCGGACGGGGAAAGCGTTACTTAGTGGCTGAATATGAACGCGCCGGAAGGCCCGTATACCGGCGGTTACAAGGGCCTCTCGTAGGGTTTGTAGACTGGCTCCCAGATGTTTGCGCTTAGCGTTTTTTCGAACTGGCTTTGATCGAAGTCGGTTAATCCTTCTTTAATCGCCTGCATACCTGCCGCTCTGGCTACCGTTTTGCTTACTGCTCGAATGGTGGCCAGCGGCGGCAACAGGCTGGCGTTTTTGTCAGTTCGCGTTGGTGAAAGACCGGCCAGCGCTATGGCGGCGGCTTTGATCATGGCGTCCGATACGTGGCTGGCGCAGGAGGAAATGATTCCCAATGCAAGGCCCGGGAAGATGTAGGAGTTGTTCGTCTGGTCGATGCGGATTTGTTTGCCGCCGAATTCCACCGGGTCGAACGGGCTGCCTGTTCCGATCAGCGCGCGCCCGTCAGTCCATTCGACTAGTTGCTGCGGAGTGGCTTCGCTTCTCGATGTTGGATTCGATAGCGGAAATATTACTGGCCGTTCGGTGTGCTTCGCCATTTCACGAACGGCATCTTCCGTGAACGCGCCGAACTGGCCGGATACGCCGATGAGTACGGTGGGTTTTGCGTGGCGGACTACATCGAGCAGTGTCTTCATGTTTCCGTCTGATTTGGGGCGGGCAAAGGGCTGCTGTTCGGGGCGGATGTCCTCACCCCCGTCGACGACAAGGCCGTGAAGATCCCAGGCGTAGAAGCGATTTCTTGCTTCTTGTTCAGTTAGTCCGTGGTCTTGCATTACGGAGACGAGAAGATTCGCGATGCCGATGCCGGCGGTGCCGAAACCTACGATGGCGATTCGCTGATCTTTCATCGGAACGCCGGTTACATTGATCGCCGAGAGCAGGGCGGCGGTGGCTACGGCGGCTGTTCCCTGGATGTCGTCGTTAAAAGTGCAGAGTTGATGGCGATAGCGATCGAGCAGGCGGGCGGCGTTGGTTCCGGCGAAGTCTTCCCATTGCAGAAGTACGTGCGGCCAGCGGCGCTTCACAGCTGAGACGAAGGCGTCTACGAATTCGTCATACTCGGGACCGCGGACTCTGTGGTGACTCCAGCCCAGGTAGAGCGGATCGTTGAGGCGGTCTTCGTTGTCGGTTCCAACATCGAGCAGGACTGGCAGGCAGTAGTTCGGCGGAACGCCTCCGAGCGCGGTGTAGAGCGCCATCTTTCCGATGGGGATTCCCATGCCTCCGGCGCCCTGATCTCCGAGGCCGAGGATGCGCTCACCATCACTGACGACGATGCACTTCACGTTGTCGTAGCGAGCGGGGGAAAGAATCTGATCGATGCGGTGTTTGTTCGGGTAGCTGAGAAAGATGCCACGCGGTTTGTGCCAGATTTCGTGGAAGCGCTGGCAGCCTTCGCCTACCGCTGGGGTATAGACGATCGGCAGAGTTTCTTCGATGTTTTGCGTGACCAGCGAATAGAAGAGAGTTTCGTTGGAGTCCTGCAGGTCGCGCATGAAGGTATAGCGGCTGAAGGCTGTTTGATGGGTTGCTAAGGCCTTTTTTCGTCTCGCTACCTGGTCTTCCAGAGTTCCTATGTGGGGTGGAAGGAGGCCGTGAAGAGCGAATGTGTCTCGCTCTTCCTCGGTGAATGCGGTGCCTTTGTTGTAACGGGGGTCGTTCAGGAGAGCGTACCCCGTTAGGGTTGTGCGGATTTTTTCTGGCACTGATTGTGGCGGTCAGTTGCCAGCGGTCGGTGCGGCGGCGCCTCTGCCACCGCGGCCGCCACGTCCACCTGCGGGGGTCGGCGGGGGGAGTTCTTTTCTGGGCAGTTTGTCCGGTCTTGTTGCCGCGTTGTATACGAAGGCCGCTTCGATTACTGCCATCTGTTCGAGATCGGCGGCCTGTATGCGGTCGTAGGTATCCATGTTCGAGTGGTGCGTGCGCGTGTTGTAGTCCATCGGATCCTGGATGAACTGGAATCCGGGGAGGCCTACGCGGTCGAATGACTGATGATCGGTGCCGCCGGTGTCGCGAATTGTAATGACGCCGGGCGTAAGATCTTTCAGAGCCGCGAACCAGGTTTCGAATACTGGCCGCATCATTTCGTTGCCCTGGAGATAGATGCCGCGAATGCGGCCGGTGCCGTTATCGATGTTGAAGTAGCCCGCGAAATTGTTGTGTTCGGGAGTCAATTTCATTACGGCGGGATCGGCGAAGGGGGCTTTCACGTAAGCCGCTGATCCGAGGAGTCCTTCTTCTTCCCCGCCCCAGAGAGCCATGCGGACCGTGCGGGCCATTTTCAGGTTTTGAGTTTTCAGGAGGCGCATGACTTCCATGGCGACTGCGCTGCCGGCTGCATTGTCGGTGGCGCCTGTCGCATAATGCCAGGAATCGAAGTGGCCGCCGACCATGACTACTTCGTTCGGCTTGGTTGTGCCTGGAATTTCGGCGACGACGTTGAAGGAATCGGTGTTGGGGGTGAATTCCGTTTTGATATCGAAGGTCAGCTTGACCGGGACATTGTGCTCAACGAGACGCGCGATGCGATTGTAATGTTCCGCCGTGATTGAAACCTGCGGGATGTTCTGAGTCGGGTCGCCCTGACGCGCTGCGCCGCCGCCGAAGAGAGTGCCGCTTTGTCCGCGGGGATCGGCCTGGACAGTCATTACAGCGCCTTCATCGCGGAAGAAGCTGCGCTGCTTTTCCTGGAAGGCGGTACGTTCTTCCGGAGTCATGTTGGCGAGGGCTGCGCCTCCGCGTCCACCACCACCGCGTCCGGCTCCGGGAACGTTGATGACGTCCGGAGTCAGATCGGCGAGTTGCTCGGGCGTATAGCGAGAGGCGAGCGGAGTCGTTGGGAACGTCAGGTCCGGAATGGCGGACGTGAATACGATTTTGCCCTTCAATTTGCCGTGGTACTTATCCATGTCGGTGGGGCTGTTGATGGTTGCCAGGGCCACTTCGGCAGTGAGAGGGCCGCCGGTTCCCTTCGTCCATGCGACGGGCACGCCGATGATCGGCATGTAGGTTGGTTCGACCATAGCGCCGCTATAGCCAGTCACCTGCCAGCCGGGAATCGCACCTGAAGGCACGTCCTTCGTGGACCATTTTTCGAGCGCTACATTGCTCAGTCCCCACTCTTTGAGCTGACTGACAGCCCATGCGCCGGCGGCCTCGAATTGGGGTGAATTGGTGAGGCGCGGACCGTAGCGGTCGGTCAGATTCCACATGATGTCCATGATTTTGGAGCCGGGGGGCGTGCCGCCTGGAGGGGTTGGCGGACCGCCGCGTCCACCGCCGCCGCCGAGTTCGGCAACTTTGAGCTTGTGGATTACGTTGAGGTCTACCTGCTCCTGCTGCTGGGCGACCAGGATCGCGGAAATACCTCCGGCAAGCGTCAACAAAAGAAGGGTGTTTCTAAGGCGCATGGTGCTATGGTAACCCGTGGATTGGCGGGGGTCCCCGTTAGAATGGGAATTCATGCCGAAACTGGAATTCCAAACTGAAGTAAATCAGCTTCTTCAGCTAATCATTCACTCTCTTTATTCGCATCCGGAGATTTTCCTTCGAGAGCTGGTGTCGAATTCATCCGATGCGCTCGACAAGCTCAAGTATCTAACACTGACTGAGGAGCCTTATAAGTCTTTGGCTTTCGAGCCGCGGATCGATTTGGAACTGGATGAGGAGAATCACCGGCTGACCGTTGCCGATACAGGCATCGGGATGGATCAGGACGATCTGGTGGCCCATTTGGGCACCATCGCGCGCTCGGGGACGAAGAATTTTCTTTCGAGCCTTTCGGGCGATGCGAAGAAGGATTCGAATCTGATCGGGCAGTTTGGGGTCGGGTTTTACAGTGCGTTCATGGTGGCGGACCGTGTGGAAGTTGTTTCGCGGAAAGCTGGCGATACTGCGGCGTGGCGCTGGATCAGCGACGGTAAGACTGGCTTTGAGATCGAGCCTGCCGAGCGCGATCACCAGGGGACGACGGTTACCCTTCATTTCAATGAAGAGGGAAAAGAATACGCTAATAGCTGGAAATTGCGGGAGATCGTCAAGAAGTATTCCAACCACATTGCGTTTCCGATTTATCTGACGGCCGACAAGAGCGAGTGGGATGAGGGCGAGAAGAAGTCGGTCAAGAAGCGGACTACCGAGCAGGTCAATTCGGCCAGCGCGATGTGGAAGCGTCCGAAGAGCGAGTTGAAGGACGAGGATTACAAGGAGCTCTATAAGACGATTTCGGGCGACTGGGAAGATCCTTTGTTCTGGTTCCATACCAAGGCCGAAGGAACCATGGAGTACACGACGCTGTTCTATGTTCCGTCGAAAGCTCCGCGGGATCTTTATCAAGCCGATTACAAGCCGGGTGTGAAGCTTTACGTCAAGCGGGTATTCATTACGGACGATTCGAAAGAATTGATGCCGGCCTATTTGCGATTCCTGCGGGGGATTATCGACAGCGAAGATTTGCCGTTGAATGTCAGCCGCGAGATTTTGCAGCAGAACCGGATGCTGAGCTCGATCCGGTCGGCCAGCGTGAAGAAGGTTCTTTCGGAGCTGGGGACTGTTGCGAAGGAGAAGCCGGAGGAGTATTCGAAGTTTATTGAAGAGTTCAACCGTCCGTTGAAGGAAGGGCTCTACGGCGATTTTGCGAATCGCGATACCTTGCTGGAACTGGTGCGGGTGAAGTCGACTAAGGCGGATGGCTGGACCAGTCTGGCGGACGTTAAGGCGCGGATGAAGGAGGGGCAAAAGGGGATTTACTTCATCACGGGCGGCACGGGGGATTTGCTGCGTACTTCGCCTCTGCTTGAGATTTACAAGAAGAAGGATATCGAAGTTCTGATTCTGGATGACGAGATCGATGAGATTGTGTTCGCCGGCGGCGTCGATAAGTATCAGGATGTCGAACTGAAGGCGGTTAACAGAAGTTCGGCGGGCGACGATCTGAAGGATGAGGCGGAGAAGGATTCTGCTTCGCGCGATGATTTGAAGCCGCTGCTGGAGAAGTTGAAGGGCGTGCTGGGCGACAGTGTTAAGGATGTGCGGGCTTCGGTGCGGCTGGCGGATAGTCCTTCATGCATTGTTTCGGATGAAGATGAGCCTTCGATGAAGATGCAGCAGATGATGCGGGCTATGGGGCAGACGCAGTTTCCTTCGTCTAAACCTACTTTGGAAATTAATCCGGACCACGAGATTGTCAAGAAGCTTTTGGCGGCTTCGGACGAGGGTTTGGTGAATGATGCGGCCTGGCTGCTGCTGGATCAGGCTTTGCTGGTTGAGGGTGTGCCGTTGGAGAATCCGGCGGTTTTTGTGCAGCGTTTGAATCGGGTCTTGAGCCGGGCGGTTTAGGTACAGCAGAAGAAAGCCCACAGGCTTAAAGCCTGTGCCACATCGCAGTCTGGTGGCTTGGAAGATCTTCTGCACTCGATTTATCGTAGTGCTATGCATTCAATTTTAGGAACTTCAAAGCTCAGTGCTTTTATTGCGACTGTGAACCGGACCAGGGCAAAGACCTTTTATGTCGATACGCTTGGCCTGGCCCTGGTGAGCGAAGACGATTTCGCGGTCGTACTGGACGCGAACGGAACACATATTCGCATGACTACCGTGCGCGATATTGCGATCGCTGCTTATACGGTGCTTGGCTGGGAAGTGGCCGATATTGAAGCGGCGGTGACGGAGTTGGGCGCCAAAGGCGTGCGGTTTGAAAAGTTTCCCGGATTGCCGCAGGCTGAAAACGGGATTTGGGAGGCGCCGGGCGGGGCTCGGGTGGCGTGGTTTAAAGATCCCGACGGAAATCTGCTTAGCGTTGCGCAGAAGTAAAAGGATCTTTAAGCTACAGCCGAGAGATTATTTTTTAGCTGACGCTCGAGGATTGCCGTGATCTCTTCGAAAATATAGTGCGTCGAACGATCGCCTGAGATCTGGAAATATTGTTCGCTCGGGTAGTGGCTCAGCACTGGACGAGTGACCGCCTCATAGGTTTTGAGACGTTCGCGGATTACCTCTTCCTGGTCGTCCTTGCGCATGATCAGCGGGGCGCCATCCTTATCGCACTGGTTGTCCAACTTGGGCCGCTGCGACAGAACGTTGTACATCTGGCCGCATTTGGAGCAGGAACGACGACTCACCATTCGGCCCACAAGCACATCGGCGGGCACATCCAGGTGGATGATAATCGGCTTCGGCATCTTCTTCCCGGCAAGCACCTTGTCGAGAAATTCGGCCTGTTCGAGGGTCCGCGGATAGCCGTCGAGCATGAAGCCATTGCGGCAATCGGGCTGGCTGATGCGGGAGCGGAGAACCTCATTCATGAGGTCGTCGCTAACGAGACCGCCGGCGGCGATGATCGCCTGCGTTTTAACTCCCAGCGGAGTTTGCGCGGCGATTTCGGCGCGAAGCATATCGCCGGTGGAAATCGAAGGGATCCTTTCCGGCATCCACTCGATCATTAAACGGCCTTGCGTGCCTTTACCCGAGCCGGGCGGCCCAAAAAGAAGAATTATCACTCGCTGTCCCTGTCAGTTTCCCCGTTAGCAACGCGCGAAACGCGTATTAAGTATTGATTGTAAAGCACTTTCATTGTCTTGAAAACGGGAACTGGTCCAAATTGGCCCAGTACCCGTCCCGTCCCTCCCCTCACGCTGCTCGTGAGACTTCTAAATTGCTGTTACACTTCCACTTAATCTATGAGCGAGAGAAAATACAGACGCATTGTCCTTGCCTCCCGGCCCAAGGGAGAACCGCAAGAAACCGATTTCAGGATGGAGAGTCTGCCTGTGCCAGTGCCGGGTGATGGCCAGGCGCTTTTGCGTACGATCTATCTGTCGCTTGACCCTTATATGCGCGGACGCATGAGCGATGGGCCTTCTTACGCGACGCCGGTTCAGATCGGTGAAGTGATAACGGGCCAGGCGGTAAGCGAGGTTGTGGAGTCGAAGTCTCCGGCGGTGAAGGCTGGGGATATGGTTCTAAGCGGAGCGGGCTGGCAGGAGTATATAGTCGCCGATGGAGCAAAGCTGCCGAAACTGGATCCCTCTGCAGCGCCTGTTTCGACGGCGCTCGGTGTATTGGGTATGCCTGGCCTGACCGCATATACCGGCCTGTTGAACATTGGGCAGCCGAAGCCGGGAGAGACCGTCGTTGTGGGTGCGGCGGCGGGCGCTGTGGGTGCGGTGGTGGGTCAACTGGCGAAGATTTGGGGCTGCACGGCGATTGGCATTGCCGGTGGGTCCGAGAAGTGCGATTACGTTGTTAAGGAACTGGGATTCGATGCCTGCCTCGACCATCGGAGCGAGACTCTGGGGGCTGAGTTGAAGGCGGCTTGTCCGAAGGGCATTGATATTTATTTCGAGAATGTGGGTGGCAAAGTTTTTCAGGCGGTATTGCCGCTGCTGAACCCTTTTTCGCGGATTCCGGTTTGCGGTTTGATTTCTTCCTATAATGCGACCGAGTTGCCTCCCGGGCCTGACCAGACGCCGCTTCTGATGCGGTCGATTTTGACCAAGCGGCTGACATTCCGGGGATTCATTGTCAGCGATTATGCGAGTCAGCAGCCGGATTTCATTCGGGACGTTTCGAAATGGATTCGGGAGGGAAAGATCAAGTATCGCGAGGATGTGGTGGATGGGATTGAGAATACGGTTAGTGCTTTTCAGGGATTGTTGAAGGGGAAGAATTTCGGGAAATTGCTGGTTCGGATGAGTCGCTGATTATTGTCCCTGAATTTCGAAAATCACCAAATCGCGGTAATTCCATATTGGGAGAGCCGTGAGTCTTTTGTGACCAGAGGGATTTTTTCGGTTATGGATTGAGCCACGAGAATTCTATCGAAGGGGTCTTTGTGAATTCCGGGAAGGTCTGCCAGTGCGATGATGTCTGCGGGCCGGATCGATAGCGTCGGAATCCCTGTCCGGACCACGTATTTGTTCCACCAGGGAACAGGATTGGACAGCAAAGCGTTCTTCTTGTTCGCCTTCAGGCAAAGCTCCCAGAGGTTCGCCGCGCTCGCCAATACATCCGCCTCGGCCAAAACCGCGCGAGCTACTGGAGTAAGCAGGTCTGGGCTAACGAGGGACCATACCAGCGTATGAGTATCGGTGAGGACTGTCAACGGCCCTCAATCCAGTCGTCAGCTTCCTCATCTGTCATCGGCTGCCACCATTCGTCACCCTTCGGGACAATAGGCTCTTTGCTCGCGATTCCAAAAGGGAAACCTGATTTTCGCGCCCGAACGAGTTCAGCTACAGGTTTACCGTGGCGGGCGATTGTCACGGTTTCACCCTGCTCGACGAGTTCCAGGAGCTTGGAAAGCTGGGTCTTAGCTTCGTGTACATTCACCTGCATACTTCAAGCTTAGTCTTTTTTTCTAGTTCAAATCAGGGTTTGCCGGATTGGTGCTTTGGCGGGCTTGACGGCCGATGGCCCAGCTGCAAACGGCCGGGCTTGGTGTGATGTGCTAATCTAGGGAATCCGAGGCTTGGTTTTGGCGTGGAAACACGCCGGAAGTTGGCTGCGGGATCAACCGGATCGGTCCCAAACCTTTCAAGTTGTTGATTTAAAAAGCTGGACAGGTGGCCGAGCGGCTAATGGCAACAGACTGTAAATCTGTCGCTCCTTGCGAGCTACGGAGGTTCGAATCCTCCCCTGTCCACCAGTTTTTTTTTGTAAAGGGCTGTTGTAGCTCAGTTGGTAGAGCGCGTCCTTGGTAAGGACGAGGTCACCAGTTCAATCCTGGTCAACAGCTCCATCGATTTTGATTTACCGCTCACAACGGCCGCCCGAGCGGCGGCCTGTGCGCTTTGAAGCTTTACCGTGCAAGACGGCCGCCCGAGTGGCGGCCTTTGCACTTCGGATTTCCCCGCGCACAACGCGGCAGTATTTAGGTATTTAAAAGGACTCAGTTTCTTCCATGGCGAAAGAAAAATTTGACCGCAGCAAGCCGCACGTCAATATCGGGACGATCGGACATATCGATCACGGCAAGACGACGCTGACGGCGGCAATCACGAAAGTGCTGGCAAAGCACAATCCGAAGGTGGCGTTTCGTTCGTTCGATTCGATCGATAACGCGCCGGAAGAAAAAGCGCGCGGCATCACGATCGCGGCTTCGCACGTCGAATATGAGACGAAAAACCGGCACTACGCCCACGTCGATTGCCCCGGTCACGCCGATTACATCAAGAACATGATCACGGGCGCCGCCCAG
>Ga0182013_10005176_pt1 | contig 15284 bp, 14 predicted proteins | sample 612S2MmetaG_FD_120487 | JGI IMG/M metagenome (GOLD analysis project Ga0182013, IMG submission 120487) | Permafrost microbial communities from Stordalen Mire, Sweden - 612S2M metaG | ecosystem: Environmental > Terrestrial > Soil > Wetlands > Permafrost | place: Sweden: Stordalen | collected...
GGCATAGGCGTTAAGTTAAGCATGGTCGAAACAGGATGAAACTGAATGCCAGTAAGCCTTTCAAGGTTAAATATACTTCTGGTTTAGAGTGCCAAACAGCCTAACCCTGCCTACCGGCAGGCAGGGTTAGGCTGTTTGGCACACTTAAAGGGTAATTATATTTTGCCCATGAAAGCCTTACCAGGACTGGGTTTTAGCCTACAAAAACACACCTTAACTTAACGCACATGCCCCTTTAGGGGACGGAAGCGGCGAGGCTCTTTATTTTCTCCACCGTTTTTACCAAAATATATTATTCCTTTGCTTTAATAACCAAAACATAATCCCTTGAAATCTGTTAAACTCCTTCTGGCCTGTATATTAGTGCAGCTATGCGCAGCCAATACAACCCAGGCTCAAAAAACGACTAAACCTATGAGTAAACCAGCATCCTCCCAACCGGCAACTACTACACAGGCCGCAAAATCTGCACCACCTGCCCCCGAAAAAGTTACCAGTGTGGAGGGTATTACCGAATACCGCCTGGCTAACGGCCTGCGGGTACTTATTTTTCCTGACCCTTCTAAAGCAACCATTACTGTAAACATTACTTACCTGGTAGGTTCAAGAATGGAAGGATATGGCGAAACAGGTATGGCGCACTTGCTGGAGCATATGGTATTTAAAGGTTCAACCAATCACCCCCACATTCCGCAGGAGCTTACCAGCCATGGTGCAAGCCCGAACGGGAATACCTGGTACGACCGCACCAATTATTTCGAAACGTTTAGTGCTACCGATGAAAACCTGAATTGGGCGCTAAGCCTGGAGAGCGACCGGATGGTTAACTCTTTTATTGCCGACAGCGCTTTGAAAAGCGAATTTTCGGTGGTGCGTAATGAGTTTGAATCGGGCGAAAACAGTCCTGAGCGTGTGTTGCAGGAGCGGGTAATTTCTACTGCTTATCTGTGGCATAATTACGGTAAAAGCACTATTGGCTCGAAAGAGGATATCGAAAAAGTGCCTGCAAGCAGATTAAAGCTATTTTACCAAAAATATTATCAGCCCGATAATGCCGTGCTTACCATAGCAGGTAAGGTAGATGAAGCCAAAGTAATGCAGTTAGTGAATCAATATTTTGGTGTTATACCAAGGCCGGAAAGAAAACTGGAAGAGCCTTATACCGTTGAGCCTACACAGGATGGGGAAAGATATGTGGAGTTAAGAAGAGTGGGTGATGTTCCGCTGGTATCGGCCGGGTACCACATTCCATCGGGCACCAGCCCTGATTATGTGCCGGTAAGTATATTAACAGATGTGCTTACCAACGAGCCATCAGGGCTTTTGTATAAAGCATTGGTTGAAACCAAGAAAGCCAGTTCGGTAAGCGGTTATACTGCAGGGCTTAAAGACCCGGGTTACGCTTATTTTTCGACTGAAGTACCGAAAGAAAAATCGCTGGCAGAGGCGCGTAAAACCATGATGGACCTTTTAGATAGTATACCTGCAATAACGCAGGAGCAGGTTGACCGTGCTAAAAACAAGCAGATTAAGAACATTGAATTATTGCTGAACAACTCTGAGCGTTTAGGCCTTAACCTGGGCGAGTATAGCGCTAAAGGCGACTGGAGATTGTTTTTTATAAACCGCGACCGGGTTGAAAAAGTTACTGCTGACGATGTTAACCGGGTAGCCAAAGCTTATTTTAAAGCAAGCAACAGAACCGTAGGTTTGTTTATACCCGATGCTAAACCAGACAGGGCAAGTATACCGGCATCTCCGGATCTGGGCTCGCTGGTAAACGGCTACAAGGGCAAACAGGCACTGGCCAATGCCGAAACTTTTGACGCTTCGCCGGCTAATATTGAAAGCCGGACTAAAAGAGGAAAAATTGATGGTGGGGCGCAGTATGCTTTCCTGGCTAAATCTACCCGCGGCGGCAACGTGGTAGCTACTATTACCCTACGCATCGGCAGCGGGAAAAGCCTGGAAAATAAAGCTGCCATTGCCGATCTTACAGCCGACATGCTGAATAAAGGAACACAAAGCAAAAGCCGCCAGGATATAAGCGATGCCTTTGATAAGTTAAAGGCATCGGTTGCTATAAACGGAAGCGGCCAAACCGTTAATATCCGCATTACAACTATTAAGGAAAACCTGAATAACGCGCTTAAACTGGTAACTGAAATATTAAGACAACCGGCATTTCCGTCCGCGGAATTTGATAAGCTGAAAGATGAAAACCTTGCGGGCCTTGAACAGCAGCGCAGCGAGCCCCAGGCAATAGCCGCTAATGCCCTGAGCAGACATATGAGCCCTTATGAAAAAAATGATTTCAGGTATGTAATGACTTTTGATGAGCAGGTAGATGCTTACAAAAAGGTGCAGCTAAATGAAGTTAAAGACTTTTACAAAAACTTTTACAACAGCAGCGCTGCCACCCTGGCTATTGTTGGCGATTTTGATGAAACATCAGCCCTTGCCGGGTTGAATACGATGCTGGCCAGCTGGCAATCGCCCGAAAAATTTGAACGGGCAAAAGCGATTAACTTTAATGCGCCTGCCAAAGGAGAAAAACTACTAACGCCCGATAAGAAGAACGCTAACTTCTTTGCTTCGGAAGAGTTGAAACTGAAAGATAATGATGCCGGTTACCCTGCATTGGTTATTGGCAATTTTATGCTGGGTGGCGGATTCCTGAACTCGCGCCTGGCAGTTCGTATCAGGCAGAAAGAAGGGTTGAGCTATGGCGTGGGCAGCCGTTTACAGGCAAGCGCTTTGGATGAATCCGGCAGCTTTGCCTGCTATGCCATTTACAATCCGGATAATGCAGATAAATTAATTGATGCATGGAAGGACGAGCTTAACAAAATGCTGAGTGATGGCTTTACCGATGCTGAACTTACCGATGCCAAATCAGGGTATCTGCAACAGCAGCAGGTGGGCAGGTCTAAAGACGATAACCTGGCGGCCAAACTATCGGCCAACCTATACTATGGCCGTACTTTAACATTTGACGAAGGTGTAGAAAAGAAAATTTCAAATATGCCGGTTGCTGATGTAAATGCTGCTATGAAGAAGTTTATACACATAGATAAAATCAGCTGGGTGCAGGCGGGTGATTTTAAGCCGGCGGCAGGCAAATAACAGCCGGATAAGGTTGCTAAAAAATGCCTTTCAGTTATGCTGAAAGGCATTTTTTTTGCAATAAAGCTCAGGCTAAAGCGTTACATGCAGAAGCATGAAACGGCACCATTTTACAAAATAATCTTAAACCCAAAATTTATTCTCTCCAATGTTAGGAAATCATTTACCGGGCATGTAATTTTAAACGCTTCAGCTATATTAATAACATAAAATTAAAATATTCAGATGTATTTAACGGGAACCGGAAAAGGTGATATTACTGCATTTGTAAAGGGCGCAGGCATGTTAGGCTATGGCCTGCATTATAATACTATGGAAGAAATTGCCACAAGTTTATCGGCAAGGGCTTTCATTTTCAAAGACCCAAACACAGGTAGGAAAATATGCTTTGTAAACTGCGAGATATGCTTCATTACGGTTGCTATTAAAAAAGGGGTGTTAAAGACATTAGAACGCAAACATCCTGCTTTTAGCTATGACGAAGACAACCTGATGCTTACCGCCCAACACACCCATGCCGGGCCGGGAGGCTATAGCTACTATGGTTTGTATAACCTGAGTGTTCCGGGTTTTGTAATGGAGATTTACAAAAAAATAGTGGAGGGTATTGTTGAAGCTATTGTTATGGCCGAAAACAATATTAAACCATCTGAACTAAGCGTGGCTACCGGTGTTTTTGAAGCAGATAAACAGGTGGCATATAACCGCTCTATTGAAGGATATAACCTGAACCCTGAAGTTAATCCCAAAATTACTTTCGAAACCCGCCACCTGGGCCTTGACAGAGAAATGACTTTGCTGAAAATAACCGGCGAAGATGGTAAGGACCGCGGTTCAATCAACTGGTTTGCCGTACACCCCACCAGCCTGCCAAATACCAACCATAAATTATGCTACGATAATAAAGGTTTTGCTGCCGAATACCTGGAGAAACATTTTGCTGACCAGGGAAACTCAGATTATTTAGGTGCCTTTGCGCAAGGCACCTGTGGTGATGTTACCCCGCGCTTTGTTTACCACCCTGTTTACCCTTTTCAGCGCGGACAGTGGGAAGGTAAGTACCCGGATGATATGGAGAGTGCTAAATTTAACGGGCAGCTGCAATACGAAAAAGCAATAGAGATTACAGAGTCAAAAAATTTTACGCCTGTAAACGGTGCAATAGATTATGAGCTGATGTTTGTAAACTTTACGGATGTTACTGCCGACCCTAAGTTTACTAACGGCAATACACACGCCCAAACCGATAAGGCAGCTTTAGGCATTGCCTTTTTTGCGGGAACCAAAGTTGACGGCCCCGGTATGCACCCCGCATTGGTTGGCTTTTTAAAGGTTGTAATTACGGGCGTTAAACATTTTGAAAAATTCAGGGCTAATTTCAGCGGGCCCGAATACAAAAAAATAATTGAGCGCAAATACCGGGTACATGGCAAAAAGAAGATACTTATTGAAAGTAATACGCAGCGTATATTGGGCACCAAGCTGATTGATAAATTAGTTGCCCCTGCCTGGGCTGACCCGGCTATTGCAGCCTTTAAATTCTTTTACCGAAAATCGCGCTCCACCAAAAAGCCGTGGACACCTAAAATACTGCCTTTACAGATTTTTATTATTGGTGATATAGCACTGGTCGGCTTCCCTTTTGAAATTACCACGATAGGCGGTAAGCGTTTAAGAGAGTCGTTACAGGAAACGCTTGCACCAAGGGGCATTACTAAAGTTATTCTGTGCCCCTATGCTAATGGTTATTCGGGTTATATGACTACTTATGAGGAATACCAGGGCCAGATATATGAAGGTGGCCATACCGTATTTGGAGAATGGAGCCTTGCAGCTTTGCAAACCAAGTTTGAGGTTTTGGCTAAGGAAATGTTGAAGCCCAAAGAGGAAAGAAAATTCTCGCATGATGCCATTCCGCCTGATTTTACGGAGGAGGAATTAAGCCAGTTTCCATTCTACAAACGCGCCTGGTATATACGCCAGGAGTTAATTAGAGCGAGGAAGATGGAGAGGAAGGATTTGGTGAGTTGATTGGCTTTCGAATTTTCAATCTAAAGCAAAACGGCCGTAAAGCCGCAGAGCCCCCATTCCGCAGAGCCGGAAAGGGAGACTCTGCGACGAAGTGGTGATATAATCTGTAATTATTTCTTCTCCCCCGGATTACTAATATCCAGCAATCCACCACGCTGGTGCCAGAACATGTAGTGTATGCCCAGCATAATTCCGCCGCGGAAGTTGTAGCTTTTTTGGTAAGAGAGGTGGTTTTTATCGTACCAACCAAGTTCCTGTAATGCCTTGCCGTTTATATCAAAAACACCCTGGTAAGCTGAAAGGCCGAGGTCGAAATATAAATGGGGCGTGGCGTATAGCTGTGCTCCGGTTTGCAGTGCTACGCCAACGTCAACTTTCTGAAACCTTTGGTCGGCTGTGTAGTTCAAAGAATCGGGCAGGTAAACATAACCGGCAATTTTAACCTGCTCGTAGGCATAAGTTCTAATGCCTATCTGCGGGCCCAGGCAGGCATAAAACTTGTAGTTTTTTTTGCCCGTAACAAACTTAGCCATAATGGGTATTTGAATGTAATCCAGTTTTAAAGTGCGTTGCACATTTACTGTTTGGCTAATGCTGCCAAAAGTTCCCTGTGGTATAGTAGCGGGGCCTTCAAAGTTATCGTTGTAATTCTGGCCGGTTACGTTATATTGAACCTCTGCGTGTATGCCCCAGTGTTTGGTTATTTTGTAGCCCAGGCAAACTCCGCCGTTGCCACCCCAGGTAAGTTTATAGGCCATTTCAGACGCCCTTACTTCGGCATTTGCAAAAGGAGCAAGTGTGCCATAGTTGTTTTGTTTCAATATCCAGGTAGAGTTGAAAGTACCTGAAATCCCGAGGTCGAAACCTGCTTCGTTTTGGGCTGATGAATTAAGGGAAATACAGGATATCACCAAAAAAGCACAAGCTGTTTTCCTGCAATTGAACAGCCCGCCCCTTCCGTCCCCTAAAGGGGAAACCAAAACCGGCCCTGGTTTCCCCTTTAGGGGACGGAAGGGGCTAAGTGCATTTGCAAGATGGGCAATTGCAGCAGCGATACCGGGCAATATGATTTGGATTCTCCCACCAATAAGTAAAATGGTCTTCTTCATATTTTAGCTTTTCTTTGGCATGTGCTAAGTTAACTGCAATGAACGAATTTTTACGTTTCAAATACTTTTTAAACTACCAGTGGCGGGCTAAAACAAAATATTACCTGCATTCGCCCTTTGTTTACCAATTCTATTTAAATGTTTTAGAGGGAGGTGATGATGAGCAGCTTCTGCAAATTCACCATTTAAGAAAAGAACTGCACAGCGATAATACCCTGGTTAAAATAACAGACCTGGGGACCGGCCATGATACTTCAAAAACAATTTCGGCTATAGAAAGTAAAGTTGCAGTGCGCAAAAAATACGGACGGCTGTTATACCGCCTGGTAAAATATTTTAAGCCCCATCAAATACTTGAATTAGGCACCTCTATTGGCCTGAGTTCCAGTTATATGGCAATGGCTAATGAACATGCCAATATAACCAGCATGGAAGGGGCAGGAAGCTTCATTGAAATTGCAAAAAAGAATTATGTTACCCTGGGCATCGGTAACGTAACCAACCTGGAAGGGAACTTTGATGTTCTTCTTCCTGAGTTTCTGAAAAATCAAACTGCTTTAGGCCTTGTTTTTTTTGATGGCAACCATAAAAAAGAAGCCACCCTCCGGTATTTTAAATTATGCCTTGAAAAAGCCAACGCCGAAACCATCTTTGTTTTTGATGATATTTACTGGAGTAAGGAAATGAACGAGGCCTGGACGGAAATTAAAGGCAATCAACAAATAACACTTGAGCTGGATGTATTTCAATTTGGCATTTGCTTTTTCAGAAAAGAGAAACTGGCGAAGGAGGGGTTTGTGCTGAGATATTAATTTGATAATTCGGCAATTCGATAATTTGATAATGGTCGTCTGGTGCTACTTTGACGATAAAATTTAAGTAGTGCGGCGATGCTGTATTTTTTCAATTGCCGAATTACCAAATTGCCGAATTGTCGAATTGGTTAATTACTCAAACAGATTTTTCAACCATTCAAAAATATTGATGTTGAAGAGGAAGTATGGAAGGAAGATGATAGTGGCCCAAAACAACATGGATATCATCATACTGAACATTACTTTCTTTTTATCGCCGGTTAAGGCCAGGGCGAAAAGAACACCCACCGGTATAGATAAAATGATGGGCGTAAAAGCTGCAATGCCGCCCAAGCCAAACTTTTGCTTAACCCTTACCAGGAAACGATTTGAGCGGCTAAACTTCCGCCCAAACTGATTGGGGAATTTTTTAATACAATAAGCCTGAATAAAATCGCCGAGGTAAGTGAACAAAACAATACCTATGGTACCTCCTATAATATTGGCCAGCGAGCCTGCCAGGCCCAGGTTATAGAAGACGGCAGTCAAGGAGCCCATCGAGAATTTAAAGGTTGACCCCAGCAATACCAGTAAGGAAGAAAACCAATTATGCATTTTTCATCTCCGCGTTCAAACAGTCGGATATAAATATAACGCTTTAAAACGACAAAAGATTCAAAACCACGGGGGCACTTCTCTTTTGAAATGTCCGTTTAACTGAACCTTGTTTTTCACCCTTTCGGTTTCTTCCAGGCTTGGAATCAGTTTCAATAAATGCTGTATAAGGAACCACTGGCGGGCCTTTTCGGAGGTAGCAACTAACAGCCTGTACTGGTCATCGGGGCCCAGGGCAACATAGTGCGCAAGATCGAACGAAAGAGGGTTCTCAAATTTCTCAAAAATGTTAAAGCCAGTGCCTAAAATTTTATGTAGTTTTTCTACCAAATCTACCAGCGTAGGGTTCAGTTTTTCGGTATCCAAAGGCAGGTGTTCAACCTCGTAAACAATAGCCGCCGGATACAGCTTACCGGGCACCTCGCGCAGCACCTCCATAATGCGGAAAACCCGCAGCCCTTTGGTTTTAATATCCATCTCGCCATCCGGATATATTTTTGAAATCTCCAACAGCTCCATTTCGGTGCCGTACTCGTTCAAACTATCCTTAAAAACCGAGGGAATGCCAAAACTCCTGCTTTGTTCTTTACATTCCAGGATGAGTTGTTTATAGCGGGGTTCAAACACGTGCAGGTTCAACAACTGGCCGGGGAAGGCGATGCTGGTAAGCGGGAATATGGGAAGAAACTTGGTCATGCTATACTGTATTAATAACGCGCCGGCTTAAAATTTAGTTTTGTATCATCGCCGCCTTTACTGCTCCAAATTTTAAAATAATAATTGACAAAACATTGCCTGCAGTTTATATTACGGGTGTATAACTGACAAAATGAAACACATGTTTTTTGTGGCGCTATTGCTTTTAAGCGTGGGTAAGTTGTTAGCAGGTTTCGATATTTCGATTTGTGACAGTATAGACAGCAAGGGTTTCTGCAAAGGGAAAAGCGATTTTTTTCACTATACCGGCGATAGAATGAAACTACAGGTGCTGGTGCATAATAAAGATATGTTAGGCACCTCAAAAATCAGGTACAAGCTTTATTTGATGAAGAACGACCGGGAAGGTGAGATTTCGGCGGAGCTATCGAGCGATACTAAGCCTGAATGGTTTGCTACAGTTAAAAAGCTTTATTTTTTTAAGCCGGGATATTACCGGCTTGATGTATTTAAAGCCGACAATACTGAAATAGGCAGCGTTTTTTTTACGCTTAGCGACAGGTAAATACAAACTCACCCTGTCCTTCGGTCATCCCTCTCTTTGAAAAAAAGAGAGGGAAAATGCAAATAACGTCATGAATGAGTTCAAAACACTTCCTATTTCCTAAAATTTCCACATGGCTTATCATTTAATCAACATTGCCGCTTTTCATACGGGGTTTATTGCTATTTTTGTGAAACCCCAAACGACATATGGCTAAGTATATATTTGTAACCGGCGGAGTTACATCATCGTTAGGAAAAGGCATTTTCGCGGCTTCCCTGGCAAAGTTATTACAGGCGAGAGGCTACAGAGTAACCATCCAAAAATTTGACCCCTACATAAATGTTGACCCCGGAACGTTAAATCCGTACGAGCATGGTGAATGTTATGTAACGGAAGACGGCGCCGAAACCGACCTTGACCTGGGCCATTACGAGCGTTTTTTGAATATCCCTACCTCGCAGGCCAACAACGTTACTACAGGCAGGGTTTACCAAACTGTAATAAACAAAGAACGCGAAGGCGCTTTTTTGGGAAAAACCGTGCAGGTAATCCCTCACATTACTGATGAAATTAAGCGCAGGATGCTGCTTTTGGGCCAAACCGGTGAATATGATATTGTAATTACCGAAATTGGCGGCACTGTAGGTGATATTGAGGCGCTGCCTTATATTGAAACCCTGCGTCAGATACGTTGGGAACTGGAGGAACACGACACCCTGGTTTGCCACTTAACCCTTATCCCCTACTTAAAATCGGCCAAGGAACTTAAAACCAAACCAACGCAACACTCAGTAAAGGAACTTCAAACTATTGGGGTTAGGCCCGATATATTGGTTTGCCGTACCGAATTGGCTTTAACGGATGAGATGCGCAAGAAACTAGCGCTGTTTTGCAACGTTGACCGCGATTCAGTAATTCAGTGCCTGGATGTTGACACTATTTACTCGGTTCCGCTGGATATGGAAGGCGAGCATCTGGATTTGACTGTATTGAAGAAGTTGCAACTTTCGGCAGATAAGCCAATTGACATGTCTAAGTGGAAGAACTTTGTCAATAACCTGCGCAACCCAAAAGACGAAGTTCACATTGGCCTGGTTGGGAAGTATATTGAGTTGCAGGATGCCTATAAATCTATTCACGAGTCATTTATTCATGCCGGGGTTGCCAATTTCTGTAAAGTGCATGTTGAAGCTATCCATTCGGAATATATTGATGAGCATAATGTAGCGGCCAAATTGGGGCATTTACACGGCATTTTGGTTGCGCCGGGGTTCGGGGCCAGGGGTATTGAGGGCAAAATTGAAGCTATTAAATACGTTCGCGAAAATAACATCCCGTTTTTTGGCATTTGCCTGGGCATGCAATGTGCGGTAATTGAATTTGGAAGGAATGTACTAGGTATGAAAGGTGCTCACTCCACCGAGATGAATCCAGATACGGGTTACCCGGTAATTGACATGATGGAGAGCCAAAAGAAAATCAAAAACAAAGGCGGCACCATGCGTTTAGGGGCTTACCGCTGCGATTTGCAAACTGATTCGGTGGCTTTTGGCCTTTACGGAAAAGAGCATATATCTGAGCGCCACCGCCACCGTTTTGAGTTTAACAACACTTACCTGCAACAGTTTGAAAAAGCCGGCATGATTGCCGTGGGTAAAAATCCGGATAATAACCTGGTTGAGATTATGGAGATACCTGCCCACCCGTATTTTGTGGGGGTTCAGTTCCATCCCGAATTAAAATCAACGGTAGATAATCCGCATCCTTTGTTTGTGGGCCTTGTAGAGGCCGCATTGGAATATAAAAACGGTGTAAAAAAAACTGCTGAGGTAAAAAAAGCGGTTGAGGTTTAGTGTAGACTTTTACATTCAGCCTTTTGCCTCATCCCTTTGTCTGTCGACATTTCCCTTGGTTCGGCTTCGCTCACCATGACAATTTCAGAGCAAAATGGAGAAGGGAAAACCGCCTTGCAAGGTTTCTGCTCTACCTCAGTTTAAAGCTTAATTCTTAAAAAAAACGATTAAGCAGTAGTAATTCCTCATTTTTTTATAACTTAGATAAACTTTAGCCCTTAGTAATAAGGGATTAAATAAGCATCCCCCTTATTTAATTACGGTTGGTTTAAATCCTGTTGTATGCTATTACAATATCCCAAACTGAGCAATTCTGCCGATGTAGCGCGCTATGAGGATTACAGAAAATCGCACCAGGATTTTATGAAGGTATATAAATTGCTTTACGGGGAGGTAAGCAGTTTTTCGTTAATACCTGAAAGGTTTATACAGCAGGCGGAGCCGGTTATAGATGCGTATTTAGCCAGGCAAAGCAATCGGGATGTAGAACAAAGAATAGCCTTGCAGGCCATAACTGATTTTATCAGCAATTTTTACACGTTTATGGATGAGGCTACTGAAATGTTTACCGAGCACCAGGCGCTTGCGGGGCACACCATGAAGTATCTTGAAAAAGTATCTTTTTTAAACCGTAAGAACCAGGACCGGTGTATACGCGAATGTGAGGGTGATTACCTGCAAATGATGCCTGAATTGAATGACCTGAAGGAAATACTTTACATGGTGCGCGATAAGTTAGATACAACCAGCAGGAACCTGAACAGGCTGAAGCCGGTTTGGGAAAGAATAAAGGATAAGATTTCGCAGCCCCTCTAAATCTCCCCGAAGGGGAGACTTTAATACACGGCAGCCTCTCCAAACATCCCGCAATTAAATACAGAATTTATTTGTTCAGGCCCTTACCTGCATTTGCAGGCCCTCCCATCTTAGTTCGAGTTTTTCAAGCATTTCCACCATTTCATCGGCCTGGGTTTTAATTTGTTTAAGGCCGTTGTTTAGCACACTTAACTCAGGTGTAAGGCCAATAAATTCTCCGGCATATTCCTTTACAATTTTGCCTTTCGATTTGCGGCTCAGCCATTCTATCTTATTCAAATATTTCCGGCTTTTTTCGGCATGCTTTTTATGATGTTCGTAAAGGGCGACGGTATTTTCGGTAAAATCGTCCAGCTGGTCAATAAAATCAAGCACCGCTTCATAGGGGGTGGCGTTTTTTCTTTTCTCATCCGCGAAAGAATATTCTTTGATATATCTATCGAGGGCCGGGCCGGTACTTTCAACAAACTTTTTGGGTAGCACATACAGATCCCTGACATAACTATCAACTAATTTTTGGGCCTCGGTGAAATCGTGCTGAACGCAGCAGTAATATTGGAATTGTAATTCTAAAGTCATGCCGTGTAAATTTAAGTTCACCCTTGTTATTCGTAATAACATACAAATGGTTCTGTTTTTACGGCGCTTTATTACAGTGTGGGGGTTGTATGGAAGGTATAAAATCAATGTCATTGACTTAACAAAAAGTAAGGTCACTTTACCTGCGCCCAAGTGCGACCCCGGCTGGGGTCGTATATTTGTAGGCCGTGTATTGCTATAACCCCATCCGGGGTCGCATGTGGTCATCTTCTATAAACGCGCTACTAAGTCAATGACATTGGGTATAAAATACATTTTAACGCAAAGAACGCAGAGTAAGCTACACAAGAACCGCTAAGGAATAAAACCTTTGCGGCCTTAGCGGGTTAACCTGTATTGTTTACTACCTGTTTATCGCGGTTTTCATGGTAGCCCAGCGGCTTTCAAGTTTTTCAAGGCGTTCGGCCATGGAGTCGGCTTTTTCTTTGATATGTTTAAGGCCTTCGTGAACATAAATCAGTTCGGAAGTTATATCAGTTAATCCGGGAACAATTTCATCCGAAGCTTTATCATTTGTGTTGCTTTGCATGGCTGATACTTTTTGCATGTATTTATCACATTCGTCTACATGGGCTTTGTGTTCATTAAAAAAAACGGTAGTTTGGGAAGTAAACTCGTCTATCTGCCCTATAAAATCAAGTATTACACCTGTGGGCAGTTCTGCGCTTCTGGGCGCACCGGGCAGCGTGTATTCCCTTAAAAAACGCTCTACCGAGGGGCCGGTTTCATCAATAAACTGTTTTGGCCGCGAATAAAGGTCTAAAACGTACTGATTTATCTCCTGATAATCTACTGTAAAAATAGTATGCAGGGCACTATAGTATTGGTGGTTGTGGCAGGGGCGTTTCATAGAAACATTTTTAATTGATTTTACGAGGCGCAGCTTGTAGGGTTGTGTAAATTGTTGGTTTTAACAAAAGGGGGAATTATGATGTTAATCATGCCAATTGCAAGGTAGGTTAACTCAAGGGGGCGCGGAGTAAATACCTGGTCTGAATCAGGATTGAAAGAGAGATTTTGGGATGAAAGACAGGATAATGACAGGGTTTAAAACGAATCGTATTTTAATGTAACTAAAACATAAACAAAAAAAATATTTTGAAGCAGATGCAAAGTGATACCCCTTATTGAACACTCCAAACAATTGCTGCACCAAAACCGTTACCAATAAAGCAATTTGTTATCTTTAGAATGAAAGCAGTTATCTTAAAATTGGTTGGATATGAAAAAACTACTACTTGCATTAACCGGGGCTTGCATCTTATTATCAGCATATGCCCAAACTGATACCGTGGCGGCCACGAAGGGAAAGTTTGATTTTGAAAAAACAAAGAATCCCCGGTACCTGTCCACTGATGAAATAGGCACTTTAATAGGATTAAGCGGCCACGCTGCGAAGAAGACATATTTCAGCTACCAAACAATTAATGAATGGCAATTTGACCGCCACGTTTATATAGGTGCAGGCACCGGCCTTGAAGTAAGCGGAAAAAAAGGCGTATTGCTTGATGAGGGTAATTCGCAGGCGGCTATCATGATTCCGCTGTATTGCGAAATCAGGGCATCTTTTTTAAGTAAGCGGGTATCTCCGTATTTGAGCGCCAAAACGGGTTATTCCTTTTACCTTGACAGCCCCGACCCTTCGTTAGTTGGTGGTGGTTTTGTAGAAGGCCAGGTAGGCTTAAAAACCTTTATTGCGCGTAATGCATCGTTCAATTTATCGGTGGGTTACCGGATGCAGTGCCTTGCGGTGGCCGAAAAATATGCATCGCAGTTCAGCGATATTGAGCCGGGTTATGGCACCCCGGGCGGCAATACAAAAACCGTGGAGTATTTTAACTTTTTAAGTATTCATGCGGGGTTTTGTTATTAATTGATGGTGCTGGTTTGATACATGGGACATAAGGGACTATTGCGACCGCCATGGGTCTGCCCTTAATATTACGAAGCGTTATCCTTTCTTATTTCATCTCCCTGGCCGTAAACGCTACTATCTGCTCTACCACTATTTTAAATGCGTTGCTGTCATAATCCCACGGGGTGTGGCCTCCGTTGATTAATACATACTCAGAAAAATCAATATGCTGCGATTTGTAGCGTGGCCTGCTGGCCCCCAGTCCCGCCAGCCTGAACGGCGCAAGTTTATGAACCGGGCGCTGATAGCCAAATGGCACCACATGGTCAGCATCGCCTTGTATGTGCAGTATGGGTGTGCCACCGGGGCCAATCAGGTTAGTATCAAGCAGGGCACCGGCCAGGCTTATACATCCGCGCATGGCATGTGGGGGCAAAGCGCCGGTATCAGGCAGGTATTTGGCCGCCGCCCTGTAAAGAATGTGCGAACATTTAGCAACGCCACCCATGTATGCCAGTTGCTCCGCCAATATTCCACCCGCCGAACTGCCACCAAAAAATATGCGGGCGGGGTTTATACCATAGGTATTGCCATTGGCAGCATCGTTAATAAACCAGCGCACACTGTTGCGCCCGTCGGCCACCGCTTTTATAATTGCTGCGTAAGCTTTGGGTTTGGTTAACATGCCCCAAAGGTTGGTAAGCCTGTAATCAATGCTGGCCACTACAAAGCCCCGGCTGGCCATTTCGCGGCACAGGCCTGGTATAGCATCTGAGCGCCTGTTGCCATGTATAAAAGAGCCGCCATGGGCCAGTATTACCAGCGGCCTTAGCCGGGCTGTGTCGCCTGCGGGCTGGTAAACGTCCATATACAGTGGCACGCCGTTTTGTGTGCTGTAAACAACGCTATCTGTTTTTACCTGGCTGAAAACAATATCCCTGTAACGTGTGGCATCAGTGCCGGCAGTGGCTGGCTGAAATATCAGCACTTGCATAATGACCGCATACAATAATTTCTTCATAGCTGCTTTTATTGTGCGAATATAGGTATGTGTTGAAAATAATGGTTGACCGAAAGAGAATTATGTTAAAGGGACGCTGCGGGCATAGCAAAGTTTAGCCGGAAGCTACGCTAAAAGGGGGAGACGAGGGCCAGTGAGTGTACGACAAATTTCCCTCTTGATGCTTTTGCATTGCTGTATTTTGCATTTTCCCTCTCTTTTTTTCAAAGAGAGGGATGTCCGTAGGACAGGGTGAGTTTGTATTGGCAAAGTTTGAAGGA
>Ga0182013_10005177_pt1 | contig 15282 bp, 22 predicted proteins | sample 612S2MmetaG_FD_120487 | JGI IMG/M metagenome (GOLD analysis project Ga0182013, IMG submission 120487) | Permafrost microbial communities from Stordalen Mire, Sweden - 612S2M metaG | ecosystem: Environmental > Terrestrial > Soil > Wetlands > Permafrost | place: Sweden: Stordalen | collected...
CAGCTGCTACCACCAAAAAGAAGTAAGCATATTTCCAGCGTATAAGTCAAGCCACCTTTTTACGGGTGGCTTTTCTTATGGGATTTATATACTTGAGTCCCTAGCCTCTGTAAAACTCTGCGATTCGCTCGGCTAAGGTATGTAATTCCCTTTCTTATGGCATAAATATCACTGTTGGGACGATAGCTGATCCAGAGTAGTTTCCTACAGCTGGATTATCACCCGGTGGAATGATGGTTGAATTGAGTGCTCCGCCTGTAGTGGAGATTGCCAGCGAAGCGAAGTTGAAGTATGTCTGACCCTGCTGGAAGACGTTTAGCTGCAAAGTTGGGGAAGGATTTGAGTCTGTGACGCAGAGGTATCCTTTACCGGATGCAATTGTCTGTGTACCTCCAACTAGTGCATAGGATCGGATACCGCCTGCTAATATCTGTGCTCCTATATGGTGGAGTGTACCTGCTGAGTCGTAGTACCCAACGTCAGACGCAAACACGTCAGCGTTATTGATTGCGATTTGCATGTGTCCGACTGACAGCGTGTTTGGCAGTCCTAAGCCAGCACAGTACGTTCCATTGGAGGATAATCCTGGTGTTGTGGTGCTGGTATTTGAGTAACCCTCATTTTGGAAGTAAGTTGAGAGATTGCAAGCCAGCCATGCACTACCAGTACCGCCTCCCAAAGATGCGATACACTGTCCTGCCGCACCTTGATTCTCATTGATGGCGTAATGCGTCCCTGCATTGATACCACCAGCAACGTCGAAGTTATCTATTATAGCGGAACCCGGATTATAACCTACTCCGATATTACCTCCGTGTCCTGATCCCCCGCCACGGTCAAATAGGATAGCACCGTTGGTGCCAGAATTTAGGCCGTGAATCCAGATTTGACCAAAGGCATTACCACCAGCGTCGGTCGTGTCACCGTAACCGTACATATTGATTGAACCAACATATCCGGGTGTGTTTGGAGTTTCGGCTGTGATCTTGATTGCAGCTTCAGTTCCATACTGACCACCGAGCCATTGATTATTGGCCTGTACTTCCATCACCCATCCCCACTGAAAGTAATTATTATTGGTAGTACCGTCAGTGCATAAAGCAGATGGATTTAGAAGCACGCATCCATAACCCGGTGTATGTGACGCTGTAGGATACCATGTCCCTGTGAAGTTTGTAACAGGTGTTGATGTTGTAGCTATCTCCGTACCATTGAAGGTAAAGTTTGTCGATTGAATGTTGAACGTATTCGAAGCGTGATCTATAGTGAAGGCATCACCGCTATCACCAGCCTTCCAAATAGCTGTTATTGTTGATGTAGCTCCCGGTGCGGGTCCATTTGCAGAGCACAAAATAGAGCCACCGCAATTAGGTGCCTGTAGTCCGCCGCTGAAAGTACTAGGTAGCGGGTAGTATTGTGCAGCGTAGAAAGTTGAGAAGGCACCTTCATAGTAGAATGCTCGTGGTGCAATATATGTACCACCAGCACCATTGTAATTTGAAGATGGTACTTGATTGATGGTAGCATCTTGAATACCGCCGAAGGAATCGTTTAGAGCACCTTCAAGCGAACCTATAATATTGAGCGTGTGTCTAACACCCGCGTATGGATTGAATATATTTGCGATGTTGTATTTCACATCATAATTTCCCCAAATAGCGTTAGTGTTAGTTACTGTGTCACCGTTTGCGAAGGTGTTGTTAGCTTCGACTACTAAGTAGGTTCCATCTGGTGCAGCACAAGGTGGAGTAATTGGTGCGCCAGATGTAGTAGAGCCGCAACCTGATACAGATGCGGGATTTACGACTCCGACAATATCAGCACCTTTATAGAAGTGTCCAGCACCATAGAGATTAGTACCTATGGAACTTATTCCGTCTTGTACTTGATGTCCAATCCAGACGGTATTTGCTGTTGGTGATCCAAACACGTATTCAACATAATGCTGTTGGAAAACACCAGTTGCAGCTGTCTGAGTATTTTCAAAGTATTGGCCAGCCATACCTCCAGCAAAGAATTTTGTACCAGCTATATGTGAGAAGTAAAACGTAGCCGTTATTGTTTGCTGTGTTCCTGTGAAGGTTCCATAAGCGGTTGGCTTCACAGTCTCAATAAAGTTAGGCTCACCATCAGAGTGACTTAGAATGGTAATCAGTCCGGGTGAAATTGATAGATTGGTAGTAGTGTTGAGTAACACTGTGGCAATCGTAGCCGATAATTTCAAAGTGTTATTCGGTACTAATTGCGGTGCATTGACTGTAGCAGCTAGTGTTCCAGTGGTAGAAACTGGAACAGTAATATTTGTAGTGGCAACAATCGCACCAGAATAACCAGCCGACGTAGCACCAGATAAAGTAACTGCGGTGCTGCTAGTGTTGTCAATCAAGGGAGATTGTAAACCCATACTTCCACCCTGCCATTGATTGAGGTTGGTATTAAGACCCGGACAATTAGACGTGCAAGTCAAAGTCAGAATATTCGAACCCGTACCACCAGTGACGATTGTTGCAGCATATTCTCTCATCTCTTCTGTGTCATTACGTTCTAAGTGGTATCCTTCACCAGACCCGTCAATAGTTGCCGGACGCACCTGTGCTAGACGGTTAGAAAAATTGATATCTCCTGGTCCGGTGTAAGCACCAGTCAAAACTTCTGCTGAATGTATGCCAGCTGATTTACTATCTACATTCAGGTTGATTGCATAGGGTCCATACCATCCATAGTCATCGGTTGGGTAGTTTCCCGGTGATCCGTAGTCTCGACCGGGATACCAGTCATTATACTGTAAAGATAAGCAGTTGCTTCCGCCATACGGATTACCAGGATCGGATGGTAGCAGCGTTTGGGTACACTCACCAAATGCAGGGACGTAGGTATCAGGTGGATTTACTATGGGAAAGTTATTGCTGTAAAAAGGAAAGCCAATTCCTGACCCTCCACCCGAGCACGGCAAAGCATTCCACGATCCATTGTACAAAAAGCCGCATCCAGTAATGGAGTTGTAGTAACTGTCACCCGTATTAGGGTTTATAATCTCCGTCGCATTGTAAGAGTATTTGATAACACCCGATTGAATCTGTAATGCAACTGGTACTGGGTTATAGTTCCAATTCGATCCAGACGGCGAAGTTGTGACGTTTTGGAAGCATTGTGCAGCTGCCGTAGCTAAAGGTTGAATACAGACCGTGTAGTTTACACCCAATGGAACCATCTGTTGCGTGTTTCCTATGTTATTGGTTCCCTGAAATGCTCCGCCACTTGTTAGTGTTCCGGTCCATAGGTTAGGTACAGCGCCACCCGACTTATACTGTGCCTGACCACCACCACCCGGTATAACAATCCTCGCCGTCCAAGTAGCATTCCCCCAATTGGTGGAGGACGTGTCTGTAACTGTGCCAACGATATTCAGTGTATTTTGCGCGTGTGCGAATACGCTGCAAAATAGAAGCATACAAAATATCTTCAATTTCATCCTGAAACCTCCGCAGCATTTCTAGCTGTCTTGCCGATGGTAGTAATCAAAGTCTGCGTTTGCTTGAAAGCAAATAATCCCGCGCCAACCAAAAGTAAACCAACAATGATAGTTACATAGTCTTCCAAAGATCGCGCTTTGAGTGATGCCAGAACACCCGTCGCTGACTTGGCTGCGCCAATCGCTGCACCTTCAGCTTGAGCGATACCCGCGCTCGACATTCCTTCCATGCCATACGCGTTGAGTTCTGCTTGGTCAAAGATCGCCAGAGGACGTTGCATTGGCCCCTGACGCTAACTCCCCTAACGTAGTAGAAGATGGCACGTTCAAAATGTTAGCTAGATTAGCACCGTAACCGGGTGTGTTACCGGAGTAGGTTGCACCGAACTGATCCAAAGTCATAGACAATGGATAGGTAGTGGAGTTACCTGCAAAGATGTTGGAGAGTTTTTGCTGCAAAGCAGCTAGACCAGATTCGGGTGTTGAATAGATCGGTATGCCAGCACCGAACGTCTCACCCGTCGCGCCAGCAAACTCGTCAGTGATGTCACCCGGATTGTTGTAGGATGGATTCGATCCCTCCAGCTGAATTATAGCTGCTTGCAAATTTGATAGTGCTGACAATTTATTGCCCCGTTCCTGCCAGTACCGGAGGTTTACCACTGGCGGCTGTAAATCCAGTTGACGTAGATGCTGGCGCGGATACTAACGGCGGATTTACCGGAGGATTTATTACCGCTGCCGGCCCATTCAATCCGGTAGCGGTGATCGGTGCTATAGCAGAATTACCTGACGGCGAAGTCTGCGAAGTAACCGCGCTATTATCGTTGGCCAGAAAAGACGATATCAGAGATTCCAGTTGTGACGAGTCGGACGGTGTCGATCCACCATTATCTACAGCTGTATTGATGTCACTGGAAGTTGTAGCCGTTGTCGGAGTAGATGAGACGGAATCTACAGGTGTCGATTCTTGTGTCGCAAGATAAGCCTGTTCATCTTGCTCCTGCTGAGCAGCTGCCTCAGACGCAGCTTCAGAGTTAGCCGCGCCAATGGCTGCGTCTCTACTTTGCAGTCTATAAATGAGAAAAGAAACACCAGCAGCTGCTAGTGTCCCTCCTACCCACATCAAAACCTGTTTCTTATCTACCGCCATTTTATCCTATCCAAATAAACCGCCAGCGATTGATGAACCTGCCGATGAAATGCTCTTTATGATGCTTGCCGAAGACGCTGCACTTGCGATGCTTGAAGCTGCCGTTCCCTGTACCGCTGCCGTCGCAGTGGGATTGTTGAGCGTTGAAAGAATGATGTTAGTGCCGTTGGTATAACCAAAGTTACCGGCATTGGTGATAGCAAAGTTGTCGAGATAGTCTTGCTCGTTTTGCTGACCCTCTGCGAGTGTAGTAGCGTCACCCAACGCCGTCGTCGCAATTCCGGCCTGAGTCGTGTTAGCGCCAGTCTGGTAATTTAGTTGGTCAACCAAAGCATCCAGATTAGTCTGGTTATTGTTGGCTTGCTCGTTAGCAGCTTGATTGTACTCGTCTTGTAAACCCTGCTCTTGAAGCGAGTAAATATTCTGCTCTGATTGCAGCTGATTCTGATTATTCAAAACAGCTGCATCGTTATTTGATTCCGTAACCTCCGCACCTGTGGAATTGGTGTTGAGTGTAGCTAGAAGATTGGCAATCGTCTGCGTGTTAGTAACATCTTCAGCCGCAGAGGTTTGGAGGTTCTGAGATTGCGCCGCTATCTGCGTCTGTTGAATCTGCGCGTTTTGCGCGTTAGTCTGGATCGCAGCCGCTGTAGCTGCTTGATTGGCATCTGAGTTTGCCGCTAATTCAGCCTGATAATCAGAGTTGCTAGACGATCCGACCGAGGAACCCGATGAAGATGAAAGCAGGTAAAATACAACGATCCCGCCAACGATGATAACTCCACCCGTCGCGTAAGGATGCTTTTTTAGTATCGCAAGATCAAATGGCATAAACCTCCTTACGACTGTACCGCGCCAAACAGTGTATCTTGCACTAGCGCGTTATTCGGTGAGTTATTCAGCTGGTTAGACTGCAACAATGACTGTGCCGGAATCGCGCCAGCTTGTACACCAGCCAGCACCGGAATGATTGGCAGTGCTTGAAACTGGTAAACTACCTGACGCTCCGTTGGGCTGATTTGAATGCGTGGAATGAAACCACCATACTTTGTCAACAAAGGATGCGGACGTTCGTTGATGTAGGCAAGATGCTCTGCACCACCATCGAACACCACACCCGGTGAGTAGAAGGTGGAATCTAATCCGTCTGGATGAGCAATCTTTTTTCGTGCAAACCAATTGACCATGACTACTCCGTTGGTGGTGTAGCAGGTTGCAGAGGTTGGGAGTATGTTGTATAAACTCCATACGCCATGCCGACACCCGTAATTAGATCGCTATAAAGCCAGTGCAGTTGCAACCAAGCAACAATCTGTTGTTGCTTGAGCATGTAACCAATGAAGACGACTAGAGCAGCTGTAAAAGCTGCTCGAAAGTGCGTCGAAATTTTGATGTCTCCGAACAGCTTCATTTTAGTACCTCAAGTAAACGCAGTGTCTTACAGTTGGAGTCCAGCTGGTGCAGAAAAGCCGCTCAAGCCATTCGATCCGGTTACGGGGGATACTGCCGCTGAGATAGCTTGCGAGAATGATTGGCCGCCGGCCTGAATAACGCCAGAAGTGTTTGCTTGCTTGGACACGAGTACCGCGATGACGGCCAGACCAACAATCGCAGTCAAGACGGTAACTACAGATGCAATCAACTGATCGCCCATTTGAAACTCCCTTTATTGAAGTCCACCCGTTGCCACGCTAGAAGCAATGGTTCCGGGTGATGTTGAAATATTCGATGATGCTCCGCTGGTAGGTTGCGAGATGCTTTTTAGCGCGTTTGTAAACTGCTGAAAGAAACCACCACCAGAATTGCTTGTCTTACCAGTCCTCAAAACCAGTACCACTAAAACCAACACAAGAAACGCTCTGCTGAAAGGCTTGAGTGCTGGAACGTAGCCTATTGACCCAATGATGAGGATAGCTACAATCCAATACAGATAACCGTCAGTTCCTTGGATATCGTTTTTTAGCAACGTCAACAGCTGCGTAGAAGTGCCTTTTACTCCCGAGATAACCAGCACCGTCCCGACTATGAGGAAAGCGAAAGGCATTTTAGTGTCTGCCTTGTAGAAGCCGATGAATTAGCTTCGCGCCTTTCTTGCTAATCTTTCCACCAGTTTTTGACGCCGATGCTATGGCTTTGTCTACTGATGTTGGATTATAAGGATACTTTTTGATTCCCATTTTACAACCCCACTGTTTTTGCGTATGCTGGTAACTCACCTTTGATTGTTACAAAGATGATGAAGCCAGCAATTAGAAAAAAAGCAATTGTACCTGACTGATTCACTCCGCAGCGTCTCCAAACATCCGTTCAAATTCGATGTTACTTTTCAAGCGTCTAACAACTGGTACAGTAACCCTCAAAAAGAGTAGCAACGCGATACCCATGCTAATCAGCACAAAAAGACTTATGCTCACGCCATACTTGAGCAAAAAGTCATCAGGCTGCATAGATAGAATATCGCGTAGCAATTTAGCTCCCGAGATTGGTTACAGCTGAGACTGCTGACTTCCCGTAGCTACCGAAGTACGCTCCGATGAAGTAAAATACTACCGCAATTGCTACCGCGTGCCACATCTTCATTCAAATACCCTCCGTTTTTAGATCGTACCGTTTTTGTCTTCGCGTCGTGCAGACGCGCAACCCGCTGACACGCAGTGTCCTAATTTTCCACTAGCTGTTTGACTACACGTGACCACAGGAAAGCCACAATCAGAATCAACACCAATCCAGCCAACCAATCCGATGGATCGGTAGTGGTGTCAAAAGATGGGTGTTTTCCCCAATTGAATATTTTTGTGATGATTCCCATGCTTCACATCCTCTCTATTTTTAGAGGGTTCGGACTCCACCTATTTCTAAGTGGAGTCCTATACCCTCGCTTTCGTTACCATCGCGGAGCAACGAAACTTTTAGCTGGATGCGTTGGACTGACCGCTTCCGGCAGTATTGAGAGATGCGAAGTATTCCCAGAGGACTTGCATGGTAGCGTTTGCACCGCCCGCAAGAGGATTCAGCGTCAGCTGCACGTTGCCGAACTGGTTAGTAAGGATCGGTGCGCGACGTGAGTCAAAGTAGTACGCGCCAGCTGGAAGATCGAACAGCAGACGTTCCCGCGAATCCTGTGCGACCAGGAGAGGGTCTTTTTTCCAGATCGCGGTAAGGTTCGCTGCCGTCAACTGCCAGTAGTTCACGTCTGTACCATACAGACGACCAGCATTGGTGCCAGTCGAATTGAATAGAGCAGCTGTAGACACGTAGCTGTTGAAGTTGGCGTATGAAACGTTGAAGTTTTGGTTCGCGGTAATCCCGGCCTGTGGCGAGTTCTTCATCTGGTAGATGGTTGAGATGTCGATACCCGGTAAGATGGGTGTGCCGTCTTGCGCTGTTGGAAGATTATACAGATACTCCTGATAGACGGTGACGGTAGCTGAAGAGATGTTTCCAGCCGAACCAGTTGCACCGGAGTATACCGCGTAAACATTGTCTGCTGGGTTCGCTGTTACAGGATTGGTGTTGAGAGTGATCTGTAAATTCTGTGTTGCGTTGACGAGGTTGGAGTACACCGCGCCACGCAGATCGGTGTCAGAGTACGCCAGCGGAACCTCGAAGACTGCGCGGAAGTTGCCGGAAGTGCCGGAAGCGATTGTTAACGGTGCCTGAAAGACTGGCCAGCTGGCAGCGGGTGTATTGAACATCGAAGCAATACCGATTGCACCACCCGTTGTATAAACCGTGTTGACTGGAAGTGCTGTCCCAAAAGGCCGATTCCGCTTCGCTGCTGATACCAGCGCAAAGTGTAGCCCGTAGGTATTGTGACGCTGATTGTTTTGCGGATCGGTGTAAATCAGGTTGGAGATAATGTTGGCCAGTCCCCAATCGGTAAGCGTGATCGTCGTCGAACCTGTGTTCGCAATTGAGCCTGTGACTTCGATGTAAAAACGCTTGATTAGTCCAACGAAGTTTGGCACTACTGTCAGCTGTGGCTGATTGGCCGGGTAGATCGTGTTAGTGCCAATAGGCTGCAACATGTTGAGCGACTGGCTTAGTACCAGTGCGCGATTCTGTAAGTTGGCCTGTGACAGTGCGGCCATACGTTGCTGATTGGTGAGTGGGGGTGGAGGAACGGATTGCGGCATGGGTGACGTTACCCTTTCATCTTCAAGATGTCAGTGCAAAGATGGTTGTAACGAAGCCGCGACTCTTCGTGTAAATTTTGGTTAGCTGCTTGCGAGTGATCCCGATGGTGCTGGAGTTCCGTTTGCGATACCGATGTTGGATTGACCTACACCGAGATTGGGGTTAATATTCGACGTTGACGCTTCGACTCCAAAAAGCGACAACAAAAGGTGTCCTGCCGTACCTGCTATAACCAGCATTAGCAGAACTATGAGCCAATTGATCGGGTGAGTGATGAGTTTCCAATTGATTGGTGATTCCATCTTAGCTCCCTGATTTGGCTTTTTGTACCTGTTTCTGTATCAACCCGAGAATTGCGAAGCCAATTCCGGCCATCAAAATGATGGTGATCCAGTTGGTCACATTCCACGTGATGATATTCTCATCAGCCATTTTTGTACCTCTCTGACGTGCAAAAGGTTGCCTAGAGGCAACCCGGATTCCTTCAATCGTAACACCAAAAAGACTTTATGTGTCAAGTATTTTTCTTGGAAAAAAGATGGAAAATGCTATTGACAATTAGTAAATTTTATGGTTATAAAGTACGTCTCGTTGGCGGTAGCTTGGCTTCAATCGCCGTTAGGATCTCACCCTCACGCGGTGCTGGCAGCAACTTAGTACTGGTCTTTTTTCCCACGTCATAGTAGTAACTATGATACTCAGGCAAATTGTAGTCTTGTGGAATACCTATCTCATGCGAGACAGTTTGACGATCACGTTTCTTGGTCAAATCAAACACGAAGTAGAAGCTGGCCTCAGAGAAGCAATAAACAGAGATGTTAGTAGGACGCTGAGTACAGACGATAACCGGAATCATCCTAGATCGTCCCTGCATCATAATAGTGTTGAATGCTTCGTTATGTTGACCGAGTGGAAATACCTCATCAAAAAACAAACCAATATTACCGTGAGAAAACACCTTCCAAAGCCACTGCTCTATTGCATCGGTGTCAGACGACATAGGTTTGATGATGTATAAACCGGGACGTTCCGGCACATCATCGAAACCAATAGATTGTACGCGGGGAATTTGATTGATGATATCGGTAGACTCGTCTTTGAAGTCTATTATCACCCAAGGCATCTCATCGAAGTTTTGGATGCTCAAAAGCCATGCGGCAAAATGCGACTTCCCCGAACCAGTGCGACCTATTACAGTCGTCCGATTCGATGGTCCGGGGAAACGCACTTTTGTCTCATTCGCCATTTACGCTAAGACTTGCCATTCTGTGAAGTCGATGGAAACTATCTCGCCGCACAGATCGCAAGTCTTTACGTACTTTCCACCCGGCAATACACCGCGCTTGAATTTATGCTTGTGATCTTCGCCTTGCCGTCGAACCAAATTCATGCTGGCTTCGTCAGCTGCGTTTTGTGCGTCACGTTCATCTGCTGACAACATGATACGCTTGTCGTCTATCGCCTGTTGGTCCTTCAAAGCCTGTAAATCTGCATCATTCTGGCCAGTACCAGCTGGCAGCTGCGTTGCAGTGGTGTCCAAGTCATCCGTTTTGTTTTGATTCGTTGATGGACTTGCTAGTGTTGCACCGTCTGTTTTCATGCTTCTACTCTCCTGCCAGTTGGCGTATATCTCTTTGATGCGTTGAAACATTATCGTTCCTCCTGCCTCAACGCAGTTGATTAGTTTGGCTTGCCGCTTCCGTTCACCATAAATGGTGGCATTGGAATAGGGACTTTTGGTGGTGCGTTTTGTGTCACGCGTTGCGGTCCGCTCGGAGCATCAAAGATATATACCTTCGCCGCAACCATGCAGAGATTCGTCCAAGCAAAAGCCTTTTCAGACATGCCAAACGCATCACCGTACAATTCACTCACGCCAATAATCGCGTCAGCTAACTCTTCACATCCAGACTTCGCAATCTGAAGACGCGGTATCTTTAGCAGCATACCTGCTGCGTTATTCAGCGTGTAAAGCATAGCTGCTACAGAGTCCGTCGTTTTCGACGTGCTACGGGTTCCGGTTCTGGTGCTACTTCCGACGGGTCGATTTCTCCGCCTTCCAGACTTGGTGTATCCGTAGGGACTATCAACGTTACTTCCGGCGTTGGCAGCACTGACGGGGTCAACGAAGCCAGACGATCCGTTAGCGTCTGGTTGTGGCTCGTTATCATCTCCGTCAGTCTCGTGTTCGCTTCCAACAGCTGAGAAGACAAGCGGTTTGCCTCCGCTATCTGTGACCTGAATTCTTCGCGTAGACTGTTGAATCCCTCCGATAACGCTGCTCTTATCTCCGATAATGCGGACTCCCATGAAACCTCCGTTTCGTCCGTTTCACCTTCAGGTGTTGGCACAATTGCAACTGTCGCCATGTGAATTTACCTCATGCTGGAATGTGTAGTTCCTGATCGTATTCTACTTCATTTACAATTGGCATAGGTTCTGGATGCTGAATAACCATCTCCTCACCCGACTCCGATAGCATCTTCAACAGACCATCATCTCCAGCTGGCGCAACGTCAGACGGATGCTCAAGCAGGAAAAGAATCTTATCGCACTTTCCTTCGATGCTCGAAAGCTTGCAGTCCACCAGCTGCGCAAAGCCAGTTGTAAACTGATCCTGCTTATCGAATCTGGAATTGAAGTGAGTAACCGCGTTGATAATACCGTTGTGCAGTTCGACAAACTGATCCATAGCTAACTTCACCTGTGGTGAGTCAGCCAACTTATCCAACATCGCAGTCAGATCGAATCCAAAACCCATGTCAAATAACCTCCGCGTTGGTTATACGTTGTAGTGCGAGCTATAAATATATGGCGACTTCTCAAAGTTATTCACATTGCCACAAAGGTTGATAAGATTACCTGCACCTTGGGGTGTGGAAGCAATCAACTGCAAAAATGCGCTGTTTGAAACGATAGGCACCGAACCAATGACTAGCGCATTGTCCTGGGAGAATGTTTCGTCTACCGGCTGCGCGGGACGTATCTCATGGTAGTCGCCACTATCGGGTGAGAAAAAGTACACACCGCCCCAATCGTTAGGAGTCTGTACCTGAAATAGAGCCGCAAAATCTATGCTCTTGAAAGATGAAAATACACTCACGTTTTGTACAGTGCGAGCATCCAGCGTATATAGATAACCGCTGATAGATCCGTTTGGAAGCTGTATAGCTACAGCGTCTCCAGTATTGGAGAACTGTAGCGAGAAAGGGATAGAGATGCGGCCCTCAGTCAAATTGGCATCTGCAATTTTATTGTAAGAAAACTTGCGTGGTGCGATAGGTACTGTGATCGGCATGGTCTAATCCTCTGAGTGCTTGGATTGTACTCCGTCCTCTACTACGTGTCCAGTAAAATCTAAAGGTTTTTGCGGGTGACGCTCAGACTCACGCAGACTATCGGAAGCACGAAAACTTAGTACCCAATCTGAGTAGTGTCTCCAGCATAGCTCTCTCCCGAACCCTCTGAAACCAACATGATGGTTGCAGTCTTTTACATCACAAGTTTTTCGCATGAGTTATACTCCAACTTATGTATACCTTTTATTTCATCTACTCCAGACAACAAAACATGATCGTCACAAAAATACTCGCTAGAATTACCACGATAATCAACGCGATAAGTTGCAGCTTTTTCGCAATCAACCATGACACACTTATGAATACACATTTTATGTCATCCTTACTCTGCGCGAGATAAAATTGTAACTGCCATCTAACTTGAAACTCGGTGCGTCTCTTTTACTCTCCACAATGTCACCGAGACAGACATTCCAGATATCAGTACTGGTTACGGCAACACCCTTGTTGGCTTGCTTGACGCACTTCTCACCCATGAATAACGCATACAACTTTCTACCCGCTATAGCTGCACTATCACATTCGGCCTCTAACTTCCACGCCCCTAATCTGCTGGCATCCTTTACAGCTAGTGGGAGGTCACTGCACACAAGGGAATCAGTATCGCAATATAAAGGTCGCTTCGAAGTCGCAATAGCGCGTAACAGGATAGACCGTGCTGCACCTGTAATACTTGCTCCTGTTGCCACATTATATCTGCTAGTATCCCTAGTTGGCTTTGTCCAGACAACATAACAGTCGCCATGTTCGATGCGGTCGGGTTCCCATCCATCATTACGAAGATCGGTGTTTGCATCGGTGATTGTGTACTCCTTATAGTTGTCTGGATTCTGACCAAACTTCCCATATGCACTATTCAGCACGTACTTATAGAACAGCTTCATTATCTCGTCTTTGTCATGGTCAGCTGCACGTCTCAGATCGTAGAACTTATTTACGAACTCTTCAAACGTCTCTGTTCGTCCATCATAATTGACGCATCTCTCCACACTATCCAATTCGAATAGACCAAACTCAATTGCAACATCGTATTCATGCCGGGTAACGTGGAAGGTGCCATACGGCACATCAAATAAAATCTTACCTTTTTGTACAGTCGGAAACGCACCATAGTTCTTACCCGTAACAGTGAGGAACATTGTGCTGTCTTCAATATCTCGCGTCTCATGTGTTGCCTTTCCGATAGGGTGTCTCACACTTGCCATTGCGTGTGGATACATGCTGTTCACGTCATACACCTTGAAAGTCTGACCCTTGCGCTTAGGGTAGATTATACCCTTTTCAAAACACTCCACCCTGCCACCATAATAATAGTGCTTACGAAGATCGGTGTCTTCAGACTCGTCAAGATTCACGAATTTGTGAACCTTTTTCAATTCCTTCATCGACGCCGTTCCAATCGTCAGTATCTTTGACCCGAACTCGGATGTAAACCGGGAAACCAGCTTGTGCAGACTGGTACAGTCCCTCTTCAAATATTCCAGAATCTCCTGCTTGTGTTTTATCCTGCATTTCGCCTCCAACTTTTTGATGTCTATTTCCAGCTTACCGTCAGCACCTTTATACTTTGACAGTGCAAACGGCATAATAGCAAATGAGTCCCTAACCTCATGCTTGCCGTATAGTCCTTCAACTTCGGCTGAGATGATGCGACTATTGATGATTCGCATTGGACTACCAAGTATCCACGGCATAATGTAATAGAAGTCAAAACGCCCTCCGTTGTGAGCATAGAGATACCCACCCGGCATACCCTCCAGCTGACTCATCATATTCACGATACAATCATCACCCCACCAGTCCCAATAATTCTCGCCATCAAAAAGACCGCATGAAAATGCACGTGGAACCCGACCATGCTTGAACGGATCAGTTTCCACGTCGAAAGTGTAGATCGGTTTTTGCTCCGCGTTTTTCATCTTGGTATGTAAGTATCGAAAACTTCAAATGACCTTGAAGTTTCATCTTCGTTTTTGTGATACTTTTCTGCGACGAAACACACGGCAGCTATTTTATTATCTAATACGCCACATATGTTCCCTGATTCAAAAAGAACCCACACTGTCATTTGTTTACCCTCTCAAACTCATCTAACTTTTCAATCGCTTTTACAAACATATCTCTGAGTTGTTTTCTTCCCCAGAAAGTTACAGCTGACGAATCATCGTCTCCCGGTCTATGCATAAACGGTGCTTTGTGCTGCACACCGTTGACCGTCGCTGGCAGCTGCAACCAAAAGCGTACCGCGTTGTATGTGTGACCGTCTATGTCCTTGCTTATAACTTCGACAAGATCGGTCAATTCTTCAGCATAAATATTTACTCTCATTTTATTACCCTCTCTATCTTCGTTATCCTGCGTGAGTCCATCAGCTTCAACATACTGACCACCATAACCACAGTCGCCAGCGTCTCGCTACTTTCCATGTAAAAATTGCTGCCATCATCAAACGTAAAAATCCACTGATAAATGGGGATGGTCTGCATCATACCTACTTCTAATCGTTACTTTTTAGACTTGCTCTTAGCTGCAACTTTAGTAGCTCTTGAGCCATGCTTACTACCCGATTTCTTTTTTGTAGCCTTAGCTTTACCACTTCGTGATGCTCCGCCTTTGGCAGCTGACTTTTTAGGTCCAACAGACTTTGCAACTGGCTTGGACTTAGACACTCGCTTAGCTTTGCTTGCACCTTTACCCTCCAATTCTTCTACGCGCTTCGTTAGCTGCTCTACCAGATCGATGTTGCTCCCAAAGTCTGGCCCCGTCTTCCCGAGTAGTTTCTTTGCTGCTCTCCTGATCCGTTGTCGCTCCGCGTTTCGCATCTTGATTCGTTCCTCGTTAGGAATCACATACTCCAACGGCGTACCGCCAAACGTCATAAAATCTATTGACTGGTTTAGATCGTCTGCAATTTCGTTACCTTCAAATTCGTCATCATCTTCAGCCTGTGCTTCAGCTATGGCTTGCGAAAGCTGGTATCCACGCATGTGACGGATTGCCAGTCCGATATTCTTGTACACTTTTCGTGAACGCCCATTGGCGTAAGTGAATACCCAATACTCATCCGGTTCCTTTAGTGCGTCTATCTCGTCTTCGTTATCCTCTATTCGATTGAAGTAATTTATCAGCTTCTCACCCTTGCGCGGCTTTAGCTGTCGCAA
>Ga0182013_10005179_pt1 | contig 15275 bp, 6 predicted proteins | sample 612S2MmetaG_FD_120487 | JGI IMG/M metagenome (GOLD analysis project Ga0182013, IMG submission 120487) | Permafrost microbial communities from Stordalen Mire, Sweden - 612S2M metaG | ecosystem: Environmental > Terrestrial > Soil > Wetlands > Permafrost | place: Sweden: Stordalen | collected...
GCCCAGAGCCACGTATGCCAGCCAAAGGTTGTATCGCGCGTAAGATCGCGCGCCGTCTTGGGGACAGTCGTGTCGCCCGCCGGGTACGCACTCAGAAGGCTGTCGGCAAAACTGCCATAGTGCTTCCGCGTGTTGTCGATATATTCTTTCGAAGTATGCGCCGGAGAGAAACTCGCGCCTTCATCCGAGTTGTATCCAACCAGGATGGGTGTGTCGTTGAACTGCTTCGCATCATAGATTTTGTATTGGTCGTCAGGCAGAACCCAACCGTCAACAATCGGCCAGGCCATGCCGCGCTGGCCGCGCGTGGCCGCCATGATCTTCTCCGGCGGCATCGCGCGCAGCTCCGCGATCGATGTCGCGCCCGCGCTCTTGGCGAGTGCTTCTCCACCCCGTTCCGCGTCAGAAAGTGGCCGCATGTTTTCGCCCGGCTGTCCCGCCGACCGCTGATGACCGAACGACCCACCGCTTTCCGATATCGCGCCCCTGAACAGTCCCTTCGCCAACGGCGAAGCGCTCAGTTGGCTTACCGCAATTCCTCCCGCCGATTCACCGAAGATCGTCACCTTGCTCGGATCGCCGCCAAACTTGGCAATGTTTTTTTGTATCCACTGCAAGCCCGCGATCATATCGAGTAGTCCGTAATTCCCCGAAACGTGCTGAGGCGATTCCGCGCTCAGTTCCGGATGCGCCATAAATCCAAGTGGTCCCACGCGGTAAGCGATGCTCACCAGCACCACGCCCTTCCGCGCCAGAACCTCACCGCTGTAAGTTGGAATCGACGTCGCGCCCGCATTGAAGCCGCCGCCGTAGATCCACACCAGCACCGGGGTCTTTGCCGAAGCCGACTTCGCAGGCGTCCAGACATTCAGATACAAACAATCCTCGCTCATCGCTGGCGCTTCTTGTCCCGGAGGCGCAAAACCGCTCTGAACGCATTCCGGCGCGAACTTGTCGGCATGCCGCACGCCGTCCCATTTCGCCGCAGCCTGCGGTGCGCGCCAGCGCAGATCTCCCACCGGCGGCGCTGCGAACGGAATACCCCGATAGACCGTCAGTCCCTGGTCAACCGTGCCATCCAGCAAGCCCTGCTCCACTTTCACAGTTGTCTTTGCGGTCGCACTGACCCATGTGAACATCGCGATAGCGATTCCAAGCAAAACCTTTCTCATACTGAATTCCCTTTCTTTCTTTACTAAAACAACTTCGGAGCAAACTCCCCCAGATCACTGCGCCGCTGAATACGCCAAGTTGCGCAGAGGCGGCTTTCGCACTGAGTGGGACGCATCGGAATGATATATCAACTCGTTAAAATTTGCCCGCGCTTCTGCACCGCGGTTCGAAACATCCTACTCAACTGACTGAATCGGAGCCCATACTATCGGTTCAGAAATCGCAGGAAAAGTCTGAAAATTAAGGGCCATCAATCGAAATGATTGATTTTTGGCTTGATTGATTATTGGTGTTCTTGATCAGTGACGAAGCCCGTTCAGCAGACACATGGCTGCAATTGTGCGAAGCGTCTAACCTCTACAGCATCCGCAGTGCAATAAAAAAGGCCCGTGTGTTTTTGAAAACACACGAGCCTCAATGGGTGCGGAATTTTTGAATTCCAGACTGCTCGGTGCATTGGTTTCCAGATGCAAGAATCTGCAAGCAATCAATTTTTCAGTCGAACAGAATCATCCTGCACCGGAGAGTCTTAATTCCCTATGCCCCCAGCTTTCGCCGGAGGCACAGGGATCTAAATGAAACATCGGACCAACCACTTAGAACCGAAGCTTGCCAATCAGTTCCACCGTACGCCCGCCCTCATTCACGCCCGTGATTTGGGCGTGGTGGCCTGTTCCGATAGTTGCATCGGGATTGGCGAACGAAGGATGGTTGATCAAGTTGGTCGCGTTTGCGGTGAAGTCGAAGTACACGCGCTCAAAGATCGGGAACGACTTGCGAATCGAGCCGTTAATCACATGGAGTCCCGGTCCATAGACACTGTTGCGGCGCATGTCACCAAATGTTCCGGGTGTGGGCTGCGCGAACGCAGCGGGGTCGAACCACTGTTTGATAGTTCCGCTGGCGCCAGATGTCTTCGTACTTCCCACCTGGTTCGGATACCATGCAAAACTGTTACCCCCATTGGCGTAGCTGTTGGAGGAGCTGACCATATAGGGTGTGAAGGGATGCCCACCTTGACCTATAAAGGTAAGGGCCATCGTCCAGCCCCCTATGGCTTCATCAAGGGCTCCGCTGTTGTTAAGATACTTCCGGCCCTTTCCAAAAGGAAGGTCATAGGTGCCGTAAGCCTTAAACATCTGACGGACATCGAAGTTCGCTGCGCCGTGGTTCGCACTCGGGACGTAGGAGTTCTGCCAGATCGTGGTCCCTTGCTCCGATCCCCAGCCCGACGAGTCCTGGTTATCCGTCATATGCGACCAGGTGTAGTTGGCGTTGAACATCAGACCGTTGCTCATGCGGCGCTCAAACTGCGCTTGCAGCGCTGCATAATCGGATAAGCCCTGTGTGCTGAACCCACTGACGGCCTGAAACTGCGGATAAGGACGCGAGGCCTGGTCGTTCGGGGCCAGTAAGCTCACCGGCACTTGGTTAATGTCGTTGTTGAAGAGCAGGTTGCTGCCATGGCTGCCTACGTACCCTACCTCCGCCATCATGTCTCCGCTGAGTTGCCGTTGGAGAGTCAAGTTCCAGTTGTAGAGATGAGGTATCGGCTGGTTGTATTGCATGTAGCTGACCGGCTGGCCATTGTAAGCTTGCGGAGCGGTGGGAGAGTTAAGAAAACGCGAGTTGATGCTTGCGCCGGCAGCACCCTGAGGGTTTTCATTCCCGGTGCCATCCAGGAACGCCACTGGGTCAATGTTGCCGGTGGAATCGCTCTCAGCGCCGCTGGAACTGGCTGCGTTGCCCAGGCAGCACCCAGCGTAATTGTCCACATTCCACGGGAAGGTGTATATACCGAAGCCAGTGCGTACGACCGTCCTGGGGTTGATAGCCCATGCAGCGCCCACTCTTGGCAGCCAGTTGTTGAACTGGTTCTGCTGCAGCTGTGTCCTGCCGTTGAGGTGTGTGGACGCATACCACATCGCGCCCGCCGTATTGGTGACCGGATTGGTAATGGTCGCATCGAACGCACGTTCATTATTCGTCGCTTCAGACCAACCCGTTCTTCCCTCCCAACGCAGGCCGAGATTCAGCGTCAGCTTTGGTGAGAACTTCCAGTCATCCTGAATAAACGCCGCTGGATTCTTGAGCCTGCCGTAATAGGTCGGCGAGACTGAAGCCGACCAATTGTTGGTGTAGCCCAAAAGGAAGTCGGCGTAGGCAGAGCCCCCAATTGACGTCGCTGTGGTATTCCCCTCCTGGGTGTAACTTCCCGTATATCCAAGGGTCGCCGAATTGATGTTGCCCCACTGCGTGGAGTCCGCGCGGAAGGCAATCATCTCGCCTCCGAAATGGAGGGTGTGGCGGCCACGGATCATTGTCACAACATCCGACTCATCGAACACGTTCTCTCTGTAATTGGCGTGAATGCCGGGGGCCAGTTGCTGAAAGCCTGAGATGTTGATGGTTGGGTAAATGTCGGCGTGGCCGAACTGCAGGCCCAGCTTGGCCGGCCAGCCTGCCTTGAGTGTTGGAGAAGTGAGCAGGTCATACTCTCCCATCCAGCCGGCACGCGCTTCGTTGATCGTGCGCGAACTGAAGGTGTGGACGTCGGAGATTTGGCCGCTCATGTTCTCTACATCGACGTTGGTGGCGTTAACCGGGTAAACCGGGCTGGCGCCGGCGATGATGGTGTAGTTGTAAGCAGTCGAACCGGAGAGATGGTTGTTCGAAATCGGATCATAGTCAAATCGTCCAAACCATTTCTGCAGGAACGAATGGGAGGGCGAGATGTACGAAAAGTTGTTTGTTGTTCCGGGCAGGTTCGGCGTCGGATAGATCGCCTCGATGTTCTTGGCCACCGAATCCAATTGCGCGGCTGGAATCTTGTTGCTTCCGTACTCGCTGATGTACGATTGCCGCGTCACAACGTTACCAACCACAACCTGTGTCGTCGGATCGTAAAGGGTGGGAAGCCCGGCCGCGGTAAAGTCGCCCGTCTTCATTGCAGCAGTGGGCAGGCTATAGAAACCAAGGCTTGCCCCTCCATGGTTGATCGTGTGATCCCAATCGAACAGCAGGAAGAGCTTGTTCTTGATGACCGGGCCGCTGATCTGGCCGCCGAAATCGTTCCAGTGGACAACAGGGACAACGCCCGAGCCGAATCCATAGTTGGCGGCATTCAAAGCTGTGTTCCGGAAGTAGTCGTAGGCAAGTCCGTGGATCATATTCGATCCGCCCTTGCTGATCTGGTTGAAGATGATGCCTCCCGTGCCATACTGTGCCGAGAAGTTCGAGTCGCTCATCTTCACTTCGCCGATGGTGTCGAAGATTGGCGTATTAATCACGTTGTCACTCATCGGCGAGCTGATGTTCGCCCCGTCCAGCATCGCGGTTGAGAACGGCATGCTTCCGTTGGCTGCCAAGCTCCCCATCCCAGGGTTCGCCTGGCTTCCAGCGTTTCCTGACGTGCCGGGAAGCAATACAAGGAACGACTGCCAGTCCGGCGTTCCCGTCTGGGGCAGCGTTTGCAGTGTGTCCGTAGGCAGTGTCGCTGAAAGCTCTGCGGTGGTCGTCTCCAGCAACGGTGCATTCTCGTTCACCGTCACCTGCTGACTCGCTTGTCCAACGGGCAACTGCACGTTCATTCCAACGATGCCGACTTGCAGCACCATCGGCCCGCGCTGAAGGGGCGCAAAGCCCTCCTTGGTGAACGTGACCGTGAAATGATCGTTCGCAACGATCGGGCCGGAATCGTAAACGCCGGCGCCATTTGAGGTAACAACGTGTTGAAGATTCTTATCCAAATCCTTGACGGTCACCGTTGCGCCTGGAATTACCGCTCCAGTCGTGTCGGTTACCGTGCCGGTAACATCCGCTGAGTTCGTCGCCTGTCCAAAGGCCATGCCTGAGTACAGTGCGAGGAACACACCCAGGGATTTCATGCATCTATTCATTTTTGCCTCCAAGTTCATTGTGAATCGTTCAGTTTTAGATGGCATGACTCAAACAGTCTTGCCAGCAGGGCTAGTTGTTTTCTTTGCGTCGAGTAAACGGTTACTGAACTTTCGTTCTCCTCAATCCGTCTTAACAAGAAACATCGGGATCGTATTCCTTCAAAAAGTTGTCTGACAAGCTGCATTTTTCGAATTGAACTTTCGAAGATTTCGATATATCGTAAGTTTGCCTATCGAAACCAATGGCATCCTTGCTCTTTTTACTCGAAATCATCGATTTTCCTGCGATTTCCGGAGTCTGATTCATGAATACTACGATCGATCAATGGGAAGTTCTTGAGGCCGTCGTCCAGTTAGGTAGCTTCGCCGCTGCCGCTTCAAAGATGAATCGTTCGCAATCCACAATCAGTTATGCGATTTCTCGGCTCCAGGAGCAGTTCAAAATACCCCTCCTTGAAATGAAGGGTAGAAAGGCACAGCTCACCGAATCCGGGAAGGTTCTATTGGCCGATGTGGAGCCATTGCTCACCGGTTTTCGCGCGCTCGAGCAAAGAGCCGCGTCGTTGGCGGCAGGCGGCGAGACCGAGGTTAGTCTGTCGGTTGACAGCCTCTACCCCAACGATCGACTTTTTAGCGTGATTTCAGAGCTGACCCGCGCATTTCCGCATGTCCATCCCAAGCTGCGTAAGGGCTCTTTCCTTTCCTCCGTGCATGAGTTCTCAAGCTTCGGAGCCGACATCTGTATCACTGGGTTTACCGCACATGAGGACTTGATCAAGCCGATCCTTGATATTCGGATGAGAGCGGTCGCCAGGGCTGACCATCCTTTGCTGAGCGGAAATAAGCCGTTGACCCGCATGGATCTCATTCAGAGTCTCGCCGTAATCGTTGAAGGAGTGGTCGGTAACGAGCTTAGAAGACAGCCACATACGCCATCGCAGCGTTTCCTCGCTGTCAATACGATTGAGTCTTCAATCGAGGCGGTTCGCACCGGAATCTGCTTTGGCTGGCTTCCGGTTTACAGAATTCTTTCCGAACTTGAATCCGGAGAGTTCGTCGGTCTCCCTCTGCCGATGGGCGGTGAACGGTTCGCGCGCTTGTTCCTGGTTCTAAGGGATCTGGAATCAACTAGCCAGGAAAAGAACTTCCTGGCTGACCTGTTTGGCGCCAATAGGCCAATTGAGATACTTTGACCCCTGCGCTTCATCCATGCGGTTCGAACGCTTAGGTCGATTCGGTTCTTGCAAAAATCCGGCCACGCAGACCAACTCGTTCTTGTTCTGGAACTAGCTGGAAATGCTCCGCCAATCCCAAAATTCCCTATGTTTCATCCAAAACACGACCAATTTCTCTAATGGTAAAATGCCGCTCCAAAGTAGCTAATCTCCCAGCCTTTTTCCGAGAAATTCAGTCATCGTTTCAGTAAACGCTTACTGTGAGCTGGCGCACAAACGGCGTCCCCGTTGCCAGAGACGCCGCTTCGCCGCTCTCAACTCAGCAGTATTTTGCGAACTTCGCCCTCTGGATCATCAACCATGCGGCAATTGTTGTCGAAAACCATCGTTTGGTAACGAGCCGAGTCCGCCGGCGCCCAGATCAAGCCTGGCTGGCTTGGATTCCCGGTCCGGGCAAAGTTAGCCCATGCCGTGGCCATCTTCCCGGCCAGTGCCTGTGCCTCCGGCGTATTGCCAGTGCCCTGTTCGCACCGCTTCGAGTTGTCAAAGCAGAACGCGAGTTCGGAGGTGTGCCAGGCGCCCGCATCGGCGCCTAGCATCGGCGACTGCCAGGTAAAGAAGTACTGGTACGCAGGCGCTCCGCCTTGCTCGGATTTCAACTTCGACATGGAGTTCACATGCGTGCGACCGCCTAGGCCCGATACACCGTAGGAAAGTGTCCGGACGCTCTTTTCCGGATGAGCCTTCTTCATGGCCGCAATCAGCGCAGTGGCCTTTGCGTCCCCCAGCGATTTCGCCAGCGTGTCATGCCATTCTGCCTCGGTCGGGTTCGACTTATAGCGCATCCCTTCCTCGCTTACCGAGCCAATCAACATCGGCACATTCTTCGACACATCCGGTGCGACATCCTGGAACGATCGAACATTGATCACGTTGCCGTCGAGTGTCGGGGACCAGCCAACACGCGGAGGGCCACCCGCAGCGGATGGACCGGCCACTCCGCCGCGCATCGAAGGATTCATCTTCGCGGAAACGGCATTGCCCACGGCAACCAGCTTGGACCACTCCATCTTCTGCAGTGCGCCAATGTCGTTGGACGCAATCCCCAGTTCCTTCACCACCTGCCGGGCAAACTCCTTCTGCTGGTCGCCGGTCGGGATATTGCCGCCGCCGCCCGATTGCACTGAGGCGCGATGGATCAGGCCCACCGCGGACGGCATGCCCAGCAGAGTGGTCACCTTTGACCCGCCGCCCGACTGGCCATAAATCATCACCTTGTCCGGATCGCCGCCGAAATTCGCAATGTTTTCGCGAACCCACTTCAGCGATGCCACCAGGTCCGTCATCCCTACATTTACTGATTGGTCGTAGGCCGATCCCCCAACCTCGGAGACGTCAAAGAACCCGAGCACGTTAAGCCGGTGATTCACCGACACCTGCACCACGTCGTGATGCCGCGCCATCTGCGCCCCTTCATGCGAAGGCAACTCATACGACGAACCAAAGCTGTATCCTCCACCGTGAAAATAGACCATCACCGCGCGCTTGCCCGTCAGGCTAGGCGTCCAGATGTTCAGCTTCAGCATGTCCTCGCTCATGTAGCCGTCGTCCCAATCCTGCAGAAACGACTGTTCGATTGCCGTGAAGTCATGAAGATTCTGGGGACAGTTGGCCCCGTAAATCAACGCCGGGTACTCATCCTTCCAAGGCTCTGGAGCCTTCGCCGGAAGCCAGCGATTTTCCCCGCCCGTGTTCTGGCCGTATGGAATTCCCTTGAAGGTAAGCACACCGCCATCCACAAATCCCCGTACCTTGCCGTATTGGGTCTTTGCGACCGCCGTACCCGGCGTGCTGCAGTTTCCGGGCTCCTGGTGGGCCGCGGTCTTGGTGTTATCCATGGCAAGGGCCGGTGCCCCCAAGGCGGCGCTTATGCCTGCTGTTGCAGAAAAAATCAATGCCTCACGACGATTCATGAGCATGCGATTTCCAGAATTTGACATAGAGTCTCCATCTCCTACTTCAGGTTTTTTGCGGTCTGATCGCCGAACTTCGAGGCCAGAATGGCGGCTCCAGTTCTTCCTCATGGAGACTCGCCCAGATCTCTTTTGCGAGAATGCGTATTCCCGTGCAGCACTTTAGACCGCCTGCCCCATGCACTGTCAAGTTGAGGATCGTTCAGGCGGCTCTCGGCTCGTGTTGCTTCATCATTCGAGCCCTAGGCCAACAACTCGTACCCAGAACTGCTCAACCCACGCTTCTCGTGAGATTTGCACGGGGTAATCAACCAGTGATATAGCTGATGCACATGAAGGGTCTTTTCCTAGGCGCTGTTTGCTCGTTTGTCCTCGTCGCCAACTCGTTGACTTCACCGGCACAAGCCTCTCCTGATGTCTCACCGAAGGTTGCAGCGCTTGAGCAGCAGATACAGAACTTTCTGCAGGAGCAAAAACCACAGTCTGCGATTCCTCTGCTTCGTGAAATAGTCACGCTCGATCCAAAGAACCTCAACGCTCATGCCAACCTCGGCGTGCTTCTCTACTTTCAAGGCAGCTTTGCGGATGCTATTCCCGAGATGCGCTCAGCGTTGGAGATTCAACCGGATCTATGGAGGATCAGGGCGCTGCTGGGTCTCGCGGAGAAAAGGGCTGGAGATCCAGCCGCCGCGCAAAGCGATCTGGAACAGGCATTCCCCAACCTGAACGAGGAAAAAATCAAGAAACAGACCGGCCTTGAACTCATCGAGCTTGATTCCGCGTTCGGTCAATTCGCAAATGCATTGTCCATCACGGAAAAGCTGCAGGAGCTGCTTCCCCAGGATCCTCAAATCCTCTTCGTTGCCTACGAAATCTCCTCGCAGATGACACAGCAGAGTCTGCTGAACCTCGTGCTCGTCGCGCCGGACTCGGCCGAGCTGCAAATGATCATTGGTGGCGAGCTTGGCCGCCAAGGGGAACACGAAAAAGCGGTCGCAAAATATCGAGAGGCCATCCGTTTGAATCCCAGGTTGCCCGGATTGCATTTTGAACTCGGCGAACAACTCAGAAGTTCCCCTGATCCGAAATTGAACGCGCAGGCTGAGGGCGAATTCAAAGCCGCCGTCCAAGCCAACCAATACGACGAGAAGGCTTGGTGCCGGTTGGGTGAGTCTGCGGCGGCCAGGGGCGACTTCAATGCGGCGCAGCAAGACTATAAGAAGGCCCTCGCTATGCAACCGCAGGACTCGGACGCCGAGACCGATCTGGCAATTGCCTTGATTTCCCTCGGTCAACCGGCCGACGCCATCGCACTTCTGCAAAGTGCATTAAAGGACGATCCAACCAACATCATTGCCCATTACCGTCTGAGCGTCCAATATCGCAAAGCGGGCCGAGCCGCGGATGCGCAACACGAGATGGACGAATACACTCACTACAAGGCATTGAAAGACAAGCTGGGCCAGGTCTTCCAGCAGATACGTACACCTGCAAGTCCAATGTGACCCGAAGGCTGCTACGAACGAAGCAAAGTGCAACCTAGTCTGGGATCTAAATCGTGTCCAGGAAGATGACAATTCGCCCGCATCTTGCGGTGGCTCCGGGTGTCGCTCTCTGCATGGCTCTCTGTATGGCTCTCTGCGTGGCCACCGGAGTTTCCCAGCAGAACAAGCCCGTCGTGCGCGCTTCCGCCCATAATTCGAAGCCCGCTCCGAGCCAGGTCCAGCCAAAAACGGCCATTCCCCAGCTCATTGACATTACCGCTTCCACCAAAATTCACTTCAACCATCTTGCCTCTCCGGACAAGAAATACATCGTGGAGTCCATGAGCGGCGGAGTGGCGCTCATCGACTACGATCGCGATGGCTGGCCCGACATCTACTTCACAAACGCGCCTGACGTCGATATGCAGCTAGCCGGCAAGAAAGCCAGAAGCGCACTCTTCCACAACAACCACGATGGTACGTTCACTGACGTCACCGACAAGGCAGGCGTCGGCTATCCCGGCTGGGGATATGGCGTCGTGGTCGGCGACTTTAACAACGATGGCTGGCCCGACCTGTTGGTCACCTGCTTTGGCGGCGTGGTGCTCTACCGCAACAACGGAGACGGAACTTTTACTGATGTCACCAAAGAGGCGGGCCTGGGAGGCGATCACCTTTGGGCCGCCGGCGCGGCCTTTGGAGACTACGACGGCGATGGCTTCCAGGACCTCTTTATCTCTCACTACGCCGACTACGATCTCAAAGACCTGCCCGCGTTTGGCTCCATGGTCAACTGCCAATACCACATGGTCAAAGTTCAGTGCGGACCCAAAGGACTCAAGGGATCGCCAGACAATCTCTACCACAACAACGGCGATGGAACCTTCACCGACGTTTCAAAACAAGCTGGTGTCGACGGCCCTGAGAATCTGCTCGGCCTCACCGCTGTTTGGTCCGACTTCAATAACGACGGAAAGCTTGACCTGTTCGTCGCCAACGATGGCGCGCACAACTATCTCTACCGCAACGACGGGAACGGGCACTTCACCGATCTGGGATATCAATCCGGTGTGGCCATGGATGAGAACGGCAACGCCCTCGCGAATATGGGCCTCGCTCTCGGCGATTATCTTCACACCGGCCGTTTCTCTATTGTCATCACCCATTTCAGCGAGCAATATGCCGAGCTCTTCCGTAACGATGGAGACTTCAACTTCACCGACGTTTCAAATATCGCGGGAATCGCGCGTCCAACAACCCACCTCGTCGGCTGGGGTGACGCTTTCTACGACATCGACAACGATGGATGGCTTGATCTCATCATGGTCAACGGTCACGTCTATCCACAAGTCGACCAGGCCAACATCGGCGTCTACTTCCGTGAACCAGGCCTGCTCTTCCTCAATCAGCGTGACGGCACATTCCGCGATGTCAGCGGCCAGGCGGGTGCGGCCCTGAAAGTCCCTCGCGTAGGTCGCGGCCTCGCCATCGGCGACCTCTTCAACACCGGCGTCCAGGAAGTTGTCGTCGAAAATCTTGACGGTGAGCCCACCATCCTTCGCCCCGAAGGTGGGCCGCAGAATCACTGGATCAGTTTTGAACTCGGCGGAACAAAAAGCAACAAGCTGGCGCTCAATGCGCGCGTAAAGGTCACTGCCGGCGACCTGGCCCAAACCGACGAACTCCGTAGCTCAGGAAGCTATCTCTCGCAAAACGACCTGCGCCTTCACTTCGGCCTCGGTGCTCACGCGCAGGCAGACAAGGTGCAGGTATTCTGGCCCTCGGGCGCAACAGACGTTCTAACGAATGTTCCAGCAGACAAGTTCTACTGCGTCCAGGAAGGTGCAGGCATTGTCCCCTGCACAAGCATCCGGCCCGCTCCCATCTCGAATAAAAAATAGATTGCGCGTTAATACTCTTCACATGGCAGATGAGGCAATCCGTCCGATCGAACCACCGCGGCAATCCCCACATCTAAATTCTCGATGCGAGTCTTCGAAAAATGCTGCTTTTCAGCCTCATCCTTTGTGAATACCATGCCCTTGGTTTCAAAAAGTGATCCACTTCGTCCCAAGTAAACGCTTTCCGAAAATCAACGCCCATCGCCGATCTACGCGAAAAGGCTGCCTCCCTTTGCCCATGCGCCTATTCATCAAATGATTGACAATAAGGTGTTTATATGCACAATGTAGTCCGGTTCGCTTCGATTGCAACGCTCGCATTCATCTGCCTTGGGGCCCAGTCCCTTCACGCATCTCAAGTGAACTCAACCCCTGCCCCCTGCGTCCCAGCCTCCACCAACATCCTGGCAGCCCAGTTTCCCTGCATCTATCCCGACAGCCGAGTCGCTCTGCGCATCAACGCTCCCGACGCTCAGCATGTGCAAGCTTTGATCGGTGGCGGCGGTGCCCAAACACCCAAAATGGACATGACGAAAGATGCTGATGGTTTCTGGACCCTGACAACCCCGCCCATCGTCGAAGGCTTCCATTACTACTCCATCTACGTTGACGGCGTTGAAATGCCCGATCCCGGAAGCCAGACCTTCTTCGGAGAAATGAGGCAGATCAGCGGTATCGAAATCCCATCGCCCGTTCCAGACGACTCCTTCTATCAGGTCACCGATGTTCCCCACGGCCAGGTCCGCTCCGTCCTCTATTTCTCCAAGGTCGTCGGCAAGTGGCGTCGCTGTTTCGTCTACACCCCTCCTGATTATGACCGCCAGCCCCAAAAGAAATATCCCGTCCTCTACGTCATGCCCGGCTACGGCGAAGACGAAACCGGATGGTTCAATCAAGGCCACGGCAACGTAATCCTCGATAACTTGATTGCGGCAAAAAAAGCCTTGCCCATGATCGTTGTCACCGAGGACCAGTTCACCGCGCTCAAACCAGGCGAGGCCCCTCTCGTCCTCGGCGGCCGCAGGCCGGCTGGCGGCGCTCGCCCCAGCTTCGGAACCTACGGGCAAACCTTCACTGAAGTCATGTTCAGCGATCTCATCCCCTTTATTGAATCGCAATTCCGCGCTCTCTCCGGCCGCGACAGTCGCGCCATGGCCGGCCTGTCCATGGGCGGCATGCAGACCTTCATCACCACCTTGCCGCACCTCGACAAGTTCGCTTACATCGGCGGTTTCAGCCCCGGCGTTCCGCCCAATGCATTTGAAGCGATTGAAAAATCCCCCGCCCCCTTCAACGCTCAAGTCAAGCTCCTGTGGCTTGGCACAGGAACTGTCGAGAAGGCGAATAACCCCAACATCTTCGTCCTTCACCAGGCTCTCGACAAAGCCTCCGTCAAGAACGCTTACTTCGAATCAACGGGTACTGCACACGAGTGGCTTACGTGGCGAAGAGATTTGAATGAATTCGCTCCACTTCTCTTCCGAAGCGCGGGCCGCTGATTAAGAAGCGATGGTGATTTAACAACTCGGCTCGCCGCCTGGAATCGCCTTCCGATTCCTCTGACCTTCGAGTGCGATGCCGACAGATGATGATGCAGTGCGAAGGAGAAAAATCATGACCGGAACATCGTCCCGCAATGCCCTTTTTGCAAGAAGCATTGGCGTACTGTTGGCAGTTTGCTTTTTCATTGGATTCTACGGCTGCAAAAGCAGGGCTCAGGAAGCGGCTCCAGCCGCCGGCCCCGCCATTACCTCCAACATCGATGCCGGCCAAATCGGTGCGCCCATCTCAAAGTACCTCTACGGCGGATTTATTGAGCACGGCGGCTTGCTCATGTATCGCAGTCTCTGGGCAGAGATGATTGACGATCGCAAATTCTATTTCCCCATCACCTCCAAGGTTCCAGAAGCACCACCGCGGCGTCAGGGCGGCGGCGCATTCCGTGGCATGCAGCCGCATACTTGGAAGCCTGTCGGCCCCGACGAAGCTGTGGTCCTGGATATGGACATGCCCTTCGTTGGCGATCAGAGCCCGCGCATCACCCTCGACGCAGCCACACCCCACGGCGTCCAGCAGTCGGGATTCGCTCTCGTCAAAGGCAAAAAGTATGCCGGCCGCATCTATCTCCGCGGCACTCCTGGCAGCAAAATCAAAGTTGCTCTCATCTGGGGTCCCGGCGACGCCGACCGCCAGACCATCGCCATTCCCGCCCTCACCAGTGATTACAAGAAGTTCCCGCTCAGCTTCACCGCGGCCGGCGATAGCGCAAGCGGCACAATCGAGATCACCGGCACCGGCACTGGAAACTTCCACATCGGCACTCTCTCCCTCATGCCGGCCGACAACGTGCAGGGATTCCGTCCCGACACCATCGCCCTGCTCCGCGACCTTCACGCCGGCATGTGGCGTCTGCCCGGCGGCAATTTCATCTCCGACTGGAACTGGTACGACTCTGTTGGCGACATCGACAAGCGCCCCCCCATGCTCGACGATGCCTGGCACGCCATGCAGACAAACGATCTAGGCATGGACGAGCTGATGACCCTCTGCAAGCTCATCGGCGTTGACCCATACATCACCGTCAACGCAGGATTAGGCGACTCCCATTCAGCCGCTGAAGAAGTTGAATACATCAACGGAGCCGCCACAACCCACATGGGCGCGCAGCGCGCAAAGAACGGCCATCCCGAGCCCTATCACGTCAAGTATTGGGACATCGGCAACGAGCCTTACGGATCGTGGCAGCACGGCCATACCGACATCAAGTATTACGTCATCAAGCACAATGAATTCGCAAGAGCAATGCGCGCAGTCGACCCGACCATCACCCTCCTCGCCTCCGGTGCAATGCCCGACGAAATGACCGTTGAAGGCCAGCCGCACACCATGGGCATCAAAGATCCGCAGGTGCATTTCGGTGATCCGCAAGCCGATTGGACCGGCGGCCTCCTCGCCCACAGCTTTGGCTACTTCGACGGCCTCACCGAGCACTGGTACGTGCGCGTCGGCAAGCGCTACGATTACGATCACGCCAAGACCCTTCCCATGGACGCGCCCATCGAGGCCGGATATGTCAACGCCGACGAGACCGTCCTCGAATGGGTTCGTCATCCCGCAAATCGCGTCCAAAAGAAAGCGGAAGAGTGGCAGGAGTACGTCAAGCGTTTCCCCGCCATCACCGACAAACACATCTTCCTCTCCGTCGACGAATACGGCTATGGCGGCGGCAGCCTCAAAGCCGACCTCGCCTACGGAATGATCCTGAACGAGATGTTCCGCCACACCGATTTCATGAAGATGGCGGCCTACACCATGGCAACTTCAACCCTCGACATAACCCCCACCAGCGCCGCCTACAACTCGAGAGGTGTTCTCTACAAGCTCTATCGCGATCACTTCGGAACTCTGCCCGTCGCCGTATCCGGAAACTCGCCGCAACCGGCGCCCAAGTTTCCGCCCTACGGCGATCAGCCGGAGACAAGTTCAGGCAGCCCCACCTATCCGCTCGACATGGTGGCCGCACTCTCTGAAGATCGCAAATACCTCACCATCGCCGTCGTCAACGCAACCGACACCGCACAAAAGCTCGACCTCAAAATCGCAGGCGTGCAGCTGGCTGGGCCCTCCACGCTTTGGCAGTTAACAGGCGCGAGCCTCGATGCCGAAAACC
>Ga0182013_10005184_pt1 | contig 15262 bp, 12 predicted proteins | sample 612S2MmetaG_FD_120487 | JGI IMG/M metagenome (GOLD analysis project Ga0182013, IMG submission 120487) | Permafrost microbial communities from Stordalen Mire, Sweden - 612S2M metaG | ecosystem: Environmental > Terrestrial > Soil > Wetlands > Permafrost | place: Sweden: Stordalen | collected...
GCATATAAGATGAGCCAGGATATCATCGGACTTATCCTCCTCCTCATTGGAGTGGCCGCCGCCGTGCGTTGCCTTCAAGAGCGTCCGGCCAAACCCTGGCGATGGTCGTCGCAAGGATTAATGGCCTTGGCGCTTCTCTGTTTGATTGGCGGTCATGCGCTTGCCGGTCATTTTGGATGGGTTAACCGGTACGAGGACTATGCCGTTCTCGGTACTTTCCTGGCCGGCATTTACCTTATGCGGGAGACAATCCGCACGGTACTGGCGTCCAGGAAAAACCGCCGCCTTTTTGTCAGCGCTTCCTTCGTTGCCTTGTGCATGTTCTCAACGCGCTACATTATCTCGACCTTGCGCGTCCCACTTGGAGCAAACAACATCTATGAGCAGCAGTTCCAGATGCATCGCTTTGTTAACGATTATTGGAAAGCTCCGGTAGCCGTCAACGACCTCGGTCTTGTCTCGTACCACAACCCCAATTTTGTCCTCGATCTTGGAGGACTCGCCTCTGAACAGGCCCGTATCCTCAAATCAACCAATGCAAATGCTGATGCTTACCAGGCTTTGGTCGGCAACAACGGTGTCCACCTTGCCATAATCTATGACGAATGGTTCCCGGGACAGATTCCATCGGTTTGGAAGAAAGTCGCAAGCCTGGACCTCTCCCGGCAAAGAATAACCTCCGCGGAGGACGAAGTTCAGTTTTATGCGACCGATGCCGAGACCGCCCGCACGTTGCTGCCGGAGCTTGAAACCTTCCGCAAAAGCCTGCCGCCTGGAGTGAACCTCACAATTTACCAGCAAAACTGACGCCGCGGTCCCCGCATCCGAGCCTGCGCCGTTTGACAGCGCCCGTCTTTCCGCATATACGTTACATTAGCTTCCCTGTGATTGTGTTCGTTCAGCAGCCTGGCGCTGCGAATCGCTTTTTGCCTGCGATTCGGCACGCGGGCCTGGGCACGCGCACGCGCAGGGACGAACCATGATGAGGTGAGCCTTGAGTTTATCGCGCAGACGTTTTGTACAGCTTGCGGGCGCCGGTACCGGCCTACTGATGCAGTCACCGCTTTCGAAAGCGCAACAGCCAGCGGCAACGGGTGCAGCTGCGCGCAAAGCCCCTTCCGGCCCCTCCAAGGTCGCGCTGGTTCATGGCGACGACCGGCGCAAGAACGTGCATCAGGCGCTCGTGACTATCGATGACCAGATCATGGCCGGCCTGCGGCACAAAAAGCACGTTGTCATCAAGCCGAACCTTGTTTCCACCACAAATCAGTTGGCGGCGACACACATTGATGCGCTCCGAGGCATCCTCGACTATCTCGAACCGCGCTTCCACGGGCCGGTCGTCATCGCCGAATCCTCCGCGGGCGAAACCATGGAGGGCTTCAAGAGTTTCAATTACCACCAGCTTGTCGCGGAACGAGCCGCGCAAAAAGTGTCGCTGGTTGATCTGAATCGTGAAGGAAAATTCGAGACCATCGAAGTCCTCGACGCCGACCTGCACATCACGTCCGTGCGTCTCGCGGCCATGCTGCTCGATCCGGATGCCTACGTCATCAGCAGTGCGATGCTCAAAACCCACAACACGGTGGTGGCCACAATGTCGGTCAAGAACATGGTCCTCGGCGCTCCGCTCCACAGCGTTCCCGGCCAGGGTTTCTGGAACGACAAGCGCAAGTACCACGTCGGTGTCCGCCAGACACACTACAACATGCTAGTCACCGCGCAGAAGCTGCAACCAAACTGGGGCGTGGCTCTCATCGACGGGTTTGAAGGAATGGAAGGCAATGGCCCCGGCTCCGGCACGCCTGTTCCCTCGCGCCTCGCCATCGCATCTACCGACTTTGTTGCGGCTGATCGCGTCGGCATTGAGGCCATGGGAATCAATCCTGAGTGGGTTGGCTACCTCGGCTATTGCGGGCAGGCAGGCCTTGGCCAGTTCGACTTGTCGAAGATCCAGGTCATTGGCGCCACCATCGCCTCGGTGCAAAAGAAATATCAGCTTCACCCGGATATTGAGCGCGAGTTGAAATGGATGGGACCGATGGACGGAAAAACCACAACCCTTGGCAGCTTGCCTCATCCCTATGACGTTCATGACGGCGTGAACGGATAAATCATCGGAAAAACAAATATCCCCCCGGTTCATGCCGGGGGGATATTTGTTTTAAGCGCCTGCTTGAAGTTGGCCAATCAATGTGTTTCCGCGCTCGCCAATTGTTCCGGCCCCTTGGCCGCTTCTGCCTGGTGAGAGCCGATTGCCGCCTCGCGCGGCTTCGAGGTGCCGGCAGTCTCGCGGTCATCCGGACCTTTCGGAATCTCTTTCTCCGCCATGATTCTGTAATCGGTTTCAAAAGCCTTGTTCAGCATGCTGTTCGGAAATGAGATTCTGTCAGACTGCACCTGCGCCGTGTAAACTTCGCCGGCGTGGAAACGTGCGCAGATGTTGTCACGGTGCGGAAAAGGATGGTCGTTCTTGAATTCATTACATGTGATCACGTACTGAGTCTTCGTTGCAGTGTCGCTGACACTCACGAAACCTTCAACCGTGTATTTCATCGCGCTGCACGACTCGGTTTCGCAGGCAGCGGGGTTATCAGTGCGCTGAACGGAAGTCACATGGAATAGAATTACATTCGATTTTGACTCCTGCGCATGCGTAATCACCCCACCCAGGTTCAAGGCAATCAATACGATCGCAAATACGCCAATTTTTGGCATGGTTCTACCTCCTTGTTCTTGGGGGGGGAATCACAGAATACACCAGGCTTCAAATAGGTACAACCTAAAAGACTGATTCACGGAGACTTCCGGAAGAACCCCCCAAAAACCAGAAACATCCTGAAGAACACCGAGGCGCGCACCGCAATAAGTTCCAGGCGCAGGGGTCACCACTTAAAAGCAATCTCGTAAGCTTATGGGTAACTAATATGCCCGTTACTCCAAGTCCAGGCGCCTCGCGGCTAACCAAGCCGAAAAATCCAACACCGCGAAACGGTAATAGCCTTGAACCGCTCCAACTTCCTGCGCAAAGCACGCTTTCCACAGCAACGCGCCCAGCGTCCCCATGATCGCTTACCTAGAATGAGGTTCACTACCAATTGGAGATCCTTGATGCGCCTGAATTCTTCAGTTCGATTTCTCGCGCTTTTCGTCGTGCCACTTTCCCTCGCGCTCCATGGTCGCGCAGAGAATCCCGTCGTCCAAACAAACTTCACCGCTGACCCCGCGCCTATGGTCTACAAGGGAACGGTCTACCTTTACACCAGCCATGATGAAGATGATGCCAGCCAGTTCAAGATGCTCAACTGGAAGCTCTACACCTCTACGGACATGGTCAACTGGACAGATCACGGAACCGTTGCATCCCTGGCGACTTTCCCGTGGGCAGTTCAGACCAACGACGCATGGGCGCCGCAAGTGATCGAGCGAAACGGCAAGTTCTATCTCTATGCCCCGATCAGCGTGCCCGGATGGCCCAAGAACGTCATCGCCGTCGCCGTTGCCGATAGTCCTCTCGGCCCCTTCAAGGATGCGCTCGGCCACCCGCTCATTGCCAAAGCCGTCGGCAACATCGATCCCACCGTCTTCATCGACGACGACGGACAGGCCTATCTTTACTGGGGCAATCCAAATCTCTGGTACGTCAAGCTCAACAAAGACATGATTTCCTATTCAGGCGAAATCGTAAAAATTGACTCCAGGCCCGAGAACTATCAGGAAGGGCCATGGTTCTATAAGCGAAACGGAAAATACTACATGGCCTATGCATCTCACTGTTGCCCTGAGGGCATTGGCTACGCCATGAGCAACAGTCCCACCGGCCCCTGGGAATACAAGGGATTGATCATGGCGCCAGACCCTCGCTCCTCCGGAAACCATCCGGGCATCATCGACTACAAAGGGAGTTCTTATGTCTTCGGCTTCAATTACAAATTGAACTTCGCGCTCACCAGCACCCATCGCGAACGCCGTTCCGTCTGCGCCGCAAAATTCTCCTACAACCCCGACGGCACCATCACCACATTGCCTTGGTGGAACGAGCAGGGTGCCCCCCAAATCGGCACTTTGAATCCCTTTCAACGCACTGAAGCCGCAACCATCGCCTGGGAATCCGGAGTCAGGACCGCGCAGGACGACAAGGGTGGCGTGTACGTCACCCAAATTGCCAACGGCAGTTACGTCAAAGTCGGCGGCGTCGATTTCGGTCGCAATCAGGCATCGAGCTTCGCCGCAAGCGTCGCCAGCGGCTCCAGTGGCGGCGCTATTGAACTGCATCTCAATAGCGTCGACGGCCCGCAAATCGCTTCCCTGCCGGTTCCAAACACCGGCGGATGGAACCAATGGCAAACGAAGACAACCGCCGTCTCCGGCGCATCCGGCATCCACGATCTCTATTTTGTCTTCAAGGGCGAAGCCGCCGGCGAGCTCTTCAACTTCGATTATTGGAAATTTGATAAGCAGCCCGCCCACGCAAAGCCAAGCCCCGCATCGGCCCAATCAAAATGAAGAAAGGCCGCCGCCTTGTCCCCCGACAGGCAGCGGCCCTCCCGGCGGCATTGCTTACATGCCGTTATCTGAGTTCTGCGCAGGATGCACCACGAGGTAAGATTGTCCCCCCTTCGCCCAAACCAGAAGCAGAATGTCCTTGCCCGCGGCAACCGAGTGAACTTGGTTCGCAAACGAGTCCGCTCCCTCGACCGGATGCCGGTTCACTTCCAGAATCACGTCGCCAGGAGCCAGGCCCGCATCGTCCGCGGGACTTCCCGGCCGCACGCTTTCAATCGCCGCCCCTTTCACATGTTCCGGAATGTTGAGCTGCTGGCGCATATCCGGAGTCAGCTCGCCCACTCCAAGCCCGAGCTTTCCGTGCTGCTCCCCTCCCGGCCCGGAGTTGTCGGCCACTTCCGTGTGCGCCTTGAACTCGCCGACTGTCACCTTCACCGTTTGCGGCTTGCCATCGCGAAGGATGCCAAGCGAAATCACATTCCCCGGCGTCATCTCGCTCACCGCCACCTGCAGCGCGCCCCCATTCACGATCTTGCGCCCGTCAATCTCGCGCAACACATCGCCCGACTTCAGCCCCGCACGGCTGGCCGGCGAATCCGGCGTTACCTGGCTCACAATCGCTCCCGTCGCATCCGGCAACTCGAAGAAGCTCGTCTTGTCCGGCGTCACGTCATTCATCCCGATCCCAAGGTACCCGTGATGCACCGCGCCGTCCTTGATCAGCTGCTCCACCGAAGCTCTCACAATCTGCGAGGGAATCGCGAAGCCCGCCCCCGCAAATGAACCGCTTCCGGAAATGATGAACGTGTTGATGCCCACCAGCTCGCCATGCGCGTCCACCAATGGACCGCCCGAGTTGCCTGGGTTGATGGCCGCATCCGTCTGAATAAAGTCGCCGGGCTTGCGCGCATCGTCCGAGTACGGATTCGGCCTGTCGAGAGCGCTCACAATGCCACGCGTCACAGAAAACTGGAAGTACCCAAACGGGCTGCCGAACGCCAGCACCGTCTGCCCAGGATGCAGTTTCGTCGAGTCGCCCCACGCAATGCTCGTCAGGTTCTTCGCGTCAATGCGAATCACGGCAATGTCGTTCAGCTTGTCCACGCCAACCAGCTTTGCGGGAAACACCCGGCGGTCATTCAGCGTCACGCGAATCTGCGTCGCGCCGTCAACCACGTGGTCGTTGGTCACAATGTAGCCTTCAGGCGAAACGATAATGCCGCTCCCAATGCCGTGCTCCACCTGCGCCGGCGGCTTCATCATGTGCCCTTGACCCTGCCCGCGGCCCTGCGGCCCGAAGAACCATTGGAATTCCGGCGGAATCGCACCCTGCGGCATGCCGTTGCTCTGTCCATCGCCGTCGGCCTCATCCGCACTCCCGCGCGACGTCACCGACACGTTGACGACGGCAGGAGTCACGCGCGCCGCCACAGCTTCTACTGCGTTATCAAGCGCCACCAGCGATGACACGCTGTTGTCGTCCATCGGAGCTGCTGCCCCAATTGCGGCGCCGCCCGATGCATGGGCTATCGAGTGATTGCACACAAATACAAGGCCAAAGGCCAGCGCAATCACTGCGCCAACCGGGGCTGCAAATCGCTTCGCCTTCGCTACTAATTGATTAGTTGATGCTGACATAGCTACCTCTCCAAGGGGTCTGGTTTTGTTGGTTAAAGTTGAAGTACGAGCCAGCCGTTGCGCGTAGGCACAACGTCAGGCTGCGTCGATAACGAATGCGCGATAGAACTTGCGGGAACAATTCTCAGGATCAACCGCGTAACCGTGATCTGCCCCGGCTGCTCCGAACCAGCTTTCTCGTTCCCGGCCATCTTGCTATCCGGGCCGGTCGTCGCGCTAGCGCCGGTCTCATAGTCCGCCACCAGGCCCGCATTTTGATTCGAGCCTTCCACCTGCTCAAAGGCCGCCACCACGATCCACTCACCCTGCGCCGGCGCTGATTGCGCGCTCGGAAGCTCCGCCTTAAACAGAACCTCGCGCGCATCTCCTGCCCGCTCCATCGCCGGCAGATTAGCTTCAATCTTCGTCGCGTGAACGGTAGCGGAAGCATGCCCCGCACCATCACTCCCCGTCGGGACATAAGGTGAATTAATCCCTTTAAAGCCAAGCCGCGATTCCGCAGCCTGCATCACCAGAGGCGCCGTTTGATTCACCGCCAACGCAGTCCGATCCTCTTGCCGCACCTGTACAAACGCAATCATCTGTGGGCACCGCGCAAGCTCAATCGCGCCGAAGAGCAGACTGCACCCCAGCGCGCCAAGCAACGCGGCATTCCCCATCGGCCCCAGCGTGTTCTTGCGCCGCAAAACACTATGCACGCGATCGACAAGCTCCGGCCGCCGCTCCCAAGCGCCCAACGAAAGCGCTTCAACACGATGCTGAAGCCCACGCTCGGCCAGGCTCGCCAGGCACGCCGCATAGGCGCGCGGAGCTCGCGTAATCCTGATGACCCCATCGTCGCAGGCCATCTCGCGCTCCCGGCACAACCGGCGCTCAATCCAAACCAGCGCCGGATTCAGCGGAAACAAAACCAGGCACAGCTTCTGCAGAAGATTTGTCCAATCATCTTTGCGGCGCAGATGCTCTGCTTCATGCAGCACAATCTGTTCAAGCTCGCCCGCCGTCAACCGCGCAAAAAGCCAATCGGGAATGAGAATGCGCGGCTTGAAGAATCCAATCACGCTTGGCCGCTGAAGCATTTCTGTCGTGCACACCTCAACCGCCCCGCGATGCCACTTGGCTGCAATCGCCGCCAACGCGGACCGAAGGCGCCCGTCCACTTCCACCGGCGTCGCCTCCCGCCACAGCTTGCGCAGGCGAAACGAATGAACCCCAAGATCCCCGGCGCGATAAAGAGTAGCCGCAACCCAGATCCCCGCGATCGCCAAACTCCACCGCGCATCCACACTCATCAACGGCTGTCCCAGCAGCGGCCCGGCCGCGGCACTCGCACCCGCCGATGAAACGCCGGAAACTCCTGCGCCGCCAAACTTCGAAACCAGCGCCAACAGCGGCAGACCAACAAGTGTGGCGAAAGCCGCCGCCCACATCCTGAAGCGATATTCCGCAGTTGTGCGAGGCGCAAGCCTCAGCAGCACCGCCAGCCCTAAGGCAATCAGTCCGCCTTGCCACACGGCAGTAACGGCAATCAGCGCGGCCTGCTGCGGCCATCCGCTCGCCGCGCCCGCAAACAAATTTGCCGCACCCGGCATCCACCCCGGCACAGCTTCAATCAACGTCAACAGGAAGGCGGCAAACGGCATCGTCTACACTTCCTCCTCAACATCGGGAGCGGCATCCTGGATCGCCTCTTTCAACCTCTGCAGCTCCTCGGCAGAAATCTCCTCGTCACCCAGCAGCGAAAGCAGAAGCTGCTCCCGCGAGTTGCCGAAGAACCGGCTCATTAAATGGCGAACTTCGGACCGGCTCGCCTCCTGCTCCAGAACGCACGGCCGGTAGACAAACGCGCGCCCCTCCTGCCGATGTTCAACGTACCCCTTCTGCTCAAGGATGCGTATCGTCGTCAGCACAGAGTTATACGCCAGCGCCTCGCCCTCCGGCATCGCTGCCACCAGATCGGTCACCGCCGACTCGCCCCGGCGCCACAAAATCTTCATCAGCCTAAGTTCGGCCTCGGTCAGCGTGTTCGATTTCTTCGGCGGCATCGATAACCTATTGATTCCATTGTTACAATCCACAGATATGGATTGCCTACACAAACTATAGACGCTCAACTAAAGAATTAGTTTCTAGGACTGCCCAAAATTATTCCGAGGTTTGCAAAGGCCTCGATCCTCGCTCAAAACCAAACAATCGAAGCCAAAAGCTGAGGGCTGAAAGCTGAGAGCTAAAGCTAGAAGCTAGGAGCTAGAAGCTGGGAGCTGCTTCTCCCGTTTGACTTGCCCGCAAGCGACCCCAATAATCAGGATCAGTGGACATCTACGAAGAGATCGTGAAGTTGCAGCGCGCCGGCCACAAGGGCGCCGTCGCCACCATCGTCAACGTGCGCGGCTCCATTCCATCCTTCAAGAGCGCCAAAATGCTGGTCCGCGACGACGGCTCCATCGCCGGCACCATCGGCGGCGGCTGCGTCGAGGCTGAAGTCTGGCAGGCCGCGCGCGAAGTCATCGCCAGCGAAAAGCCGCGCACGCTCACGTTCGATCTCAACCAGGATCCGAAGTACGACACCGGTCTGGTTTGCGGAGGAACATTGGATATCTTTGTCGAGCCGGTTCTCCCCACGCCCTTGCTCTATATCTTTGGCGCCGGACATGTCGGACACGAACTCTCGAAGGCCGCGTCCCGCGCCGGCTTCGACGTCATCGTCACCGACGATCGCGAGGCCTACGCCAACCGCGAGCGCTTTCCTGAAGCCCGCGATGTCATCGCCGAAGACTTCGACAAGGCTCTGTCCGCGTTGACTCTCAACGAGTCTTCTTACGTCGTGATTGTCACCCGCGGCCACCGCGACGACATGCGCGTCCTCCGCTGGGCCGTGCAAACCGAGGCTCGCTACATAGGCATGGTCGGCTCCCGAAGAAAAGCAATCACCGTCTTTCGCGAGCTGACCAGTGAAGGCTTGAAACCCGAATTGTTCGAGCGCGTGCATTCTCCCGTCGGCCTCGACATTGGCGCAATTACGCCGGAAGAGATCGCAATTTCGATCGTCGCCGAACTCATCGGCATTCGCCGCAATGCAGAGCGCCCGCTTCCCCACATGAGCTGGTTCCACAAATACAAATCCAGCGTGACCGATGCTCCCAGCGACAACACTGTCGAAAACAAACCCTGCTGCGGCCAGCTCGACGAGTCGCTTTAACTACTCGTGATGAACGTTCCCATCAACAGCTCGTACCGCATCTGCGCCGTCATTCTCTCCGCCGGCGCTTCGTCGCGCATGGGACGAGACAAGGCTCTGCTTCCCTGGCCTCCTCTCGCAGACGGTAAAGGCGCAACCTTGCTCTCCGCCTCGATTGCTGCGTTGAAGCCCTTCGCCGAGGCAGTCATCGTCGTAGCCGGCCACAACGCGCCGAGCCTTGCTCCCGTGGTTGCCGCAAACGGTGCATCCATGGCCCAAAACCCAGCTCCTGAACGCGGACAATTCAGTTCGCTTCAGGTTGGTCTGCGCGAAGTCTTGGCCCGCGGCTACGACGCTGCAATGATCACCCTGGTCGACTCGCCACCGCTCTGCGAATCCAGCATGGCGTCGCTGATCGCCGCGTTCGACCGCGCGCTAGCCAACGGAAAATGGGCCGTAGCGCCTGAACAGAACGGCAAACACGGCCATCCACTACTCGCGAGTAGCGCCCTCATCCACGCATTCCTCGCCGCTCCAGTCACCAGCAACGCGCGTGAAGTCAAACGCGCACACGCTGAATGGATCGAGTCAGTGTCTGTTCCCGATCGACTTCTAAGCGTGAATGTGAATACGCCCGAACAGTACGCCGCACTCTCGATAAGCGGCTCAAAGCTGAACTAACTCTTGCCTGCAAGTTGGCTGAGAGCCGCACCCAGCGCATCCATGGCCAAGTGACTAGCGTGCATCGAGGCCGCGGGCAGCCCACCCACCGCACTCACGAGTTGCCCGCGCTCCAGTTCCCTGGCCTGCTCAATCGTTTTGCCCCGGATCAGCTCTGTCAGCGCCGATCCGCAGGCCATCGAGCACACACACCCCTTGGCCAAAAAGCGTATCTCCTCTATGCGCTCGCCGCAAAGTTTCAGCGTAAGTTTCAATACATCGCCGCAAGCCGGATTTTCGATCAGCACCGATGCATCCGGATCGGCGACAACTCCACCATTGCGCGGATGCTCAAAGTGGTCGAGAACCTGTGCAGAGTACATCCGGCGCACCTGTGAGCTACCTGCGAACTACTCCGTCAGTTGGCCGCAACAGCCTTCGCCTGCGACTGGCGCAATTCAAGAATCTCCGTGATCAGGAACAGATCCGCCAGCAACGCACGAAGATGCATCGATGCATTCAGGTTATCGATCAACTGCGAGCTGATTGCCGGCTGCGCCAGTACCAGTTCAATCGCAGCCCGCGAACTCTTGGCATCCTGCGCCAGTACCGCGAAGAATGCCTGGTACCGATCGGCCGGTTCAAGCTGCTCTTGCTTTACCGCCGCGGCGTAGCTCGCATCGATTCCACCCAGTGCTTCGGCCGCGCGCGCCAGATGTTCGCGAAGCTGCTTTCCAGAAGGACTGCCTTCATCCGTCGGAAGCCCCTGCGCCGCATAAGAAAGTGTGAATTCGTAGCAAGCCTCAATCGTGTCGCATCGTTCCTGAATATCAGTCGGCATCGCTCGGTGCGTATCCTTCCTTGGGTGGCGATGTCTTCTCGACTGCCCACCGTTGTGGATCGTGCTCTTCCAGATAGAAGTCGCGGCTCATGTAGCCGAAGATCATTGACTTGGTAATCGGCAGCTTCTCGGGCCGTACTCCAAAGTAGACATGAACCATGATCAACGCAATCAGGCCCACGCCCGCGAGGCCATGCAACACATACATCATCCCCCACGTCATATCGCCAAACAAATAGGGGTTGCGCGTCAAGATGCCAAACGTGTTGACGCGCTTCATCATATAGACGCCCGTTGCAATCACTCCAAGTCCCGACAGCAAGATTACAAAGTGATAGAACTTGTTCTCCAGCGGATACTTTGCAAACCGGTCCGGCGGTGGCGCCTCCTTGCCGATCGACCGCAGCAGCCTTCTCCTCGCATCGCGCAGATCGATTTTGTCCGGCCAGATGGACCAAAAGTCCAGAAAGAAAGACGCGTGAAAGATATGAAAGAGCACGGACGCCGTCAGCACCAGCCCCGCAATCCAGTGGTAAGTCACCCAATCGAATTTGATGCCGACCTTGGGCAGAAACGCCGTGATCAGCAGCGCGAACATCGATAAGGCCATCACCCAGTGAAAGGCGCGCGCAACAAACGAGTGCCTGGGCACGCGTTCTGGAACAGAGGCCACAACAGCGGGCGAGTCATTCTTCGCAAAAGTCTTCTTCGCCGCAAAAATGCCCACATAGAGTGCATGAACAATCATGAACAGCAGGCCGGCGATCGCCATCACCCATATCAGGTACCACGCAATATGGATCGGAACCGTTTGTCCCCACGGACTAGTTGCCCAGGTTATGAAGTCCATGTTGCCTCCTCGACGCCGCCGATGGCGCGCTTCACCAGGTTTCTCATCAAAGGAATTTTGTAGGCGTTGAACTGCAACGGCACCGCGCCCTGCACTGCAAGTTTGCCTGCCATCTCGCCCGTCGTTGCATCCGCCGGCTTGCCGTTAACCGCATCCTCAACCGCCTTCAGGCGCATTGGCTTTGGCGCCACCGCACTCACTGCGATACGACAGCGGTCAATGTTTCCGCCATTCAGCACCATCGCAGACGCCACGTTCATCAGCGGAAAATCCCATACGTTGCGGTCGCGCACTTTCTCAAAGTAAAACTTTGCACCCGCCCAGGTAGACGGAATGCGTATCGCCGTCAGCAAATCGCCGGGCTGAAGAATATTCAGCCGCGTGATATCGATATCCGGTCCCAGGAAGTAATCTTCAGCGTCGAGCGTGCGCTCGCCCTTCGGTGTCTGAATCACAAACTTCGCGTCGAGCACAATCAGCGCCGGCGCCGAATCGGAGGGATGAACAGCCACGCACCGATCGGCACCGAAAATCGCGTGTTCGCGATTCCGGCCCACCGGCGTATCGGCATAGCAAATGTTGCCGCCCGCTCGGTAGCACGGCCATCCGGCGCGGTAGTACCAGCAGCGCGCGTCTTGCGACACGTTGCCGCCAAGCGTGCCCTGGTTGCGTATCTGCGGCGAGGCCACCAGCTCCACCGCATTCGACAGCACGCTGTACTTCGCTTTGATCTCCGGATGATTCGCAATCTCCGTCAGCGTGGTCATCGCGCCGATCTCCAGTCCATCGCTGGTGCTGCGAATTCCCTTAAGCTCATCCACTCCGCTCAGGTCGACCAGAACCTTCGGCTTCTTGATCCGGTCTTTCAGCCAGTCGAAGCTGTCCAGCCCGCCGGCCATCGCCCAGGCTTCTTCTCCGTGTTGCTGCAACAGCTTCTGCGCGTCAGCCGCCGAACTCGGCTGAAGCAAATCAAAAGCCGGCATCACGTCTCGTATTACTGCCATAGCGCTCTCCGTTCACATCGCAAGCGGATGTGTGCCATCAGATATGGGCCATTAAAGGATGTTGCATCGGACGTCCCGCTTCCAACGACGTCAGAATCGTGTCGGCATTCACCGGCGCGCGCCGAAATATTTCGTCGCCCACCGCGTCTGAAAGTGCGTTCAAGATTGCCGCGCATCCGCCGCCCACCGGCGGTTCGCCAATACCGCGCGCACCAACCGGCGTCTCCGGATCAGGAATATCCAGCGCTTCCCATTGCATGTCCACAGGCACATCCAGAATCGTCGGCGGCCTGTTCTGGTAGAACCGCTTGGCCACCGGCAGTCCATAGTGCGGGTCGAAGACCCACTTCTGTCCAATCGCATGCGCAATGCCCAGCGTCGTGCGACCAAGGATCTGCCCGCCTAGCGCGGCTGGATGCAACACCGTGCCCACGTCCGCATAAGCGAGGAAATCGATAATGTAGTACTTGCCCGTTTCCACATCCACCTCGACCTCCGCAAAGCTCGCGACATACGAGTACGTGTTGCCGTCGCGCGGATACTTGTCTTTGGCCGAGACCACAAGTCCCTGCCCGGCAAGATTAGCCACAGCAGCCTTCGTCATCTTGTTAACGTCGGGCGTCACGTCGTGCCCATCGTAGATGCCGCCAAGTTGAATCGCGCGTTGTGCCGCCTGCGCAAAGCTCAAGCCTGCGCCGCCGCCCTTGCGGAACACGCGCTGATTGGCAACCTCATAGTCTTCCGGCTTGCCGCCGAGTGATTTGGCCGCCACCTCTTTCAACATCTGCTTGCACTCGTTCGCGACCGCAAAAGACGCGCGCGTCATTGCATGCGTCGTCTGGCTGCCGCCCGATGCGCATGTAAACGGAAGATGCTTCGAAGTGTCCCCCCATACCACGTCGCAAATCTCCCACGGTACGCCAAGAGTTTCAGCACCGGCGCGATGCACGTCGATCACCGATTCCGTTCCCAGGTTCCCGATGCCCGATTGGAACTGCACCCGCCCCTCAGGCGTAATCACCAGCAGCCCGTCGAAGCCCGTCGTCCCGCCGACATAGCAACTCAGCGATACGCCCACTCCGCGCACCTTCGAGCCGATGCGCTTGGGCTGCCGCGCCATTTTCTCCTGCCACTTGAACTGCACCGCTCCCTTGTCCAGCGCATCCTTCAGAAAACAGCTTGTCGCGTAACCGCGCTTGCCGTTCATCGCCGGCCCAAACTCCGCCTTGCCCTCCGGGCAATTCACGCGGCGCAAAGCAACCTGGTCAACACCGAGTTTGCGCGCCGCCTTTGCAAGAATCGGTTCGATGATCGCGATTCCTTGCATGCCGCCTGGCGCGCTCTGTGCACTCCGCGGCGGCGTATTGGTCATTACCGAGATTGCACGCTGACGCATCGCAATCGGCTGATACAGCAGCGAAACAATGCGCGCCCCGGAACTGCCGTCACCCTGCGCGTCGTACGATCCGCTATTGGTCACCGTGAACATGTCCAGCGCCAGAATCCTGCCATCCTTGTCAAACCCAACCTTCAAGCGCCCTTCAACGCTCGGCCGCGCACGCCCAATGCAGTGCTCTTCTTCGCGGCTGATGCGCATCATCACCGGCGCATTCAGTTTCTTCGAAAGCAGCGCCGGGATAATCATCGTCAACCCGCCGGTAATCTTGCTGCCAAATCCGCCGCCCGTGTACTCGCTGATGAACACAATATTGTCCTGGCTGATGTTCATCCATTTCGCAATCGCCGGCTTGGTCTGGAAGGTGCTCTGCGTCCCTGAATGAAGAAACAGTTTTCCGTTCTGCCAATAGGCCATCGCCGTGCGCGGCTCCAGGCACTGATGGCTCACATCGGGCGTGATGAAGGTTTCATCCAGCACCAGCGCGGCATTCTTGAATCCCGCTTCGATATCGCCATACGACCACACTTCCGGAGCATGACCCATCGGCAGCTTGCCCTGGTCGTACTCAGCAAAGTCCTGTTCCGTCCACTTCACTTCCTTCAACTGCGGAATCGGCGGATTCGGCGGATCAGGCCGCACCCACACATTGCCGTCTTCGCGGGGATTGGGGCCGCCGGGGCGAAGGCTCTCCAGAGGATCAATCACAAACGGAAGCTCCTCGAAATCGATCTTGATCTTTTCAATCGCTTCAGCGCACGTAAGCTCATCCACAGCGGCAACGGCAAGTATCGGATCGCCCATGTAGAGCGGCTCATTGGTCAGCGCCTGTTCACCCCACTTGCTGGCCTTGATCACCGTGCCGTTATCGCTAAGGCTGTCGGCCGGCGCAGGAATATCGTCGGCAGTCAGAATCGCCTTGACGCCCGGCATCGCCAGCGCATCTTCCATATCGATATGCCGGATGCGTGCGTGCGGCATCGGGCTCAGCACCAGCCGGCAAAACAGCATGCCTTCGGCGCGAAAGTCCTCGGCATATTTTGCTTTGCCGGTAACCTTGGCCAGCATGTCGCTGGTCTGATAGTTCTTGCCGATAAGCTTGTATCCCGCGCCGTAGACGCGTTCCTTCGGCTCGGCAGGCTTGGCTGGTTTTGCTGCTTTGACCAACTCTACAGGTACGCTCTCTGAC
>Ga0182013_10005185_pt1 | contig 15261 bp, 15 predicted proteins | sample 612S2MmetaG_FD_120487 | JGI IMG/M metagenome (GOLD analysis project Ga0182013, IMG submission 120487) | Permafrost microbial communities from Stordalen Mire, Sweden - 612S2M metaG | ecosystem: Environmental > Terrestrial > Soil > Wetlands > Permafrost | place: Sweden: Stordalen | collected...
CGAGGGATGGCGGACGATGCAAGCGGGGGTGGAGGCCGGCGATGGCTGGCGCGTGCAACCCAATCCGATCCCGCCCGACACGTCCGCGACCGACGCGGCATGGTTGCTGGAGCGCCGGGTGCCACAATCGGTCCGCTGCTTCACTATGCCGTTGCGCCTGACGGGCGGCGAACTGACGCTGCCCCGAAGCTACATCTATTGCACCCGCGTCGGTCCGGCCGACACCTTCCGGCCCTTCGCGGAACGCGCGAAAGCCGAGCCAGGCTGGCGGTATTTTGAGATCGACGCCAGCCATTCGCCGCACGTCACCGCTCCCGAGACGCTGGCGGCGTCGCTGCTGACCGATGTTCTTGACTCCGCCGCGCCGGCTGGATAACCATCGACGCATGGCAACCGGCCGCGCCCGCGCGAATTCGAAAAAACATCTCTCGCTTCAGGGGACTGTCGATCCGCGCGTGCCGTAAACCATAACGCCTCAAGATCGATCGAAACCCCGCCGGTTTGGACGGGGTTTTTTTATGATCCTCGCCCGACTCCGGCATCACAGGAGAGGGCACACCGCATGCAAGCCGAACAATCCATACCCCATGGCATCTGGCTGCCGCTGATCACGCCGTTTCGCGATGGCGAGGTCGATATGGTCTCGCTGCGGCGCCTGATCCGCCATTACATCCGGGAACCGGTGGACGGCTTGATCCTGGCCGCCACGACGGGGGAAGGGATGACGCTGGACGATGCCGAAGTGGAACGTCTGGTCGACGGGACGCGCGACGAACTGAACGCGTCCGATCGAGCCATTCCGCTGTACCTGGGCTTATCGGGCAGCGACACGCGCAAGCTGGTGAAGACCCTGCGGCGCACCTCGTACTGGGCTATCGACGGCTATCTGATCGCCTGCCCGTACTACACGCGACCTTCGCAGGAGGGCCTGTATCAGCACTTTTCCGCGTTGGCGGCAAGCACGCCACACCCGGTGCTGATCTACAACATTCCGTACCGCACCGGCGTCGATCTTGGTAACGAAACGATGCTGCGTCTGGCGCGGCATACGAACATCGTTGGGGTGAAGGATTGTTGCGCCGACCTGACGCAATCGTTCGATCTGCTGCGCGACCGCCCGCCCGGCTTCAATGTGCTGACCGGAGAGGACGCATTGTTTTACACCGCTCTGACGCAAGGGGCCGATGGCGGCATTCTCGCGTCGGCCCATGTCGAGACATCGCGTTTCGCGACGATCCGCGATCTGTTGCTGGACGGTCAGCAGGCGCGCGCTCTGGCGGCGTGGCGGGCGCTGGCCGGCCTGCCGCGTCTGCTGTTCGCCGAACCGAGTCCCGCGCCGATCAAGCACTGGCTGTGGCAGAGCGGCCTGATCGATAGTCCGGAGTTGCGGTTGCCGATGACGCCCGTGAGTAAAGGCCTCGCGGCGCGGATCGAACGGGAGATCGAGTGGTGGGCGGGGGAGGAATCGCGGTAGGGTGCGCCAGGCGATTTCCGCGGGCCGAGATTTTAACCGGCGCCAGGCAAGCAAGAAAGCAAGCAAGGGCTCACCAAGGAGGACGCGGAGACGCTGAGGTCGCGGAGCAGGAAAATTCAGCGCTACGCGCGGTGTTTGATCGCACGCCCGCGCGAAGCGCCAGAATCCTTGTTGCTCCGCGACCTCAGCGTCTCCGCGCCCTCCGCGTCAGATTCTTACTTCCTTGGGCCGCCCCAGACCGAGACCATCCGCCACGAATCGCTCAAGACGCGCGCCTCCATTGCTCCCGAACTGGGACAGCCAGCCTGACCCTTTGATCCTCCTCAATGCCCAGAGGCCCCGACCGTCGCAGCCTCCTGAACGCGTCAGCCGCCCCAGGGAGAAAACACACACATGGACAACGTCACCTCGGAACTCGTCGCGCCGAAGCAGGCGGTCGCCCCCCGCGCGATCAACCACGTCGTGCTCAACGTGCGTGACATGGAGGAATCGCATCGCTTCTGGACCGAGATGATCGGCTTCAAACACGTCGGCACCGCCAAACCGCGCCCCGACCGCCCCAACCCGCCGCCCTTCCGCTTCTACAGTTGCGATCATGAAGGCGGCCGCCTCAGCCATCACGACCTCGCGCTTGTCGAAAATCGCAACCTGCCGCCGCCGCCCGCCGAATGGAGCATGGTCGGCATGAACATGGCGGTGAACCACGTCGCCATCCTGCTGCCGAGCTGCGAGGCCTGGCTCCAGCAACTCGCCTTCCTGCAAAGCAAAGGCGTCAAGTTCGACCGCCGCGTCGAGCATGGCATGACCCACAGCCTGTACATCCACGACCCGAACGGTTACGGCATCGAACTGCTATACGAACTGCCGCGCGATGTGTGGGAAGACGACATCGATGGCGCCCTGAACTATTCGGTTAGCCTGCCGACCGAGGGCCCCGAAGCGCTCGCCGACCGCACCGAAGGCCTGCCCTCCTTCGGACGCACCTGATACCAACCACGTCCCCCCGGCCGCGGCGATTCACCCCGCGGCCCGCCGCTTGATCCAGCGCAATGCGCCCGCGCTCCCGCTCCCGCCCGAGATCAAACGCAGCCCCGAACCCTCCAATTGGGCTCGTTCTGAACTGGCGACCATGGGCGCGATGAGCTGGCGCGAGAGTGTCCTCGCTTTGCTCGTGCTGTTCGCCCTGGCGCTGTGGATCCCTGGCGGCAGCTACATCGACCCGACCCTGGCCGCGTTCGTCGTGCTGTCGCTGATGCTGATCCTGATGAGCCTCGTCGCGATCTACTTCCTGTCGCACTACATGTTCGCCAGCCTGACCGCGCACACCACCGCCATGCTGCCGATGATGCTCGCGGCGGGCCCCGCGATCCCCGGCCTGTCCGCCGCGACCCTGGCGATGGGGCTCGCACTGACCACCGGGATCATGGGCGTTCTGACGCCCTACGCGACCGGAGCGGCCCTGCCATACTACAACCGCGGCTACCTGACCCCCGCGCAGTTCTGGCGACTGGGCGCCATCTTCGGCCTGATCTTCATCGAAGCCTTACCGGGAGTCGGCATTCCGTTACTGGCGCGGTGAAACGCCCTCACAGCAACAAAATCGCCAAACTCCCCAACCCGGCGACAAAGCAATAAACCGCGAACGGGCTCAACGCCCAATCGTCATGGTCGCGAAAGTATCGCATCAGGAACCACGTGCTGAGCCAGGCGGTGATGCCCGCCACCACCGCGGCCAACGCGGCCAGAGCGAACGTGCCCGGCGGCACTGTCTCCTTCAGCAGCTTCGGCACCTCCAGCACCGTGGCGCCGAAAATGATCGGCGTCGCGATCAGGAAGGAGAAATGCGCCGCCCCCTCATGCGTGATGCCGCGCAACACGGCCCCCACGATCGTCGCGCCGGAGCGCGAGATGCCCGGGATCAGCGCCGTGCACTGCCACAACCCGATGCAGATCGCGTCCTTGGTCGTCAGCGTCGACAACTCCCGATGGCCGCGGTTGCGCAGCCGCTCGCCGAACAGCAGCAGCAGTCCGTTCACCACCAGAAACGCCGCGGCGATCACCGGCGTCCCGAACAGGCCGCGGACGAATTTCTCCAGGATGAATCCCGCGATCACCGCCGGAATGGTGGCGATCACGATCAGCCGGAACACCCGCCGGCTCTCCTGCACCATGATCTCCTCGGCGAGGCCGACCACGCCCAGAAACAGCATCCACCAGTCGCGCCAGAAATAGGTCAGCAGCGCGATGGCGGTGCCCAGATGCAGAAACACCAGAAACGGCAGGAACTCGGGCGAGTTCTGGTTGATCCCGGACTTCATCAGAGCCGGCAACACCACCGCGTGGCCGAGGCTGCTGACCGGGAACAACTCGGTGGCTCCCTGCAGGATGGCGATCAAGACCGCCTGAAGCGCATTCATAAGGCTGTTTCCCTTTAGGGGCTGGTTCCGTTTGGGGACTGATCCCGTTTGGCGAGGCGAATCGGGCGGATGGAGTGGGCTTACCCGGTCGGTTCGTGGCATAGACCGGGAACGATGGACACAGGCAAGCCCGAACAGCATACGCACCCGGTTCATGGCCGCGGCGACGGGCGGGACGGTCACGCGCAGCATGACCACCACGGGCATGACCACGCGCCAGGCGCGCATGGGCATTCGCATCACGGTCACCACCATCCGGTTCCGGATCGACTCGACCGCGCCTTCGCCATCGGCGCCGGCGTCAATCTGGCGTTCGCTTTGGCCGAGATCGGCTTCGGGTTCGCCGCCAACTCGGTCGCCCTGGTCGCCGACGCGGTGCATAATCTGGGCGACGTGCTTGGCCTGCTTCTGGGATGGGCCGCCGTCTGGCTGCACCGGCGGCCGCCGACCGTCCGGCGGACCTACGGCTGGGGCCGCTTTTCGATCCTCGCCGCGCTGGCCAACGCCGCCATCCTGCTGGTGTCGGTCGGCGCCATCGGCCTTGAGGCTCTGCACCGCCTGCAACAGCCGGCGCCAGTCTCTTCCGGCACCGTGATGCTGGTCGCCGCGATCGGTATCGTGGTCAACGGCGGCTCCGCGCTGCTGTTTCTGGGCGGCCGCCACGGGGACCTGAATATCCGCGCGCAATATCTGCATCTCGCCGCCGACGCCGCGGTGTCTCTGGGCGTCGTGCTGGCGGCGTTGGGCATGCGTCTGACCGGCTGGGGTTGGCTCGACCCCGCCGCCAGCCTGCTCATCGCCTTCGTCATCGCCCACGGCACCTGGGCGGCATTGCGAGAGGCCTCGGATCTGGTGATGGACGCCGTGCCCGCCAGCGTGTCCCGCGCCGCCGTGCACGACTGGCTCGTGGCGCTACCCGGCGTGATCGAGGTCCACGACCTTCACATCTGGGCTTTGAGCACCACCGAAACCGCGCTGACCGCGCATCTGGTCTGCGGCGGGCAGCCCGAGGACCGGCGGCCACACGATCTCGCCGCCGAACTGCGGCGGCGGTTTGGCATCGGCCACGCCACGGTGCAGATCGAAAGCGACGCGGACGCCGCATTGTGCCGGCTGCGGCCGAACGATGTGGTGTAAGCGTCGGGGCTTCGCCCGGAGCCTGCCCTCGCGCTTGACGCGCGGGGTGGGGTCCAGGGGCAACGCCCCTGGTCGGGGTCCGGGGGGAACCCCGGCGCTTCACACCACACGAGGGCCCACGCCATGGAACGTCCCGAGCTTCTCCGCCGCGAAATCCGCGCTTTGGTATTCGACCAGTACGGCACCATCGTCGACATGCAGAAAGGCCTCACCGAGCTGGCCGAACCGTTCCTGCGCGCCAAAAACTGGAAAGGTAGCGCCAACAGTTTCGTCACCTGGTGGCGCCGTACGCATTACGAGAACTCGATGATCGATGCGTTATGCGATCGCGGTCACACGCCCTACCGACAGATTGGCCACCGCGCGGTCTCGCACGTGATGGATCGTTGCGGCTTCAGCTACACCCAGGATGAGGTCCGCCATCTGGTCGCCGGGATCGAGGCGCTGAAACCGTTTCCCGACGTCGTCTCCGCGCTGCACCGTTTGCGGTTCGCCGGCTACAAGCTGGTGATTTTGTCGAACGGCGATCCCGACATGCTGGAAGCCGCCGGCCCGCATATCGGCTTCCCCTTCGACCGGGTCATTTCGGTTCAGGAAGCGGGCTATTTCAAGCCGCACTGGAAAACTTACGCCAAGGCAGAGGAACTGATCGGCGTCGATCGCTCCGCCTGCTTGTTCGTCGCCAATCACGCGTTCGATTGCATCGGCGCGAAATCGTACGGCATGCGCACCTCCTTCATCGATCGCCGCCGCCGCCCGTTCGGGGAGACACCGCATCAGCCGGACCTGATCGTCGCCGATTTCGCCGAGCTTGCCGCCACGCTGGGGGAAGCATGACCCTCGATCCGTTTCACGCCAGCGATCCCGATCGTTTCCGCGTCGAGACCGAGATCCGTTACTCCGATCTCGATCCCAATGAGCACGTCAATCACGCCCGCTACCTTATTTATCTGGAGGAAGCGCGTCTCGCGTTCCGCCGTCATCTGGACCGGGAGCTCGGCCTGCCCGCGCACGTGACCTGGCCGATCGCGGAATTGACCATCCGTTACGTACGCTCCGCCACCTATCCCGGCGCCATCGTGGTGGAGGTGGCGCCGATCCATGTCGGACGCACGGCGTTCACGCTCGGCTATGGGATTTTCGACCGCGAGGGGTGCGTCGCGGTCGCGCTGAACCGGAGCGTTTGTGTCGATCGCTCGACCGGCCAAAAGGTGCCGCTGACGGACGCCGTCTCCGCCCGGCTGCGCGAAATCGGACGAATCGGGTGACAAAATCCCCGTCAAACAAGGGCTGAACGCGGCTTTCTCGCCGAGGAAGCCCGAAAACAGCGGTTTTTTGGGGCCTGGCACCAAGAATCTGTTGCCCGACTCGATGCGCTATGGTGTGGTCGGAACGGTACAAGTGCTAAACAGTGAGGATCCCATGCCCGCAGCAAAAAAGGCCGCCCCCGCGAAGAAAGCGGCCGCGCCCGCGAAGAAGGCCGCCGCCAAACCCGCCGCGCAGGCAACGGTCACCTTGAAACAAATCGCCGCGACCATCGCCGCGTCTCACGAAATGTCGAAAAAGCAGGCGGAGGCGGTGCTCGACGACCTGGTCACCGCGACGTCGCAACATCTGAAGAAGGGCGACAAAGTTCGCCTGACCGGCCTTGGCATTCTACAGGTTCGCGCGCGTGCCGCGCGCATGGGCCGGAACCCGGCGACAGGCGAGGCCATCAAGATCAAGGCCAGCAAGAAGATCGCCTTCCGTCCGGCGAAGGAACTGAAAGAGTCGGTCTGACCTTTCGGGCGAACGGATTGTTCAATCGGAAGGTCTGACGGCCTTCCGGTTTTCGTCGTGAGTGGGTATCCTCCCCCAGCGTAAAGGGAGGATAACAAAAATGTTAAGACGAGGGTTTATGATCGCCGCCGGCTCCGCCGCGGCGTTTCCGGCGTGGGCCGACGACACGCCCGGTGTCACCGCTACGGAAATCAAAATCGGCAATACCGCATCGTACAGCGGGCCCGCTTCGGCGTACGGCATCATCGCCAAAACCGAAGCGGCATTGTTCAAAATGGTGAACGAGCAAGGCGGCGTCGGCGGCCGACAGATCAATTACATTTCGCTCGACGATGGCTACAGCCCACCCAGAACCGTGGACCAGGTGAGGCGACTGGTGGAGCAGGACGGCGTCGCGCTGATGTTCGCCACCATTGGCACGCCCTCCAACACCGCGATCTTTCGTTACACCAACGGGAAAGGCGTGCCGCTGCTGTTTCTGGGCTCCGGCGCCAACAAATGGGGCGACTATAAGGCGACACCCTGGGTCATGGGCTGGCAGCCAAGTTACCGCACCGAGGCGCAGATCTACACGGCTTATGTGAAAGAACATAAGCCCGGCGCGAAGATCGGCATTCTTTATCAGAACGACGACTTCGGTAAGGATTATCCAGCAGGCGTCAAGGATGTTCTCGGCGCCGACTTCGACTCCATGGTGAAGACCGTGTCGTACGAGGTCACTGATGCCACGGTCGATTCGCAGGAACTTGAACTGAAGAACTGGGGCGCCGACGTCGTCATCACGGCCGCCACGCCGAAGTTCGCCGCCCAGGCGATCAGGAAGATCGCGGAACTGGGGTGGAAACCGTTGCACTTCATGACCAATGTGTCGATCTCGGTCGGCTCCGTCATCACGCCCGCCGGCCCGGAGAACGCGACGGACATGATCAGCGCCGCGTACCTGAAGGACCCGACCGATGCGAGTTGGAAGGACGATCCGGGCATGAATCAATGGCGCGCGTTCATGGCGAAATACATGCCGGGCGCCGATCTGACCGATGGGGGCACCGTGTTCGGCTACGGCGTCAGTTATACGTTGTGGCAGGTGTTGAAGCAGTGCGGCACCGACTTCTCCCGCGCGAACATCATGAAGCAGGCGGCGAACCTGAAGGATCTTGACGTGCCGGTGCTGCTGCCGGGTATCAAGGTCAGCACCAGCCCGACGAATTTTCATCCCATTCGCCAGATGCAATTGCAGAAGTGGGACGGCAAATCCTGGAAGTTGTTCGGTTCGGTGTTGCAAGGAGCAGGCGATCTCTGACCGCGTTCGTTCGTCGCCCCAGAACACGGTAAACGCGTCCGAGGCGACGAACCCCGCGATCCTTGCATGCAGCCGTTCCATCTCGACGGTCGAAAGATGCTTGTTCGCCCCTGAGTTCTCTGGCGCCGGTAAAAACCCGGGGCAGCACCGAGGTGATAAACGAGAACGCGCGATGCGGCCGCCGCGGCGAATAATGCGAGGTCAGACAACCCGAGATACGGCACGCGCTTCACCCCCGTCGCGGGTCATCAGCAAATCGAACGTGATGCATACCGGATTTTCGCCGCGTTCGAGCCACCCCTCATGCACGTGGCCCTGACCATCGACGACGAGAAGATCCAGTGCCGCCCTCCCATTTCTGACGTGGCCGTTGCGCACCAGGACCTCGGTCGCGTTGTCCGGCACCGTCGTTCCGTCCAGAAACCGAGCGCCGACCAGGCTGCCGAGACTGCCGCGGATCGTCGCGTTGGGCATGTCGTGCCGTTGCGCGATGGTTTCGATCGCGGTGATGATATCTTCGTTCGGCCGCACGCGCGCGATCACGGCGTCAGGATTCGGGTGCGATGAACCGCCCGGCTGGAACAAGGTGAAGTTGGTTTCAGGATCGAGCGACGTCGCGATGTCAACCTCGGAGCTGCCCCACGCGTGAACCGTCACCGGTTCGGCGATGATCGTTGCATCGGTCAGGATGTGCCCGCCGCGCCGCGCGCCATCAGGCTCGATCCAGGTAGCGTGGCAGTGCAGCCAGGGTTTCCCGTCATGCCACCCGAAGGTGGCGTTCGCCTGCTCGATGAGCACCACGCCCGCGGGTTGACGTGGCGCGGAAAAGTAAGCGACGTGGGATTCGTTGTCGGGCGGCCCGGGCATTACGTAGCGAAACGGATCGAACGCGCCGCCGGTAAAGGTCAGAGTGCCGCCGCGCCATCCGGCCTTGACCAATGGCTCCACCGCGGCCTGCAACAGCGATACCCCGCTTCGCGATGGAACGGTCACAGACGCAACGACTGCCGCGACACTGTCGATCCGTTGCCGATGTACTGGGCCAGGTTGCGAAAGTGTCCGCATTCAGCGGCCCACCGCGTAGCCTTGCATCCCGCGGGGATTGGCGCCCGCGAACATCTGACCATCCGGCTCCAGCCGCGCGCCGGACAGGCGGCCTTCGCTCCAGTCGTCGCCTTTGCTGGCATCGTGCCCGCGCTTGCGAAGGTCGCTCAACACGCGGTCCGCGTAACGGCCTTCGATTACGACCTTGCCGGGCCGGGCGACCCGAGGCCAGAAGCTGCTCGGCCAATGCTCGGTATGGAACGAGGGCGCATCGATCGCTTCCTGGATATTTAAATTGTGATGCACCATGCGCAGGAACATGGTCAGCGACCATTGATCCTGCTGCTCGCCGCCCGGCGTGCCGAACGCCATCCAGGCGCGGCCGTCGCGCAGCGCGAAACTGGGAGACAGAGTGGTGCGCGGGCGTTTCCCAGGCTCCAGCGAGTTCGGCAGCCCCGGTTTCAGCCAGAACATCTGACCGCGCGTGCCCATGGGAAAGCCCAGCCCGGGGACAACGGGGGAGGATTGCAGCCAGCCGCCGGACGGTGTGGCGCTGACCATGTTGCCGTGCTTATCGATCACATCGATGTGGCAGGTGTCCGCGCCGATCACGCCGAGTTGCGAAACGGTGGGCTCACCTGTTCCGCTCGTGTCGCCCTCAAGAAGGCGGGCACGTCCGGCGCCCTGTTGGTCCACGACGGCCGAGAAACCAGGCAGCGTGCCGGGACGCAACTCCATTGACGCCGCCGCGCCGATCAGCCCGCGCCGGTCCGCGTTATAGTCATCGGACAGCAACTCTTTCAGTGGCACTCGGCAGAAATTCGGATCGCCGTAATACGCCTCGCGATCCGCGTAAGCGAGTTTGGCGGATTCGACGACCGTGTGAACGAACTCCGCGCCATAAGGGTCCATCGCGCCGAGATCGTAACCTTTCAACAGCGCGAGTTGTTGCAGGAACACCGGCCCCTGACTCCAGGGACCGCATTTCAGCACGGTGTGGCCGCGGTAATCGTAGTGGACCGGGTCCTCCACCGTCGCCGACCACCCCGAAAAGTCGTCCGCCGTCAGCAGGCCGCGGTGGCGCTCGCCGGTGACATCCAGAACCTCGGTGCCGCGGAAGAACCTATCGACCTGATCGGCGACAAACCCCTGATACCAGGCGCGGCGAACGGCATCGATGCGCGCCTCGCGATTGGATCCATTGGCTTCGCGGCACAGCCGTTTCCACGTGTCCGCCAGCGCCGGACGCGCGAACAAAGCGCGCGGGGCGGGTGTCGCTCCCCCTGGTAAATAAACTTCGGCCGAGCTTTTCCATTCGGCCTGGAACAACGGCCGCATGCTCTCGATTGTCGCGGAAATGCGCGGCACCAAATGGATGCCGTTGCGCGCATAGCCGAGCGCGAAGGACAGCACGTCCGTGAACTCCCACGTCCCCCAGTCGCGCAGCAGCAGGCACCAGGCGTCGAACGCGCCCGGCACCACGGCTGGCAGCAGCCCGGTGCCGGGGATCAGATCCAGACCCATCGCCTCGAACGCGCCGATGGTGGCAGCGCGCGGGGAGGGCCCCTGGCCGCAAATCACCCGCTGCTTCCCCGCCTTCGCATCGTGCAAAATGATCGGCGCATCCCCCGCTGGGCCATTTAAATGCGGCTCGGCGACCTGGAGGACAAAAGCCGTGGCGACAGCGGCGTCGAACGCGTTGCCGCCGCGTTCCAGCACCGCCATGCCCGTGCTGCTGGCCAGCCAGTGCGTGCTGGCGACAACGCCGAACGTGCCGGCGATTTCCGGTCTCGTGGTAAACATGCTCTGGACTCCGGCGTTGCTTTGCCGAGCAGGGTAACGCCATGCTGATCGCGCGGAAAGCCGAGGAGACGACAAGATGCTGGTGCTGGTGGTCGGCCCGAGCGGCGCCGGTAAGGATTCCCTGCTGAACGCGGCGCGGGAGGCGTTTCGAAACGATCCGAGCGTGCATTTCGCGCGCCGGGTCATTACGCGCCCAGAGGATCCGCTCGGCGAGAACCACGAACCGGTCAGCGAATCGGAATTTGCCGCGCGAGACTTCGCTTTATCGTGGTCCGCGCACGGTTTGCGCTACGGGATTCCCGCGGTCGACATCGCCCCCGTGGTTGTCGCCAACGTGTCCCGTGGCGTCATCGCGACGGCGGCCGAACGTTACGATACCCGCGTGATCGAGGTCACCGCCCCCCCAGCGTTGCTCGCCGCGCGCCTTGCGTCACGCGGCCGTGAAACCATCGACGATGTCGCCCGCCGCCTGAACCGCGAGGCGGCGATCCCCGATGGCGTAATGCGGGAGACGGTATGGAACGACGGCTCCCTGGCCGAAGGCATCGAGCGATTCGTCGCCGCGTTGCGCCGGGTGATCGCAGCCGCGGAGTCATGATCGCCAGTCTCATCCTCGGTCTTCTGGCGGCCTTCGTCTGGTTCGTGCAACTGGCGACAGTATCCGATCTGTCCGGCGGCGACGCGGCGGGCAACGGCCTGTCACAGGCGTTCGCCGGATTCGAAATCATCATCCTGTGGCTGCTGCTGGGGGCGCTCGTGCTCATCGCGGGCGTGAAGGGCAGGGTATCGATGCCGGTGGTGCTGCCCGCCCTGGTGGCACTCCCCGCGTCCGGCGTCGCGGCGTTGGCGGTACTGGGCTTGCTGGCCCATCCCGCCGACCCGCCTTACCTATGGCCGATGATCGTTTCGGCTGCGGTGCCCCCGTTGGTTTTGCTGTTCTGCGTCTGGGCTATCGTCCCCATGGCGCGGCAATCGGTGCCGTCATGGTTTGTCGCGGCAAGCGTCTGGGGCGCCACAGTGCTGTTGAGCACGACGATCTGGCCGTTCCAGCAAATCCGAAACTCCGTCATTCGCCAGGAAGCCGCCGAGCAGGCCAATTGGGCCGCCGACTTCGAGAAATTGCCGCGGGACGCGCCACTGTGGGATTGGACTCCGTTCCTCGACACGCCAAACGAGGACAGGCAAGCCGCCGTGATCCAAGGCATTCAATATCTGCCCCGGCGCCAGGATGAAGCGGAAACGATGTTGGATCGAGGCGATTTCCCACTGTTATATCTGCGCCGGTTCGATCTGACTCCGGATCAGACGATTTGCGATAAAACTCGTGCTTTATTGCGCCGCCAGGTCGCGCCGCTGATGCCGCTGCCAGGCCAAACCAAACCCTACGCGGTCATCCGCCGGCAGGTCATAAGCGCGGTGGCGGCGATGCAATGGCTCGTCGGCTACGGTTGCGGCTGCGATGCGGAATCTGAACAGTGGGAGGCTATGGCGACCGCGTATCGCGATCCGGAGTACGAGGTTTATGACTTGAAACGGGTACGCGATCCTCGGGAACTCGGCCGCGTCCTGCGAGAACATCCCGCGCGATTTTCCATGCTGTCGCCGAAGTCGCACCTGAAAGGCTGGCTATCGTTCGTCGGAGACAAGGACTTGCACGATCAGGCGCTCGCCGGCGCGCGCTCGGTCGAAACCCGCGCGGCGGACGCGGTGGAAATCCTCGGCGGCAGCGAATACGACGCGTGGGATTTACTGGTTTATCTGCCCGACCTCGATCTGCGAGCCACGCCCGAACTGTGCGCCGCCGCGCTGCGCGAAGCGCATCGCGAACTGGCCGCGATTTACCGGCCAACCGACACCGATCCGCGGCCGTATCGAGAACTGCTGGACCGCATGGGCACCGGCAAGCCGCTGGAAGCGCTGATCTGGCTAACCAGCCACGGCTGCGAAACATCGACCGAAACGGCCGAAGCGGAAACGTTGCTCCGTGCGTATCAGGATTCACCGAATCGGGCCGCGATGCTTCGGCAACTGCGCCCGTAGCGCTTTATCCGCCCAGAGGCACCCGCGCGGAGATTACGAACGGCGCGCCCGGCGCCGCCTGCGTGAACAGACAAACATCCGTCACCCGCCGCTTCTTCCCCGCCGCCGCCGCGAAGAATCGTTCCGCCGCCGGACGCCAAACCCGATGCTCCTCAGCCGTCAGCCGCCGCGTCAGGGTCATGTGGAAAAACCAGGTCTGCAACACGTACGGATAGCCGTATTGGACCAGCATCGCCTCCTGCGCGCCGGTCAGGCCCGCGCGGCGCCGCCTCGCCAGTTCCGCCTCGGAGGGTGACGCGCGATATCCGTCCAACGCCACCACGCACGCATCCGCCAGACCCTGCAACGGCGGGCTCGGCTCGGTTTCACGCAACGCGAGAAATCCGTGCAAATCGTTCACCGCCAGCGGCGGCAATTCGAACGGCGCGATCCGTTCCGCCATCGCGTTGACCGCCGTCAGCAGCCCGAACCACGTGCATCCCGCGCCCAGACGCATCGGCGGTTTCAGCGTCGCGTGGAACCCATAAACGCGCGCCTCGGCCGTGACTTCGTCAATGCCGGCGATATCCGGCCGCGCGCGAAGATCCGAAGCGTCGCGCAAGGGATTCCGCCCAAGCCACGCCGTGCCGGCGACGAACAGCGGGTCGTCTTCCGATGGACAAAAATAGATTCCGACGCGCGAGTCCGGCTGCATCAGATCACCCGTTCTCCGGCGCTCCACACCTGGCGCACCACCGGCAAATCTTCGTGCACGCGCAGGCGAACGAGGTCGGCACGCTGCCCCTCCGCCAACCGTCCGCGATCCTCCAGACCAGCCAGTTCCGCCGGACGGGACGTGATCATGCCAACCGCGTCCTCCAGGCTCGTCAAACCTTCGCGCGCGCAACGAAACGCCGCCTCGATCAACGCGGGGGGAACGTAGTCAGAGGCGAACACATCCACCCACCCCGAGCGTAACAAATCCGCCGCCGCGATGTTGCCGGAATGGGACCCGCCGCGCACCACGTTCGGTGCCCCCGCGATCACGTCCATGCCGGCGGCTTTGGCGGCTTCGGCGGCTGCCATGGTGACGGGGAACTCGCTGATGCGAATGCCGTCGCGGGAATTCTCGGCGATTTCCTCGACGGTACGATCGTCATGGCTGGCCAACGCGATGCCGCGGCCACGCACGCGATCCAGCAACGTCTTCCGGTGGGTTTCCCGCACCCGTTCGCGCTGTGCCTGCAATTCGCCGATACGGCGATCGACGGTTGCTTCATCCAGCCCACCCCGCCGCCGCAGATCGCGATAAAACTCGATGTTCGCGTACTGGCCCACGCCGGGACTGTGATCCATCAGGCTGATCAGCCGCACCAGAGGATGATCCGCGACCGCATCGAAACAAGCCAGCATGTCCAACGCCGGAATTTCGCAGCGCAGATGCAGATAATGTTGCGACTTCAGCAAGCCGGTCGGGGTCAGCGCGTCCAGATCCGCGACACCGTCCCAGAAAGTTTGGATCCGTCCCGTATCGAACCCGAGATCGCCCAGACACAGTGCGTCCAGGATGGTCGTGACTCCGGCGGCCGCGCATTGCGCGTCATGCGCCACCATCGCCGAGCGTGACGGCCACCGCGCGAGACTACGCGGCAGTACCTGCCGCTCCAGATTGTCGGTGTGTACGTCGACAACACCTGGAATCAGGTAATCGCCGTCCAGATCGATCGCGCCCGGCAGACCGGAACGTCCCGGCGCGACATCGACAACCACCCCGCCACGCACAACCAGCGTCCCGCACACAACGTCATCCGGCAACACCAGAACGGCATTGGTGAAAATCGTCTCGGCGCTCATGCGGCCTCGCGGATGGGAGCAACTGGAAACAACCGGTCGGCGATCTGGTTCCGCACGTCGATGTCATGACAGATGGCGACAATGGCGGTGCCGCGCGCCTTCGCCTCCTGGATCATGCGCACGACGACCTCGCGGTTATCGGCGTCCAGCGACGCCGTTGGTTCATCCAGCAACAGGATCGGATGGTTGGTGATGAAACCTCTTGCCAGATTCACGCGTTGCTGCTCGCCGCCGGAGAATGTCGCGGGCGGAATGCCGTGCAACCGGCGCGGGATGTTCAACGACAGCAGCATCGACGCGGCCAGCGCGCGCGCCTCGTCGGCGGACGGTCCGCGGCCGATCAACGCTTCCGCCACGATGTCCAATGCCGGCACCCGCGGCACGACGCGCAGGAACTGGCTGACATAAGCCATCGTGTGGCGGCGGACCGCGAG
>Ga0182013_10005188_pt1 | contig 15258 bp, 14 predicted proteins | sample 612S2MmetaG_FD_120487 | JGI IMG/M metagenome (GOLD analysis project Ga0182013, IMG submission 120487) | Permafrost microbial communities from Stordalen Mire, Sweden - 612S2M metaG | ecosystem: Environmental > Terrestrial > Soil > Wetlands > Permafrost | place: Sweden: Stordalen | collected...
CAGCCGTCCGCCGAAGCGCAAGCCCAACGGTCCCGTGATCATGAGCAGGTCGCCCTGTCTGCCCCCGCCAACCGTGGCTTCGATTCCCCGATCGAAGGACTTCGGGCGATTGTCGGCATTATTCGTACACCAGTAGATCTGGTTCACTACGCGCCCCTGAGTCGCCGAGGGCAGAGACGGCATGGTGAAGTCGGCGTAGCAGCCTAGATCGCGCAGCAAGGCGATTTCGCCGTTGAGGCCGCACCACTTGCCGTCCGGGCGCGAGTTGTCGAGCGCCCAGTTGCCATGGATGAAACCGAAGACGGTGCGTCCGTCCTGCTGGCGAAGCAAACCGTGGTCGTCCGTCAGGCGCCGGCAAAACTCTGTGATTTTTTGAATGAAGGACTCGCGCTGCTCGTTGTCGTGATGGAGATGCACTTCCACATCGCCGACGCCGAGCCGAACAATCTCCGCAATACCGTCGAGCAGTTCGCGCCGGTACTCCTCCTGCGGGTAGAAGAAGCTGTACTGCGGGCGCTGTCCTGATGCGTCTCTGGGGGCGATATCGGCAATGCGGGGCCACTTGTCGCGCCACTGCGCCACCCGGCCCAGCGCGGTTTCAAGTGAGCCGTCCTTGCCCAAGGGTTCAAAATGATCGGTAATGGCAACCCAGACGCGCTTCGGTTTTGAGCGCCGCACGGCTTTCCGCATTCGGTCTTGCAGCCATGGCAACAGCCAGATATCCGCGTGTCGAGGAAGTTCCATTGAGAGTGATTTGCCCTTAATGCTTTTTGGCCGCCCGCGCCCCATGGCTACGATCTGAGCTGCCAGCCTAGAGTATCGAGTACCCTTCATTGGCCTGTCAAAGAAACCTCGGCAGCCGATGCGATATCGCAAGCAACAAGTGGACACAGGCCGTGCGCCGCGCGATAAGCGCGACGGCCAAGTTCGATTTGACTGGCCGCGGCCTCAATCAGAGAGTCTCTGACCAGTTCGGCGGATTCCCATGCGGCACAGATTGCCTCCTGAATCTCGCTGGAAGGGACGGGCCGCCTGAAGTCGAGTATGCGGCAACCTTCGGGGAATTGGTTCAGGAGACCGGTGAACTTCTGCTCATAGTAATCGGACTGCACCAGGGCCACAATGGGTATGCCCTGAGCCAAGGCGAACACTCCGGCATGATAACTTCCCGTTACCACAACGCGGCATTCTCCGGTCAGGCGAACGACGTCCTCAGGGCTCTCGATCTTTGCGCGAGCGGCGGGCTTCTCAATATCCAGCAACTTGCCGATGGACACAACATCGGAATCGCTTTCGTGCAGCGATATGGGCAAAGAAACCAGGCTTGATTTCAGCGCCTTGGCAGCGCTCCGCAGCGGCTCCCGAAGCATGCCGAAAATCCCGTCGCTCGTCCCGGCGTAGCCGGCGAGGCGCAGGTTGACGCCGATCCGGGATCCAATCGACGGAGGACGGCGGTCATACGCCAATTCGAGGGCATCGTCACCGGTGAAAACAATTCGGTCTCTGGGCACGCCGAGAGACTCCAGAAGCGGCAAGCCGGCGTAGCGCTCCCGCAGGGCAATCAGTTCAAGCCGGGGCAGCACAGCCCGAGCCTGTGCCAGCAGTGCGGGATCCGCGATGGGGCCAATGCCCTGTCCGAATGCAACAACGGGAATACCTGCCCGCATGGCTGCATCCAACTCATCGAGAAGCGGAATCGCTGAGTCCGCGAAGGCATCGTTGATCATGCCGGCGCCACTGACGACCAACAGGTTGGCTCCAAGCAGCCGTTTGCGAAAGCTGGAGGGCGAAGGGACCGGCCTGCGCAACATTCTCGCCTTGAGGCAAACCCCTAGATCCGTCACGGATGGAGACCGCAACCAAAGCAGCCGTTCCAGCCTCCGCAATACGTCCGAGATGCCTGACGGAAGCCTTCTGTGAAATCCACCGAGGAACGACCGCCCCGACAACCAGGCATTGCGTGCTTCGCATGAGAGTGGAGCTACAGAAGGACAGAAACGCAAAAGCCGGTCGGGGCAGCCAGTCACAACCGCGATCTCCGCGTCGGGCCAAAGCTCGTTCAGGCGGCTGACGGCGACCTGCATCATGGCAACGTCGCCCATGTTGAGGCAACCGTAGCTTCCCGGCTCGACGACAATGCACTTGGTCACAGCTAGACTCCGGTTTCCGTCACGGCAGGGTCTTCAAGTGGCCAGGCGACGTCCATATTCCCAATACTCATGTCTACTTTCTTTCCTATTGTAGGCGAACGATAAAGCGCCCGGATTCTGCCTGCTCGCGAATGACCGGGCAATGCGGTCTCAATAATGATCGATCGGCGACATCAATGCCTTGCCCGCATAGCGCGCGGCATATAGCCACCGCTTTACCTCGCGCTTCCATTTGCCGGTGCGCGGCGGTAATTCGGCATCGTAGCTATGGATGGCCGATTGCACAGCGGCGTGAAAGGCAGGCGGAAGGCCGGCAGAAAGCAACTCACGCCAATGCAGGACGTTATCGCTGTTGAGTGTTTGCTGCCGCGCGAGTTGCGGCGTTAAGGTATCTGGAAACGCGGAGCAGCGGTCCACGCCGAGGGCGCGCAAACCGAGCATGGTTCGGATGCACTTTTCGCACACGCCACAGTTTTTGTCGCCGAAGCTCTCAATGCACACACGTACCCGCGCCAATGCATCGGAGTACTGACTCACCGCGCGCAGTTTATCTATGCGGGTTTCTCCGCTATCGTGAACAATCTGGACCGTGTCACTCGACCAAAGCGGATCGAGCAGCGGGTGCGACCCCCACGAATGCAGATCGGCGTACGAGTGGGAAGATGCAATGTACACCTTGCCGTGGTTGGGTGAGAGCGCATGTGCGACGGCCGCCATCGCCGCGCCATGCATCATCATCCAGCCGCAGGGAACATGGGGGCACTCCCAGCTTAGATTCGTCAATGGCGGGTCACTCGGTCGCTCCCAACGCATATTGGTTCTTACCACAATCAAGCGCTTGCCAAAGAGACGAGCCCCTTCGCTGGCTTGCGCTTCGGCCTGAGCAAATGTCTTGGCATCTGCCGAGGGTACGTCAAAACCGTGAACCAAGATAAGATTCTCAACCTCGTCCCGATGTTTGATGAGGGAGTAGTAACTGTCTACCCCGCCCGAAAAGAACAGCGACACGCCACCGCTCGAGGCAACGGCATCGGAAGACACTTCAAAAGAAAGCGGAATCTGGCTGAGGCCGGTCCAAGCGACATATATGTCGCGGATCGTCTCAAGGCTGCTTGCCAGGCGCGGCGAGACGCGGCCCAGGCTTGCGAACTCTCCTTCGGAGACGGCACGCAGCAGCCGCAGCGGCACTGGCCAATCTGTTGTACCAGTCAATGGAACATCGGCTTCAATCCAGATTCCCTGGTCTGTCACGCGGTTCAAGAAATACCTCCATCCGGCGAGTTGCCGGCGTAATCAGAGTCTACATTTCGGGGAACTGGGCCACAAAGTGTACCCATCAGCGATCGACTGGCGACATCAACTTTGTCCCGGCGTTGCGAGCGGCGTATAGCCATCGTTTGATTCCCCGCTTCAATTTGCCGGTGCGCGGCGGCAATTCGGCATCGTAGCTATGGATGGCCGATTGCACAGCGGCGTGAAAGGCAGGCGGAAGATCGGAGCGAAGAAAGCTCCGCCAGCTCCCCATGGAGGTTTCATGGAGCTCTTGCCGGCGCACCAACTCTGGCGTGAGGGTATCTGGGAACGCGGGGCAGTGCTCGATGCCTAGGGCGAGCAAGGCCAACATGGTCCTGATGCACTTTTCGCACAGGCCGCAGTTGTAGTTCCCCAGGTTTTCCCAGCACACCCGCAACCGCGCCAATGCCTCGGGGTACTGAACAACCACGCGCAACTTATCGATGCGGGTCTCTATACCAGTGTTCACGATCTCGACCTGATGCGTGGACCAGAGCGGGTCGAGCAGCGGGTGCGAGCCCAACGGAGGCAGATCGGTGTAGGAGTGGGAAGATGCGATGTACACCTTGCAGTGGTTGGGCGTGAGCGCATAAGCGACGGCCGCGAGGGCCGCACCGCCATACATTCCCCAACCGCCCGGAACGCTGGGCTGCTCCCAATGCAGATTGGTCCTGACCACGATCAGCCGCTTGCCAAAGATCCTGGCAACTTCACGGGCCTGCGCTTCCGCCAATTCAAAGGTCCTGGTGTCGGCCAGGGGCACGTCAAAGCCGTGAATCAGGACTAGATTGTCAACTTCGTCCCGATTTTTGATAAGGGAATAGAAACTATCAACACCGCCGGAAAAGAACAGCGACACGCCACTGGCTGCTGTGGTGACATCGGAGGACAGTTCGAAGTTCAGCGGTACCTGGTGGCCACCAATCCAAGCGGCGAAAATGTCCCGGATTGTCGGCAGATTACTTGCCAGGAGCGGCGAGACGCTACCTAGATTTGCGGTTTCTCCATCGGCCACAGCCTTTACCAACCTCAACGGTATCGACCACTGGGGCGTGTCGGCCAAGGGAACATCCGACTCAATCCAGATTCCCCGGTCAGTTACGCGGTTCATGAATCACTTCCTTCCAACGAAACACTTGTGTGCTCCTCATCCACCGGACAGCAATCAATGCGCCGATCGCATCAGGAACGCTCAATCGGCGACATCAATGCCCTGCCCGCATTGCGCGCGGCATAGAGCCACCGCTTGACCTCGCGTTTCCATTCGCCAATGCGCGGCGGCAAGCCGGCATCGTAACTGTGGATCGCTGATTGAACAGCTGCGTGAAAGGCTGGCGGAAGACCGGAGCGAAGAAATCTCCGCCAGGTCCCCATGGAGGTTTCATGGAGATCTAGCCGGCGCACCAACTCTGGCGTGAGGGTATCTGGGAACGCGGGGCAGTGCTCGATGCCCAAGGCGAGCAAGGCCAACATGGTCCTGATGCACTTTTCGCACTTGCCACAATTGTAGGTCTCCGGGTTCTCCCAACAGACTCGCAGCCGCGCCAATGCCTCGGGGTACTGAACAACCACGCGCAACTTATCGATGCGAAGCTCTACGCCATCGTGGACGATCTTGACCGCCTCCGTGGACCAGAGCGGGTCGAGCAGCGGGTGCGAGCCCAGCGAAGGCAAATCTGTGTAGGAGTGGGAAGATGCGATGTACACCTTGCGGTGGTTGGGCGTGAGCGCATAGGCAACGGCCGCAAGGGCCGCACCATGGTACATTTCCCAATTGCATGGCATCGAAGGCTGTTCAAAGTGCAAATTGGTACGCACCAAGATCAGGCGCTTGCCAAAAAGCGTGGCAACTTCGCGGGCCTGCGCTTCAGCCAGTTCAAATGCTTTCGTGTCCGCCAGTGGCACGTCAAACCCGTGAACCAGCACCAGATTATCGACTTCGTCCCGGTGCTTGATGAGGGAATAGAAACTATCAACGCCGCCGGAAAAAAACAGCGACACACCGCTGTACGGAGCGGCACCGCCGGAGAGCAGCTCAAAACTTAGAGGTACTTTGTGACCGTTGATCCATGCAGCATAGATATCGCGGATCGTTTCCAGGTTGCTCGCCAAAAGCGGCGAAACGACCCCCAATTCCGCAGCCTCTCCCGCGGCGACGGCCTTCACAAGCCGCAATGGAATCGACCATTGAGCCGTATCGGCCAACGGAACATCCGACTCAATCCAGATTCCCCGGTCTGTTACTCGGTTCATCATGCATCCTGCCTTTACGCAATCCATCCAAAAGGGGAGACCCGTCGTTTAGCGCCGGGTCGGGGGCGCTCCCTTTATCCATTTGATGATCTTCCTGCGCACTGAATTCAAGGTGCTCGTCTTCATCGATCTGATCATCCTCTTGCGCGCTGAACTCAAAGAACTCCCGATGTGCGGGGTCGTCAGGCGCGCGCTTGCGTCGATCACCGATGCCGGGTGACGGGCAGCCCACGCATCGATAAACGCTACGTCGACCTGATCTTCAGGTTCGTCGCGCGCGCGCTTCCACTCGCGCACATTGCCGAGCGATACGAACTTCATGCCATTCAAATAAAAGTGATTGCAATGGTGGAAAACAATGTCATCGAGTGTCTTCCCAGGGTAATGCTCTCCGTATTCTTTGTGATAACCGATCAACGCATCCGAGCCTGCATTCAGCTGCCGGTCGCCGTGGGAGATATATTCAATTTCGGCACAATCGCGAATCCCGTAGGCGGCCATTACCGCGCTGCCGTCGATGCAAAAATCGTCTGTATCTTCTACGCACGCCAACGCATTCCTATATGCCGAGAGAAGCTGATAGAAAGCAGGCATCTCTTGCAGCGAACGAGCGTTGACAAAACGAATGCTGGAGTTGCTGAACGCCAGCTTCGCAACGCGCAAAGCCTCGCCGCGCGTATTGGTGATGTGCATGGACTGGTTCGATCTGCCGAAGAGACCCTCGACGCGTGCCTTGGCTTGCACCAACTCGCCCTGATCGGCATAAGCCAGAAGAAAGAATTGGACGGGACGGCGTCGATGAAAACACGAGCCCGCTTTCCTGCGCGCGCCATCGAAATCTGTCTCGTATGTTCCGAGCCACGGTTCGTCTTCGTAAAGCACCCGCATGAGATGAACCGGGCCATCGTTCTCGAAAGTCACTGCTTTTCTGTAGAAAATGGCGGCATGCTCGGAGAGAATTCGGTCTACCTCGTCATCGCGGCCTTTTGCCGCGGGAAATTTTACCGCGATGGCGATATTCGGCAAAAGACGACAGAACTCCAGCGCCATCGCATCGAAGATGTCTGACGCCTGTGCGAACCCCGCCAATGCTGCGCGTGACTCGAAGAATCGGTGGTCGTAGTCAACCAGGTCCGAATTCACATCGGTCTTTATGCAGGCTACCGATTTATCCAACAGAAGCGCCGCGACAATGCGGTGCGCACCGTCCAGCGGCGCGCCGTTCCTGACGAGCGGAACAGGGCTGCGCAGTCCCCTGCCGGTCGCCTGACGCGTAGCGTCGATGATCCGGTGAAACGCTTCCAAGAAGTCGGCTTCGGAAACCTTGCGCGGAGCATCTTCAAAGAATCCGTTCCAAATCGAAAGGTGGAAGGCGTAGACGAACCGGCCCCAGTCGCTATCGACACCATTTTCCCTGAGGCGTGCGTAGATGTGTTTGGCGGCGAAGTCGAAGCGCCAGGGCGTCAGCAGGTCGCGAGGCTCGAACCAGTCCACAGGAAAATCGCCAATGTGAGTAGAAGCTTCGGCGAATTCCATCGCCGCAGCGCTGGGTTGGGGCTGTGGCGCCGGCTGCTTGCAAGACAAGTCAGGCGGAATGTTTCCAACGCGAATAGGCTTGAACCCCGCGCTTGCCACCAGCCTCGCCATCAATCTCGCGCATCCCTTCTGAAAACCTGAAATCCGACGGCGAAGGGGCATCGGGCATTTCCTGTATGCACCTTTGATCAGCGACAAGATCAAGCCTCTCTCCTCAGGTCAGCGAAGCCTGTTTCTAACACTCGCGCCAAACATGGCAAAGCGCTTTGGCTCCCAAAAAGGAGAAGGCCACATGCACAGCGACTGAAACATATAGCCCAGCTCACTCTTGAGTCCGTTGTCCCGCGCAATCAGCCCGGCGCTCGCCAGTTGAGTTGCAAGAATCCGGTGCCTCCACGCCCAGCGATCGAAGCCCTGTAGATCGGCGACGAGCGTCTTATCGAGAATCTGGCGGGTCCCCAGCATCATCGCTTCCGGATTCGCGCTGACGCTGGCCGAATGCACATAGTAATCCATGAGCGGATCAGGCACCGCTTCAAATTGTCCCAGGGGCATCAGGCGCACCCAAAGCCCCCAATCCTCGCAGGTCCTAAGACCTTCCCTGAAACCTCCAGCCCTGAGGACCGCCTCTCGTTTCACGAGCACAGTCGACTGCGCAATTGGATTGCAAAAACGCAGCATCTTCCTCGCCAACACTGGGTCGATTGCGCGCGCTTCGCTCCGAATTCCGTTATCGTCGAAGAGCCTGACCCCGGTATACACGAGCACGGTGTCGGACCGAATGCGGGCAGCCTGGCGCTCCAGTTTCGACGGCGCCCATATATCGTCGGCATCGAGCAGCGCGATCCATTCGCTCGAAGCATTCCGGATACCATTGTTTCTGGCACAGGATATCCCGGCATTCGCCTCGCTGACGACTCGCGCTCCGAGTTCCCTTGCCAGCGCCGCCGTGTTGTCGGTTGAGCCATCATCGACAACGATGACCTCTGCCGGCTTCAACGTTTGGGCGAAGACCGACTCAAGGCAGCGCGGCAAAAAGCGCGCAGCGTTATAGGCCGGAATGACCACGCCGATCTTGATGCCAGGGTTCTCCATTGCCACAGAATCAAATCCTTCTCTATTCGGCGCCATTTAGGTCTGAGGGCTCAACATGGGCAAGTACTTAAGAAGATGCTGCTTAATCATAAACGCCGCAATCTTGTACCTCTTGGGCATATCACTCCAAGGAAACGGCCAAAGGACGACACTCTTGAGGATAAACGGAAGGTCAAGAGGCGACCGCTCCGCGCGGAGCGCGATGGATACATCGTAATGCTGAAACGCGGATACTCGCCGGCGCCAAAGGCGCCTGGATACACAGGTGGTTCCGTAAAGGCATCTCCCGTCAATCATCCCCGCTTTCGCCTTGAACATTCGCATCGTGTTGGAGGACAGGCTGCCGGGGGTCGTCCGATATACCGCGAGTGGTTCCGGTACGGCCGCGATCGCTTGCACAGAATAGCGGGCGGCAAGCCGCAGCCATAGGTCCCAATCCTCAGTCCCTTTATGAGAAGAATCGAATCCTCCCACTGCGTCGAATGCATCGCGGCGAAGCGCTACCGTACCGACATGAAAGGCGCAATTGTAGCGAAGCATCGGCTCCAAAACTGTGGGCGGGTTAAACCGGGCGGGAGATTCCACGCCATCGAGGGAAGATAAAAAACCCGTGTAGATCAGCACTGCGTGCTCGTGCTCCAAAGCGCAGCGCCGCTGCGCATCCAGCTTCTCTGGGAGAAACCAGTCGTCTGCGTCGAGAAATGCCAGCCAATCGCCGGTGGAAGCCTGAACGCCTCGATTGCGCGCCACCGACACTCCCATATTCTCTGCCAGGCGGATCACCTGCACGGGAGACGGGAACGATTCGGCTACCTCGGCAGTGCTGTCGGTTGAGGCATCGTCGACCACGACGATCTCGTGGGGAGGAAAGGTCTGGCGCAGGCAGCTCTCGATCGCCTTGGCAATGTACCGCTCCGCATTCCAGGCAGGAATGATTACGCTGATCTTCATGCTCGATCGTCCCTTGATCCACTCTAACCGATGCATGTACCAGTTGAAACGGCCTTTCATTCCGGCATTCTCCGACCTGAGCATCCTTGGCGCTCAGGCAGGCTCAATCCCTTGGGCGTGGGCGCTATCGAGGCAGAATGGGGATCGCCGGCAGCACCGGTGCTTTAGGGGCGGGACAAATCCAAGCCATGCTCTCCTTCCTGGCTCATGCCATGGCCCTTGGCGCCTGCAATGGACTGCGGCTGTAGCAGCGCCGCCGGTGATATACTCACTAGGTCAGGCGCGGGTCCGCGCCGGCATCTTCTTTTCATCGCTGAGGTTCCCATGTCCGGCCATTCAAAATGGGCCACAATCAAGCACAAGAAGGGCGCGCTCGATGCCAAGCGCGGCAAGATATTCACCCGCCTGCTTAAAGAGATCGCTGTCGCCGCCAAGGGCGGCGGTAACCCTGATAGCAATGCCCGGCTGCGCACAGCCGTCCTGGCTGCCAAAGCGGAGAACATGCCTCAGGAGAACATCAAGCGAGCCATCCTGCGCGGCACCGGCGAGCTGGAAGGCGTCAACTACGAAGAAATCACCTTCGAGGGCTACGGTCCCGGCGGTGTCGCCGTCATCGTCGATGTAATGACCGACAACCGCAACCGCGCCGTCAGCGAAATCCGCCATGCCTTCTCGAAGAACGGCGGCAACCTGGGCGAGTCCGGCTCGGTACGATTCATGTTCTCGAAGAAGGGCATCATCGCCGTCGAGAAATCCGCGGCCGCGGAAGAGCAACTGATGGACATAGTTCTGGAACACGGCGGCGAAGACCTCAACGACGAGGGTGACACCTGGGAAATTCTGACCGACCCCGCGTCCTACGACGCAGTGCTTGCAGCCGTGAAGGCCGCCGGCGTTCCCACGGTGATGAACGAGGTCACCATGGTCGCCTCCACTTACACTAAGCTTGAAGGCGGAACAGCCAATCAGATGGTGCGTTTGCTTGAAGTTCTGGAAGATCTGGACGACACGCAGAACGTTTACTCGAACTTCGACATGGACACCGAGCAAATGGAACAGGCGGCCGGCTGATTCTGATTAGGGCCTGTTCACACTACTGGCGTAAATGGCGTTGCGGGCGAAAAAGCGGCCAGACGAAGCCGAACCCGAAGATTGTGGCGGGTCCACAGTCGAGGGCGAGAATGAAGTATGGCTGCTTTTTCGCCGCAACCCGAAGGGCCGGGGCCAATTTTCCCGATTTCTGCGTCGATCGTCGTTAGCAGACACCCGGTATGCGTCACTCCTCGCTTCTGGAACTCGAAAAAATTGGCTCCCGGCGCCACCGCGCCAGTAGTGTGAACAGGCCCTAAGCAAGACAATCAATGGGCCGCCCGGATGTGGCGGCCTTTTTTTGAGGAATCGAAATCTTCTATTGAGGAAAGGGAAGAACATTGACCCGAACTGCAAGGTTTCTCATGTTTATTTCAATCGTGGGGGTTCTCACGGGAGGAGCGAGGATTGTTGCCGCCCAGGCTTCGGGCGCCTCTTCGGCCGGCGCGAGCATTGGACAAACCCTGAACGGCCCTGGGATTGTCGATCAGCCCATAAACCCCGTCGCCCAGGTTCGCAACGCGAAGAGCTGGGAGTATGGCCCATTCGTCAACTGGGGCACAGGAGTGGGCGACCGTTCCGACTTCAAGTTCCTATGGGCGGGCGTGCAGTTGGGCAAGCCGATGACGCCGGTCCTTCATGCCGGCTTGCTGACCGGCCAGTTTGAATACAGCGGCAATATCATGCCGCTTTGGCAGGCCTACACGCCGGCTCCGCATCAGCAGACGTTCTACTATCCCTGCGATGCGGGCAACTGCAGCTTCGTAGGATCGGAGGGCGGAGGCACCTACCAGGGCGTAAGCCTTACCCCGGTGATTCTGCGCTGGAATTTCATGACCAGCTCGCGGCACTTCCAGCCCTGGTTTCAAGGAGCAGGCGGCCTCATCTACACTACCCACAAATTCCCACCGGACGTGCTGGTGACACACGGAACGCCGGGCGGAACTTCGGTGTTCAACTTCACGCCACAGGGCGGCATCGGCGTGCACTACTTCACGCGGCCCAATCGGTCCATCGACGTTGGCGTCAACGCCGTCCACATCTCCTCGGCGTCGCTGGGCGACCGCAATCCCGGCGTGAACGCCAGCATTCAGGTGCAGGTGGGCTACACGTTCTGGAAGTGAGCTGAGAAGTTCCGAATAGCCCGGCTGTTGAGAAAGCCGCCGAATCCTCGCCCTGGAGCTTCAGGCCGGCCTGAAACAGCAAGACGAGGACCATTGCTACTGCGCGGCGATCAGTTGGTGAGCGATCGCAAACAGAGCCAGCTCAAGCCGGGTAGAAACGCCGGTCTTGTCGAAGATGTTGGACAAGTGACGCTTTACGGTCTCTTCGCTGAGGGTGAACTGCTTGGCAATGTCGCGATTGCTGCATCCCTCTACAATGCAACCCACCACTTCAAGCTCGCGAGGCGTGAGGCCGTAGGTCTTGCGCACAGGCACGGCGGCCTGTTGAACAAGTTCGCGGAGCGCGGAGACAAGATTGACAACGCGCTTGCCGCCGATCCAGTAGTCGCCGGAGATGACTGTCCGGATGGCGGTTTGAAGATGCCCGGCGAGGGCGTCCTTGAGCACAATGCCACGGGCGCCGATCTGCAAAGCCTCAATAATCTGCTGAGAGCTGATGGTGGCGGTGAGCAGCAATATCTTGACGGTGGGCGTGCCATTCATGATGGCGCGCATGGCTTCGATACCCGGCAGGCGCGGCATTTGCACGTCGAGCAGCAGGATGTCGGGCTCCATCTCCAGGGTCAGGGTGATGGCTTCATCGCCATCGCTGGCTTCGCCAATGACCTCAAAGCCGTCTTTTTCGGTGAGCATGTTACAGACACCGATGCGGACCACAGGATGGTCGTCCGCCAGCACGATACGGATTGGTCGTTCCATTTGAGCGGCTAGCCTCCACATGCCGAGCCAAACCCGGCCTACTTTCCAAAAGGGTATTGGGACGGCAATTCCCTATTCCGGGAATCCTGCCTCCAGCATACTCTCCAAACGGCGGGCGGCAGCGTGCAAATCGCCTATTACTCTGGAGGCGTTATCCTTCTGATTATCATTTGACTCGAGTACCCCAGACTCGATGAGGGCACCCAGGCGCGCGGCCTGCTGGGCGCCAGCCATGGCGCAGCCCCCTTTAATCGCATGTCCAATGCGGCGAACCTCATCGGCGTCGCCCTTGGCAACAGCAGCCTCAAGAGCGCCAATGCGGCGGTCGAGATCGGCGACGATTGCAGAGTAGATTTGGCGAACCGCAGCCGCAGGCATCATCTCGCGAAGCTGGGCCAGGATGGTGGGACTGACCGCGGGATCGACAATTTGCGGGGCGGCCGCCACAGGGCCAGAGCGGTTCAAGGAACCGGAACGGGCGGATTTGTGCTTGCGCGCTTGCAGCAGCTTCTGCACTCCATCGGCGGTGAGCGGCTTCAACAGGAATCCGTCGGCGGCAGCAACCATCTCCGCGGGCGCATTACTGGCGCTGACCACAAAGATAGAGGCATTGCTGTGGGCGCGGAGCCCCTCAATCAGCCGGGTTCCCCGCAGGCCCGGCATCTGCGCGTCCATCAGAATGGCGCTGGGAACACATTCGCCGCCGGCGAGCAACTCTAGCGACTCTTCGCCTCCCGCGGCAGTGTGAACTGTATAGCCGCTCATGGCGAGAACCGTGGCCATCACCTCCCGGCTTACCAGGTCGTCGTCGATGAGCAGCACCGTCGGAAAAGCCGCCTTTGAACCGAAATCGAACATACGTCTAGTTTGCACCCGCAGGGGCCGGATTTGGCAAGAAATTAAATCCCTATTCGATGCGGCTGCCAGGCGCGCCAGCTCCCGGCAGTCCACGCCGGGACTCGGCGGCGTCGAGGTTCGCGCCATCGCCGGCCGCAGCGCCCAGACCCCAAGTGCGAAGGTGGCTCATCTCTCGGCCCCAATCCGGCTGCTGTTGCTGCTCGAAACGCGCGCCGCAAGGCCGGATTCGCAGTCTGTGAAGGCTGTCCTTTATTCATCCGCTCAGGGCAGATTTAGACAGCGGAGAGCCGCCTTTCGCCCACCAGGGCACACCCCTGCTTGACACACTTCCGCGCCAGCCATGAAACTGCCAGCTAGGTTGCTATTGGGCGGCGGGACGCATCTGCCCCGGCCCATTGCGGAAGAGGCGGATGAAAACCCCGGTGAACGCGCCCCAGACAGGACGGATGAGTTTTTCGCTTGCTTCCACCATGGAGAGCGTCGACGCAGTCGAGGCGGCTGTGGAAAAGCTGGCGGTTGAGGCCGGTCTCGACGAGGATGAGCGTTTCCGTGTCACCATGGCGGTGCGCGAGGCCGCTGTCAACGCAGTTCTCCACGGCAACGAGTACGACCCCGCCAAGCACATCGCCGTCAGCATAGAGAATACCGGGGCGGCTCTGGTGTTTACCGTCGCCGACCAGGGCAAGGGACTCGATCCAAGAACGCTGCCCGACCCTCTGGCGCCAGAGAACCTGCTGCGCGGCACTGGCCGTGGCATCTTCCTTATCCGTTCTTTCATGGATGAGGTACACTTTCGACAACTGCATCCCGGAACCGAGCTGACGCTGGTGAAAAACCTGGCGCCAGGCGGGGAAAAGACTTGAGCACGCTTCGCATTCGGAGCATCGGCGGCGGACAGGAGCCGGTTCGCATTTCTTCCGGGCCAGGGTGCTTGGAGCCTCTCCGCCACATCTACCGGCGAAAGTGCTATAACGGTAATACCAACAAGGAGGAGTTTTTCATGGCACTGATTATTGCTTCGCGTGAAGTGGACGGCGTTACCGTTCTTGACCTTAGCGGCCGAATCACTCTCGGCGAGGGAAGCGTGCAGATTCGCGATGCCATTCGCGACCTGATCGCCAAAGGACAAAAGAGCATTCTGCTCGACATGGGAGACGTGAACTACATCGATAGCTCAGGCTTGGGCGAGCTGGTGAGCGCCTACACATCGGCCCGGAACCAGAGTGCAGCGCTCAAACTGCTGAAGCTGACCAAGAAGGTTCACGACCTGTTGCAGTTGACCAAGCTCTATACCGTCTTCGACATCTACGACGACGAGGCCCTCGCCATCGCTTCCTTCAAGTAGGCCAACGCGGCCCCGCGTCAACCGCGCCCATTTGCTGAAAAGGCCATCCCGCACCGCGGGATGGCCTTTTCCTGTGCGCAAAGTCCGGCCGCTTCAGAACTTGACCGAGGGCGCCGTCCGCGCGCTCTCGCTGGCCGCAAAGTAAGCCTTGTTCTCACTGTATCCGGCCATTCCCGCCCATATGTTGTTGGGAAATTGAAGGATGAACGTGTTGTAGTCCTGGATCGATTGGTTATACCGCATGCGGGCAACGCTGATCCGGTTCTCGGTTCCCGCCAGCTCATCCTGCAAGCGCATGAACTGATCGCTCGATCGCAGTTGCGGGTAGTTCTCGGTGAGCAAAAGCAAACGGCCCAATGCGGAATCCAGCTTTCCGTTGGCGGCTATCTTCTCCTGCGGCCCCTGCGCATTCAACATGCCCGCGCGTGCATTGGCGATATCGCCATAAACCGTGCTCTCTTCCTTGGTAAATCCCTTCACGGTCTCCACCAGGTTGGGAATCAGATCGGCTCGCCGCTCCAACTGTATATCCACCTCCGACCACTTGGCCTTCACGGTCTGATCGAGCGCCACGATCTGGTTCCTGGCGCTGATATAGCTGCCAAATCCCATCAAGACGCACAAAACCAGAACACCAATGACCCCAATTGCAATCCAAAATCCCTTGCTCATAAACCTCTTGTCTCCTCTGGCCTCCACTCAAGGATGCCCCGTTTGAAAACTTGAATGAATCTACCAGCTTCCGCCTGCGCCGCCGCCGCCGAACCCGCCGCCGCCAAAGCCGCCAAAACCACCACCGCCAGAA
>Ga0182013_10005189_pt1 | contig 15255 bp, 17 predicted proteins | sample 612S2MmetaG_FD_120487 | JGI IMG/M metagenome (GOLD analysis project Ga0182013, IMG submission 120487) | Permafrost microbial communities from Stordalen Mire, Sweden - 612S2M metaG | ecosystem: Environmental > Terrestrial > Soil > Wetlands > Permafrost | place: Sweden: Stordalen | collected...
CTCTTTTTAGCCTTTATCAGTGTGAATTTAGCCGTTATGAACCTGATACCACTTCCGGTCTTTGATGGTGGACAGGCACTTTTTTATACCATCGAGGCAATTATTGGCAGACCGCTTCATGAATCTATCCGAAATGGCATCGCCTACGCCACCTGGATTCTGTTAATTATCCTGATCTGCTGGATAACCATCCAAGACATTTTAGCTATCGCCAAGCCCTATCTTGGTCTTTAACCAGGCTTACAAATAATTCAAATATGATAAACTTATGAATATTGTACGAGTAATTTAAAAATAAAAGGTATCATTATGAATTATAAACTTATAGTAACAGTACTCACAGCGCTATTGGCTTTACCTATCTGCGCGATCAATTGCGAAGAAATGCTTGCAGAACTTACACAATTTGCTGACGCTGCAATTAGAGCTCAAAAAAACTACCAGAAAGTCTATAGTGCAGAAACAGAAGAAAAATATGATGCAAAAATGTCACTTCTCTATGGTAAAGTAGATGAAGTGCTTGCAGCCTGTCCTCAATATAAAGTTGCTATTATTGCACAACTGCATAGAGGTTGTAATTAATTTCTCTATTTTTTAGAAAAAAAGGGGGGGCTCAAAAAGTCCCCCCTTTTTTCTATTAAGCCTGTTGAATACTTTCTTCCATTAATTTTTTCAAGGTTTTAACTTGAGTTAAATCGCATTCAGGATGTTGTTCCCCATAAGGCTGTATAATATTATTTCCCAATTCACACCATCCATGACGCCCAATACCCTTTTGACCCTTTAAGTCTTTAAGGAAAAAGTTAGTAGGAACGGCGACATTGGGCTGTTCAGTATCGACAATACAGGCCTGGCCGTTCAATGCAAGAATATTATTCGAATTGATATCCCATAAATTCGCATACCCAATCACCTGCATCAATTGCAGGATCACTTCCGGGTCTTCAACCAGATCAGTCTGATCGAAGGGCTTTGCGCCTCTTAAGGCAGCTTCACCTACCACATAATTGGTGTCATTCACCTCAGCAGGTCTTCCAGGGATACGTATTAAATATTTGTCGGGCACGCAGATTCGATCAAGGTTTAACGCCGCCTTTATCTCTTTTATTCGCAGCCAATAGGCAATACGGCTGATTGTTTGATACGTAGTCTGGCCGACCTCGTTTTTAAACTTCTCTAACTGTGCGGGAGTAATGGACTTTCCATAGCTTTGAGTTGGATCGGTTTGGCGCAGATAGGCATTGATATTTTCACGCCGATTAGAAAAACCGCTCGCTTTAATGATAGTATCATCAAGCGGTATAACAAAATTCTGACCTCGCCAATTGTGTATACCGGCCGCGTGCAAGGCATTTTTTATGGGACCAAAGTAACCAGCAATAATAGGTGTATCGGGTGAATTTTGTGAGAGATCTAAACTGTACGGAGCTTTATCGGAAGATCCAATAGTCTTGTAATAATCAGCTCCTGAAAGAATATGCGCTACGCGGGGCCTTTCTCTGAGAAATTTTTGGACCTTATTTTCAAGGGCCAGTGGCGGCTTGGGCGCCAGTTCAAGGATATTTTCGGCAGTTATCTCTTGGCCTTTATAGGTATTAATTGAGTTAAAATCGATCTCGTCAGCCGAGACTATTAAGTTTTGGGATAAAATAATCATCCCTACATAAAAAAATCTATTTATTTTCATGGGTCTCTGTCTGTTTGGGAGTATCTTTACTTTTTTCATCACTCTTTGTATCGCTCTTTTTTGTATCATCTTTTTTTACTTCAGGCTTAACTTCCGGTTTGGCTTCTGGTGCTGCCGTCTTTCCTTCAAGCTCCTGCATAGCGGTGGTGAGTGTTGCAGTAGCTGCCAGTGTCTTTTTAGAGGTACTCTTTTTAAGCTCCTGAATAAGCTTATCAGCCTCATCTTTTAACAGTTTTTTAGTACTTTCAGAATAATTTTTACTATTAATATACGCCGGGAAATAGAGAAGCGCTATATAATAGAGAGCAAGATTCAGCTTTATGCCATCAATAGTCGTTTCAGCATCACTAAATGGGGTCCGATTAAATGAAAAAATCTCTTGCTTTAAGTGGTTTAAGAATTGCTCATCGAGCTCTATCTCTTTCCCCAGCTTCTCTGAACCGACAATAAAATCGTAGACTGATTTATAAGTATCGCGTAACGTAAAGTTCTTCTTGTCATATTCTGCAGCCCCTTTTCCGGGGCTATAGACATATACTTTGAATTCTGGGTTTCGCATCAAGACAAAGTCTTCAACTGCATCGCGGGAATTTTGATTATCTTTCGTTAAATAATGCTCGAGAAAGTTCGGTAGATAAAAATAATCATACTTCGGGGAGCCATCAGCTTTTACAGCTACTATGAAGAAATCCTTTTTTTGATCAACAGATTCTTTTATGAGAGTGCCAAATGTCTTATTACCTGCTGGATCACCGACCACTTTAACATCAAAAGAATCCAATGCACTATCCTTAGGGTCTAACGCACCTTGCAGGCGCGAACCTGAAAATAAGATCAGAAATGTTAAAAATACTCTGCAAGACACCACTTCCCCTTTTGCCAATATCAAAAATTAACTACTTACTTTAAGTATAACCTCCGAACTCGCCACATTTCAATATTTTAGGGACAAATTAAATTATTACCTTTTAAAAGCCGTATGAGTTATACTTAAAAAAGAGAACTATACAGAGGCGTAGGACGCTTTTATTATTAAATTATTTTTTTATTAAAAAGGCCCGGAAAATTTCCGGGCCTTTTTAATAATCTTTAAAGTAACAATTACTCAGCTACAGCTTTAGTAACTTGTGCTTGGTGCGGATGTTCAGAACCAGCGTATACTTTTAATTTTTTGATAATCGCATCAGCAAGTTTATTTTTAGGAAGCATACCTTTAACTGCCTTAATTAAAACGTCTTCTGGATTACGTTTCATCATCTCTTGAGCGGTAAGAGATTTAAGACCACCCATGTAACCGGTGTACCACTCATATTTTTTATCTTGTAATTTATTACCTGTAAAGACAACTTTACTTGCGTTAATTACCACTACATAATCGCCGCCATCAGCATGCGGGGTGTATTGAGCGGTGTTTTTGCCGCGCAAAATATCAGCGATCTGAGTCGCAAGACGACCAACAACTTGTCCTTGAGCATCAATAACACGCCATTCTGGGGTATGTTTTTCGCTACGTAAGAAAAATGATTTATTCATATCCATATTAAAGTACCTTAGAAGACGCAGAGCGCATATTGTATGCATTTTGCGTATATTGGTGCGCTTAACGCACTTTTTTGTTATACTGCTTAAAAACTTACAGGGGTACTATTCACTGTAATAAAAAAGTACTTATTGGTCAACTTTTAAAAGGCTTTTTATGCTTTATCCATGGCTGGCAACATTACCGCCACTTATTGTTATTATTTTAACCATCGCTACCCGCAATGTCCTTATATCCCTTACCAGTGGCATATTAATGGCCTGCCTGATAGCTACAGATTTCAGCCCACTTTCTGCCCTTACTCTGGCCATCCAGCGGGTTGCTGAAGAGACCCATCTGGGCAGTTTAGTAACGAAAGGACCCCTCGACCATGTCTACACCTTTAGCTTTTTACTTTTTTTAGGGGTACTCATTCAGCTTATGAACCATTCAGGGGGTATCAGGGCCTATACCAAATTTTTGCTCACTTTTATTAAAACCAAGCGTGCGGCCCAGCAGACATCCCTTGTGCTTTCAAGCACCCTTTTTATCGATGACTACGTGAACAACCTCACCGTCGGTGCGATTATGCGGCCAGTAACGGACCATTTCAAGATCGCCCGCGCTAAACTGGCATTCTTGCTCGATTCTATGAGCGGCCCTTTATGCATACTTGTCCCTGCAAGTAGCTGGGTAGCCTTTATATTGGCCCAAATGCGAGCCTCAGGCATTAGTCAAAGCAACCATGATGCTCTTGTCCAACAAGATTCCCTTTTTGTCTACATCTCATGTATCCCCTTCATTTTATATCCATTACTTATAGTCTTTTCCGCTTGGATAATCGTCTCCTGCAATCTTTCGTTCGGGACCATGAGGACCTTTGAGCAAGAGGCTCAAAACACGGGCAATCTGTATGGCGGCAAGCCAGCTCTCTATACAACCACGGCCGATGAACAATTTAAGGGGACCCTATTGGACTTCATAGTGCCCATCGCCACATTTATTTTGAGCTTTTTAGGTGCGGTGGCCTACTCTGGTGATAGCGTTATATTTGGCGGATCTGCATATTTTATGCAAACATTGCAGCAAGCGGACCCTTTCTGGGCTCTTTTTGTGGCCAGCATGATAGCAGTATCTGTTACCGTGCTCCTGTTTTTGCGTAATAACGCTCAGCACTATCGTTATATTGCTCAAGCATTTTTTGATGGCTTTATGCTTATGAAAAATTCGTTATTGGTTCTTCTACTAGCGTGGACCTTGAGCACGTTGCTCAAAAACGATCTGCAGACAGGGGCTTATTTGGCCTCGTTACTCCCTACTGAGCTTTCTGTTGCCTATCTACCTCTTTTAATATTTATCGCCTGTCTTGTTATCTCAGCCTCTACCGGTTCGGTCTGGGGTACTATCGCGTTAATGCTCCCGATAACCATCCCTCTCTATTATAAAATTGCACTCGGATCGCCTACCTTTTTGAATAATTTATACCCGGTGCTGGGGGCTCTCTTTTCCGGGGCGGTTGCGGGGAGCCATTTTTCTCCTATTACTGACGCTATGATCATGACCTCATTCTCTGCTGGCTGCTATCACCTGGATCACGTACGGACACAAATAAGCTATGCGTCCTCGGCTCTGATCGGGGCGTTAGCAGGCTTTTCACTCCTGATTTGCTTGCCGCTAACGCTTTCTTATGGAATTACTCTGGCCTTATGCATCGGGACAGGTTTTGGCGTGACGCTCAGTTTATTGCTTATAAGAAACTACTTTGGCAAGTAAGTATTGCCTTCGGAATTTATTTTCGGGTACGCTCAATAAAGATAATAGAGTTTTAAATTATCTTTTGCCGTCGTACCCATTCGATTTCGCTGCGCTTCACTCAGGGCGAGCGGCCGTTCATCCTGAGCGCGTCGAAGGGTTAACGGCTACTTTGTTGGAGTAGACCTCATGACCCAAAAAATTACTTTTTTATCATTACTGTTTCTTAATGTTCTTCATGCAAATACGCTCGAAATTACATCCATTGAACAAGAAAAACAAAAGATAGCTGAAATAGAGCAACTTCTTAAAAATGCACAAGTTCCTGATGCACCACTTCACAAGTGGATTGCAGAGCAAGCTGAGGTTTTAGGAAAATCAGAAAGCCAAGATATACTTGAATTGGCGAAATTGCTCGATTCCCTTCATAAAGGGCAATATAGTGAGATTGAAGGACGCAAAGCTCTTTCAACGTTTACCAAAGCAGTTAAAGTGCACAACCCAGATTTCTCATTAGGCTTGCTCGAGGGCATAAAAATTGTGGCTGCGGGCACGCAATGGTGGAGACGCTCATGAATAAAATAGTATCGCTATCTCTCATGGTTATTTTTCCCCTGTCTTTTAGCCAACAACTTGCTTGCAGAATGAAACCTCTTGCAAACAAAGCACCAGCAAACAATGCTGCTTTAAAGCAATCTAAAGAAGCGGCAGTTATTGATGAGATAAAATCGCTCTTGCAAAAAGGCGCTATCCCAAGCTTGTCATTTAATGAATGGTGCGATACATATCTTTCAACGCTGATCACCTCAAAAAAAGAACCAGTTAAAAAGCTTGGGCTCACGTTGCAAAATTTACGCCAACGGAACATGGGGAAAATAAGTGCCTTTCAAGTGCTGCCGACCTTTGAAAAAGCGGTGCAAGAATATGACCCGCAATTTTATATCAAGACCTTGAAAAAGCCCGTCATTATCGCAAAAGGCAGCTACTGGTATTTTTCCCGGCCTAAAAAATAGTTCTAGTTTTTGTTCTCAATAATCGACAAAATTGATAATCGCCGTACACTTGTTCAGAGAAATATATACAAACTCTTAAAGAACAAGAGAGCATTTTATGAACTTACTACAAAAACTATCAGTTATAACTCTTTTAGCATCAAGCCCACTTTTTGCATTGCCAGCTGAACAACCGATTAAAAAGAAATACGATATAGAAAAAATTAGAAAAGAACTAGGCTCTATCCCCGATGAGCAACGCACACAAAAGCAAAATGATTTATATGACCTTCTTTCCCATGGATTAAATCTTTATAAGGGCTGGCTCGGTGAAACTCTTACCTTAGCAAACGAAGTTTACCTCGCCCTGGGTTGTCACACCATTGATCTTGATTTTATGACATATCTCATTGAAACGCTAGAAAAAGACAGTGATGGGGTCATTCGAAAAGAAAGCTGGCCCACTAATGATCGACTCATGAAGCGCCATAAAGATGCGATTGGGATCTTAAACAAAAAAACCAATTGCGAATCATGCGCTTTTTTTAGAGATGTCTTAAACGCGCAAACAACTATAAAAAGCGAAAAGGTTCAAAAACGAGTAGACGAATTACTTAAAGGTACAACGAAGTAATCTTTTTAAAGACTATAAACTATTTCTTCGTGAGGGACAGCGTAAAAAACTGTCCCTTTTTATTGGACAAATAACCACCGCACGGCCTATACTCAATGCACATGAAAAAATCAAAGTGAGGCGTGATGAAAAATAACAGTATCTTAAAAGTATTTTTAATCTCTATAAGTGCCACCTGCGCGGCGACGACTACCTTCCCTAAGGCCGAAATTTTAAAGCAGTATCTCACAGCGCAGGGATTTGAAGTATTTGCCCTTCATACAACAATTGTTGAACGAATTGCTGAAAAAGAGAAATCAACGCTTGATGTCGATGCAGTTGTTAAGGACACCATTCAAGACTTTTTTGATCGCCACATCGTAGTGCCAACATGGAAAAATGCCATACGCGAACTTTCTTATGATCTTGCGCAGGTGATTAAAGCTCTCAGAAGTACGAGTAAATTATAGAGATATCATAGAGCTCTTCTGAAATTGAATTTATTCCATAAGGTGGATTTTGAGCGAAGAGAACATTAGACTTTTTAAAAAATAAATCAAAAGAAGGGGGACTTTTTCAGTCCCCCCCTTTTTGATATTAATCGTAATCTTCTTCGTCATCCTCATCTTCATCATCAATCGACGCTCGCGCCATCTCTTGAACAGACTCAGCACTCAAGCATTCAGTACCGTGCTTAACGAATTGAGCAAAGCCCTTTTTCTCTAGATGAGCTATATTATGAGACAAATTCCCTTAAAAATAAAAGTAAATTGTAGCCATAATTGACATAGATAACTGATTATATCTAAACTCATCTGCGGAAATCACCACAAAACCATTACCCGAAGGACTGATGTATGGACTATTTCAAAACATTAATGATTCTTATGCTTCTGACGCCAAAAATAAGCTATGCCTCAGAGTCGACGTATGCACTCTCAGAAAAGAAAAAGGAATTTGATCTTGATGGTATACGAAAATCCTTGAGCGAAATTCCTGAAAACATGCACTCTCAAGAACAAAAAAATCTCGATACTTTTTTATCTGGGGCTTTCGCAGCAGAATATCCTTTTCATGGGGATTGGCATGATAAACAAGATTATTACCTAAAAGACTCAACCACGCTTGCACAAATATGCCACGCCATAAAGCCGGAATTGGTAGGGTATCTTCTTGATGTTATCAAATATGATAGGTATGGGGTTGCTGAACGTGCACATAAAGTTAGTTATCGCAGAGGCTATCATGGCAATACAGTTCAAGATAAAGAATCACTAACTCCTTTCACAGAAGAGACCTTTAAGCAAGCGGAAAGTGTGCTCATGGAAAATCCTGATAATGCAAGCCTATCAGCCACTACCGTAAAAAAGTTTTTTGCATGCCAGCAAGAATGTATACGGAATAAAAAAATGTCTCTGCAAGATAAAGAAAGTGCACGTATCCAAGCACTTTCTAACGATATACAACATTTACTCGAGGGCCATGTTCATGCCAATATTGCCCCCGAAATAATCGTCGGCAAAGACATACCTCAGGAAAAAAAGAAAAAAAACTTATCAAAGTTGATAGATAAAGTTTTAAAAAGATAGTGCTTGTAACTAGCATTTGAGAAAAGGGACTTTTTCAGTCCCCTTTTTTTATATTAATCGTAATCTTCTTCGTCATCCTCATCTTCATCATCAATCGACGCTCGCGCCATCTCTTGAACAGACTCAGCATCACGAGGCAGCTCAGCGCTCAAGCACTCAGCACCATCACTGACAATCCAATAATCATCTTCAATGCGAATACCGATGTTCTCTTCCGGAATGTAAATGCCCGGCTCAATGGTAATAACATTACCCTCTTCAAGAGGTTGAGCGTAATCACCCACATCATGCACATCAAGGCCCAAGTAATGGCCAATGCCATGCTTAAAGTATTTGGCAAAACCCTTTTTCTCCAAGTGCGCTACGGCTAAATGGTGCAGCGAAAGCTCAGGTTTTTCTGCATTGCGCAAGAACATGCCCGGTTTTGCAAGAGTAGCAATATATTCATGCGTAGCAAGCACCGCCTCATACACTTCGCGTTGGCGCTTAGTAAACGTTCCAGATGCTGGGTAGGTACGCGTGATATCTGCGCAATAGTATTCATATTCAGCACCGATATCGACCACTACAAGATCATTCGGCTTAATCGCAGCATTGCCGTTATGGTAATGGAGTATGGTGCTATTTTTACCCGTTGCAACAATAGATGGAAATGCAGGCGAACCTTCTGATTCGGCAAAGATATATTCAATGCCCGCTTTAATAATCGATTCTTTGATGCCCGGCTGAATAACGCGAGCAGCAGCCTCTTGAGCGACCATGGTCAACTCAACGGCTTTGTACATCAGCTCGATTTCAAATTTGTTTTTGCGTGAACGCTGGGCAGCGATAGGCAAGCTGATATCGCGTAGATGCTCCATAAGCGTGGGTAAAAATGTACGCATCTGCATCAAAAACATCGGATAGACCACGTTTTTTTTGACGGCAGTGTACGTAAACAGAGAGCCACCAGCATCTATCAAATTCTTAAGGTATGCAATAAAATCTTGGTACTGCTCTGCTCCGACTAAAAGGCTCGGCTCGTAGCCCTGCTGCGGTTTACCCAGATAGCTCACTTCACTCAGGGATAGATTCTGTGCGCACTCTTTCGTAGCGACAACTTCTTCCACTAACCAATCTGAACGTGGAGTAGCATAGGCAGGAATAAAAAGACGGGACTTCCCGGACAGCTCGATAATCAAGACCAAGCCCGGCTCAGTTAACCCGGTATAATAGTAAAAGGATGACTCTTGCCTAAACGTGTGCTTGCCATCTTCAAACCCTGCAAGGAGCATGACCGCGCCATTTTTAATGGTTGGGTTCTGTTTTTTTAGAGTATCAATAAGTTCTTTACGTCGACGATCGTAAAATGCGTAAGACTGTTTCAAAAAAGACGCCTTTCTGCTAAAGCTTTAAATACGGTAACACGGTCAACGGATTCCAATGAAGAACCGACCGGCACACCGCGTGATAAACAGGTAATTTTAAAAGTTCGCTCAGGATGACCCTGATTAATTTTCCGGGCAATATATGAAGAGGTTGCCTCACCTTCTGGCGTCTGATTTAACGCGAAGATAAGTTCTGTGCACCCGTTGGATAAACGCGCAACAAGCTGGCTCACCGAAAGATCCTCTGGTGAGATACCGTCTAGTGGGGAAATTGCGCCCCCCAATACATGGTATACTCCTTGAAAGCCACCCGTTTTTTCAATGGCATAGAGATCGTACCAGGTCTCAACTACACAAATGAGTGACGTGTCCCGCTTGGTGGACGAACAGAAGCTGCATGCGCCCTGACGTTCCTGCCACGCGCAACAGACGTCGCACTTTTTAAGCCCTGCATGCGCCTCTTGCATGATCGCACAAAATTGAGCCAAACGCTGTCCATCCATTTGCAAAAAATGGTGAGCAACCCGGTACAAATTCTTTGAAGCGAGATAGGGCACCTGCTGCAATTGTTTTAATAATTTGGTAAGGGTAGGTAACTGATCATTCATAATTATTTGAGCATTTTTTTCACACGCGTAACAACAACGCGGGTGAGAACATTAGTTACAATGAAAAGCGCCAAACCGGCTGAAAGTTGCGCCACAATACCACATATAAACAGCCCCATAGCAAACGTGGTCGCCTTCTGGCGAATATCTCCGGAAGTATTCAGGGTAGGTATCACGATACCTAAAAACACACAAAGAGGTAGTAAATAATAGGGGTCTTTTACCGATAAATCGGTGATCCACCCAAAAAATGGGGCATGGTACAATTCAACTGATGCGCTGAGCACTTTATTGAGCCCAATAAAGAAAATTGTTTGCAACAGAAACGAAACACAGCCGAGTGCGTCAAAGGCACCATGTTTCTGAATAAGCTCGGATTTTTCTTGAGCAAGACGCTCTTTGTCATGCTTATATTTCTGCTCAAGGTACTGCATTTTTTTGCTAAAATCGGTCGTTTTTTGCAAAATCTTGTCACCTCGCGCGGTGAAGGGAAGCAACGCCAAATTTAAAAGAATGGTAAGAATGATAATAGCAAGACCGAAATTGTGCACAAAATTATATAAATATTTAAGCAAGAAGAGCAACGGGCGTGCAAGCGGTGCAAACCATCCGTAATCGAGTAGCTCGGTCAAGCGAGGATCGCTCGCCTGCAACGATTCAAACTCTTTGGGCCCGCAATACCAGGACAACTCCCATGAACTTTTTGTAGATACCTCAGGACCCTCTACGATGCACTCGAGAAGATCATCTTTTGTTACAAAATAACAGCGCTGCGCAAAAGTGGGTGCGCTTTTAATAAATGCGTTAATAAAGTAACGGTCCGCGCCGCCACAGAGTGTGGGCATAGCAAATGCCTTATCGACAAGATCGTTCATTTTTAACCGTTGAATACTATTTTTTTGGCTATTAACAAGGGCCGTATCGTAATCTTTACCGAGCCCTGCAAGTTTAGGCGCTGTAAACAGCATGCGTGGGTTAAGCGTGGTACGTGGATCAATGGTTACCAGAAGATCGATTTTGTAATTGTCATCATACAGCTTAAATGTCTTAGTTATCATCCCGAGGGCACTCTGCGATTCGTAAGTGAGAGTGTGTATACCTTCCTGATAGCTTTTATCTATTAAAGAGTAATTAAGGGGAGTGGTATCATCAAACGCCACTAAGAACGAATGTGAAGCTCCGGTCGCTCCTGATGAAATAATTTCAAGGGGTGTCTCAACGTGGCCACTGACCCTTTTGCATGTTAAATTGCTGATGGTAGCGCCACGGGAAGAAAAAACAATATCGGCTAAAGGAGTGACTATTTTGGTAAGTTCTGGTTCATTTTTTGAGAAAAATGCGGTATCTTCATCTATAAAATTAACTTCTGTTGCAAGAGGCTTATTCATCTGCTCTAAAGGAGTTACATGAAAAGCTTGTCCAGATTTAATCTCTTGAGTATCTTTATTAAAGAACCGATCAATAATAAAATAATTGATTAACATAGTAGTAACTATGGCAAAGGAAACTGAAGTAAAAAATTGTTTTGTATCCATAAGGCTTTACCGGTTAAAATGATATACGTTATTTATAAATATGATACCATGAAGAACTACATTCTGCTAGCACGTAACGCGCAGGAAGCGCATAAAAAAACATGTTAAAAAGGAGCATTTTATGAAAATTTCTAAGCAAAAGTTTCGCATCGGCGAGCTTGCCACAAAACTTGAAATTGAGCGCTTTGTCATCCGTTTCTGGGAAAAAGAGTTCAATATTAAAGGCTTTAGATCTGAAGGCGGCCAGCGCTTTTATGATGATAAAGATCTTCGCAAGTTTGAACTGATCAAAGACCTTTTGTATACCAAAGGCTTTACCATATCAGGCGCTAAAAAATATCTTAAGGAACATAAAAATAATGCTCAAAAACTTCTTAATGAAGCGCATATTATCGCATCAAGCATTACCACCATGGACCAAGAACAGGTAACGGAAAAACCGGTAGACGGCCGTCGCAAAAAACAGCAATCTGTCGATCTACCTGAAGATATCACGATGCAAATTGTTCAATTACAGAAAAAATTGCTTAAGTTGCGCGAACTTCTTTAATCGCATACCAAAAGCATCAAGCCATCTTGATAGTAGATTTTCTACTCTCTTTATGGCTTGAGCTCCCTTTAACATTATGTACAAGAAAAAAAATCATATCCATTTTATCGGCATCGGCGGCATCGGCATGAGTGGCATCGCCACTATCCTCAAGGGGCAGGGGTACCACATTTCAGGTTGTGACAACGACTTGGAGCAAAAAAGTGTTCATGACTTGAGTCTTCTGGGATGCTCTATCTATCAGGGTAATAACAGTGCCGGCTGTCACGACGCCTCAATAGATATTTTGGTCTACTCCTCTGCCATTCAAAAAAATAACCCTGAAATTCTGGCCGCGCAACAACGGGGCATCCCTACTATATCACGCGCGCTTATGCTTGCAGAGCTCATGCGGACAAAGTACAGCATCGCTATCTCCGGCTCACACGGCAAGACTACTACCACCTCTATGATCTCCCATATCCTTATCGAAGCTCAGACCGATCCGACGGTCATTATTGGGGGACATTTAAAAAACATTTCCACTAACGCACGCTTTGGCAAAGGCGATTTTTTGGTAGCCGAGGCTGATGAGAGCGACAAATCACTCTTGCGACTTTACCCTACCATTGCAGTAGTAACCAATATTAACTTGGAGCATGTGGATGTCTATAGCGACATAAAAGATGTTAAAAACACCTTTAAAAAATTCTTAGAAAATATACCCTTTTATGGGAAAGCTATACTGTGTGACGACAACGTGCACATAGATGAGATTCTTCCCCTCACTAATACCAAGACGCTCCGGTATGGCTACAAATCGACATCTGATATATATGCGCAGGATATAAATTTACAAAAAACCTTTTCGACCTGCACGGTTTGGAAAAAAGGCGCTTCTCAACCATTGGGTGCTTTATACTTAACTATGCCCGGCAGGCATAATCTTTTAAATGCTCTTGCAGGAATCACCGTGTGCCTTGAACTGGATATCCCTTTTCACACGATTATTACCGCTCTGGCACGTTTCAAGGGCATTGATCGTCGATTCACCCTTAAAGGCACACATAATGGCGCATTAGTTTTTGATGACTACGGCCATCACCCGACTGAAATTGCCCAAACTCTTTTGGTTGCTCGCAAGCGTACCGATAAAAAACTTATTGTCGCTTTCCAGCCGCATCGGTATAGCCGCACCGCCGGTCTCTGGAACGACTTTATAAATCTTTTTTCACAAGATACTATTGACCATTTGATTATCACCGATATCTATCCTGCGAGCGAAGCGCCGATTCAAGATATCACCAGCGAACGTTTTGTCGCGGAGCTTAAGGCTAAAAACCCCCATCTTTCTATCTCCTATTGCCCCCTTGATGATACGTTCACTCATATCAAACAGGATCTGAGCGGCAAACTTGCTGATGGCGACCTGTTGCTTCTGCAAGGCGCAGGCAAAATCAATAAGTTGGCAAATTACTTAGAGATAGAAAAAAGCGATAATTAAAACTCTTGAGATAACATGAAAAACATACTTTACAAAGCTGCTCTGAATGTAACAACTTTTAGCATCATACTTGTACAGGCGGGAGAGAACATTCTTGATTTAAGCAAAAGTCCCCGCGAAGCGCAAGGACAGGATATTCAGTTTATTAATGACGAATTAAAAAAACATGCCGGTCCTGAACTGCGGGAATTGAATCTTTTCAATAATGTTGATCTTACGCAACTCAACTGGGATTTACTCAGCAAATGCACTAACATAAAGAAGCTCAATATCGGAGCGAACGGCCTAAAGCAGCTACCTGCAATATTGGGTGCTTTAGTTAATTTAACTGATTTAAGTCTTTCGCATAATAAATTGAAAGCTAATGATCCTAACTGGGATAAAATATCTGAAAAATTGGAACGATTGTCCTTGGAGGGATGTCGCTTTTCCGCAAAATGGGAAAAAATATTAAAAAGATTTATTCATTTGAAAGAATTGAATGCCACTCGCAATACCCTAGGGCATAATTTTGATTGGGGTGTAGTATCAAAAGAGATAAAGAAATTAACCCTGGGATATGGCGATATTTATTCTATCCCTCCCGAATTTAGTACTTTTACCAATTTAACTGAATTAGATTTGAGTGGTAATAGTTTAGATGGTGCCATGGAAAGCTTTACCCCATTAAGCAACCTATATGCTTTACGCTTAATAAATTTAGAAAACAATAATATCGATGAACGGCCTGAAGGCATTCCTCAAGAGACCATTGTTCTTTTGTAACAGGAAGCTCCTTTTTAAACGAATCGCTTATTTTTTTACGATATCTGCGTGCATCAATCTTTTATGTTGGCGCACTGAATCTCCATGTATAAAAAGTTTCCCACAGACATCACATGGTGTATTTTTCGGTCGGTGCGTTAACCTATGCTCTTCAAGTGAACCTTCCAAAGAATAAGACTTATTGCATCCAGGATAATCGCACTTATAAACTGACGTTGACTTGTAAACAAACGCCGGGCTCTCTATTTTTGCTCTTTCTTCCGCCGCCACCTGTAAAAGATAGTCCATCTTCTCTTGCTGCATCGCCAGCATATGTGTCATGCACAATAACGAGATTATAGAAATTATTTTTTTCATAGGTATTATCCCTTTAATGAATCGATATATTACTTCCCTATTTTCTAGTATACCACACGCGCCAAATATTTTTCAATTAGAATTGACAGAGCGTGCATTTCACTATCGTCTCTGTCTCACAAAAGCGATAACTAAAGCCCCATTCTTGAAATAGTTAAACCCTTTATGGCATACTTATCGATAGGGACAGTATGTATTTAAAAAGGGGAAACATATGAAAAATATATTTTACAGAGTAACTCTTGTTACAATAGCCTTAAGCGCAACAGTTCTATACGCTGGCAATGGCTCAAATTTCGGAGCTAGCTTCGGTGGCAGTTTCGCAGGGAGCATGTTGGGCAACGCACTTACTCAACCACGCTCAACACGTACAGAAGTAGTCCAAGTGCCGGTACAGCAGGCAGCGCCTGCGCCACGCGATGATTATGATGATTCTGC
>Ga0182013_10005191_pt1 | contig 15251 bp, 1 predicted proteins | sample 612S2MmetaG_FD_120487 | JGI IMG/M metagenome (GOLD analysis project Ga0182013, IMG submission 120487) | Permafrost microbial communities from Stordalen Mire, Sweden - 612S2M metaG | ecosystem: Environmental > Terrestrial > Soil > Wetlands > Permafrost | place: Sweden: Stordalen | collected...
CTTACCGTTCCGCAACTGCCGCTGGTTACTGAACATGAATATGAATTGGCAGCAGTTAAACTTCCCGGTGCATAAGTATTGGCCGTTGCCCCGCTTACTGCACCTGAAGAGTTATACCATTGGTAAGTGTAACTACCTGTACCACCAGTACCGGCAGCCGTAAAGGTGCCTGGCGCTGTGTTGTAACATACCGTAGTTGTGCCGCCGCTTATGCTTGCGCTAATGTTGGCGTCTACGCTGATGCTTATAGAGTTGGTGCCCACAGTTCCACAACTTGCGTCAGTTACTGAACACGTATAGGCATCCGATGCAGTAATGCTTCCCGGATCGTAGGTGCTTGCAGTAGCCCCGCTTACTGAACCTGCAGTATGATACCACTGGTAGGTATAGCTGCTGCTTCCACCGCTCACCGTGGCAGTTAATGTGCCCGGGTCAGTATTATAGCAAATTGGCGTTGTACCACCTGCTATACTTGCAGTAAGTGATCCGTTTACAGTTATTCCAATTGTATTGCTGCCAACTGTTCCGCAACTTGCATCAGTAACAGACAGGGTGTAAGAATTAGAAGCAGTTAAACTTCCCGGTGCATAAGTACTTGCAGTAGCTCCGCTTACAGAGCCTCCGCTGTTATACCACTGGTAAGTAACAGAACCACTGCCACCGCTCACACTTGCGGTAAAGGTTCCGGGCGCTGTGTTATAACAAATTGGTGAGCTGCCACCGCTGATACTTGCAGTAAGGTTGCCATCAACTGATATACTGATAGTATTTGAACCAGTCGATCCGCAACTGCCACTGGTTACGGTGCAGGTGTATGAATTACCTGCAGTTAAGCTACCCGGTGCGTAAGTGCTGGCGTAAGCACCTGATATAGCACCTGAACTATTATACCATTGATAAGAATAACTGCTTGTTCCGCCGCTGGCTGTTGCAGTAAATGTACCTGGCGCAGTATTGTAGCATAATGGAGTAGTTCCACCGGCAATGCTAACTGAAACTGATCCATCTACACTAATACTGATAGCGTTTGTTGCTACTGTTCCGCAACTTCCGCTGGTAACTGAGCATGAATAAGTATCACCCGCAGTAATGTTGCCCGGATCATAAGTGCTGGCCGTAGCCCCGCTTATTGAACCAGCCGTGTGATACCACTGATAAGTATAAGTACCTGTTCCACCAATGCCGGTTGCTGTAAGCATACCCGGGTCAGTGTTATAGCATATAGGTGTTGTTCCGCCGCTGATGCTTGCTGTTAAATTAGCATCTACAGTAATTGCTGCGGTAGAAGTATTAGCTGTTCCGCAACTTCCGCTGGTAACCGCGCAATGATATGAATTAGATACAGTCAAAGCGCCGGGGGCATAAGTGCTGGCTGTTGCACCGCTTATTGAACCTCCGCCATTATACCACTGGAAGGTATAACTACCGGTTCCACCACTACCGCTGGCTGTAAAGGTGCCTGGCGCCGAGTTGTAACATATTGGTGTAGCGCCGCCGCTTATTGAAGCAGTTACGGTTGCATCAACAGTTATTGTAACTGAATTTGAGCTTACAGTTCCGCAACTGCCACTGGTAACTGAGCAGGTGTAAGTATCACTTGTTGTAATGCTTCCCGGGTCAAAAGTGCTGGCCGTTGCGCCGCTTATTGAACCCGAAACATCATACCACTGGTAAGTATAGCTGCCTGTTCCACCGGTGCCGGTTGCTGTAATAGCGCCCGGGTCAGTTCCGTTACATATTGGCGAAGTACCACCTGCAATGCTGGCACTCAGGTTGGCATCAACCGTTATAGTTCTTGTTGTTGAGCTTACGGTACCGCAGGCGCCGCTGGTTACCGAACAATAGTACCCATCTGTGGCAGTTAAGGTACCCGGGACATATGAGCTAGACGTGGCACTGCCTATAATGCCTGAATTCACACTATACCATTGATAAACATAACCTCCTGCACCCCCGCTGGCCGTAACGTGAATTGTGCCGGGTGCGGTATTATAGCATATCGGAGTTGTTCCGCCGGATGTAGTTGCAGTTAAATTAGCATGAACCGTTATATATAAAGGATATGGTGTAGTATTGACAGAACCGCAAGTACCACTGGTAACAACACAGTAGTACGAATTGGAAGAGGTAAGAGAAGGTGCGGTATAAGTACTGGAAGTAGCACTGCCTATAGCACCCGATCCATTATACCACTGATAAGAATATGTACCGGTGCCACCGCTGCCATTTGCTGTAAAAGTACCTGGCGAAGTGTTATAACAAATAGTCGTTGTGCCACCGGTGATGGTTGCCGATAAGTTAGCGTCAACTGTAATTGTTGTTGTGGTGGTTATTGCCGATCCACAACCGGCAACGTCGGTTACTGAACAATAGTAGCCGGTAGTTGCGGTGACTGACACCGGCGTATACGTGCTGGCCGTAGCCCCGCCGATTGAGCCGGTTATGGTATTATACCACTGATAAGTAAAGCTGCCCGAACCACCTGCCGGCGTAGCTGTCATTACTCCCGGAGAAGTGTTATAACATATTGGCGAATTGCCACCGCTGATACTTGCAGTTGGTGTAGCATATACCACAACCGTTTGCACATTAGATGTTGCCGGTGAACAACCCGAACCGCTGAATATAGCAACCACTTCATAATAAGTAGTTCCGGCAGTTGAAGTAGAAGGAGAATAAGTAGTTGAAGTTGCCCCGCTGATGGTTGTTGGCGAAGTAAACCCGATATTGGTTGAGCTATACCACTGATATGTAGAAGGTATAGAAACACTTAACGATGAAGAAAGATTTACAGTACCACCAATACAAACACTTGCACCCCCGGTTGATGATTCGGTAGGCCCGGTGGTTAACACTGTTACCTGCACATCATTAGCAGCCCATTGGCCACTACCGCACACAGGGCTGGCCGGAATAACAAAACATGCGTAAGTTATATTTGAAGAAGTTCCGCCTGGGGTAAAGCTGCTGGTGTTATATCCACTGCCTGGTGTAGAGCAAGCTGTCCATCCTATGGTGCTGCTGCCACTTGGTGCAGTAATCAAACCGTTTTGGTAATACCATTGATATGTGAACAAACCTGAACTTCCGGTGGCACCTGTTACGGTAAACGCGGCACCACTGTTAGGCGATACGTTATCGCACACGGTTTGTGTTAACCCGCCGCTGGCGTTCACAGTTCCATAACTGGTAACAACAGGCTCAACAGTAATTACTGAGTTACCGGTGCTCACAGTTCCGCAACTGCCACTGGTAACAGAACATGAATAGGTGTTTGATGCTGTTAACGTTCCCGGATCATAAGTACTGGCCGTAGCCCCGCTGATTGAACCACCTGTGTTATACCAATGATAGGTATAGCTGCCCGTTCCACCGCTGCCGGTTGCCGTTAAAGCGCCCGGATCGCTGCTGTAACAGGTTGGTGTAGTACCACCTGCTACCGAAGCTGTTAAGTTAGAATATACAGTTATAGTATTAGTGCCGGTATTAACCATTCCGCAACTACCGCTGGTTACAGCGCAGTAGTAAGTAGAAGTAGTTGTCAGGTTACCCGGTGCATACGTGCTGGCCGTTGCCCCGCTTATTGAACCCGAATAGCTGTTATACCATTGGTAAGTATAACTGCCGGTTCCGCCGCTGCCGCTAGCTGTAAAGGTGCCCGGTGCAGTGTTGTAGCATATTGGCGATGTGCCGCCGCTCTGGCTGGCTGTTAAGTTGCCATCAACGGTAATAGTAGTAGCCGTTGCATTTACAGTTCCGCAACTGCCGCTGGTTACTGCAACATAAATAGTTGAAGTAGCCGTAAGGGCACCCGGTGCATAAGTGTTTGTAGTAGTGCTTGTAGCCAAACCATTCAAATACCACAAATAAGTATAAGAACCGGTTCCGCCGCTGCCGGTAGCAGTAAAGGTGCCCGGTGCAGTATTATAACATAATGGCGAAGTGCCACCACTTTGGCTGGCTGTCAGATTCGCATCAACTGTAATTGTAGTATTGCTTGTGTTAACTGTTGCGCAACTGCCGCTGGTTACTGCGCAGTAAATAGTAGAAGTAGCCGTAAGGTTACCCGGTGCATAAGTGCTGGCAGTTAAACCTGTTGAGCTTCCGTTTTTATACCATAAATAGGTATATGAACCTGTTCCACCGGTACCGGTGGCTGTAACGGTGCCAGGTGCAGTATTGTAACATATTGGCGAACTGCCGCCACTCAGGCTTGCAGTTAAATTGCCGTCAACCGTAATCGTAGCAGGGGTGGTATTTGATGTTCCGCAACCACCACTGGTTACAGCACAGTAAATAGTTGCTGTTGCTGTAAGCGCGCCCGGTGCATAAGTACTGGTGGTAACACCTGTAGCCGCGCTGTTGTTATACCACAAATAAGTATAAGAACCGGTGCCACCTGTGCCGGTAGCGGTAAAAGTGCCCGGTGCTGTGTTATAGCATATTGGCGAAGTACCACCGCTTTGGCTGGCACTGAAGGTTGCATTTACATTTACAACATAATTGCCGGTAGTACCTGTTCCGCAACCGCCGCCGCTGGTAGCAATACAATAGTAAGTAGTGGTAGCGGTAATGTTACCCGGATTGTAGGTATTTGCAGTAGCGCTGCCTATTGAACCTGCGCCGGTATACCACTGGTAGGTATAAGTGCTGCTTCCGCCGGTGGCGGTGCAGGTAAAGGTTCCGGGCGATGAGTTATAGCATATTGGTGAACTGCCGCCGCTTATAACTGCCGAAACCGGTGCATCAACGTTTACGGTAAACGAACTGGTATTAACCGTTCCGCAACTGCCGCTGGTAATAGCGCAAAGATAAGTGGCAGACGAAGTAATGTTGCCCGGTGAGTATGTGCTGGCCGTTGCCAGGCTTACCGGACTTCCACCGGCATACCACTGGTAAGTATAGCTGCCTGTACCACCACCGCCTGTTGCTGTAAAGGTGGTTGGGGTAGTGTTATAACATATTGGCGAACTGCCGCCGCCTAAAGTTGCAGTAAGGTTTCCATCTACAATAACAACAAAATTACTGGTAGTAGCCGTTCCGCAACTGCCGCCGCTGGTGGCAATACAATAGTAAGTAGTAGTTGCTGTAAGATTGCCCGGTAAATAAGTACTTGCCGTAGCGCCACTTATTGAACCTGCCCCGGTATACCATTGGTAGGTATAACTACCCGTACCACCACTGGCGGTAGTAGTAAACGAAAGCGGTTGGGTATTATAGCATATTGGCGAACTTCCGCCGCTTAATGTAGCGGTGATGGCCCCATCAACAGTAATAACGTAATTGCTTGTATTTATAGCTCCGCAACTGCCGCTGGTTACAGCGCAGTAATAAGTAGTAGTAGCGGTTAAGTTTCCTGGCGCATAAGTGTTGGCTGTTGCACTGCTTATTGAACCCGCACCGGTATACCACTGGTAAGTATAACTTCCGGTGCCACCTGTACCTGTTACAGTAAATGTGCCGGGAGCTGTATTATTGCATATAGTAGTAGTTCCACCGCTTATTGAAGCCGCAAGATTTCCATCCACCGTAACAACATAACTGCCGGTGTTGGCCGTTCCGCATCCCCCGCTGCTGGTTACCGCGCAATATACCGTTGACGTGGTGGTAAGATTGCCTGGCGAATAGGTGTTGGTGGTTACGCTTGTTGAAGATGAGTTCAGGTACCACAAATAAGTATATGTCCCCGTGCCGCCGCCGCCTGTGGCCGTAAAGGTAGTTGGGGTGGTATTATAGCATATTGGCGAACTTCCGCCGCTTAATGTAGCAGTTACAACGGCATCTATTGTATAGGTAACTGGCCCGTAACAGGTACCAGTGCCGGCGCACACGTCAAAAGCTTCAACATAGTAATTGGTGGTGGTGGACGGCGCGGCTATAGACAAACTCTGTCCCCTTCCAACCGCTGTTCCACCGCAACCTCCCGAATACCATTGAAAATACCCGCCGGGGATAGACCCTGAATTGCCGCCTGTATATGCAAGTGTGACGTTGCCCGAAGATGCACAACCCGAAGCGGTACCGCTAACCGACCCGGTTACCGACCCGCCTGTTGGGTTGGCAAGTGTGGTGTAGGTGGGCGACATGCACATATATGCCGTTGGGCATGCCCCATTGGTAACCGCTACCATCATATAGGTAGCATCAGAGGGGGCATCGAAGCAACATGGGTATGGAGAGGTAGCGCTACCTGCGTTATCAGGATAAGTCGCTTCATCAGAGGTACAAGTGCCGCTGCTTCCAAAACCCCAGCCATTAATAGTGCCGGTATAACCGGTGATAGATTGTGAAGTGGCGGTTCCGCTCGAATTATAAGTTGCTCCGTTTTCGCAAGCATATAAAGGAGAAGTAACCCAACTGCCTGTGCTTGATAAAGCACTGGCGGTATACACTATGGGACCATAACAGGCAGTTGCACTACCGCACACGTCAACCGCTTCCACATAGTAATTGGTGGAAACAGCAGGGGCGGCTATAGTTAGCGTGGTTGATGTACTGGTACCAACCGATGTTCCACCGCAACTTCCTGAATACCATTTAAAATACCCGCCGGTTATGGCACCTATATTGCCCCCTGTTTCAGTGAGCGTAATGTTACCGGTAGAAGCACAACCTGTGCTGGTACCGGTAACCGAGTTAACTACGGACCCTCCGGTAGGCACAGTCATACCATTGGAGATATAGGTATAGCAGGCTGTTGCCGGAGGACAAACGCCATTTGTTACTGTTACCAATATAGAGTTAGGATTTGCAGGGAAACAACAATTCCAAGGTGAAGTAGCACTATTATTTGTAGTAGAGCCAGTCCAACTGCCACAATTGGTTCCATATTGCCAATTAATAGTGCCCCCGTTATAACCGGTAATAGATTGTGCTACATTACTACCAGCGGCAGTATACACTGAACCGGTAGTCTGACAATAGTATTCAGTATTTACAAAAGAACCAGCGCTTGAGGAAGTATTGACCGCTATAGCATAATTGGCCGATACCGGCCCGCTGCCGCACGCATCTACTCCGTAAACCGTCAGGTTGCCGCCCGTGGCTGTCGCTGAAAAGGCAATAGTCGGGTTTGCTGTTGTTCCGTTGGTGAAGGTTGCTCCGGTACCGCTATAGGCCCATGTATATGAAGTTGCATTGGTAACAGGAGGTACACTATATGCTACCCCGCTCTGGCCCTGGCATATGGTGGCTGTGCCCGTTATCGCACCGGCTGCCCCCGGTAAAGGGGTAGTTGTCCCCACAACCGCTGAAGTTGTAGCTGAACATAAATTTGCATCGTAAACCGTTACATTATAAGTGCCGGCAGCAACTGCGCTAAGGTTTTGTGTAGTAGCGCCGTTTGACCAATTATATGTATAAGCCGGAGCTACCGCTCCGGATATAGCATATTTAGAGGCGAGATAATCCCATACACCCTGAAGTTCAGCTGTGCTTAGTACCCTATTATATGCAATTACTTCTGCAACGTCTGAATTTGATTGCTCATTGGCTCCAGAGTAGCCGTTCAACTGCAAGATGTTTGGCGAATAAACCCCGCCTCCATTAGACGCTATTTGAGTTGCAAATCCATAAAAGCTGGTAACACTACCCGTTCCGGTGGCTGAATACATGTGGGTTAAATAATCCGGCGTCGGTCCCGATGCACCTGTTATCCAACCCTCGGCATACATAACATCCTGATATCCCCCCCAGTTTCCTAACAGCCAATTCTGGTTGGCCGAAGAAATTAATCTGTTGTTGGCGCCTCCATCCATTTTATCAATGGCAAAAACGGTATAGGGGTTTGCGCCCGCTGTTATAACGGCTGACGCACTGGCCAAAGACTGCGCAGTGGTAAAGCGAATTACCGGATGTGAATTAATTACCGAACTGACCCAGGAAGGGGATGCAGTATTCGGTGTAAAATTATTCCCCGAACTATTGCTGATATCTGACCATTGAAATACATTACCTGAAACATCGCGCAATACACCATTATCGGCATTAACCCACTCTACCAAACCACTAACCGCGGTTGGCAGTTTAGTATTTTGGGTTCCTCCGCTGGGTGTAATGGTTATGGTTCCGTTAGCTGAACCCGGACAGGTTACATTTCCCACGCCTGGCGTACCGGTACCAACAACCGTTGGTTGTGTAACTGTTGCTGAAGCGGAAACCGAACAACCCCCGGCAGGGGTTACGGTAACAGTATAAGAACCTGTAGCGCGCCCTGTGACAACCGGAGTTGTTTGACCACCTGATGACCATAAGTAAGTATAAGGTGTAACACCCCCGGTAACGTTTGCCGAAGTAACACCGGTGGACGCACCATTGCAGGTGGTATTGACAACCCCTACGGTGACAACAGGCGCGGGATAGACTGTTACTGTTGCAGAACCCCCGGTACAACCGCCTGCGGTACAGGCCGGTGATGTGGCCTGTGTATAATAAGTATACGACCCGGCAGAGGTGGGAGCTGTAAAAGTATAAGTAGCAGTAGCGGTACTACCGCCATAAGTTATTGAAGCCGGGGCCACTGTAGCTAAAACAGTGCCGCCACACGAGCCGCTGTAAAATACTATGGACGAGTACATACTTAACGCATTAACGGTAGTAGTATTAGTAGTATAAGGATAAGTAGCCGTTAAAGTAATAGTAGAAGGCGCTGAACCCACACAATAGGATGACGCCGATACGGTAAGCGAAGTTGGCGGCGGGTTATTTTCCTGCTCGATCAATATAGCCGGGGATGTAACTGCCGGACAGGGGCTGTTTGAAACAATTACCTCAAAACCTGCAGCCCCTGCGGTGCCCGGATTGAGCGGGAAACAGCAGGTACCGGCACTTGCCCCGCCTAGCCATGACACCCAGTTTGGTGAACCGGATTGAGTCCCTGTTGGGGTTTCTGTTTCGCCGTATTCATAATACCACTGAGGGGTGCCTGTATAACCTGAAATTGAAACCTGGGCTACATTACCGGCAACGTTACATGCCGGAACAAGATATACGCCCCCGCTGGCTGTTGCGCCGCTGATAGTGCCATAGCTTGAAGCAGCGCTTACTGTCAGGGTAGGACTGGTTGAGGATGCGCTGTTAACACTGTTAGCGGCTGCCGTAACCGTGTAATTACCTGAATTTGCGGTAGTGGGTGATGTAATAGTTATTGACTCTGAGGTTGTTGGCGATGAAGGGCTGAACGTTGGCGAGCCGGGGCCCGACCATGTATAAGTATAGTATGCTGTTGCTGTTGAACCGGTGGTTGCACCTGACTGCACCGTGCCACTGCATGAACTGCACGCTGCACTACCAGTTGCACTGTTAGGCACCGTTGAAGCCGCATCCATTTTATAATAAGCTACCAGGTTATTCCAATAAGGATCGCTGCCGCTGGTACTTGCCTGGGTCATAGAGTTACTGATGGCGTTTTGCGGTAAGGCAACATTGTAGATTTTTACTTCATCCATAGTGCCCATATCCTGTCCACCACCCTGGTAATTGCCTACTGCAACCAGGTTATCATTGGTTACTTCGATAGCAGTTTTGCCTACGAATACACCATCCACATAGAAACTTTGTGTACCACCGGAACCGGTAGATGCAATGTGGTGCCAACCTGCCGATAGGGCTGAAATATCAACCGATTGTGTGAGATTAGAATTACCGGCAATGGTAGTTCCATTTACTGCATAAGCTGCACTGGCCGGATAAAATCCTCCATAGTAGCTACCCAATATTAGTCCCGCATTGGTCGCTCCCTGGGTGCGTTCAACAATAATTGGGTGATACCCCAAACCCCTGAACATGGTATTCCAGCTGCCGTTGGCCGGAAGCGGGAATTTTACCCATCCTTCCATGGTCCAACTGGTTCCTACTGTAACGTTTGATGCGGAACCGCCTGATGTACCGACCAATAAATAATTACCGCTGTTGGTACCCGTAGTCAATTCATATCCTGCGGGAGACATACCCGAAGTGGTTAATGTAACACTGGTGCCTGCACAATCTGTTGTTGGCCCTGCAACTGTTGGGCCCGGATAAGTGCCTTTAGAAGCCGTTTGTGTTGTAATGGCTGTGTTGGCATTTTCATCGGTTGCAATAAAGCCTTCGGTCGTTGTAGTTGCAAAGGTCTGATAAGCCTGCGCCGAAGCCAGTGGACATGGTAAATTATATTTATAAGCTAAATAACCTTCAACTATCTGTCTTTGAGCGGTAGTTAAAATAGTATTGTAATAAATTACTTCGGCTACATCACCGGTTGATTGTTCGTTTAATCCTGCATATCCGTTTAACTGCAGTGCACCGGGCCCGTTTGGAGAACCGGCAGTACCGGTGGCCAGCAAATAGCCATAGTCGTAATAATTCGTGCCACTACCGGTAGTACTATTACTGGTAATTTCATACATGTGCGGCAATGCATCTGGTGCATAGCCGTAGGGTCCGCTAATCCAGCCATTGCAATAACATTGTTCTTCGTACCCACCCCAGTTGCCAAACAGCCAGTTGGTGGTATTTGAAGAACATAAACGCGAATTGGCTCCTCCGTTCAACCGGTCAACCACAAACATGGTATAAGTTGAGTTACCGCCACCATCCATGCTGGTAACCTGTGGTAAGTATTGTGCTGTAGAGTTAAACGTTACAACAGGATAACCGTTAAAAGATGCAGACGAGGCTGTTATTATTGGCCTTTGGCTAAACGTTGGCTGGTAAAATTTGTTACCCCCGCTATTGCCGCTTATATCGCGCCATTCAGCTACATAACCATAGCTATCAGAGCCGTTATCACCTAAAACCACACCTGCATCGCCTTTAACCCAGAATTTGAGATTACTTGCAACTGCCGATAAAGGCCCCGAAGTGGAAGCCAGGTTAAAGTTGCCTGCAGCATCACTGCAAGCATCTGAAACAGATGGGGCAGCAAAAGTTTCGGCTGCATTGCCGCTGTTATTAGGGCTGTTATTTGTAGAAATTGCTGCCGGTGCTGTTATGGACGGCGCAGTAGTTGAAGTTGCCACTGTAAAAGGGCCAGCCTGTGCAGTTGCGCTGCAAAAAGAGGTGGCATAAACGTAATAGCTTTGGTCGCCGCCTACGGTTAAAGGGTTTGTTTCGCCCAGGTTATTGCCGGTTCCGCCCGACCCCGTATACCAATCCCAGTTTTGCCCTGTAAAACAACAGGCGGTTAAGCTAGTTGAACCCTGCCCGCAAATAGGGCTGGCCGGCGAGCTGGAACCAATAGCCGCATAACCCGAACCGAAGTTGACCTGGTAATTAACCCAGCCAAACGCATTTTGTCCGCAGTTATCACCGGTATAAACTGAAATGGCATTCGTATAGTTGGATTGCGGAAATGAGGTATTAGGCGTAACTGTAAAAGTTACATTGTTGCTGTACCCGCTAAATGACTGAGAGCCGCCATTTAAGGTAATGGCGCCACTACCATAACCGCCAGCCTGGCCAACCCAGCCTACGCCGCCACTGACCGGGTGCTGGTTAAGCGTATAACCCAACGCATTCAGTTCTGCCTGCGAATAGTTCCACGCAAAATACCCACCGTAATTACCGGCATTGGTTCCCTGCAAATTAATAAGTGCCAACATGCCGTAATCATTTCCACCGTCTGAGCCACCCCAGGTGTTATTGCTTGAACTTGCGGCACTAACGTTTATATTATATTGATTGGAACCGTTGGTAACCCAACAACTGTTGTTTGTTGAGGCACCGGTTGGAATAGGCCCGCTGGTTTCGCGGTATGTAAGGGTGGCACTTGTTCCGGGCCATGCTGGCATACAACCTGTTCCGTTATAGGCAACAACCAGGTTCCAACCGGCACCAACACCGTTTTGCCCGTTGTTAGGCGTAATTGACATGGCATTGGTTGCTTCGCTTTGGTAAATCCACGAACTGCCGTTATATTGGTACCATTGCAAAGCGGGTGTGGTCCAACCACTACCCGCGTTTAATGTAAAATTATAAGTTTGTCCTGATATCCCATCCCACTGTACCTCTGAAGTACTGCCTATCTGTATAGCCTGTGTAGTAATGGTACAATATCCGTTGCCCGATTCGGCATAACAAGCGCTGGCAGCTCCATTACCTCCGTTGTATGAACCTCCTCCACCGCCATAACCATAATAAACACCGCCGCCGCCGCCGCCATAACCGCCGCCGCCGCCGCCGCCGGTCCAATATGACCAGTCACCACCGCCACCGCCGCCGTAACCACCAGCTCCACCCGGGCCTGAAGTAGCACCACCGCCGCCGCCATTTTGATATGAATTTCCACCTGTAGGTGATGTACCCCCACAGGATGGCGAGGTGCCACCGTTACCTGTAAGCCCACCTCCGCCCGCTCCGGTTTGGCAGGTATAATAACTGGTTGAGTAGTTGCCGCCATTGGGGCCGGCACCACCGTTACCTTCGCCAGCGCCACCAAGACCATATACCCCGCCGTTACCTGAGGTACTGGTAGTAGCATTTGGCCAACTGCAACCGGCATTGTAACCGGCGTCATAGCCGGAATAACATCCACCACCACCACCGCCTGCAATAATTAAAGCATTTGGCGATACACCGGTGTTGGTGGTACAAACAAAGGTACCACCTCCGCCACCGCCCGAGTTACCGGAGCCACCCATTCCACCTACCATGATATAAATTACTTCTCCGGGGGTTACGGCAAAGGTTCCTACTTCATAAGCACCGTATCCACCGGCATTGTAATATTGGCCACCAGCTCCTGCCCCACCTGCTGCTCCCCATGCCTGTATTTGAATTGAACTTACACCCGCAGGTACTGTAAAGCTTTGCATGCCGCCGCTATATCCATAATTGTAAACCCCACCAGAGGAGCACCCAATCATATTTGCACCCATGTAATAGCCGGCACCCCATCCATTGGTATTGGTATAACAAAACTGGGCATTGGTTCCGTTTACACCAGCAAAAAGCAGGATTAGAGTCAGAAAAAAAGAGATCGAAAAGTGAGAGATACGTACGGGGTATAGAAATCTCATAGAAGGGGTTAAGATTAAATGCAATAATTTTTAGAATTAATTCAGATGCTGGAAAATGTCAAAAAAGCGACGTAATAGAAATTAAGCCAAACGAAAAAATGTTTGTATTTATAACAATAATAGCATTTGTTATTGGCAACAATTATGCCTAAAAATTCATTTTTTTCGTTAATTACGTAAATATTTGATTTTCAATTGATTAAATTTTAAATAATTGCAGATATAATCTCTTTGCCTTATAATTTAAGACTTTTTTTAAGACAGTTTTATATTTTTAATACAACTAAACTAGGCAATTTTTGTAACTTTTATATCCAATTTTGTGATTCGATACAAATTCTTGATTGTATAATACGTTCAAAGCTTAAAAAGTGTTTCAGAAATATTCCATTAAATTGCTTTATAAGATAAACTTTTTAAGAAACAGGCGCAAAGTGTAAGCGCCGGAGGCTTTGACCACTTCATGCCGGAAATTTCAAATCTACGAAGGCCGGAAATTTTTGACCACCTCTTAGAAGGGCTAACGCATTACGATTCATGACTTTAGGCACTCCTCAAAGGTTTTGGGGTGTACGACAAATTTCCCTCTTGATGCTTTTGCATTGCTGTATTTTGCATTTTCCCTCTCTTTTTTTCAAAGAGAGGGATGTCCGTGAGACAGGGTGAGTTTGTATTGGCAAAGTTTGAAGGATGAAAAGGGAAATTTGTCATACGCCATAGCAGCAATCTGTTTACCGGCTATGGAACAACCGGCATAAAAGCGGCAGGATCTCTACACAGGCTTTTATTCGAAACGTGAGAAACTTCAGTAATGATGCGCTAAATGCCCGGCAGGCATGTGCGTTAAGTTAAGAATCGGTCAAACAGGCTGAAACCCTTTATTGATAAGGGTTTCAGGAGAATATATTTTCCCTTTTTTCTGTCCTGTTTCTAAGGCGGCTCCTAACGGAGCGCGACCATATTGTTTAGCTTTGCTACAAACAGACGGCTCCTCCGGAGCGTTTCGGCGAACTCCGTTGCAGAACAACCGGCTGTTTGTAGGAAAAATACCAAATAACGTCGCGCTCCGTTAGGAGCCGCCTAGGCATTTTAAGTATATCCGACAGATTATAACATGCGCCTGAAACGTAACAATAAGAAGAGTTACAGGCAATGTTTGCTGTAATTAACTTAACGCACATGACCCAGCAGGAGACTTATTGAGTTGAGTCAGAATGTTGCTCAATCTTTCCTATTATCACTTATGAACTCCAGGCTCTGGCCTTAGAAGATTTTTGAGACCGGCTTTTCCATCGTAAGGTGTGAAACTTTAAAAAAGATTGGCAGCCACCCCATTAACCATATCCAAATCCGGCGAACTATCACTTGCCGCCGAAAAAAGCTCAACCGGTATATTGATTAATCCAAAACTTATAGCGCCTGTCCAAAGTGGTTTCATGTTAAAGGTTTACACTAACACAACAAATTTTCAGCCAAATGGTTACGCTATATACTAACCCGCGATGTAATGTGGCAAGGATGTTGAACAGGTTATAAATAGCTATAAAATTAAATTATGCCTGAAGGCCCCTCTATTGTTATATTAAAAGAAGAAGTTCAGCCCTTTAAAGGAAAGAAGGTGATAAAAGTTGAGGGGAATTCTAAAATTGGTATTGAAAGGCTGCAAGGGCAAAAGGTGATTGATTTTAAAAGTTGGGGTAAACAATTTCTTATCTGTTTCAAAGATTTTACCGTCAGGATTCACTTGCTGATGTTTGGTAGTTATCGCATCAATGAAAGAAAAGATACTGTACCAAGATTGTCTTTGCAATTTAAAAACGGGGAATTGAATTTTTATACCTGCTCAGTTAAGTTTATAGAAGAAGACCTTGATACTGTTTATGATTGGGAAGCAGATGTTATGTCAGATTCCTGGAACCTTCAAAAAGCCGTGCAGAAATTGAAGGCCCTGAAAAACACCCCGGTTTGTGATGTGCTGCTTGACCAACAGGTTTTTGCAGGGTCAGGAAATATTATCAAGAATGAAGTTCTTTTCCGCCTCCGGCTTCATCCCGAAACATTAGTGGAAGCGTTATCGCCTGCCCAAATGAAACAATTAGCAGTTGAAACCAGGAATTATTCTTTTGATTTTTAGTAACTACTCAGGCGCCAAATTAGCTAAAAGGGAGAGCGATTTAAAAATATCTTGGGAGTTCTTGGTAGTGGTATCAATGATTGATCTAAGAATGGCAAATCTTTGTGCACCACGTTCACTTC
>Ga0182013_10005195_pt1 | contig 15240 bp, 12 predicted proteins | sample 612S2MmetaG_FD_120487 | JGI IMG/M metagenome (GOLD analysis project Ga0182013, IMG submission 120487) | Permafrost microbial communities from Stordalen Mire, Sweden - 612S2M metaG | ecosystem: Environmental > Terrestrial > Soil > Wetlands > Permafrost | place: Sweden: Stordalen | collected...
TCGCCGCCTGGCAGGACAACCGCAACGAACATCACGTCAAGGCCGACTGGCAATTCACAACCGGCGACGCCCGCGTTAAGCTGAAAACCCTATACCCTCAGTTCCAGTGACTCAGGGCACTAGGAGAACTGCTGCGCTGGAGTGATCGCGAGGATTGTATTCTGCTCCTTACCGCCGACAATATGCTTTGGATGATTCCGAAAAGCTCTTTTTCCACTCCACTCGATCTGGCCGATTTGCGGGCCTTTTTAGTCGGAATACGCGCGCCGTCATAGGATTTTCGATGTTTCCCGATATCGGCCCCAACGTGAACCGATGGCGCGAGCGTGGGGCGAGTCCGTCACCCCTCCGCTTCTTCCCCGCTCTCCTCTTCCCCGCCGACATCCCCGATATGCTCGACGGACACGACGCGTTCGCCCTCGGCGGTGTTGAACACGATCACGCCCTGCGTGCCGCGTCCGGCGATGCGGATGCCGTCCACGGGGCAGCGGATCAATTGCCCGCCGTCGGTCACCAGCATGATCTCATCGCCATGCTCCACCGGGAAGGAGGCGATCAGCGCGCCATTGCGCTGGTTCACCGCCATCGCGACAATGCCTTTGCCGCCGCGTCCGGTGATGCGATATTCGAATGACGAGGTGCGCTTGCCGTAGCCATTCTCGGACACTGTGAGAATGATCTGCTCGGCGGCGCGCATCGCCTCGAAACGCTCGTCGGAGAGATCGACGGCGGCGCCCTCTTCCGGCTCGATTGCCGGGTCGTCGACAACTTCAGCGCCCTGCGCGCGTCGCAGCGCCACGGCGCGCTTGAGATAGGCCGCGCGCTCGTCGCCGCCGGCCTCGAAATGGTTGAGGATCGACAGCGAAATCACGCGGTCGCCGTCGGCGAGATTGACGCCGCGCACGCCCATTGACGTGCGGCCCTGGAACACGCGCACTTCCGGAACGGCGAAGCGAATGCACTGGCCGTCCTTCGTCGTCAGCAGCACGTCCTCGGCTTCGCTCGCCGTGGCGACGTCGACGATGGCCTCGCCCTCGTCGAGCTTCATGGCGATGATGCCATTGCGGCGCACGTCGGAGAAATCCGACAGCTTGTTGCGCCTCACCGAGCCGCGCGTCGTCGCGAATATGACGTCGAGCGTCGCCCAGGTGGATTCATCCTCGGGCAGCGGCATGATCGTCGTGATGCGCTCGCCTTGCTCCAGCGGCAACATGTTGACGAGCGCCTTGCCGCGCGCTTGTGGCGCCGCGAGCGGCAGGCGCCAGACCTTTTCCTTATAGGCGCGTCCGAGCGAAGAGAAGAACAGCACCGGCGTATGCGTATTGGCGACGAAGAGACGGTGGACGAAATCCTCCTCTTTCGTCTGCATTCCCGAGCGGCCCTTGCCGCCGCGCCTTTGCGCGCGATAGGTCGAGAGCGGCACGCGCTTGATATAGCCCGCGTGCGAGACGGTGACGACCATGTCCTCGCGCGCGATCAGGTCTTCGTCGTCGACGTCGCTGTCGGCGTCAAGAATCTGCGTGCGGCGCGGCGTGGCGTAAGCCTCCTTCACCGCCAGCATTTCATCCTTGATGATGCCGAACAGTCTTTCGCGCGAGCTCAGAATTTCCAGATATTCGGCGATTTCGGCCGCGAGCTTCTCCAAAGCGGCGGAAATTTCGTCGCGGCCAAGGGCCGTGAGGCGCTGCAGGCGCAGTTCGAGAATGGCGCGCGCCTGCGCTTCCGAAAGCCGGCAATTGCCCTTACCGTCCAGCGCGTGGCGCGGGTCCGCGATCAGCGCGACCAGAGGCGCCATGTCCCTCGCGGGCCAGAGGCGTTCCATCAAGGCCTCGCGCGCGGCGGCGGCGTCCGGCGATGTGCGGATCAGGCGGATGACTTCGTCGATATTGGCCACGGCGATGGCGAGGCCAACCTGCAAATGGGCGCTGTCGCGCGCCTTGGTGAGCCGGAACTTTGTGCGCCGCGTGACCACCGTTTCACGGAAATCCACGAAAGCGCGCAACACGTCCCGAAGCGTCATCATCTCCGGTCGCTTGCCGTTCAGCGCGATCATGTTGACCGGGAAGCTTGATTGCAGCGAGGTGTGGCGCCAGAGCTGGTTCAGCACCACGTCCGCCACCGCGTCGCGCTTCAACTCGATGACGATGCGCATGCCGTCGCGATCGGACTCATCTCGCAGATCGGATATGCCCTCGACCTTCTTTTCGCGCACGAGGTCGGCGATGCGTTCGACCAGCGCGGCCTTGTTCACCTGATAGGGAATCTCGGTGATGATGATCGCTTCGCGATCCTTGCGCATTGTCTCTATGCGGGCAGTCGCTCGCATGATGATCGAGCCGCGCCCGGTGGTGTAGGCGTTGCGGATGCCGCCGCGCCCCAGGATCGTGGCTGCGGTCGGGAAGTCCGGCCCCGGCACGATCTCCATCAACTCGGCGACGGTCATGTCCGGACGGTCGATGATGGCGATCGCGGCGTCGATGACCTCGCCGAGATTATGCGGCGGGATGTTTGTCGCCATGCCGACGGCGATGCCGCCGGCGCCATTGACCAAAAGATTTGGAAAGCGGGCCGGCAGAACCGTCGGCTCGTGCTCCTTGCCGTCGTAATTGGGCTGGAAGTCGACCGTGCCTTCGTCGATGTCCTCCAGAAGCGCCAGCGCCGGCTTCGCAAGCCTCGACTCGGTGTAACGCATGGCGGCGGGCGGATCGTTGTCCACCGAGCCGAAATTGCCCTGGCCGTCGATGAGTTGCAGCCGCATCGAGAAGGGCTGCGCCATGCGCACGAGAGCGTCGTAGATCGCGGCGTCGCCGTGTGGATGATATTTACCCATCACGTCGCCGACGATGCGCGCCGATTTCACATAGGGCTTGTCGGGAGTGTGCCCGTTTTCGTTCATCGAGAACAGGATGCGCCGGTGCACCGGCTTCAACCCGTCGCGCACGTCTGGAAGCGCGCGGCTCACGATCACGCTCATCGCGTAATCGAGGTAGGAACGCTTCATTTCATCGGCGATAGAAACCGGCCGGATGTCCGAACCCGAGGGGCCGGGCTCGTCTTTTTCCATGTCGTTGTCGGCCAAGGGGCGCCAATCCAAATCTTCGGTTAAATCGTCTTTCTGCTATAGGCGATTCTCCCCGCGCGCGCCAGTTTCGATGCGACGGGAAATCTCTTTAAAAACAGATACCTATAAATCCGGATTCGGGACAACGAACGAAAGCTCGGGGTTATTGCCGGCAATTACGGCCATCTTCCATTTTTTCAGAGCGGAAATGAGCCGTTTGACTCCAGAATCAGAATGCAAATGCGGCGCTAAAACAAGCAAGGACGCCGCCATTTCTGGCGACGCCCCTAGTTGGATTGGCTATCGGTTCACTTGGGTCGAGACGCGATCTGGCGGCTCATTGTCCGTAAGTGTTCAGCCCCGCGACTCGCGCAACGCTTCCCGCGCGGAGATCGCCAAGGACGCCGCCGCTTCATCGCCAGGTTCGACAAGCCCGATGGGATCATCGCTGGCGACGCCCGTTTCGGCTGCGGCGATTGGCGCGGCGACAGCAGGGGCCGCGACCGCAACGGGCTCGGGAGCAACCGGCGCCGGCGCCTCGGGAGCCTCTTCGACAAGTGGTTTCGCAGTCGCGGCGACAGCGGCAGCGCTAGCCACCGCCGTAGCGGCGGCGGAGGCTCCCCTTCGCGCCGTGGCGCGAGACAGGTCGACGGGTTGCGTCGGCTGTTCGGCCTCGTTGCGCATGCGCGCCGCAAGCTTTGCGAGCGGCGACGCCGGAGCGTCGCTGGCGGATTCCGCGCTGCGCCCGGCCGGTTGCGCGGCCTGCTTGCGCATCAAGGACGCAAGTTTGGCCAGCGCTGAACCTGGCGATTGCGGGGCGACGGCTTCCGCATTGACACCGGCGATTTCCGGGGCGACAGCTGCGACGGCGGTCGCCTCCGCCTTGTCCTGACCCTCCTCTGCCGCTCCTTTCCGGAACAGACGCACGGACGAGAGCTTTTGGCGAAGCGAAGCGAACAGCGAACCACTCTCCGTCGCCAACGCCGGCTGCTGCAAGGGCTCCTCCGCCTGCGCCGGAACGGACTCGGCGTTGGCCGATCCCAAATCCGCTTCCTTCCGGCTCGCGCCGAACTTGGCCCGAACCGCTTCGGCGATCCGCGTCCAGATCGGCTTTGAAACCGGCTTTACGGGTTGCTCTTCATCGGACTCAGGCTTCGCAGGCCTGAATTTCGACACGACCCAGCGAATGGCCATAACGATGAACGCGAAGCCGGCCAGCAGCAGCTTCCAAAGCTTCAGCGCTTTTACAGCAAGCACCGCCAGAAGGCCGGCTTTCTTGGCCACAACGGCGGCGGCGGCGGCGCCAGCAAGTTTCTTGAGCGCCACGGCGCCGGTAAGCAGTCCGACGAGGCTGTAACCGGCCACCTTGTCCATGGAAAGGTCGGCGTCCTCATAGCCCTTGCCCTTGTCGTAGACGATCGTCTCCGCAAGCGTCGCCGCTTCGCCCTTGAAGCGGGCGAAGGCTGTCTCGTCGCCTGCGACCACAATTTTCATGGCGCCCTGGCGGCCCAGCGCGAAAGACGTGCAGTTCACGATGCGATCGTCGGGACTCTGCGAGCCTTGCGCCGTGGCCCCGATGCAGGAGTTAAGACGGTGCTTTTCGTCATAGCGCGGGGCTTCCAGCCAGCCGGTGATCTCCAGCGGCGTCAGGCCAAGACGGATGCGGCCGGGATTCTGTGAGGCGACGCCGGCCTTGTAGGAGGCGAGCAGGCTGTTCGCGTCGAGCGATTTTCCCTCCTCGTCCTTGATGTAACCGTCGTCGAGCAGATCGACATAGGCCATCCACTGTGGTCCACCGGCGACAGGGAGCACAACGCCTTGCGTGGCGTCATCCCATGAGCCGCGTTCAACGCCGAGAAGCTTGCGGGCGTGTTCGGCCTCCAGATATACGTGACCGGCGGGCAGCCACATCGTCGCCCGATCGGCGAGACGCACCTCCGCTGGTCCCTTGACGCCCTGGGCGAGCAAGGCGGAATAAGCCTTCTCCTCGTCGTTCTGGGCGGAAACAGGCGCTGCGGCCTTCGGAGCCGGCGCTTCCTTTGACGCGGGCGCCGATGCGTCTTGCGCGACGGCGGGCTTCTCCGCGAGCGGCGCGGGGTTGGATGCGACGGCGGCCGGCGACTGAACGCCCGCGGCCTGTTCCGTCACATTCGGCTGAGGCTGAAAGGCCAGCGGGGCGACCGGGCCAGCAACGGCCGGCTTCGAGGCGTCCGCGACTCCGGGTTTTGCTGCATCAACGACGGCAGGCTTTAAAGCGTCCGACGCCGGCTGGACGGAGATATCAGCTTTCGCCGCGTCCTGAACGGGAGCCTTGGGCGAAAGGAGCACCGGGCCTTGCTGGTCCGCACCCCCTTGAGCCACGGGCTTGCCATTTGACTCGGGCGCTGGGACGGGAGCGCCCTCCTTCTGCGCGACTGGCGGCGCGGCGGCGACGGAATTCGCGGCAGGCGCCGACGCAGGCGCGGCGCTGGATATCGCGGCTTTCGATTCAGGCGCGGCAGCGGCGACTGGCGCGGACGGATCGGCGGCGCCCTTTGCGTCAACGAGCAGTTCAGGCGCCTTCACGCCCGCGTCCTTTGCCGCAACGTCCTTGGCGGTAGGCTCACCCGGCGCGACCTGTGCAGCATCCTTTGCGCCCGCATCCGCGGCTTTGGAGTCAAGCGCGGGCGCCGCCTCCTTTGCAGGGGTCGGCGCGGCGTCGGGAGCCTTGGCTGCGCTTTCCGCAGGCGCGGGCTCGGGAGCCTTCGTCGCGGTCTCAGGCGTCGCCTGGTTCACGGGAGCGGGAACGGCGGCCGGCTTGGCGAGTTTGGCGGCGGCCTCCGCCGGCTTTGCGACGGTCGCGCCGCGCCAGGGGTGCAGCGGCTCCATTTCCACAATGATATCGTCGTAGCCGCGCCGCGAAGGCCGCTGAATCTCCACGGTGGACAATTCGTGCTGCGGTCGGCGAGCGCCTTCACGAGCCTCGGCGACTGGCCCCGACAGGGCGACGCCCGAGATGACGACAAGAAAGGCGCGGAGAAATTGGCGCACGAGGCGCGGGCGGGCAAACGACATCAAACTACTCCAACACTACGAGCGTGCCGTAGCTTGGGCGCCGGATGTTAAACAAAGATTTTAAAATGCGTCGAAGGTCTTCGTTACGAAGCTTTAGGGTTAACGCTCCGTCAACGGCGGCAACGCTACTTAGGAAACTGGCAACGGTTCCGCTGGCGTCAGGGCGACGCTTTCTCCGCAGCCGCAAGCCGAAGTCTGATTTGGATTTTCGAACACGAAGGTCGAGGAAAAATTGTCGGTCTTCACGTCCATCCGCGTCCCGAGCAGATAAAGGACCGCCTTCGCGTCGACGATGACGCGCGCGCCATCCTGTTCAACGACATCGTCTCCCGGCTCGGGTTCGGCCAGCGCCATTTTGTAGGACATTCCCGCGCAGCCGCCCTTCTCGACGCTGACTCGCAGGCCGGTCGCCGGAGTTGGCGCGGCAGCAAGCAAGCCGCGAACCCGCTCCGCAGCGGCGGCGCTGAGGCTGATCACATTTGACGAAATAGCCGGACCCATGTTTCACTCCTCTTGCCCGCCGCGCCAATCATGCGTCAGGCCAGTTAAGAACTCCGCGCCCTTATTTCAATAATTCGCCCAAAGCCCGGGCGTCGCCAACTCCACAAGATTTTCGTCAAGGTCACGAAAATAAATGCTTGTTCCGCCGCGCGGCCAATTCATTCGCGCCTCGATCGCAACGCCTCGTTCGTCCAGGCGAGCTTCCCATGCGGAAAGGTCGTCTCGCTCGATCGCAAGAGCGAAATGCAAACGCCCGGCTCCTTCATGCGGCGGAATCTCGCCTCCCGGCAAACGCACCGTCTCTCCCGTCGAACCACGCAGAAACAGCAGCAGCACGCTGCCCGGACCACAATCGAAAGCGCAAAGCCGCTCGTCGCGATAGAGGGGCTTCAGGCCCATCGTCTCCTCGTAGAAGCGCGCTGCTGGCGCAAGGTCTTCTACGTAAAGGGCCGTCTCCAGCACCGCGCCGATCCTCGGCGCCACGGCGGACATCTCATCTACTCCCTCACCACATGTCGAGCGACATTCTCGCCTCGTCCGACATGCGACTTTGATCCCATGGCGGATTGAACACCATATGCACTTTCGTGTCGGCGACTCCGGGCACGGCGTTGACGGCGTTCTGCACCCAGACCGGCATTTCTCCCGCGACCGGGCAGCCGGGCGCCGTCAGCGTCATGTCGATGTCGACATAGCCGTCATCCGTGATGTCGACGCGGTAGATCAGTCCGAGTTCGTAGATGTCCGCCGGAATCTCGGGGTCATAAACCGTTTTCAGCGCCTTCACGATATCGGCTGAAAGCCGCTCCATCTGCTCGGGATCGCAGCTCGGGGCCAGATTGATCTGCGGCGTGTTGCCGGAGGCCGCCGTCATCTCAAGGCTTTCCGTCTTTGTCACGAAGGCCTCCCTCAAGAAAATAAGGCTTGCGCCTTGATCAGCGCCTCGGCGAGTCGGTCGATTTCGCCGCGTGTATTGTAGAGCGCGAAAGACGCCCGGCAGCTCGATGTCGCATTGTAATGCGCCAGCAACGGCATGGCGCAATGCGTTCCCGCGCGCACCGCGACTCCCGCATGGTCGATCACCGTGGCGATGTCATGCGCGTGAGCATTTTCCATGTTGAAAGCCACGATCGGCCCTTTCTCGCGCGCCCGCCCGTAAATATGCAGGCCCTTGATCGACGACAGCCGCTCATGGGCGTAAGCGGTCAGATCCGCCTCATGCGCGCGGATCGCGGCGCGGCCGACTCCCTCCATATAGTCGAGCGCAGCGCCTAGGCCCACGGCCTGCGCTATGGGCGGCGTGCCTGCCTCGAAACGCTGCGGCGGAACATTGTAGGTGACGCTCTCGCGAGTCACGGTCTCGATCATTTCGCCGCCGCCATTGAAAGGAGGCAGGCTTTCGAGCCATTTGCGCTTGCCATAAAGCGCGCCGACGCCGGTCGGACCATAGAGCTTATGGCCGGTCACGACATAAAAGTCGACATCAAGCGCGCGCACGTCGACATCAAGATGAACAGCGCCCTGCGAACCATCCACCAGCACCGGAACGCCATGGGCGTGAGCGATGCGCACGACCTCGCCGATGGGCGTCGGCGCCGCGACGACATTGGACATATGCGTCAGGGCGACGATTTTGGTGCGCTTGGTGATGAGCTTCTCGAATTCATCGAGCGAGAAGTTTCCGTCGTCGTCCACCTCAATCCATTTCAGCACCGCGCCCTTGCGCTCGCGCAGGAAATGCCAGGGCACGATGTTGGAGTGATGCTCCATCACGGAAAGGATGATTTCGTCGCCCTCGCCTATATGCGCGAGGCCGTAAGAAGCGGCGACGAGGTTGATCGCCTCGGTAGCCCCGCGCGTAAAGATGATTTCATCGATGGATTCGGCGTTGAGGAAGCGGCGCACGGATTCGCGCGCGCCCTCGAAGGCCTCCGTCGAGGCATTGGCTAAATAATGCAGGCCGCGATGCACATTGGCGTATTCATGCTCGTAGAAATACGTGAGCCGTTCGATAACCTGCCTTGGCTTCTGCGCCGAGGCGGCGTTGTCCAGATAGACGAGCTCCTTGCCATAGGGCCGCTCGGCGAGGATCGGGAAGTCGCGGCGGATCGCGTCGACATCGAAGATGGGAGCGGCCTGAGACAGGCCGAAATGCTGATTCATCACACGCCCTCTCGCGTCGCCAGCCAGGCCGAAACGCGCGCGCCAAGCGCCTCGCGCAAAGCCTCGTCAACGACATGCGCCGCAGCCTCGTTTGCAAAGCCCTCGATGAGCAAGGCCTCCGCTTCGCGTCGCGGCAGCCCCCGCGCTTCCAGATAAAACAACTGGTCCGCATCGAGCCGGCCGCAAGTCGCGCCGTGGCCGCAGACCACGTCGTCAGCGAAGATCTCCAGCTCCGGCTTGTTGTTCATCGACGCGCCGTCGACGAGCAGCAACGCCTTCGACTGCATCGAACCATCGGTCTTTTGCGCAAGCTGCGCCACTGAAACCTTGCCCTGAAACACGCCCGTCGCGGACTCGTCGACGATGTGGCGGAAAATCTCGCGGCTCTTGCCGCCCGGGCTCTCGTGCCGCACGAGCAGCGTCGTGTCGGCGTGATCGCGCCCGCGCAACAGCGTCGCGCCGCAGAACCATGCCTCCACGTCCTCTCCCGAGAGCGTGGCGAATATCTGGCGGCGAAGCAGACCGCCGCCTTCAATCAGGCAGAAGGAGTTGATCGCGCTCTTTCTTCCAAGCGTCGTCAAGAGCGAGAGCACGCGCACCGCGCCTTCGCCTTGCGGCGCGACGGTCGCGACATGTTCGAGCTTGGCGCCGTCGCCGATAGAAAGGACCAGCGCGTGATTTTCCTGCGCGTCGGAACGCGCGAGCGGCTCGAAAGTCTCCCGCAGCGTGACGGAGGCGCCCTCCCCGATGATGGCGACCGAGCGCGTATAGACGGATTGCGCGGCGCCGCCCGAAACAAGATTCGCAAGCTCCAGCGGCTGCTGAATCGTTGCGCCCGGCGCAACACGCAGAACGACGCCATCCTGCATCAGCGCGGCATTGAGCGCGACAACGGAATCCTCCGCGTCGCCAGGCAGCGCGGACAGCACTTCCGCCTCGCCTTTAGCCAGCGCCTCGCGCAAGGATTGCGCGCTGACGCCGGGAGGAAGCTCGGAGAGATCGGACAGATCGGGACGGAACGCGCCGTCGAGGATGACAAGACGGCAGGAGGCCTGCTTGCGCTCAAGCGCGGGCGCAGCCGACGTGGTCTTCGATAGCGGCGCTACGCTGCGCAGAGCGGCGCGCAGATCCGTGTAATGCCAGCTCTCGACCCGCTTGTTCGGCAAGCCCACGCGCGAAAAGGCGTCCCATGCGCCCTGCCGCAAGGAGCGCGCGCCCGCGTCCTTCATGGCTTCGAAAGCAGGGGCGAAGGCGTTTTCCGTCGATGTCGCTGTGTCGCTCATGGTCACGCCGCTTCCACGATGTAATCCTTGTAGCCGCTCTCTTCGAGTTCAAGGGCGAGTTCGGGGCCGCCGCTGCGCAGGATGCGCCCGCGCGCCATCACATGAACCGTATCCGGCTTGATGTAATCGAGCAGGCGCTGATAGTGGGTGATGACGAGGAAGCCGCGATCCTTGGCGCGCAGGGCGTTGACGCCATCCGACACAACGCGCAGGGCGTCGATGTCGAGGCCGGAATCCGTCTCGTCGAGAATGCCGAGGCTCGGCTCCAGCAGCGCCATTTGCAGAATTTCCATGCGCTTCTTCTCGCCGCCGGAAAAGCCGCTGTTGAGGGGACGCCGCAGCATATCCTTGGAGACGCCGAGCCGCGCGGCCGCTTCATTGACGCGCTTCATCAACTCGGGGGTTTGCAGCTCTTCCTCGCCGCGCGAGCGGCGCTGCGCGTTGAGCGTGGCCTTCAGAAAGGTCATCGTCGCGACGCCGGGGATTTCGACCGGATATTGAAAGGCGAGAAACACGCCCTTGGCCGCGCGCTCATGCGGGGCGAGGCCAAGAAGGTTCTCGCCATTGAGCAGAACTTCCCCGCCGGTGACGTCATAGCCCTCGCGGCCCGCGATGACATAGGAGAGCGTGGACTTGCCGGTGCCATTGGGGCCCATGATCGCGGCGATCTCGCCGTCATGAACCGTAAGCGTAAGCCCATCGAGAATCTTGCGCTCGCCGATGGAGACATGGAGGTTTTTGACTTCAAGCATTAGAAGCTCCCATCGACAGGTATGTTTCCGCGACGCCCTCATCCGACCCCGCGTCGCGGGGGCGCCTTCTGCCGATCCACGGGAAAAGGGAGGCGCGCACTTCCTTCTCCCGCATGTGGGAAAAGGCGCCCCTTGCGTCAGCAAGGGTTGGATGAGGGCTACCGAATTGGACGAAGCTCATCCCACGCTCCCCTCAAGGCTTATCGAGATCAGCTTCTGCGCCTCGACCGCGAATTCCATCGGCAGTTGCTGCAACACGTCGCGCACGAAGCCGTTGACGATCAGCGCCGTTGCCTCCTCCGCCGAAAGCCCGCGCTGCATCGCGTAGAACAGCTGGTCCTGCGAGATTTTCGAGGTTGTCGCTTCATGCTCGAATTGCGCGCTGGAGTTCTTGCTCTCAAGATAGGGCACGGTATGCGCGCCGCATTGATCGCCGATCAAGAGGCTGTCGCAATTGGTGAAATTGCGTGCGCCTTCAGCCTTGCGATGCGCCGAAACCAGCCCGCGATAGGTGTTTTGCGAGAGCCCCGCCGAAATGCCCTTGGAGATGATGCGGCTCTTCGTGTTCTTGCCGAGATGAATCATCTTGGTGCCGCTGTCGACCTGCTGGCGCCCATTCGACACGGCGATGGAATAGAACTCGCCCTGGCTATTGTCGCCGCGCAGGATGCAGGACGGATATTTCCAGGTGATGGCGGAGCCCGTCTCCACCTGCGTCCAGCTGATGTGCGAATTGCGCCCGCGACAATCGCCGCGCTTCGTAACGAAATTGTAGATGCCGCCTTTGCCTTCGCTGTCGCCGGGATACCAGTTCTGCACCGTGGAATATTTGATCTCTGCGTCGTCGAGCGCGACCAGTTCCACTACCGCCGCGTGAAGCTGGTTCTCGTCGCGCTTGGGCGCCGTGCAGCCTTCGAGATAACTCACATATGAGCCAGCGTCTGCGATGATCAGCGTGCGCTCGAACTGGCCGGTGTTTTTCTCATTGATTCGGAAATAGGTGGAAAGCTCCATCGGGCAGCGCACGCCCGGCGGCACATAGACGAAGGAGCCGTCGGAATAGACCGCCGAATTCAGCGTCGCGAAGAAATTGTCGCTGACCGGCACGACAGAGCCGAGATATTTGCGCACCAGTTCCGGGTGCTCGCGCACCGCCTCCGAAATCGGGCAGAAGATCACGCCGGCCTTCGCCAGCTCTTCCTTGAAGGTCGTGGCGACCGAGACGCTGTCGAACACGGCGTCGACCGCGACCCTGCGGTTTTCGACGCCCGCGAGAATTTCCTGCTCGCGCAGCGGAATGCCGAGCTTTTCATAGGTGCGGAGAAGCTCGGGATCGACGTCCTCAAGCGAGGTCGGGCCCGGCGTCGATTTCGGCGCGGAGTAGTAATAAAGGTCCTGATAGTCGATGCGGGGATGTTCGACACGCGCCCAGTTGGGCTCGGTCATGGTCAGCCAGCGGCGATAGGCTGAAAGGCGCCACTCGGTCAGCCATTCCGGCTCGTCCTTCTTCGCGGAGATGAAGCGAACGATGTCTTCCGAAAGACCCTTTGGGGCCTTGTCCGATTCGATATCGGTGGTGAAGCCATATTTATAGGCGTCGACGTCGATGGACTCGACGGCGTCAACGGTCTCTTTCAGAGCCGCCATTCTATTTCTCCTCGTCACGGCGGGTTCAAGGCCCGTCGGCCGAATCTTTGGGGGCGAGCCCCCAGCTCAGGCGGCGGATTGCCGTGATCTTATCCGATGAGCAACCCGTGCAAGAGCGATGCCGAACAATTCTACATCCTTTGCGCTTGAAGACCAGCCTAAACTGATCCTGAGCATTGCGGTGTCCTCGAACCCCATCGCGGCCAGCACATGCGAGGGGCGCACTTTCCCCGACGAACAGGCGGAACCCGATGAAATCGCAACGCCTTCGAGGTCCAGCGCCATCACCGCCGTCTGGGGTTCGAGGCCCGGCGCCAGGAAAGCGCTGGTGTTGGCGAGGCGCTCCCCGCCCCGTCCCAGAAACCGCGCCTGGGGAAGAATTTCGGCGACTTGCCGTTCCACCGCGTCACGCAGTTCGGTAATACGCCGCCCTTCCCCCTCGATATTCTCGATTGAGGCAGAGAAAGCGACCGCAAAAGCGATCGCCGCCGCGACATTCTCGGTCCCCGCCCGCCGACCAGCTTCCTGCCCGCCGCCGCGCAAAACCGCTTCCCTTATATGGATATCGTCCCGCACGAAGGCCAGAGCCCCGGCGCCGGCCGGTCCGCCGAGCTTGTGCGAGGAAAAGAACAAAATATCCGCGCCCAGTGTCTCGAATGTTGCATTGCAGCGCCCGACGGCCTGGGTTGCGTCGCAGACGAGAAGACCGCCCGCCGCATGGATCAGTTCCGCCGCCGCCCGAACCGGCTGGATGACGCCGGTCTCATTATTCGCCGCCTGCAGGGCCAACAGGACGCGCTGGCCTTTTGTCCGCGCCAGCGCCGCCTCCAGCGCCTCCAGCGATAGAACGCCCTCGACGGTGAGCGGCAGGGTCTCCGTCTGCCCGACCGGAAAGCGATGGCCGGAAAGCACTGCCGGATGTTCGCCACCCGAGAGCAGCAACCGGTCGAAAGGCGCCGCTTCCCGGCCAAGCTGAAGATGTGGCGTCAGCGCCAGATTGGCCGCCTCGGTCGCGCCGCTGGTGAAGACGAGGTTGCGAGGCGACGCCCCTACACCGGCGGCAATGACCGAGCGCGCCCGCTCCATGATCTCGCGCGCGGCGCGGCCTTCCGCATGGACAGATGAAGGATTGCCGAGCACGTCCAGCGCGGCGACCATCGCCGCGCGCGCCTCGGGGCGCAGCGGCGCGGTGGCGTTGTAGTCGAGATAGGCGCGGGGGGTGGACATCTTCAACTCAACGCTCCGGGCGACTCGAGCCAAACGCGCGCGCCACACAACAGCTTTGACTTGCGCGCCCAGCCTGTCATCGCAATAGTGCATTTCCTTTGTTACTTCCACCCAAGCAATTTTCGGGGTCGTTTCATGCCAAAGAAGCTGATTGTGTTTTGTGACGGCACCTGGAACTCCGCCGACCAGAAGACCAAAGATGGCCGCCCCTGCCCCACCAATGTGTTGCGCCTGTTCGAGGCGACCGAAAGCCGCGACCGCAACGGCGATCCGCAGATCGCGCATTACACCGCTGGCGTCGGCACGAAATGGTCCGACCGCATATTGGGCGGCGGCTTCGGTTTTGGGATTTCCGACAATATTCGCGACGCCTACAGCTTCATCATCAGCAATTACGAACCCAGCGACGAGATTTTCCTGTTCGGCTTCAGCCGGGGCGCCTTCACCGCGCGCAGCATCGCCGGCCTTATCCGCAATGTCGGCGTGCTGACGCGCTACAAGCTGCATCTCCTCAATGAAGCCTATGACCATTACCGCGACAAAGACGACAAATGGCATCCGGACAGCGATCTCTCAAAAGCCTTCCGGGCGGCGAACGCCTTTCCCGACACGCCCATAGCCTTTCTGGGCGTGTGGGACACGGTTGGCGCGCTCGGCGCGCCCTTTGGCGCCGTCATGAGCAAGATCACCGACGCGCTGTTCAAGACGCAGTTCCATGACGTGCAGCTGAGCTCGATCGTGCTGGCGGCCTATCACGCGCTGGCGATAGACGAGCGGCGCTGGCCCTTCCGCCCGACGCTGTGGGAGCTGAACGACACGCATCGCGCAAGATGCGCGGCGGCGAAAGCGAAGGGCGAGATCACGCCCTATGAGGAAAAATGGTTCGCGGGCGTGCATTCCAATATCGGCGGCGGCTATCCCGACAGCGGCCTCGCCGATTGCGCGCTGGAGTGGATGATCAACCGCGCGAGCCATCACGGGCTCAACATCGACGCCTCGAAGGCAAGTCCGCCGCTCTATAACCCAAACCGCAATGCGCCGCCGGAGAATTCACAGACCTGGTATTACCGGTTCGCGACCGTCGTCTCGGTCTATATCCCCGCCGCATGGCTGAAGCGCAAGGGCGATCCCAAGGAAGCGCCGCTGATCGACCGCGTGCAGTGGAACGGGGATTATCTTCGCATCGTCGGAAACCAGGGCGACCTCGCCGCCGCCGTGAAGGCCTTTCCGGTTCTCGACGCCTACACAGGCGAAATCTCGCACGCCGCAATCGAAAAACTCGCCCGCGATGAAAATTATGATCCGCCGAATCTGGAATATGCGTGAGGGGCGGCGCGGCCCCTCATCCGACCCCGCTTCGCGGGGCCGCGTTCTCCCGCGAGCTGGAGTAGGAAAGGGCGTCGTTTGATTCGACTGTAAATCAATCAGCTACGCCAATCTAAAAAGTATGGGCGCTCCCTTCTCCCACTTGTGAGAGAACGCAGCCCTTGCGTCAGCAAGGGTCGGATGAGGGACCCTCGCCTCTGACCCTAAGGCCCAAACACCCGCGCGA
>Ga0182013_10005196_pt1 | contig 15240 bp, 14 predicted proteins | sample 612S2MmetaG_FD_120487 | JGI IMG/M metagenome (GOLD analysis project Ga0182013, IMG submission 120487) | Permafrost microbial communities from Stordalen Mire, Sweden - 612S2M metaG | ecosystem: Environmental > Terrestrial > Soil > Wetlands > Permafrost | place: Sweden: Stordalen | collected...
ACAACTTCTCTGATCCCATTCTTCTCGTGTGCAGGGCGGTCTGTGGCGACGTTGGACGTTCAACATCTGGATGCTGTCCTGCATCCATTCTAACCCTGCTGGCACGATTTGGCACGCTACAAAGTGCCAAATCTGCGTAAACCATTGATTCTAAATTGGTGGAGGCGGGGGGAGTTGAACCCCCGTCCGAAAAAGCCCGAAATGAAGAGACTACGTGCGTAGCTCGGTTCTTTTTATTCGGTCAGCGCATCGGAACCAGCAAAAGCAGCGCCACACCTAGTCCGGTTGATCTCGGGTCTCGGCTCCGGACCGAAGCCTGCACCCTATCCCGCTGAATGACGCTCACTACCCAACCCGCGGGCTGGAAGGGCGGAGCGCACTGACTTAATCTTTCAATTAAGCAGCGTATGCAAACTGCATGTTATTGGCAGTTTTGTTTTTCCGATCGTTTAACGGGAGCTCGGAACCCGGCACGCCTCTCGCATCGCGATTCAATCCCGTCGAAGCCGTTGCGCCCCCACATTTGAACCCAAATCCATTATAGCGCCGATTTAAAAAGCCGGCGGCGAAGACCGCCAGCGCTGCGGGCTATCCTGTAAACCATGCGTGATGCCACTCACATCGAACACCATTTCACAGCCACTGAAACGGTCAGAGATGTAGTCATCGGGATGTCCGACGGCCTGACGGTGCCTTTTGCGCTTGCCGCGGGACTCTCGGGCGCGCACGTGACGGCGGCGGTAGTGGTGCTCGCCGGCCTTGCGGAAATAGCCGCCGGCTCGATTGCGATGGGGCTTGGGGGCTACCTGGCCGCGCGCACCGATATGGAGCATTACGAAAACGAACTGCGGCGGGAGATCGAGGAAACTCACCGCATTCCGGAGCAGGAAGCGGCCGAAGTCGGTGAGATTTTCGAAGGCTGGGGCCTGACCGCCCAACAAATCGAACCGATCGTATCGGCCATTCGCAGCGACGAAAAGCGCTGGGTGGATTTCATGATGCGTTTCGAGTTGGGTCTGGAACGGCCGGATCCCCAGCGGGCTTTGTGGAGCGCCGGGACCATCGCAGCTTCCTACATCGCTGGCGGATTCATTCCCCTCGCCCCGTATTTCTTCACGGAAGATGTGCAAAAAGGACTCCCGATCTCGATCGCTGTCACGCTTACCGCCCTCCTGGTCTTCGGCTGCATAAAGGCCCGCTTCACTGGCATTCCGCTCTGGCGCGGCGGATTGCAAACGACCCTTATCGGCGGGCTCGCCGCCGCCGCTGCCTTCGGCATCGCACGACTTTTTCGGTAACCCGATTTAAGCTGCATTGCACGGCCTCGGATGCCTCAGCTAGACTGAGACCTGGTAGTTGAAGTAATTTAGCTGTTCGATTTCATAAATTTGCATTATGGAGGCCATCTCAATTGAGCATTTGGAATAAAAGAGAAGAACCTCCGGCGCCGCGCCCGGCCAGCGCACCGCCGGCCCCTGCGCCCGTCGCAGAACCCAGGAAGGAGCCTACACCAGTGTCATCAGCACCATACCGGACGCCAGAGCCCGAATCGCGTAGTGCCGCGACAGTCGGAAAGTCAGTAAAGATCATCGGCCAGATTTTCACCAAAGAAGATCTCTATGTCGATGGTGATGTTGAGGGGACCATCGAGTCTCTCGACAATAAGGTCACCGTCGGGCCCAATGGCCGAGTTCAGGCCAGCATTAAAGCCCGCGATGTGATCATCCTCGGCCAGGTGCAGGGGAATGTGGAGACGAGCGACAAGGTCGATATCCGCAAGGATGCGAAACTTGTCGGCGACATCACCACCGCGCGCATCAGTATCGAAGACGGGGCCTTGTTCAAAGGCAGTATCGATATAAAGAAACCCGAACCGAAAGCCGCCCCGCAAGGGTCAGTTCCGGGCGGAGCTCCCGTGCCGCGTCCTGTTGGCTCTACTCCGGCAGCGCCAGTGGCCGCCGGCACTTCAAACATAACCAGATAGCTGAGAGGGGCCGTTGCTACCGGAAAAATTGCGCTCGATCTTCCGCACCGGCAACGGCCCCGTTTCGTCGGTAAGGCCCGTGCAAGGCGCCGTGCCGCCACTGCGCAAGGCAGGCAAACGTGAGCCCCCCGCCACGCGCCAGAGCCGTGGTTTGGAACAGTTCTTCTTCAGTATTCGCGATGTTATTGGTTTATCCGTACTCGATTGTGCAGGGGCAAACCAGGACAACATCGACTTCCTGATCGATCTCGGTCACAAAGTCTACACACAGGACCTGGTTCGCAGCATCGACGAGGCTTTCGGGATCGAACTTGCGGAACAGGCCAATGCCTCCCGCATCGAGTATTTCCTCAAACAAAATTTCGATTACCCGTCCAACACTTTCGACGGCGTGCTGATGTGGGATTCCCTGCAGTTCATGAGCCCCGCGCTGCTGAACGCCACAGTCGAGAGACTGTATGACGTGATGCGGCCGAATGCTTATCTGCTTGCCTTTTTCACGGCCGAGGAACGCGCGGTAAATGTACCTTCATACAGTTTCCGCATTGGCGACAACAAAACCGTTGTGGTCACCGATCGCGGAATGCGCCCGGCGGGACAAGTGTTCAATAATCGCAATCTGGAGCGGCTGTTCGGAAAATTCGAATCCGTAAAATTCTTCCTGACCCGCGAAAACTTAAGGGAAATCATAGTCCGCCGCTAACGCCAACGACCACTTCCGTTCCGAGCCGCGCCTGAAAGAAGCGATACCGTATCATCGGGGGCAGAGGACATGCGGCGATCCGCCGCGTCTCTTTGCGCCTCAGATATTCCTGTAAAGTTCCGACTGCTCCCGAGCAATCTCACGCCAGTCAAAACGCAAGGCTGTTCCGCGGGCCTGATGCTCGAACCGCTGGCGTTCGGTAGCGCAGCCGCTGATCCCGCGAATCCGGTCGGCCATCTCGCCAGCCCTGGACGTTACAATCAAATCCGAATCCGGCTTGAGATCAAGGCCGTTGATCCCGGCTGGGGTACTCACAACCAACCGACCCATAGCCATGGCTTCCAGAACCTTGATATTGGTGCCGGCGGATGCAATCAAGGGCGCCAGCACAATCTCAGCCCGCGAATAGGCATGACGAACGTCGGAAACAAAGCCTTCGAGCTCAATCCCCGGCTGTGTCAGATCCACGGCAACCGAATAACGCTCCGGGTGCAATCCCGCGATGATATGCAGTGTGAAGCCCGGACCCAACAAAGGCCAGACCTCCCGCACAAAGAACTCGATCGCCAGCACATTGGGAAGATGCGCGAATGACCCGATGAAAAGCAAACGGCCGCGCTCGGGCTCAGATCCGGAAGGCCGAAAGCGAGCGGTATCGACACCATTGGAAAGACAAGCCACTTGTTTCGCCAGGATCGCCGCCCGATCTTTACCCGACATCGCAACCACGCAATCAACTTTCGTCCATGCCGCCGTCTCGAAGGATCGCCATTTCTGAAGCTGTTGCTGAAGCTCCCAATCGCCCGGTTTCGTATCCACCAACTGCTGAGCGAGGTCGAAAGTGATGTCATGTTCAACAAGAATCGTCCTGGCAGGCGAACAAGCATCCGCATATTGAGCCATCTGCGTGAACTCAAGCTGAACCAGGTCCGGTTTCCATTGATACACCGATTGTTTCAGGCAAGCCCGGAAAGTCTCGGAATCGAACTCCTCCACTGTGTCGGGACGAGCGCTCTCGCGACGATAGTGCGTTCCGTGGCGCCGGACAAGTATTACCTCACGGCAAATATCGAGAAGTTCCTGCGGCGGAGTTGCCAGCTCATCACAGAAGACGATTAGAATCTGATCCCATTCCAAAGCCGCATAGCGCATCAAGTTATACATCCGAACAGCCCCTCCATGTGATAGAGGAAAAGGTAGATATGGACTCGCAATCGCAATAGTTCGGCGGACTCCCTCGGGCTGTCCTCCAGGAAAGATCGCTACATCGCCATTACCCAGCGCGAAGATCCCGGATTCGGTCAATATACCAGTTGGGCCCGGCGGTAGAGGACCGATCCTGGGAACGCCACGCAATGCCTCCAGGCATTCCTTAAGCTGCAGCCGCCGAATCGCCTCAATCCACAGCTGCTGGAAGAGGGCAGGGGAACCAATTGCGTGAACCAGAAAACGCAGATAGTTGATCTCGGTGAATGCGTCCAACTGTGCCGGTGTATAAAAACGCGAGGTGGTAGCCCGGTGGCGGTGTTCCACTTTCGCCCCCGCGCAAAATACCGAAGGCCAGCCAAGCTTCCATGCCCGAAATCCAAAATCCATGTCCTCAACGTAGGCCGGTTCGTAAACTTCGCTGACACCGCCCAGAGCACGCAGTTTCGCCGTATCGAAAAGGGAGCAGCCCCCGCTGCCATAAAGAACCCAGGTAAGATCCTCGCCAGGGATCGGGTCGTCGCAGCGGGCAGGGAAGTCGAGAGGACCTTCGCGCCGCCAAACGGCCTTACCGGTTTCTTCCCGCCGGATACCAGGCGGAAAAAAAATCTGGGCGGTGGCACAAAAAAGATCGGGCACCCGATGGAAAGCCGCAATAAGCGCAGCCACGAAGCCAGGCTCAACCACCATGTCATTGTTCAGCAGCAGGACACGATTAAACCCCGCGGCGCTGATCCCGGCATTGACTGCACGGGCAAACGAAAGCGGTTTGACGCTCTCGATGACACGGATCGCCGGATAGGTTTGCGCCAGCCATTGCGCCGTGTTATCGCTGGAACCGTTATCGCTGACAATGATTTCGCCTCGTCCGATCTGGGGAACAAGACCCGGAAGAAGAGTCGCCAGGAGATCCTTCCCGTCGCGGCTGGGAATCACCGCCGTGACGCCTTCCGGCATATCAGCGAAGGGGATCGGCGAAGAAACCGCCGTCGCGGCGCGGGCGCGTTTCGCCAGAAGAATAGCGAGTCGGGCCCGCACCGGGATTTCGGCGTCGAGGGGATGCACAACCCGGTGGAACCACTTCCGAGCTCTGGGTGAAATCCCCGCTGCGAAGATACGGCTCACCCGGTATCGAGCGAAGCTCACCGGCTTCAGATCCTCGCCGTATGCCGTCAAACCCTCCGGCGCGATCGCCACCGCAACCGCCCGCATCTTCCCGAAAGGTACAGAAGGCGAGAGAAGAATCGCAGCTTGTGCCACGCGCCGGTCTCCAATCGCCACCTTCACCGCGGCAAGGTTGGCGCGCTCACTGCGCAAGACATGCCAGGGAATCCACTCGCCGCAATGAGGCTCAAATTCTCCGACAACGACGAGCGGCAGCTCGGGCGCGGCAGCAGCCACAAGATCGATCAATTCGCGATTCAGCTGCGGGGGGCCGGAAGCAAATACGACCTTTATCAGATCAGCAAGTGTCGGCACGGAGGCTTGTATCCCGCCTGATATTCACGCCACATCTCAAGCGCCTGGAGAGCAAACGCGGTGGAGACCGGGTTAATGTGTGGAGACGCAACGCCGTCGCGGCATCCAAAGGAGAATCCGCCGTCGATCCGGGGATCGGCACTTTCCATTTGGAATTCGGCTAATGCCGCAGCCTCGGCGGCAGCCCCCGCGGGGTCCAGGGGAAGCACCGCAGCGCCGCAGATCCGGGCCCGAAGAAGCTGGGCACGAACGTCCGATCGCACAAAAGACGGCGCAATTTCAATGAGATTACGTGCGATGGAATGAAGCGCCCTCGAGAAAGCCTGCGCGCACTCTGCCCGGTCCAGTACAGGCGTAAGCGCCTCCAGAAAATAGCTGTAGGCATGCAGGCGATCCATGGTGGCGTGCGGAGTAGCGCCCGGCAGGAATCCCCCGTGCGTCGCCAGCGCAGAGGCAAGAAGATCGAAATACGCTGCTTTCAAAGGGCCGTCAGCAGTCAGTTCCGACACGTCGAGCCACGCCAGCGCCGATTTCAACTGATAGCACCCGGCTGAGCGCGACCACTGCTGCGTATGCGGCAGCGGTTCCTTCGAAGGCAGTTCCAAAATGGGATGATAGCTTCCGTGATTCCCCTGCGAGTTATAGAAATCGGTGAGCATGCCCTGCGCCGCGATGTGCGCCGTGTCGAGCAGTCGGTCTTCGCGCGTCTGGCGCCAGACGGCGAGCAATCCCCGGATAATGATCCCGCAATCGAAAAAATAGGCGTGATGATGGCTTTCATGAGAGGGCGACGGATGTTCATATGGGAACGTCCGTAAGCCGGCATCCCAGGCGTGATCGAGCAGGAAAGCGGCAGTTTGCCTGGCCCGGTTCAAATAGGCATCGTCGCCCGTGAGCGTAAAAAGGTAAACAAAAGCACTGGCGGTATAGCCAGTTATCTCTGAGGAGACTGGCTTGTTCTTCTGAGTCTCGGACTGGTAAAAGCGGGCGACGCCGCCAGACCGCTCCTGAATACCTGAGCCGAGGAACCACTGGCCGGCACGCGCCAGCGAAAATCTCTTCGACAAGTGGTCATTCTATCACTTGACCTTTGCAGGCAGAGACGACACAGTTGGATCTACTACACATATCGAAAACAATCGGAACAGGTTGGATTGGTCTTGCAAAAAAAATCGGCAGGCACTCGGAGGAGGGTGCCTGCCGTCTTCACTAATAAGCCAGAAGACGCTCGGAGGAGTGCATCTTCCGGCCGGGCGACCAAAACGCAGTATTACCCGCGCTGATCGCACCGGGTGTGAAAAACCCGTTGGGCGGAACTCAACCCATGCAATCTATATGACGAAAAGATTAATAAAAAGTTTCAAACGGCTTAGTCGCGCGGACTTTGGCATATTCCCTCAGCCCTGACTGCATCAAACATATCACACAATTCACGGTTTTGAAAAATTAAATTATGTCTTGCACGCCCAAAATCATAATTAATTTATCGCAGATAGAACAAACTGAGGCGAGGCAGTCCGGCCGATTCCAAAACGGCACGGTCGAGGTACTGAATCTCGAGCATGGCGATCTGCGGCGCGGTCATCTTGCTCCGCCATGGCCGCAGGTGAGATTCGAGCTTTTGCCGTATTTCCAGCGCCTCGGAATCGGTCTGTTTTGCACGGACGATCGCCACCAGTTTCTGTTCCAGTCCCGCGAGCCGCTGTTCCAGTTCTTCGAGGTTGGAAGAAATCTCCGGCAGGCCCGCCAGAATCTGGTCCAGCGATTCCTTCACGGGCAGAAAGTCCACGCCTGCCTGCTCCACGGCCTTCGAGGCATCCTCTATGTGGCGCCGAATCGCGTCCGGCGGGAAGGGCGAGGCGTCGCCCTTTTCCGGATTTTCAGCTGCCTGACCCTGACCGCTGTCAGCTAATCTCTGTGCTTCCTTCATGACTGCCTGCGCACAGTAGGCGATCGAATTCACCATCTGGATGCGCGACTTCCTGGATCGCCATTTTTCAAAGGCCTGATCGATGCCGCGCATGACGGCTTCCAGCGGTACTCCGGAGTTCTTCCAGGTTTCAAGAAGCGCCCAGTCCAGTGGGGACAGAAGAAAAAGACTGGTGCCGCGCGCACGCTGGAAGTGCTCTTCAATTTCCGTGAAATAATTAAAGTAATTAGTAAAGTTTTCGCCGTTCAAGTTCTTATGACCGGGTTGGTTTTAACCGCGACGCTGCCAGATCAGCTGCAGACCGTCCAGCGTAAGGTTTTCATCAACATGGCGAATGTAACGGGAACCGCCCGAGATCAGGCTGGCATGCCCCCCGGTTGCGATCACCCGGGTATCCGGACCCAGTTCTTCGATCAATCGCTCCAGCATTCCATCGATGGCGCCAATGGCCCCGTAATAAAGTCCCGACTGCATGCTCGCCACCGTGTTGGTGCCAATCACCCGCGTCGGTTTCTTGAAATCGACCAGCGGAAGCTTCGCCGTCCGGCTGAATAAAGCCTCGGCTGAGATTCCGATTCCGGCCGAAATAATGCCTCCCAGATACTCCGCGTTTGCCGAGATGGCGTCGAACGTAATGGCCGTGCCTAAATCGACGATAACGCACGGGCCCCCGTACTTGTGCAGCGCCGCAACGCTATTGACGATTCGGTCGGCGCCCACCTCGCCAGGATTTTCGTAGAGAATTGTCAACCCGGTTCTGGTCTCCGCCGTCACGAACATAGCTTCGATCCCGAAATACCGCTGCGCCATCTCGGCCAGCGGACTGTTCAGCGGAGGCACTACCGACGAAATAATCATCCCGCCCACATCGGCCGGGGTCAGCTTCGCATAGTGCAGCAGACTGGTCAGCAGAATACCCCACTCATCGGAAGTCTGCTCACGCACCGTCCGAAGACGACGGTGATCGGCCAGAATGCCGTTTTCAAAGATTCCGATGGTTACGTTGGTGTTCCCGGCGTCGAGGGCTAGAAGCATATCGGCTTTTCAACACATCACATATATGCCGGAACTGCAATCCCCAGAATTGCGAGGGTCCGCTCCAGCTGCGCACGGAAGAAATCCGTCATCCAAAGCAGGAAGACCTTCCGCTCGCGATCAGGCTCCGACAGCACCGGGTACTGATGATAAAAATTATTGAACGTTTGAGCAAGCTGGAAGGCGAACTTCGCCACGTGCGCCGGCTCGCCTGCGGTTACCGCGCGCTCGAAAGCGGTATCGGCCTTCGAAGCCGCCAGCAAAAATTGCCATAACTCCTCCGACTCGAGGTGCCGCGCGAATGCCTCAGCCGAAAGCTCGGCAGCGAAGTCCGGTTTGGTTTCTCCCCGGTCCTCCATTTTGCGAAAGATATTTCGCGCCCGGACCGCCGCGTACTGCACATAGGGACCCGTTTCGCCTTCGAAGCTGAGCGCTTCCTGAAAGTCAAAAGCGATCACCGTGGTGCGGGTAAATTTGAGCAGGAAATACCGCAGCGCGCCCATGGCGATTTCCGTGGCAATCGCCCGCTGCGCCACCACGCTGTCTTCCGGATGCCGCGACGACACTTCGACAAGGGCCGTCTCGATCAGCTTGTCCATCAGGTCGTCGGCCTTCACGCCGAGCCCCTTGCGTCCCGAGACTTCGATGTAAGGCTTCTTTGCGTCCTCCACCGACAATTCAAGTCCGAGATCCGCGCAGCAGCGCGGCGAGAGCGCCACCATTTCATAAGAAAAATGGATGGAATGCTCGGCCTGGTTTTCAAATCCCAGCGCCTTCAAACCAGCCACCACAACATCCTGCAAATAGGACTGGCGAACGTCGATAACGTTGTAAACGGTCTCGCCTTTGCCAAAAGACGGAGCCGGATTCGCCTGCGGTTCATCGGTGGAAACCCAAACCTGATGACCATCGCTATATCGGGTCAAGTGCTTGTAATAAAAGTCTTTTCCAAGCAGGCCAAATTTCCAAAGCTGATAGGCAATGTCTTTCCCGACGTAGGTGACCGTTCCGTTCGAGCGCACGATTACTTTGCTGTCTTCATTGGCCTCATCGTCACCCCGGAATGACGAAGAAGGCATTACCCAGCAGCCCTTGTTTTTACCTTCGGTTTCAAAGTAAATCGCTTTGCGTTGTTTGAGTAATTCAAATGCTGCCGCCCAGAACTTCAAATGCAGAATCTCGCTCTCGCGCGGCAAAACGTCGTATTCGATATTCAGCCGCAGCATCGTCGCCAGATGGAAATTGACGATGGAATCAGCCACCAGATGCGCCAGTTCGGCCAACTCCCCGCTACCTGCCTCGATCGCATGCAGCGTTTCAGCGCGCCAGAGCAGTGAATCCGGATTGTCTTTGTAATGCTGCGAAGTGCGGGCATACAAATCCCAGCAAATGTAATCGAACCGCTCGTCCCCGTTCAGCAGCGCCGCCACTTCAACCGGCGTCTTCTGTTCGAGAAAATGAAAGCCCGCCACCACGTCGGCAACCTGCACGCCGGTGTTGTCGATGTAATTCTGCACCTCGACCTGATTGCCGCGCGCCCGCAGCATCCGCACAAACGTATCGCCGAGAACCGCATTGCGCAGATGCCCGATATGGGCAGCCTTATTCGGATTGATGTTAGTGTGCTCGATGATCGTCTTGCCGCCGGAACGAGCCTCCGCTTCTTCGCCGCCCTGCAGCAAAGCGAATCCATAAGCGCCGCGGTCGAAGCGAACGTTGATATACCCGTTGCCAGCCACTTCCATGGCCGCCACGCCGTCGATCTTCCCGACGGATTCCACCAGTTCCGTGGCAATTTTCTTCGGCGGCTGTTTCAGATTCTTCGCCAGCTGAAAGGCGATTGGAACGGCAATTTCACCGAAGGACGCCTGGCGCGGCTGCTCCAGCCCGAAAGGCGCTTCCACGCCAAACTGCTGAGCCAGAGGCGCACGGAAAGCGGCCAGAATGCGTTTTTCAAGGTTATGAAACACGGAAACTTGAGTATACCGGCAGCTTCATCTGGTAACGCCGGCGATCTTGTCGCCGGTGCCTTTCCCTTTCGCATTATCTAGACCCCGCGCTACATACAATTAAGTATGCCCTTCGATGGCCTGCGTGTTCTCTCCCTCGAAAGCCGGCGCGCCGGGGAAATGGCGACGCTTATCCGCAAACAGGGCGGAGAACCGTTCGTTGCGCCCTCCATGCGCGAAGTGCCCCTCCAGGAATTAACCTCAGCCTTTGAGTTTGGAGAAGGACTGCTGCGCGGCGATTTCGACTGCCTAATACTCCTGACGGGCGTAGGCACCCGCCTGCTCTGGAAAACGCTCCTGACGAAATTCCGCAGCGAAGAATTAATGGCAGCGCTCCAGAAAGTAACAATCGTAGTCCGAGGCCCCAAACCCTCCGCCGCAATCCGCGAGATCGGTCTGACTCCAACCATCCAGGTTCCCGAACCAAACACCTGGCGCGAACTCCTGCCCGTAATGTGGGACCGTCCGGAAGAGCGAATCGCCCTCCAGGAATACGGCAATTCAAACGACGATCTGATTGAAGGTTTGCGCGGAGCAGGGAAGCACGTCACCAAGGTCCGCATCTATGCGTGGGACCTGCCCGAAGACACCAAACCTCTCCGTCAGGCGGCCGCTCGTCTGATAGCCGGTGGCTTCGACGTGGCGCTGTTCACAACCTCAATGCAGGTAGTGAATCTATTCAAAATCGCTGACGAAGAAGGAATAGCGCAGCAGATCCGCGAGGCCCTGCAATCCGCGGTCGTAGGCTCAATCGGACCCACCACATCCGAAACTCTCGAAGACTACGGAATCAAAGCCGACTTCGAACCAAGCCACCCCAAGATGGGCCTGCTGGTAAACGAACTAGCGAGCCAGTCGGCCTTTCCGGTTATCAACCAAGCGCCCGCAACAAATAACCCGGCTCCCGATTAAAAACAGGAATTTCAAGATCCACCCGCCACCCGCCCCCAGCATCACGCACAACAGCCCGGCCGCGCTTAAAATCCGAAGGCTGCTTAGCCCAATTAACGCCGTGCGAATGCAACAAGTCATGCTTCTCAGCCGAAGACTTCCCCACAAGCTCCTTATGCGAAAAATGAGCCGAAGCCAGCATATTCAAACTATTCGCCGAAGCATCCAGCTGCCGCCAAAGCAAATACTTACCCACCTCACTACGCTGCGCAATAACAAGCAAACGAGAATCGAAAGCCGCCTCGCCCCCGAAAGCCTTATTAAAGGCTGCGGTAAAAACACTAGCCGAAACCGAAACAATCTTCTGCACATTGCCATCGAACCAAAGCGCCGCATCGGCAGGCTCAGTATCCGTCAGAACAAACGAATACTCATCGCTCTGCCCATAAGCGAAACGGCACCCGATCATCTCCCCGGCAAGCTGAACCGCCGCAACGTCCAGCGCATCAGCCAGTCGCCTGCAATAAGGACGTTCCAAATCCCTCGTAAACCGGTGAAAGCCTCGTCCGTCGATCCGAACCACGATATGAGTCCGCCGTGGCACATAAAGCCGCAGCGCGTCCTCATAATCGCGCTTCATCCGATCTCCCAGTTCGTCTTTCACAAGGGGCCAGCTTCGATTGTGGCAAACTCTGGTGTGATCAAGGTGAAAGTCATGAGAGTAGTGCTGGATACCAATGTGCTGATCTCAGCCGCCCTCAAACCCGGTGGACTGGAAGCAGCCGTGTTGAATCTGGTGATCGCGGGCCGGCTCGAAGCATGGGTAACCGCAGAAGTATTCGCCGAATACGAAGAGGTCCTGGCCCGGCCAAAGTTCAGCGCAGTGCGGGAAGCATCCAGCCGCATTCTGGAAGCGATGCAAAATCACGCGCGAAAAACCACCGCACGAACCACAGCCACAATCGCTCTGGATGAAGACGACAACCGCTTCATTGAGTGCGCAGAAGCCGCGCAGGCGAACTTCTTGGTAACCGGAAACCTGCGTCACTACCCGCGGGAACACGGCAGCACCCGCACAGTAAACGCCAGAGGCCTGATGGAGGCCCTGAGCTGAACGTCCCTACTTCGACGCCAGCTTCTGTACCGTCTCCAGAGCTTTCTGCACGTGCTGAGCGGGCGTAATCTTGTCGTCCGCCGAAGAAAGTGTGGCTACGATCTTATGGTCCTTGCCGATCACAAAGGTTGTACGCTCGACGAAGTCATGGTCGATCTCAACACCGCGCACATCCTTCATGCCAGCCCGCGCCGCAGCCGCATTCAGATTGTACGACTTCGAAATCTTATGGTCCGGGTCGGACGCCACCGGAAACTTCCCGGCGCAATAGTCCGGATCCGCCGAGAACTGGTTGAGCCGCGTGATGCTGTCGGCCGATACGCCAATAATCGTGGCGCCCGCACTGTCGAACTTTTCTTTCTCCTGCGCAAAGGTGTGGGCTTCAATATCGCAGCCCTGTGTATAAGCGGACGGATAGAAATAAACCACCACCGGACCTTTCTTCAGCGCGTCCTGCAGGGAAAAGCTGAATTCTTTCCCGGCCAGCGAAGCCGGAGCCGAAAAATCGGGGGCCTGATCGGCCGGTTTAAGAGCAGCCATCACGGAAATGCTAAGCAGCCCGGAGAGTACGAGACCAACGCACAGTTTTTTCACGCAGTTAACTCCTTCAAAGTTGAACTTGCGGCAAGGATATCACAACCCGTCCTCAAGGCTGCACGAGAACCTGGATTTCTGACACCGCCGCAGCCGAGTGATAAACGCGCTCGGTGGCCTTCACAAAATCCGCCGGAGTTGCCCGGGCCGCGTCAACGAAAGTCTGCGGATTGAGATCGGTCAGCGGAAACCACGAACTTTGGATCTGCACCATCACCCGATGGCCTCGCCGAAAGGTGTGGTCGACATCCGGCATCTGGAACGTGATGCCCGTAATGTTGCCCGGAACCATGGCTTCAGGCTGGGACAAGGAATTGCGGAACTTCGCCCGCATCGGCTCCCCGCGAACGAGCTGCTGGTACCTTGCGGAACTGCCCTGCTCGGGATAAACGTCGATCAGCTTCAAATCGAAATCGGAATCCGTGCCGCTCGTCGACACCTGCAAGTGTGGAGACACAGGACCCGCCACCGTAAGATCCTGCTGCAGCGGTTCACTCAGGTATGTCAGAACATCGGACCGCGCCGCCGCGAACCGCTGATCTCCGTACATAAATTCGCTGTCAAGGTTCGTAGTAGGGTGTTCGACATACGGCACCGGTGACTTGGGATCGCTCACATACTCGTCATAGGCTTGCTCACCCGCCGCCGGAGGGTCAAAGCTCAGCTTGCGGTTGGCATGAAGATAGAGCGACTTCCTGACAGCGTTTGCCGGCGGCCAGGCGTTTTCGCTTACCCAGCGGTTTGTGCCAGTTTGAAAGACGCGCGCTCGCGGAAGTTCGGCAGACGGTCCGCCTTTGAGGTAGTGCTCGAAAAAAGCAAACGCAATCTGGTCCCGGAAGTACACAGCCGTAGGAGCCTGAAAGTCCATCGGCCCAAGCGTCTTACCCTGCCCGCGCAGCCAGTCCCCATGCGCCCATGGACCCATCACTAGCGTGGTTTCAATCCCCGGATTCTGCCGTCTGATCGCGTCAAACGTTCCAAAAGTTCCCGCCAGATCTTCCGCATCGAACCAGCCGCCAGCCACAAGTACAGGGCAGCGAATGTTCTTCAGATATTGCGCATTGTCCCGTGAACGCCAATAGTCGTCGTAGGTGTTGTGCTCGATGTTTTGTTTGAAAATCGGGTTGTGGATGAGAGCGTCAAAGTTACTTAGAGCAGGACCGTGCCGCAAAAAGAACGCATACCCGTCCGAAGTTCCGTAATCGAAGGGCCGCATATTGGGACCGCTGGAACGAGGCCAGAAGAAACTGGAGTAAAGCAGGAACTGCTGCGCCAGCATAAACGCCCCGTTGTGATAAGCGTCATCCCCGCGAAAGAGGTCAGTTATCGGAGCCTCGGGCGATGCGGCCTTGATAGCCGGATGAGAGTCGATGATGGACGAAGCGGCATAGAATCCGGGATACGACATACCCCAGATGCCCGCGCTGCCATTATTCCCGGAGACGTTGCGAAGCAGCCAGTCGATCGAATCGTGAGTATCGGTGCTTTCGTCGGTATCGATGCTCGGTCGCATGTCCACGAAACTTCCCTCGGACTGATATCGCCCGCGGACGTCCTGGAATACGAAAATGTACCCGGAGCGGTCGAAAGACTCCGACGGTCCAAGCAGCCTGCGAAAGGAGGGTGTAACGCCGAAAGGAGTTCGTGTAATAAGGAACGGATACGAGCGGCTGGTGTTTTTGGGAATGTATACCTGCGCGAAAAACTTCACGCCGTCCCGCATGGGGATGCGGAACTCACGCTTCGTATAGTGCGCCTCGGAGTACGAACGCTGACGACTGGCGAAGTACCACGCGAAAGCGCCAACGCCAACTAAAAGGAACGCGAATCGGATAAGCGATGTCTCAAAACTGCGCAGGCCCGGCACCGGTTAAAGGGTTAGTTCAAACAGCCGGTCCGGGTGCCTTGAAGGCAAAGGCGAAGAACGCGGCGACGCCGAGAAACGCGAACGCCACGAGATAATTCCACGCGAGTTTTTCTTTCAGGAACGTGATCGCGAAGACCATGAAGACGACAAGGGTAACAACCTCCTGAATGATCTTGAGCTGGAAGCCCGAGAACTCGCCATAGCCGAGACGATTTGCCGGCACCGCGAGACAGTATTCAAACAGCGCGATCGACCACGACACAAGGATCGCCTTCCAAAGCGGCCAGGCGTGGCCGTATTTTAAATGCCCATACCAGGCGAACGTCATGAAGCAATTTGAAAAAATCAGCAGAAGAATGGTGCTCATGGGGTTGCTGCTCCTTGGGTAGGGTTCAAGAATTGTTTATCGCGTGTTTCCGGCATGAAGA
>Ga0182013_10005201_pt1 | contig 15235 bp, 16 predicted proteins | sample 612S2MmetaG_FD_120487 | JGI IMG/M metagenome (GOLD analysis project Ga0182013, IMG submission 120487) | Permafrost microbial communities from Stordalen Mire, Sweden - 612S2M metaG | ecosystem: Environmental > Terrestrial > Soil > Wetlands > Permafrost | place: Sweden: Stordalen | collected...
ACTCCATCGAGGTCATACGCAATTGTCCAGCAAAACTGCGCGGCTGCATGGCCCAGTCCGAGCTGCCTTTTTTCTTTGCCCTAGTGTATTGCATTATTTATACAGCATTCAATAGTTGCGCAATTGCGGTTTTGAAAGCGCACGACTTGAGCGCGCGCTGAATCGATGCACGATGGAGCACGAAGTGTCGGGGCACGACTTGAGTCGTGCCGCAAAAGGCGCATAAAATCAGGGGCTTTAGCCCCTGAGGGGCGCTTCCTGGTCGGATTAGAGGACTGATGCAACCGATTGCGGCCAGGAAACAGGGATCGGGCGCCAGGAATTAGGATTAGAAAATAGGGATCAGGGACTGGTCGCGTCGCGAGCGTCGCAAGAGGGCAGAGGTTTTTCCCGAGGGGGGATAGTGAAGAGCGGAGAACAGAGCATCGATCTTAGCGGAGATGAATTGATCGAGTCGCGCGATGTGCAGGACGCGCCGCCCGCGGCCTCTTCGCCCGCGGCGGCATTGGGCCCGTCGGAGGTCAATAGCCGGCTCTTCGCCTCGCCCCAGGCCGAGGCCATCAAGAACGAAATCTGTGCGGTGGGCCGCAAGCTGTGGTTGCGCCAGTATGCCGACGGCAACGGCGGCAATATCTCCTATCGCATCGGGCCCAACCAAGTGCTTTGCACGCCGACCCTGGTGAGCAAGTACGACATGACGCCGGAAGATATCGGGATGACGGATCTGGAGGGCGTGCAGATTGCGGGATCAAAGCCGCAGACCAGCGAACTGCTGCTGCATCTGGAGATTTATAAAGCCGTGCCCGAGGCCAAGGCGGTCGTGCATTGCCATCCGCCGCACGCCACGGCCTACGCCATCACAGGGCGCGTGCCGCCCAACCTTGTGCTTCCGGAGTTCGAGGTCTTTGTGGGCAAGGTGGCGATCTCGCCCTACGAAACGCCGGGCACCAAGGCCTTTGCCGAGACCGTTCTTCCTTACGTGAAGCGCCACAACACAGTGCTCTTGTCGAATCACGGCATCGTGTGCTGGGCCGACTCGGTGACGCATGCCGAGTGGTGCGCCGAGGTGCTGGATTCCTACTGCTGGACGCTGATGCTCGCCCGCCAAATGGGCGCGCCCATCTCCTACATCTCCGAGGAGCAAGGCTCCGACCTGCTGGCCATCAAGAAGAAACTGGGCCTGCCCGATATTCGCTTCGACGCGTCGAGCATGAAGGCGGGCCAGTCGTCACCTCCCGAAGCGCCGCGCTCGATTGCTGCGGAACCGGCTTCCTGCGACAGCCCGTCGGGGAGCGGCTCCGTCCTCTCCAGCGGCGATCTGGAGGCGTTGGTGAAATCGGTGACCGCAGAGGTGCTGAAGGCCATGGGAAGATAAGGCGGGACTACGGAACTAGGTCTCTGACCGCTTGATTTTGCACCATCCCTGGGTGCCCCAGGTCCCGATTTTGGGACCTGGGAAACCGGGATGCCAAGGTTCGAATTCACACGGTCAGATACTCGCGGGCCTGCGGGGCCGAGGAACTCCATGCGGATTGAATCGGACGACGTTCTGATCGTCATCGACGTGCAAAACGATTTTTGTCCCGGCGGGGCGCTGGAGGTGCCGCGCGGGGACGAAGTGATTGCGCCGATCCTCTGCATTGCGCCGCGCTTTCGGCACACGGTTCTCACAGAAGATTGGCATCCCGCCAATCACATTTCGTTCGCGGCGTCGCATCCGGGCAAAAAACCGTTTGAAACCATCGCGCTTGCTTATGGGCCGCAGACTTTGTGGCCGCTGCATTGCGTGCAGGGGACGGCGGGCGCCGATTTTCACCCCAGGCTCCATCTGCCGCAGGCCGAGTTGATCCTGCGCAAGGGATTCCGGCCGCAGATCGATTCCTACTCGGCGTTTTTTGAGAACGATCGCGCCACGCCAACCGGCCTCGCCGGTTATCTGCGCGAGCGGGGCCTCACGCGCGTGTTTTTTGCCGGACTTGCTTACGACTTTTGCGTGGGCTACTCGGCGCTCGACGCGCGGCGGCTAGGCTTTCCGGCAGTGATCTTGCGCGACGCCTGCCGCGCCATCGATTTGAATGGCTCTGTAGCGGCGATGGAAGCGGAATTCGTGAAGGCGGGAGTCGCTGTCATCGAGACAGCTCAGATCTTAGACGTTGCGGCCAGGGAGAATGCCGAGGAGGGAATTCGCCAAGGTTTGGCGGACGCTGAAAGCGGCAGGATCAGGTCGGCAAAAAGCTTTTTCGACGAGTTTGAAAACGGCCACGGCACTCCCCGATAGAAGCGCTCTTCCGTCCGAGTAGAATCGCATCAGGTGTAGCGATCGCATTGCGTCTTCTGTATGTCCCGCAACTTCTACATTCTCGGCGCCACGCTCGGGTTTTTCGCGCTTGTCTCGGGAGGCATGGCGCTGGCGCCGTCGAGCTTTCAGCCCGGTTTGCCGGCCAACGGAACGCTTTGGCGCACCGTGGCGCTGATTCTTCTGCTGGCGGCGCTGGGATCGGCGTTGATCGCAGTGATGAGCAATCTTTTCGAACAGGTCGAGCGGCGCAGCCAGGAGGCGCGCCGCGCGGCCCGGCAAAGGCGGCGCGGCAGACGCGAGCCTTGAGCGCCTCTGGCTCATTTTTGATCCGGCAACAGAATACGGCCCCCGTGCCCCATCCTTTTCCACGCCTCGTGCGGAAAGGGGTGGGAAACCGAGTCACTGTTTATTTGCCGAATCGATAGAATAGAAGTGCGCGGGCGCGTGCCTGCGCAGGATTGAGCTGACAGCGATGTTTGAAGTTACCGTGGAGGCAGATTTCTCCTCCGGCCACTATTTGCGCAACTACAAAGGCAAGTGCGAGAACCCGCACGGCCACAACTACAAGGTCCGCGTGACGCTGGCCGGCGCCGAGCTCGATGCAGCCGGTCTGCTCGTCGACTTCAAGCTGCTCAAGCAGGTGCTGCGTCCGGCGATCGAGCGCATCGACCACCAGATGCTGAACGAACTGGAGCCGTTCACGGTGCTCAACCCCTCCGCCGAGAACCTGGCCAAATATTTTTACGACGAAACCAACCGCCATCTCGCGGATGTGACCGCGGGCCGCGTGCGCGTGAAAGACTGCACCATCTGGGAGACGGACACGACCACGGCTACTTACTACGAGTAGCCGGGCGCTTTTTCCGGCTGCTCGTGGGCTGTGCTTTGCGGCGCTTCCAGTTGGGCGGCAGTTCGTCGCCCTTCATAGGCGGGGTATCGGGCCCTGCCTTGGCAAGTAATGCGCGAACGCCGGCAACATCGGCATCGCGAGTGTAATTGGCGAAAAACTCCAACGTGCGCGAAACGGCAAGTCTCTCAGCCACGGCGACATTGATCAGCTGATTGAGCGCGACGCCTTCTTCCTTGGCCATTGCTCTCGCTTCTTCCAATAGCGTGGGCTGGAGCCGTAATGCAAAGTTGCTTGTTCTCATCTGCGTTTCATCCTTTCCAAGGCTTCGCCGGGAAGTAGTGCTGAAATACCGAAGCGCCTTGCGGCGACGAGAAAATCACGCGTATTGAGGGTAATGATCGCCTCTGCCTTTCCGTGGTAAGCGGTCTCAAGGACAAATTCATCGTCCGGATCTACCAATTGAGGACGTAATCTATTGGCGATATGCACCGGCTCGCCCAAAGTACAAAACGTCTTCACGATGCCGAGGATCGTTATCGTGTCGAACACAGATACGATCAGATGCTCTGATCGAGTCAGAACCGCCTCGTACTCTAAGACGAGAGGCACTGAAACGAGCGGCTTGAGTTCCTCATCGAGCACCATCCTCAGCAGCTCGCGTGACGCGCCTCTTTTGCTGCGAATCGCAGCTACCAGCACGGACGTATCGAGCACTGCCCGCATGGACAGATCATATCACATGCAATATCATCGCGCATCGCGCCATTCGTGCCGCAACGGCCGTCCGGCGGCGCCAAGAGCGTGAATTTCAGTTCATGCTGCCCGATTTCGACTGCAGGTACTTGTCGAAGGGAACCTCGAAGTAGAAGAGCTCGTTGCCCTCGGAGTCGCGGATGGAGCGCACGTAGAGCCTGGCCCCGGCCAGCGGGTGGCTCAGCCCCGAGACATCGTAAAACAGGAAACCGGCGCGCGTGGTGTGCGGCTCGACGGCCAGGGCCGCGTACTCGAAGGTGTTGAAGTCCTGCTCGATCTCCAAGTTGCTGCCTTTGGGCTTGGTGTGGATGGGCGGCAGCGGCGCGGGCAGGGGAATCTTGCCGCCCTGGCGTTCCTTGCGCGTCATCAACCGTTCCACATCTTCGGGCTCGGCGGCCTGGATGCGATCGCCGCTGGCTGTCTCAAAGAGAATGCGCGCGTCGCGCAGCGAGATCGGCTTGTCGCCCAGGTTGGTGACGATGAGGCGCACCGGCATCACGTCGTGGTCGATGTAGTCGACGCGGAAGATGGATTCCTTTTCTTTGGTGTCGTAGGGTTCAACGGCGATGGCCACGTGCTCGTCGGGGTGGATCTCGACCGCGGGGAAGGCAGTGGCCGGCTGCACCGGAGGCGGCGTGTGGTCGGCGGCCAAGCCCGTCGCCGCCAGCCAAAAGATCAAAAGCAAAACTCCGCCAGAATTCCTCATCGTGCTCGACTGTATCATTCTAGGGTGAACCAACCTATGAATTGGATTCGACGCTCTACGATTAGACCGGCTGGAGCGCGATTCGGTAACGCATGACACTATTCTTTTATAATCTGGCCCTGCTTGCGGCGCTCGTAGCCGGGGCGCCGTGGTGGCTTTGGCGCATGGCCACCACCCAGAAGCACCGTGAGGGGCTCAAGCAGCGGCTGGGGCGCGTCCCGAGGCGGATGATTGCCGGCCCCGCGACCGCTGGCCGGCCGCTGATCTGGGTGCACGCGGTGAGCGTGGGCGAGGTGCTGGCCGTGACGCGGCTGGTGAAGACGCTGGATGCGGCGCTGCCGGAATACTCCGTGGCCATTTCGACCGCCACGCGCACCGGGCAGGCTCTCGCCCGCGAGCGCTTCGGCGTCCATCGCGTCTTTTATTGCCCGCTCGATCTGCCCTGGGCGGTGCGCGCGTATCTGAATGCGCTCGAGCCGCGCATGTTGGTGCTGGCGGAGACGGAGTTCTGGCCCAATCTGCTCCACGGCTGTTTTCGCCGCGGCATTCCCGTGGCCGTGGTGAACGCGCGCATCTCGGCTCGCTCCTGGCCGCGCTACAAAATGCTGCGCCGCCTCTGGAAACCGCTGCTGGGCCGGCTGAGCCGCGTCATGGCGCAGAGCGAGATCGATGCCGCGCGCCTGCTCGCGATCGGCTGCACTCCGGAGCGGGTTGCGGTAGCCGGAAATCTGAAATTCGATGTGCGCGCGGCCGAGGAGGCCGAGGCCACGCGGATGTTGAAGGCATCGGCGGCGGGTTTGCGCCTGGTGGTTGCGGGCAGCACGCTCGAAGGTGAAGAAGCGGCGCTGCTCGAGGCGTGGCCGCAACTGCTCATCGCCGATCCGCAACTGGCGATGGTGCTCGCGCCGCGGCATCCGGAGCGGTTTGCCGCCGTGGCGGCGCTCCTCGAGCGGTCGGGCCATCGCTGGACGCGCCGGTCAGAGTGGAATCGCGAGCCGGCGGGGCCGTTAGAGTCAGGCGAGATCGTGCTGCTCGACACCATTGGCGAACTGGCCTCGGTCTACTCGCTGGCCAGCGTCGCGTTCGTGGGCGGCAGCCTGGTTCCCGCGGGCGGACACAATCCGCTGGAGCCGGCGCAGTTCGGCGTGCCGATCGTGATGGGTCCGCACTACGCGAACTTCGTCGCTATCACGGACAGCCTGCGCAAGCACGATGCGCTCCTCATCGCGGCCAGGGATGAATTGGCCGCGGCGCTCGGCAAGCTGCTCGGCGACCGGACGGCTGCGGAAGCGATGGGCGCGCGGGCAAGAGAAGTCTTCGAGCGGCAGGCGGGCGCGACGGAGCGGTGTGTCGCGGCCATCCGCGAGCTGCTGGCCGGGCGCACTAATCTGGAGAACAGGTCATGACGCGCGCGGCACGTCCGCTGCTGTGGCCGCTGGTGCCGGCTTACCGGCTGGCGCTGGCGCTGCGCGATTTCCAGTTGCGCACGGGGCTCAAGCCCGTGCGCCGCTTGCGCTGGCCGGTGGTGAGCGTGGGAAATCTCTCGGCAGGCGGGTCGGGAAAGACGCCGCTGACGATTGCGCTCGCCAAAGCGCTCACGGCGCGCGGAGTGCAGGTGGACGTGCTCTCGCGCGGCTACGGCCGGCGGCGGAGTTCCGCGCTTCCACTTTTGGTCGAGGTTAATGGGACAGCGGAGGATTTCGGCGACGAGCCGCTCGAGATTGCGCGCGAGGCCGGCGTTCCAGTGTATGTGGCGGCCGAGCGCTATGAAGCGGGATTGCTGGCAGAGGCAAGTCAGCAAGTCGGCGAGTCAGCGAGTCGGCGAGTCAGCGAGTCAGCAAGCCTGCGAGTCGGCGTGCATTTGCTGGATGACGGCTTTCAGCATCGCCAGCTTGCGCGCGATGTGGACATTTTGCTTCTAAGCCGCAGGGATCTCGCCGATCATCTGCTTCCGGCCGGCAATTTGCGCGAAGCATTGCATGCAGCGAAGCGGGCGGACGTCATTGCCATCCCGGAAGACGAACCCGAGGTTGCGGAATGGGTGAATGCTCGCGGCTGGGAGCGACAGGTGTGGCGTCTGCGGCGTCGCATGGACGTGCCGCAGATCGATGGGCCGGTGGTTGCGTTTTGCGGAATCGCGCGTCCGGAGCAGTTTTTTGACGGGCTGGAACAAGCGGGCCTGCGCCTGGCGGCGCGGTTCGCCTTCGCCGACCATCATCGCTACGCGGCCGGCGATCTCGAGCGCATGACGGCTGCGGCGCAAAAAGCAGGAGCGGCCGTGCTCGTGACGACTGCAAAGGACCGCGCGCGGCTGGAAGGAATGGCTGAGAATCTACGCTCGTTAGTTCCGCTCAAGATTGTTCCCCTGCGCATCGAAATCGAGGCCGAGGCCGCGGCGGTAGATTGGCTCATGAACCGCATTTACGGCGCAGAATGACAAAGGCCGGATGAGGCCCACCTGGGAGCCGGGCGGCCCGCCTGATAGCTTGTAACTCGGAGCCTGTAGCCGAGAGCCGGTTCAGACAAGCATTCGGCGGGACGAGTATGATGGTTTGGGCCACTCCCGGTGGGAGTGTAAGTACCACGTGGTTTTCATATCCAAGTGCCGCCGCAAAGTGCTCTATGAGCGGTTGCAGGGGCATGTGGAAAGTGTTGCACAAGCCGGCCGAACAGGTGAAAATGTCACTTGAAGAAGGGTACCCGCTAAACAACCACGTGCATGTTCGTCTTAATCCCGCCCAATGATGCTGTTCTGCAGGTGGCGGGGTTCACCAAAAACAAAAGCGCGGCCTATCCGACGCGGATGGGCGGCGAAGGAAACAGAGTTACTCGGGACAAAGCTTCCAGGCGCTCCGCGGCTTCGTGTCCACGTTGGGTCGGGACGAGTTACCACTCGCGATTCAGTCCGCGCACCGCAGGACGATCGGCGACTGGGCCCGACGATCCTGTGGCGATAACCGGCCAACGCCGGGTGGCAAACTCATCCGGGGCTGCGCCAGCGACCTCGCGCAAGCCGCGCGGAACGGCTCACACCAAGAATCCTTCGGCTCTTGCCGGGGGCCCTACCGACAGGACAGGAGATATCGCGATGAATTTCCGAAATGAACGCATGGCACTCATGGTCATACTCGCTCTTGTCGTGGCAGCCGCTTCTGGATGCGCGCAAAAGAAGCCGGGAAATCAGGAGGCATCGCCCACGGCGGTAACCTCCGGGAAGAATTTTTCAGCAATCGTAACCGATACCAACGGGCAAAAGACGACGGTTGATTCCCTCACCTGGGGAAATTCCTATCAGTGTGAAGCAGCGCCAACCGTATCCCGGAGCCTTGAAATTCGGAGCAAGAATATTCGCGTTAATACTGGGGGCATAGTTCTGACGATCCCCTTTGAGATTATCTCCAGCTTTCATTGCATACAGCCGAAGGGCGAATCATCCAACAGCTGCACAGTTACCCTCGGCGATGGCTCCGTCATCAAGGGGGCTATGTGGGGCGACTTTACTGGGCAGGGCAGCCTTGGCAAAGTCGAAATTGGATTTCGGTACGATGAACAATTGCCTGGCTTTGACTTTTCGCAAAAAGCGGAGACGGCATACTCCTATGCGCCTCCCGGAAAACACACGGCCGTTGTTCACACCCGGATAGGCACGTCCGATCCAAACACATACAAGCGGACGGTGTCTCCCGGCAAGGTTGTCACTCTTGCCGGAGCGGTATTCGAAATTGAATCCAAGGACAAGTTGGAGTGCTATACCCATGAAACCTATCAAGAAGAGATCTGCCACAGCAGCGGAGGAGTTGACTATTCGATCGGCTGGGATAAGATAGCGGCCTTGGACGATTCCGAAGATATGTCAGACGGGAACAAGTCCTCCGCGGTTCTAACCATGCGCGACGGTCAGACGCGCAAAGGCCTTCTATGCAAAACCGGCTACGAGTCTCTAGGCATTGTAGGCGCCATGTCAGTCGGAAACTATAAGTTGCAGGCAGAGGTTCCGCTCGGCTCATGGGAAATCGCCAAGGTGGAGTTCCGCAACTGAACGGCGCCTGGCAGCCCGTGGTGAAAGTCATAACTCCGGAAAAGGCATCCCTCAGCGGCTAAAGCCGCGCCGATTGTGCGGGCGTTACGGCACGACTGAAGTCGTGCCCTTTCGCGAGGCCATTCATGGAACACGCTCTACTAACTCTCTGCAACCGGTCCTCTTTTTACAGCCGCTCTTCGATCGGGATCCAATGCGCGGGATAGGCGGGGCCGATGTATTCGGCGCGGGGGCGGATGAGGCGGTTGTCGTCGAGCTGCTCGATGACGTGCGCGGCCCAGCCGGAGATGCGGCTCAAGGCGAAGATCGGCGTGTAGAGATCGATGTCGATGCCCAGCGTCGCATAGGTGGAGGCGGAGTAGAAATCCACGTTGGCGTTGAGCTTCTTTTCCTGGTTGATGTAGAGCTCGATGGCGCGCGACATCTCGTACCACTTGGGATTGCCGGAGTCCCTGCCCAACTGCTCGCTCATCTTGCGCAGGTGCGTGGCGCGCGGGTCCTCGGTCTTGTAGACGCGGTGGCCGAAGCCGGAGATCTTTTGCCGCGCGGCCAGCATGCCTTTCACGTACTCCACCGGATCGGCGCCTTCCTTATCGATCATCAGTAGCAGGCGCATGACGCCTTCGTTGGCGCCGCCGTGCAGCGGCCCCTTGAGCGCGCCGATGGCGCCAGTGATGGCGGAGTGGATGTCGGAGAGCGTAGCGGCGATGACGCGGGCCGCGAAGGTGGAGGCGTTCAGTTCGTGGTCGGCGTGCAGGACGAGGGCGATGTCCAATGTGCGCGTGGCGGTTTCCGACGGCAATTCGCCATTCAGCATCCAGAGGAAGTTGCCGGCGTGAGAGAGCGAGCGGTCGGGGGGAACAATTTCCTTACCCTTGCGCAGCCGGTCGTAAATGGCCACGATCATGGCCATCTGCGCCGTGAGTTTGAAGGCCTTGCGCACGTTGGCGTCGTGCGCGTTGTCCTTTTCGTCGGCATCGTAAAAGCTCAATGCCGACACCGCGGTGCGCAGCACCTCCATGGGCGTGGCGGTGGTGGGAAAAATTTCGAGCAGGTCGATGACGCGGTGGTCGAGCGAGCGCGCCAGAGCCAACTGCGTCGAGAACTCGCGCAGGGCAAGCTCGTTGGGCAGCAAGCCGTTCCACAGCAGGTAGGTGGTCTCCTCGAAGGTCGAGTGCTCGGCCAGCTCATGGATGTCGATGCCGCGGTAAGAGAGGATCCCCGCGTCTCCGTCGATCCAGCAGATCCCGGAGTTCGCGGCTACGACTCCTTCCAGACCCTTTCCTGCGACAGCAGTCCCCATACCCTTTGCATCTCCTGTTTTTAGGTTGCGACCTGGCGGCGCGATGGAGTTCCGCCCCCCATTTTGGGGCCCGGCGCCAAAAAACACAGTAAAGATGTTTATAGCTTAGCTGTTTTGTCCTTGTCACGGAAGGTGGGACGAAAAGACAGGGACGTAGGGACTAGGGACTAGGGACTAGGTCCCTGATCGCTTGAAGAAGAACCCTCCCGTGCCCCATCCTGTCGCCCGATTTTTGGGCGAATGGGTGGGATAGTACGAACTCCACCGGCTCGAATTCTTGCGGTCAGAGACCTGGGGACGTAGCGACTGGGACTGCCGCGGGACGGGGCTGCGGGACCGAAGGGCGGAGATCGAAGGGCCCAGGGGGTTGCAGGATCAGTGGCGCGAAAGCTGTTTTGGGGTGCACAAAGACCGTCCTTTGGATTTATCCTGTAGCTTCGCCGTCGGTGCGGGAGGGTTTTTGCCGGTCTGGAGCAAAGAGAGGCCCTCCGCGCGAAAACGGCGGAATTGCCACGATCTCCGAAAGGATTGCGATGATTGATCCCGAGAACGGCGTCAAAACCGGACAGGACGCCCAACCCACACCCCCGAGCGGCCTGGTGGAACGGGCCCCGGAACACGAAAGGCAAAGCATGAGTGAAACAGAAGAAACTCCTCGCACGCACTCCGGCGCATTGATTGCCGCGATCGCGATTGCGCTTGCGGCCGCTATCGGCGGGCTGATCTGGTGCTCGACGCTGGGTGGCCAGTTGAGCAAACAGCAGGCCGAACTGACGGAAGCGCAACAGCAGAATGCCAAGCTGAGCGCGGATCTGCGCGAAACCGAAGCCCGCTTGCAGGTGGCGACGGACGAGCTAAGCAAAGAGAACGGCCTGACCCAGAAGCAACTCGACCAGCGCGCCCAGGCGATCCTCCAGCACGAGGAGGCCGATAGCCAGAGGCTGGAGAACGAGCAGAAGCAGACCGCGCAGACGGTGAGCTCGGTTTCGAACCAGGTCTCGACCGTGCAGACCGACGTGGGCGGCGTGAAAACGGATCTGACCAAGACCCAGAGCGATCTGGCCAACACCATCAGCCAGCTCCAGAGCGTGCGCGGCGACCTGAGCAGTACCAACAGCGTCATCGCCCGCAATCACGACGAGTTGGTGGCCCTGGCGCACAAAGGCGACCGCAGCTATTACGAGTTCACCCTCACCAGGGGCGAGAGAAAGCCCGTGGGCACCGTGAGCCTGGAGTTGAAGAAGGTTGACGGGAAGAGGAATCTCTTCACCCTGATGGTCTACTCCGACGACAAGGCCGTGCTGAAGCCGAATCGCAGCCTGGATGAGCCAATGCAGTTCTATAGCGGCAAGGATCCGGCGCTCTACGAAGTGGTGGTGAACGCCATCAACTCGAAGAATCAGATTTCCGGCTATCTCTCGGTTCCCAAGAGCGTGTCCGTGCCGCCTACCGCTCAGTAATGGCCACGTGGGGCGCGACCGTGAGAGGAGCCTGGTACCGGAATTCGAAGGTATAGTCCATCTTCTTGCGCGCGTCCCACTGCTGCTGGGTCATCATGAACGCCGAAACGAAGGTGCCTTCCACCGTCTGGCCGGGGCCGATCGTGGTGTCGAGCGCCGAAATGGGCGCCAAATGCGGCACGGGAATCTCCGGATAGGCGACCCAGATGCGGTCGTAATCGCCCCTGTTGGCCGCGTAGCTGGAGTGGATGCCGTCGTCGAGCGTGGCGTTGGTGGTCGCGTTGCCCAGATAGATCGGGTGGTCGGTCTGGTTATGCAGCCGGACGGTGGTGAAGACCATCACCTGGTCGGCGATCCGCTTGGGCATGGGCGCGCCGCTGGCGTCGAATCCTGAAGTTTCCGTGTGCTGGGGATGCACCCAGACGGCCGTGATCTCGCCGGTGGCGAAGGGCGGCTTTTGCCCGGCAATCATGTAAATGGCAATGGCGGCGCTGACCACCATGACGGCAATAAGGGCGGCGATCACCACGTGGCTGGAGCCTTTGGTCAACTCCTCGCCGCGTGCGGCGTCGTCCAGTTCTTCCTGTTGCAGCAGGCTCATTGGGCCTCAATTCACGTTGCGAGACTATCTTAGCTCCAACCGGTTGCCCTGGGCCAAGAATTCCTGCGAGGTTTTGGTTTCCGCGTCGAGGATCCCCGAAAAGCGATTCCCAGATGTGTGACAAGAGAACTGCTTGCGGACGCACCCCTCCACTACCGCCTGGCGGCGGTCTTTCCGGAACGCCCTGGGTCTATCGACTTCTAAGCGGCGTTATGAGCAGCAGCATCCCGAAGGCGAACAACCGCATCCGCCTGGGGACCTTTCTGTCCTTCCACTATGTCGAATTCGACCTCGTCGCCTTCCTTGAGCGTTTTGTACCCGTCCAATTGGATTGCTGAGTAATGGACGAATACATCCGGCCCGTCGTCGCGTCCGACGAATCCGTAGCCCTTGGCGTTGTTGAACCACTTCACCTTCCCTTTGTACTGAGCCACAGGTTCCTGCCTTCCTGGTTGCTTACCGAAATACGGTGAGTCTTTAGGGGGAACACCTCACCGTACTTGATAAGACGCGGAAAACCGGCGAAAGGTTGACTTTTTTCGTCCGTTCCACAAAGTGATATGCCCGGCTCCCGCGCAGGCTCGAAACCGGGCACAAAACCGGTCCACCGTTTCCTTGAGGGAACCCGCGCTGGGCAGTGCTATCTCTTTTGTTTACGGCCCTGCAGGCGCGCGTACAAGAGCACGCTGGTCATGGTCTTGCCGTCGAGAATGGCGCCTTTCTCGATCAATTTCAATACTGCAGACAGTTTCACCAGCCGCAGCTCAATCTCCTCGTCTGCTTCGAGGTGGGTTTCGCCGGGCTCAAGTCCTTCGGCCAGAAAGACTTTCATCGATTCCCCAAGAAAACCGGGGCTGGCGTAGTACTCCACCAGCGGACGCCATTTCTTCGCTCGGTAGCCCGTCTCCTCGGCCAATTCGCGCTGCGCGCCGGCCAGCGGCGTCTCGCCGGCGTCGAGCTTTCCCGCCGGCAGTTCCCAGAGAAATTGATTGGCCGCGTGCCGGTACTGCCGCTCCATCACGATCCATGGGTCGCGCTTGTTCTTGGCAGCGTCGATGGCCAGAATCACCACGCTGCCGTTGTGGCGGATCACGTCGCGCTCATTCGTGTGCCCGCCGGGCTCGACCAGCTTGTCGTGCAAAACCCGAAAGAGCGGCCCCTCGTAGACCACCTCGGAGCTGAGTACCGTGGCGCGCTCCACTACTGCCTTTTTCGGCGCCTTTTTCCCCTTCGCGACTCCTGCCTTAGCCGTCTTCCCCGTATTCTTCGTGGGCATTCTTCGACCTCTCTCGTTGGTACGCGCTCTGTGCGCACGATCCAAGTCGAGTATACGCATTGGCTCACGGTCTCATGCGGGTTCTGCATCGATTGGGGTCGCCGTGGCATCCTTAACTCAGCAGCAAATCAGGGTTTTGCGCGAGAGCTTTCACGCCCTCCCAAACCCAATCGAGCCGCAAGTGAACGAGACCACGATCGCAGATTGTTATCCCGTAACCGTGATGCCGGGGCAGAGCCGGCTCTTTCTGGATTTTTGCGCCAATGCGCTGGGCGCGTTTCTGCCTGCGGACGATGTGAAGTCGGATCGTCCGCCGCTCCCCGCGCACTGGCCGGAGCTGGTTCGGCTCCTCGCCGCGCAGAACTCCTCGCCGTCCGCGGCGGCTTCGCTTGCCATGCTTGAACAAGGCGCCGGAACCATCCTGACCGGGCAGCAAGTGGGTCTCTACGGCGGGCCGCTCTACACCCCCTTCAAAGCCGCCACCGCCATCGCCCGCGCGCGCCGAAGCACTGCCAGCGGCAATCCTCATGCGGCGGTTTTTTGGCTGGCCTCGGAAGACCACGACTTTGCCGAGATCAACCAGGTCGCTTTTCCCGCCGGCCGCGAACTGGCGACGCTGGCCTACGAGCCAGAGCCCGCAGTCACCCTTCCGGCTGGCCGCATCGTCTTCGACGAGTCGATCGCGGCGCTCACCGAGCGAGCGGCCGAACTGCTCTCGCCCTCTGAAGCGACGGACGCATTGATCGCGGCCTACAAGCCCGGCCGCACCTTTGCCCAGGCCTTCCAGGAGTTTTACGCGAAGCTCTTCGCCGCGCAGGGATTGCTGATTGTCGACGCCGGAGCCCGGGACTTCCACCGCCTGGGCGCGCCGGTGCTGCGTGCGGGCATTGAACGCGCCGACGAGTTCTATGCGGCGCTTGTGGACCGCAGTCAGGCTCTGGTAGCCGCGGGCTATCACGCGCAGGTTCTGGTTGCACAGCAGTCGAGCCTGCTGTTTCTGATCGATTCGAAATCTGGCGCGCGGCTGGCGCTCAAGCGCATTGCGCCCACAGCCCAGGAGCCCAACGGCCTGTGGCTCGCGGCCGGGCCGGACGGCAATCGGAGCTTTTCGACGGCTGATTTATTGGGCATTCTCGATTCCGAACCGGAGCGCATCTCGCCCGCGGCGCTCTTGCGGCCGGTCTTTCAGGATTTTCTCTTCGGGACCACGGCGCAAGTGGGCGGGCCCGCGGAGATCGCCTACCTCGCCCAGTCCACCGTGCTCTTCGAGCGCATTCTTGGCCGCCAGACGCCGCCCATGGCGCGCTTTTCAGGCACGCTCATCGAACCGCAGATTGCGGAGCTGTTGCGCCGTCACGAACTTACTCTCGAACAGGTCTTTGCCGAGGAGAGCGCAGCCACGCTGGCGCTCAAGCTCGCAGCGCGCGCCATGCCTCCCGGGACCAAGGAAAAACTGGCCGCGGCGGGCAACGCCATGGACGCCGAACTCACGGCGCTCGTCGAGTGGCTGCAGTCGCAGGACAAGGGGCTGGGCCAATCGGCCGAGACCGCGGCGGGCAAGATGCGCTATCAGATGAATCGCCTGCGAACGATGGCCGCGAACTTCCAACTGCAGCGCGAAGCCACGCTCTCGCGCCACGCCAACAGCATTTCGAACGCCCTCTATCCCGGCGGCGTGCTCCAGGAGCGCGTGCACGGCGCGGCCTACTACTTCGCGCGCTACGGATTGGATTTGGCGGAGATGTTGTGCGCACAAGCGGGCAGTTCGTGTCCGGGGCACAGTGCCATCTGGCTGTGAAAACAGGTGTCAGGTGTCGGGGGCTAGCCGGGATATCTCACAGGCGGATTGTCGATTTGGGTGAGTCGGGAAGAAGGAAATAGCTGGAAAGGCCGTCTTTTCTGTGTCATAACTACGTTATCGATACGGGTTATGGCCGAGGAAAGGGCG
>Ga0182013_10005202_pt1 | contig 15232 bp, 28 predicted proteins | sample 612S2MmetaG_FD_120487 | JGI IMG/M metagenome (GOLD analysis project Ga0182013, IMG submission 120487) | Permafrost microbial communities from Stordalen Mire, Sweden - 612S2M metaG | ecosystem: Environmental > Terrestrial > Soil > Wetlands > Permafrost | place: Sweden: Stordalen | collected...
AGAGAATTGTTTAACGTTACGGCTGATAAGATTCGTATTGTTGTGTCTAAAGGGAAATTTAAACGTTCCGGACGCCATGTTTATCAAGGCAAGACACGAAAAAAAGCGTATGTAACTCTTAAAGAAGGCCAATCAATTGATATTATGAATTGGACGTCTCATGATGCCGGTTCTGAATCAGCAAAGGGCGGTGAATAATGGCTATTATTACGCGTAAACCGAGAAATGCTTCATTGCGTTTCCAAACCTATTTAGATTCAAGCGACATCACTACATCAACTCCTGAAAAGTCGTTGGTTGTAGGATTACGTAAACATGGTGGACGTAACGCTTATGGCAGAATTACCGTAAGACATCGTGGTGGTGGTGCATTACAAAAATATCGTATGATCGACTTCAAAAGAGCGCAGTACGATGTTCCTGGAAAAGTAACTACAATTGAATATGATCCAAGTCGCAACGTTCGCATCGGTCTTGTTGTCTATGCCAACGGTTCAAAAGCTTACATGTTGCTACCGCAAGATATCACCGTCGGTTCTTCAGTAATATCAGGAAAAAACGTTGAAGCGAAAGTAGGCAATTGCTTGCCATTACGTTCAATCCCTGTCGGTTTTATGGTTCATAACATTGAAATTACACCAGGGTCTGGCGGAAAACTTTCTCGCAGTGCGGGGACTTCATGTCAACTTATGGCTAAAGCAGATGATTATGCAACGTTAAAAATGCCTTCTGGTGAGATTCGCATGATTCACTTAGATTGCTGGGCAACCATTGGTGTTCTGGGCAATGCTGAGCATAAGAATATCTCTATCGGTAAAGCAGGTAGAAACCGTCGCAAAGGGATTCGTCCAACAGTTCGTGGTATGGCTATGAACCCGGTAGATCACCCTCATGGTGGTGGTGAAGGCCGTTCTAAGTCTGGCTCACATCCAGTAAGCCCAACGGGCAAAGGCGCTAAAGGTACTCGTACCAGAACGCGCAAAAACCCGCTTATTTTGAAACGTAGAAGACCATAATAGGATTTAAAAGGTAAATTGTTATGACAAGATCCTCAAGAAAAGGTCCTTTCGTTGCAAGCAGCTTGCTTGAAAAAGTTGAGCGTATGCAACAGGGCGGCAAGAGAGAGGCGATAAAAACCTGGTCTCGCGCAAGCGTGGTACTCCCTAATTTTGTAGGGATTACCTTTGCAGTACATGATGGAAAGAAACATGTTGCAGTGTATGTTACAGAAAATATGGTTGGCCACAAATTAGGTGAATTTGTGCCTACCAGAACGTTCAGATTACATAGTGGTCAGCGTAAAGCTGCGGTTGCTGAAAAGAAGTAATTTATATACACTGATAAGTACAACATAATAAGGTATAAATAATGGAATTTACAGCAAAAGCACGTTATCTTTCCTATTCGCCGTATAAATTGCGGCCATTAGTTGATGTGGTACGTGGCAAAAATGCTCGCTATGCTATTAACTGGTTGCGTACTTACCGCTCACAACGCTCAGAAGTTGTGAAGAAAGTGCTCGATTCAGTGCTTGCAAATGCAAAGAATCTAAAGAATATTGAACCGGAAAATCTCTTTATTAAAGAGATTTGTGTGGATCAGGGACCGATACATCGCTATTTTAAACCTGGCGCTCAAGGTCGTGCAAATCCTCAGCGTAAGCGGTTATGTCATATGAAGATTGTTTTAGAATCTAAAGAGGCTTAGTGTGGGACAAAAGGTTAACCCAATAGGGTTTAGAATTGGTGTGTATCGCGACTGGGATTCCCGTTGGTTTCCACGCAATGGTAGCGATTCATATTCAAAATTCTTTTTTGAAGATTTAGCTGTTCGTAAATATTTGGAAAAAACACTTCCTGATGCTGATATTTCTCGTAGCGAGATTGAGAAGACAGGAAGCAGTTTTAAAGTTATCATTCATGCAGCTCGTCCTGGTGTAGTTATCGGGAAAAAAGGGCAAGAAATTGATAATTTGCGCCGAGGTTTAGCAAATCTTTTAAAACGTGACAATATTGAAGTATCTGTTCAAGAAATTAAAAGCCCTGAACTAGATGCGCATGTTGTAGCTAAAAAGATCGCTCAAGATCTTGAAAAGCGTGCAAGCTTCAAGAAAGTTATGAAAAAAGCGGCAACTTCAGCGTTACGTAGTGGCGCTAAAGGTGTTAAAATTCGTGTAGCAGGACGTCTTGGTGGTGCAGAAATTGCACGTGATGAATGGATCCGTATAGGGTCGACACCATTACATACGTTGCGCGCAGATATCGATTACGGAACAGCTCAAGCCTTGACTACCTATGGTATTATTGGTGTTAAAGTTTGGATCTGTAAAGGTGAATACCCCGTAGTATAAACGACAAGGATATCAATATGTTAATGCCGAAAAAAATAAAATATAGAAAAGTTCAGAGAGGAACCCGTAAGGGCAGATCCAAAGGGGCTCGTGATGTTATGTTTGGTGACTATGGGCTGCAAGCTCTTGAACCGGTATGGCTTACTGCGGCTCAAATTGAAGCGATGCGTGTGACTATTTCACGTAGGCTCAAAAAAGTTGGAAAGATGTTCTTGCGTGTTTTCCCTGACAAACCTGTTTCTAAAAAACCTGCTGAAACTCGTATGGGTAAAGGTAAGGGGAACGTTGAATTTTGGGTAAGTGTAGTTAAGCGTGATCGTGTTGTTTGTGAAATTTCTGGGCTTCCTGAATTAGAGGCTAAAGCGGTTCTTAAGCAGGCACAATACAAGCTTCCTATGAAGACTAAAATTGTAAAACGTGAAGCAGCTCCTGTGCAAAAAATAGCGGTAAACACTGAAGCGAGTGATGTGAGCAATGAAAAACAATAAAGCGTTATCGCAAGAGATGAAAAATATGAGCATTGAGCAATTGCGTGTTGCTGTAGATGAGGTGCGTCGTGAGTTGTTTCAGCTTCGTCTTAAATCTACTACCGGGCATGTAAAATCTTTTGCGTCTGATCAAAGAAGATTGAAAAGCTCAATCGCTCGTGGATTAACGTATTTACATCAGAAAATTCAAGCGTAAGATTATGGCAGAAAATAAAAAAAATAAATCGACATTGCGTGGCAAAGTTGTGTCAACTAAAATGGATAAAACCATTGTCGTTGAAGTTGAAAGAACTTTCATGCATCCGCGCCTTGCAAAAGTAATGCGTACGATTAAAAAGTATAAAGTTCACGATGAAGAAAAGCGTGCTGCATTGGGTGATCAAGTTGACATCCATGAAGGGCGTCCTGTTTCTAAAACTAAGTATATGTACTTAGTTGATGTTGTGAGCAAGTAAGGAAATTGTTATGTCTACTATTCAAAAAGAAACTTATTTAAAGGTTGCTGACAATTCCGGCGCAAAAGAGATGCTTGTGTTTCACCTTGTAGGGAGCACTGGCAAAAAAGATGCTGTCCTTGGTGATATTGTTATCTGCGCAGTTAAAGAAGCGATTCCTGGCGGACAAGTTAAAAAAAGTGACAAAGTGACTGCGGTGATTGTTCGCACAAAAAAAGAGTATCGTCGTGCAGATGGTAGTTATATCTCATTTGGTGAAAATGCTGGAGTAATTATTAAATCTGTTGATGATGCAACACCGGTTGGTTCTCGTATCTTTGGTCCTATAGCTCGTGAATTACGTTTTAAAGGCAAAGAGAAGTTCGCTAAAATATTGTCATTAGCACCAGAAGTTGTATAAGGATAAGCATGTTTCGTATTAAGAAAAACGACACTGTGATGGTGACAACGGGTAAAGACAAAGGTAAAACAGGTCAGGTTATTGAGCTTGATCTTAAGCATGACCGCGTTAAAGTTCGTGGGATTGCCATTGTCGTACGTCACGTTAAAGCTAAGCGTGAGGGCGAAGTCTCTTCAATTAAAAAAGAAGAGGGGTATGTACACATTTCTAATGTGATGCCTATCGTTCCCTCAACAGGAAAACCTACACGTGTTAAAATTAAACAATTAGAAAATGGACAAAAAGAGCGTATTTCAACAGGTACGAACGAAGTCTTATAACGGGTAGATTATGGAATCAAAGAACACAAGTTCAGTAATACGATTAAAGCAAGAATACGAAAAGAACATTCGTCCTGCGCTACAAAAAGAGCTTGGTCTTAAAAATATTATGGAAGTTCCACGTATTAATAAGATCGTAGTGAATATTGGAGTAAAAGAGGCTGTTACTGACAGCAAAGAGCTGCAAAAAGTTAAAAAGAAACTTGCAGTGATTGCTAAACAGGCGCCTATTGAAACAGAATGTAAAAAATCGATCGCTGGCTTTAAAATTCGTGAAGGCATGAAAATCGGTGCATGTGTGACATTGCGCAATAAAAAAATGTATGAGTTCCTTGATGAACTTATAAATATAGCGCTGCCACGTGTACGTGATTTCCAAGGTGTAACTAAAAAGCTTGATGGTCGTGGAAATTACAACCTCGGCGTTAAAGAGTGGATTATTTTCCCTGAAGCAGAAGACAATGGCATGGAAAAACCCCATGGCATGAATATTACTATTCACACTTCTGCACATACTGACGAGCATGGATTTGCGCTATTAAAGCAATTTGGCATGCCGTTTAAAAAGAAATAGTGAGTTTCGACTCACCAATAGTGAGTTTTTAACTCACCAATAAGGTAACGAAAAGATATGGCAAGAAAAGCATTAGTTGTAAATAACAACAAAAAGAAAGAACTTGTTGCTCGTTACGCAGAACAGCGTAAAAAGTTAGTAGCAGTAGTTCAAAATCCAAAAACATCGCTTGATGAAAAAATGAAAGCGCAAAAGAAATTGGCAAGATTGCCACGTTCCTCAAGCGCAACACGTATTAGAAACCGTTGTGAGCTTTCAGGAAGACCTCGTGGTTATATTGGATTTTTCAAGCTTTCACGTTTATGTTTTAGAGAATTTGCATCAAATGGCATGTTGCCTGGTGTGAAAAAAGCAAGTTGGTAATTCCGTTAGGGAATCCAACAGTTGGTAAACTGTTATAAGGATAGTCGATGTCTATTGATACAATTGGTAATTTTTTAACCATTATTCGTAATGGCATCATGGCTTCATTGCCTGATGTTAAGGCGCCCTATTCGAATCTCAAGTACCAAATAGCCTCAATCTTAAAAGACGAGGGTTATATTTGGGACTTCGGAATCGAAGGCGAAGGTGCTCATAAAAGTCTTAAGGTTGTGCTTAAATATGTTGATGGTGAGTCAGCAATACACGAAATTACTCGGGTAAGCAAGCCTGGAAGACGCGTTTATAAAGGCGTTTCCTCATTAGAGCCAGTTATTGGTGGGCTTGGGATTGCCATTATAACGACTCCGCGTGGCGTTATAACTAACAAAAAAGCTCGTCAGCTTGCTGTTGGTGGTGAAGTAATTTGTACGGTTTGGTAAGGGTGGGTTATGTCAAAAATTGGTAGAAAGCCTATTGATATATCAGGTGTTACCGTTGAAGTTAACGGTAATGATATCTCATTCAAGGGTAAAAAAATGGCAGGTCAATATACCTTGCCAGATCTTTTAAAAGCTGAGATTGTTGATGGTCACCTTGTGATTACTTCTACACGTAAAACTGCAGAAACAAATCGCATTTGGGGATTAAACCGAGCATTACTTGCAAATAAAATCATCGGAGCAAATACAGGATTTGAGAAACAGATCCGTATCGTTGGTCTTGGTTATAAGGCTGTTGTGCAAGGTTCTAAGTTGCAATTTTCTTTAGGATTCAGCCATAAGATCGATTTTGATCTTCCGGCAGAAGTTACGGTTGAAACTGACAAAGTAGGTCAATTGTTGACATGCCGTTCTTCAAATAAAGAAGCATTAGGCTTGGTCTGTAGTGAAATCCGTGCATTGAGACCGCCAGAACCTTATAAAGGTACTGGTATTCAATATGTGGGTGAAGTTATTAGACGTAAAGCTGGTAAAGCTAAATCGGCATAAAACATTTAGATATATTTTGGAGTTATAACGTGTCCATTTTAAGAAAAATAAAAAATCGAGTTCGACGCCGTACATTACGCGTCCGCGCTGGATTATCATCTTCTTCTCCCCGTGTTTCGGTGTTTAGAAGTCTTAATCATATATATGCGCAAGTGATTGATGATGCTCAACACAAAACAATAGTCAGCGCATCATCACTTGAAGTCGCAAAAGTTAAAGGCAGCAAAAAAGATGTTGCTCATGCTGTTGGCCTTGAGTTAGCAAAGAAGGCTTTAAGCAATGGGGTAGCAGAAGTTACCTTTGATCGTGGGCCTTTTCTGTATCATGGTCGAGTTAAATCACTAGCCGAAGGTCTTCGTGCTGGCGGTCTTAAAGTATAATGAGTAAGGATCAATACATGTCAGAAATTCAATTTGTCGATACTGTTGTCAGTGTTCGACGTGTTACAAAAGTAACTAAAGGTGGAAAAAGGTTTTCTTTTTCAGCATTTGTTGTTTCAGGAAATCAGCAAGGTGCAGTAGGTTGTGGCCAAGGTAAAGGTCGCGAAGTTTCAGCGGCTATATCTAAAGCTACAGCGCTTGCACGCAAGAACTTAATCGGCATTTCAGTTCGTGAAAACACATTGCCTTATGATGTTCAAGGACATCACGGCGCGACTAATGTTCTCTTGCGTTCTGCTTACAAAGGTACCGGTCTTATTGCTGGTAAATCTGTTCGTGCAGTTATGTTGGCATTAGGGATTAAAGACGTTCTTGCAAAAACGCTTGGACCTTCCCGCTCACCACAAAATGTGGTTAAAGCGACCTTAAATGCTCTTGCTAAATGCCGCAGTGCAGCTCATCTTGCAAAACTTCGTGGCAAATCAGTAAAAGAGATCACTAAAGGGGAAATAGCTCATGTTGCATAATTTGCCTTCAGCAGGAAAAAATAGAAAACGTATCGGCCGTGGTGGAAGCCGCGGTGGAACATCTGGTCGTGGTAATAAAGGCCAAAAAGGACGTTCTGGCGCTAACTTAGGGATTTTGTTTGAAGGCGGTCAAATGCCATTAACTCGCCGTATTCCTAAGCGTGGATTCAACAATACTCGATTCCAGGAAGAGATCGAAATTGTTCAATTAGCCGATATACATGAAATATTTGAAAACGATGCAGTGGTTACCAGAGAATCTTTAATTGAAGCGGGTCTCATTAGAGGTCGTAAAGGTTCTTTAGTTAAAGTTTTATCATCAGGAACTGTTGATAAAAAGTTAACTTTGCATACCGATTTTATTAGTAAATCAGCGCAAGGACAGATTGCACAGGCCGGTGGGTCAGTGCATATAAATCGTGCAGATAAATAAGGAGAAGTAATACTGTGGTACTGTTTAATAATTTTTGGAACATTTTTAAAATTCCTGAGTTAAGTCGTAAATTGTTTTTTACATTGACGGTTCTCATCATTTATCGAATTGGTGTTTTTATACCAGTTTCTGGGATCAATATTGATTTGCTTGCAGAAACTATGAAATCATCATTCGTAGGTGGTTTTTTAAGTTATCTCAATACTTTCTCAGGAGGTGCATTACAACAATGTGCGCTTTTTGCATTAGGTATTAGTCCTTACATCGTGGCCTCATTGGTCATGCAGTTTGCTTCCATGGCGATACCGCAATTGGAAGTGCTCTCCAAAGAGGGCGAGTACGGACGACGAATTATTAATCAGTATACGCGTTACTTAACTCTTATTCTGGCCATTGGTTATAGTTCAGGTTTGCTTACCTATCTCACAACATATGGCTTGGTTTTGACGCCGGGTATTCCTTTTAAACTGTTTTTCGTACTCTGTATTACAACTGGTGCCATGCTTGTTATGTGGCTTGGCGAACAGATTTCGCTTTTTGGCTTGGGCAATGGCAGTTCGATGCTTATCTTTGCAGGGATTGTTTCTGCTTTTCCTATGGATCTCTATCGAACTGTTAGCCAAGTGCTTGAAGGAAACATGACTCTCATGGCAGCCCTGGGTATTCTCGCCTTCTTTATCGCGGTTGCTGCGGCAATTGTCTATTTAGAAAAGGGCGAGAGAAAGATACCGGTACATTATGCGCGACGTGTAGTCGGGCAACGTGTATATGGTGGGCAAAGTACCTATATTCCTTTTAAAATCAATAACGTCGGTGTTATGCCAGCTATCTTTGCGTCAACCATCTTAAGTATCCCTCAATTTATTTTTGGGCTTATTGGTAGTCGTTTGGGATGGGATGCGTTCACTTCATTAGCTACAGATCTTTCTCGTGGCGGGTTGATGTATAATATTTTGACCTTCTTATTAATTATTGTGTTTACGTTCGTGTATACTTCGATTATCTTCGATCCAAACGAACTTTCTCAAAATCTTAAGAAGAATGGTGGATTTATTCCTGGTATTCGTCCTGGTAAACAGACTGCTGATGAACTCGATAAGATTTTGACACGTTTAGGTCTTGTCGGGGCCATTTATCTGGCATGCTTAGCTCTTTTACCAAATATGCTTCCATTGGTGGTAGATATGCCTTTCATATTGGGTGGCACGTCACTTCTAATCGTTGTTGGTGTTGGTCTTGAGTTGAGTTCACAGTTAGAGGCATACCTACTGGAAAGTAATTATGCAGGATTTTTAACATCAGGCACTCGTATGAGATCTAGGGCAGCTCGGTGAAATCTCTTAAAGATATTTACATTTTTATTGGACCCCCAGGTTCCGGAAAAGGTTCGCTTTCTCACTTATGTAAGAAAAGCTTTGGATGGGCTCATTTATCTACGGGCAATTTGTGTAGACAGCATATTGCTCGTATGACCGATATCGGTTTACAGATCGATCAAGCAATCAAATCGGGTAAGTTAATCAGCGATGATCTTATGATCGATATGGTTAATCAGTGGATCAAAGAGGTTGCTCTATCTTCGCAAGGGATCATTCTTGATGGATTTCCTCGTACCGTATCGCAAGCCAAAGCTTTAGACGATCTGTTCTCCCAAAAAGAATTTGTGGATGCATCAGTAACGATAGTCTCCATGAATATTAATGATGAACAGGTTATAAATCGTCTAAAAACGCGTCTGGTTTGTCAAAATGAAGCTTGCCAAGCTGTTTACTCTTTCTTGCCTTCACAGGTTAGTAAAGGACTTACTTGCCAAGAATGCAAAGATGTACTGATACAGCGGGTTGATGATAATAGCGATGTTGTCTATGAGCGATTGAAGACCTATCATCATTATGCAGACGATCTTTTAGTCTATTACCGAAATTCGGTATGCAAAGTAATTGATCTGAATGTTGAATTACCGCTCGATTATGTATTTAAAACATTTGTCGAGTCTACAGGAAAATCGACATGATTATACGTAAAAATAATCATGCCCTCTCTATAATGAGAGAAGCGGGAAAAAGGCTTGCGCACGTTTTTGAAGAGATTCCTGCACTATTAAAGGCTAGAATCACCACCAGGGACCTTGATAGCTTTCTTGAACGCGCATTGAAAGAGGCTGGGTTACATTCAGAATGTAAAGGTTATGGCGTCCCTGCCTTTCCCGCAGTAAGTTGCATTTCGGTAAATGATGTAATCGTACATGGGATACCGAGTTCGCTGAGCTTAAACGAAGGCGATTTGGTGACGGTGGATATCTGTGCCTCTTACAATGGTTATTGTGCAGATATGGCCCGGTCCTACTTTGTTGGGAAACCAGTATCAGAAAAGGCCCTTGAGCTTGTGAGAGTTGCTTATGAGTCTCTAGATGCCGGTATTGATATGGCTAGAGCAGGAAAGCATATATCTGATATATCGTTTGCGGTTCAGAGTGTCGTTGAAAAGCATGGATTTGGAGTAATCCGAGATTTTGCAGGACATGGTATTGGCAAGAAGATGCATGAGGATCCTGAGATTCTTAATTATGGAAAACCAGGCAAAGGTCCCTTGATAGAAGCGGGAATGGCATTTGCCATAGAGCCTATGATCACTCAAGGTGACTACACAGTGAGAATGGATGCTGATAAATGGACTGCAAGGACAGCAGATGGCTCATTGGCAGCGCATGTTGAGGATACGGTTATCGTGACTGACCATGGTCCTGAAATTACTACTAGATTATAAGAGTTAAATTCATGATGAAAAAAAAGCAAAAAGATGATATTATAGTTATAGATGGCATAGTTCGCGATACATTGCCTAACGATACCTTCAGAGTTGAAGTAGAAGGTGGTCATATGGTTATAGGCCATGCATCGGGACGTATGCGTATGAATGGTATCCGAATGCTCCCTGGAGATAGGGTATCAATGGAATTATCCCCCTATGATCTTACTCGGGGTAGAATTGTTTTAAGATATAAGGCATAATAAGTAATTATTGCAGATTTATATAAGGGTTTTCTATGAAAGTTCGAACATCAGTAAGCGCAATTTGTCGTGATTGCAGAACCATTCGCCGTGATGGAGTGGTTCGTGTTATTTGTAAAAAAAATCCTCGACACAAACAACGTCAAGGTTAGAAGGACATTATGGCTAGAATAGAAGGTGTGAATTTACCACGCGAGAAGAGAATTGAGTATGGGCTTACCTACTTATTCGGTGTTGGTTTAAAACGTTCACGTGACATTTTAAATAAATTACATATTAACTTTGATACACGCGTTAAAGATTTAACGGATCAAGATGTAGCAGCGCTTCAAAAAGAAGTTACGAGCAACTATATGGTCGAAGGTGACTTACGCAAAGAGATCAAAGCGGATATTAAACGACTCCAAGATATTGGTTCATATCGTGGAACGCGTCACAAAAGATCTCTTCCGGTACGTGGTCAAAGAACTAAAACTAATGCCCGTACACGTAAAGGTCCTCGTAAAGCAGGTTCAATTGTTGCACTTAAACGTAAAGTTACGAAAAAATAAGTAACATAGGTATCACATGAGTTATAAGAAAAAAGCTAAAAAAAACAAACGAGTGGTTGATTCTGCAGTTGTGCATGTAAAATCTTCATTTAATAATACCCTTGTTACTGTTACTACAGTAGAAGGCGATGTATTGTTGCGCTCCAGCTCTGGAAAATTGGGTTACAAAGGTGCTCGTAAAGGTACGCCTTTTGTCGCTTCCCAGATTGGATCAACACTTGCTAAAGAGATGAGTGGTCTTGGCATTAGACAGCTTGAAGTGAATCTTCAAGGGCCGGGGTCAGGAAGAGATTCAGTTGTTCGCGCTCTGCAATCTTCAGGGTTTAATATTTCGGTATTACGCGATGTTACTCCACTTCCACACAACGGATGTCGTCGTCCTAAAAAACGACGTGTATAGTTATTGTATAGAAATGAAAGTTTAAGCGTTTATATGGAAAAAAGATCACCACAAGCTAAATCAGACAGAGGACAAAAAACCTCTTCTGATACTGTTGTCAAAAAAGGTAAAAAAACTACCGAATATGGCAAGCAGCTTGAAGAAAAACAAAAAGTTAAAGAAATGTATGGCATGCGTGAGCGTCAATTTAGAAAGTTCTACGCAATTGCCGCTTCTAGTAAAGAGGCTCCAGGACAATTGTTATTGAGCTTACTTGAAAGACGTCTTGATAACGTAGTATACCGTTTGAAATTTGCGGCAACTCGTGCTCAAGCTCGTCAGATTGTTGTTCATGGACACATTTATGTAAATGGTAAAAAAGTTTACTCTCCATCATATTTTATTCAAATTAATGATGTGGTTTCCCTTTCTCCTGCCATTGAAAAACATCCTGTTTTCATGGAGACTGTTGTCGATAAGCGCCTCAATGCAGGGGTTAAAGTGCCAGATTGGTTAGAGCTTGATAAAAAAGCGCGCACAGGAAACGTATTACGTATGCCTGTTCGTACAGATATTCAGGTTCCAATTGAAGAGTATCTCATTGTTGAGTTGTACTCCTAAGTAATAGGTTAGTAAAGATATAGAGGGGTATACATGCAAAAAAGAGAATATCAATCACTTACTATTCCGCAACTCGTGTGGAATAAACAGACGTTGTCAGCAACGTTTGGTGAGCTTGTAGTAGAGCCATTGGAGCCAGGTTTTGGCACAACCATGGGTAATGCTATAAGACGTACCTTGCTTGGTGCTGTTGAAGGATCAGCCGTTACGTCAGTTATTATTAAGGGCGTAAACAATGAATTCTCATCAGTTTCTGGCGTCGTTGAAGATGTCGTTCAGATTGTTTTAAACTGCAAAGAAATTGTTATAAAAAATAAAACAGGTGAACCGGGAACGATGAGATTAAGCGTTTCAGGTGAGGCTGTTGCTCGTGTTGCTGACATTCAAGCAGATGATCATTTAGAACTTGTTAATAAAGATCATATTATTGCTCATGTTGCACAGGGCGGTCTATTAGACATAACGTTTTTTGTTGAATCAGGACGAGGATATCAAGCGGCTCAGTGGCCAGCGGGTAAAGCGCTTCAAGAAGACAATAGAATCTATATTGACGCGATGTTTTCACCAGTTCGCAAAGTAAGTTACGATGTTGAAAAAACGCGTGTAGGCACCTCAATCGATTACGATAAGCTCCTATTACAAATTTCTACTGATGGCACAGAATCTCCATTAGAAGTTGTTCGTTACGCGGTTTCTGTAGTTCGTTCACAGCTTGAGCATTTTTTAACAGCGCCTGAAATTCCTTTCAATGAAATTTCTCGCCCTGCGGTAGAAGGCAAGCCTGAATTGAAAGCTGAAACGCATGATGTTCGCTACAAAGGTGTTCCAGTAGATCTTCTGTTGAAACCAATCAATGCACTTGAGTTTTCTGTTCGTGCACATAACTGTCTCATTAATGCGGGAATTAAACGCATTATTGACTTAGTTAACTTAACAGAAGATGATGTTTTAAAAATTAAGAATTTCGGCCGCAAATCTTATGACGAAGTCAAAGAGGGTATGAAATCATTTGGTCTTTCTTTTGGCATGAACGTCAAAGAGGCTGAATTAAGAAAATTGATCGATAAGGAATAGCCATGAATCATCAAAATGGTAGAAAGAAATTAAATTTAAATCCCGATCATAAACGTTCTTTGCTCCGCAACCAGGCTATTATATTGATCGAAAAAGGTCATTTAGTTTCGACCGTTGCCCGTGTTAAAGAAGTAAGACGTTTTGCTGAAAAATTGGTTACTCTTGCTCGCAATGGTAATGATTTTAATGCTCGTCGTCGCGCTAAATCGTTGTTGCCTTACAAAGAAGATGCTTTAACAAAGCTTTTCTCTGATATTGCACCACGCTTTAAGCAACGTCCAGGTGGATATACTCGTATTATTCCACTTGCACGTCGTATCAGCGATACAGCTGCAGTTGCTCGCCTTGAATGGGTAGAGTAGTTCTTGGATAACTCTGCAGCTATTAAAGACCTGCTCGAGCTTGAGATTCGACCATTAATCCGACAAGATGGTGGTGATATTGAGTTTGTAGGCTTTGATAACGGTGTAGTTACCATAAAGTTTTCAGGGGCATGTGTATCATGCCCCTATTCTATTTTTACCCTTAAGATGGGTATCTTAGACCGCCTGGTCGATAAATTTCCTGACATCAAAGATGTAGTGTCAGAATAGCTTATGCAGGCTGTATGTTTTTTATATCGATTGATACGCCAAATTCAGTTGTAGGTACTAACTTCGTTGCTAAAGCTAGTGGCCTTACCACTACTTCAGTTGTATTTGCCTTGATTTCTTCAAGGGTAGTATATTCTTTATTAGGGCGAAGACCTAGAGTAACTGCATTATTAGTTTCATTCGCAATGTTTACGGCTATATCTTTCGCTGCCTGAGCACTTGTTGAAACCAATAAAATTAAACCTAAAAATATCATTTTTTTCATGATATATCCTTTTTTTATAGTTTGTTTATTTTAAAACTCGAAGATGCACATCGCACCTTCTTAATTCTGATAGTATCAAGCGCCCCCCCTCGAGTCAATAGATAATTCATACTAGGATTTTTACAATTTGCCCTTTTGCACATAAAAAGGGCATCTTGGACCAACTGGTCAGCTTGCCGGCATAGTTTGCCAATATTACTTCGTTACTTGCGTAGCTATACAAAGTACAGGTCAAAGCTTCAGCGTAGGGGAAAGGATGGATAGGCGAAGCCTGGGATAAATTTCCCGTCATCAAAGATGTTGTCGCCCTCTAAAGAATTCTTCTTTTTTTATATTTTTATTACAAAATGAAATAATTATCAATTACACTGGTAAGTAAGAAACATAAAGTTTTTGAAGGCAGTGTATGAAAAAAGTATATCTTTTACCCTTTATATTCTTCGTTTTTAAAGTTTTTTCTATAAAAACCTCGAAAACTGTGATCTCAATGCCTCAAAAGACATTCTTGATGGGCGTTTCTAAAGACCCACGGGTTAAGGCGTTCTTGGATCTTCTGGCCCATGGTGAAGGGACCTCTTACCACCCTGAGGTAAAAATGTTGCCTGATCAGTACCGCATAAGTTTCTGTAACGATGGCAAGATCGCCTCATTTAAAGATCACCCTCGCAAAAAATGTTGCAATCGGGTTGGAGATCGCATTATTTGCGCTACTGCAGCCGGAAGGTATATGTTTTTGCAAAGAACCTGGGACTGGGTAAGGGAGAAGTTAGCGTTGAACGATTTTAGCCCTACCAACCAAGATTTAGCTGCTATTTATCTTCTGATGGAATCCGGGGCGTTGGATGAGATTTTAAAAAATAACATAAAGGGAGCTATTGCCAAGGCAAGTAGGTTCTGGGCGCCTATGCCCGGGTCTTCATATAACCAGCCACAAACCAAATTATCAGAGCTTTTAGGGATATATCAAAAAAGACTTACATTTTACCAGTCATTTGATGGCGTGTATAAAGATAAGAAGGGGGGAAATAGATGATAAAAAAATTCACTGTTATGTTTTTAGCGATGTGCGCGATGATCTGCGTTCTATTTGCAGGGGTGTATCTCTATAAAAACATACGATCAATTTATATGAGTGCCATCCCAGTCCAAGAGTGCAAGGATAAAGAGACATTCGATTTGAAAAAACAGTCTAAAGTTAAGAAATATCATAATAATGGCAAAATCGAGCATATTATCTTTTCTGTTCCCGAAGAACGCGGATCTCAAAAAAATATCCTGCGAAAAGGTATTTTAGTTACTCGTGCCCATGCGCGGGCCACCATCGTTATATGCCATGGGTTTATGTGTAACAAAAATGATGTTAGCTTTCTGCGGAGCATATTTTACGATTATAATGTCATGGTCTTCGATTTCCGTGCGCATGGTGAAAATAGTGAAAATCAATGCAGCTCTTTTGGCT
>Ga0182013_10005208_pt1 | contig 15224 bp, 16 predicted proteins | sample 612S2MmetaG_FD_120487 | JGI IMG/M metagenome (GOLD analysis project Ga0182013, IMG submission 120487) | Permafrost microbial communities from Stordalen Mire, Sweden - 612S2M metaG | ecosystem: Environmental > Terrestrial > Soil > Wetlands > Permafrost | place: Sweden: Stordalen | collected...
CCCACGGGTAATGCGGTGACTAGAGGGATGGTGTTAGCAAGGGTGGTTCCGGCGGGAACCATGTAGATATCTACGGCACTAGTTTTGGGGGCCTGATTTAGGAAGCGAAAGGCGGAGTGGCCACCTGCAGCGGCAACCTGCTGGTCTTCTAGGATGGTGACTTCGTAGCTGTTGGGAGCGGCACCGTTATCGGTGAGGAAGACGGAGTGCTGGTGGCCGGCGAGGAGCGTGCCGCTGGTGTTGACGAGGGTGGCACCACCGGTAGCGGCGGTGACATCGATTGCGGCGTCATTGGATGCGGGGAGAGTTCCATAGGGGGTGATGGTTCCCTGTCCGATGTTGACGGCGAGGAGAGTTCCTTCGACCTGGACGTTGACGGCTGGAGCGATGTAGGAAGCGTCGATGACTCGCACGAGGCTGGGTTGTACATAGGAGGCAACGTTTTCGCAGGCAGTGAGCGCGGTGGCGATGCCCACGGCAGCGATTGCGGCTACACCGAGCGCCAGAAGGTTTGGCGGGTGTGGTGGGTGTGTCGCGCGGGTTCGTCGATTCCGGAACTGCTCTAGAATGCGCATCGTGGATGTCGAGACTGAAGCTTCATCCCATAGTACAGGGAGGAGATGGAGAGAGTTTACGACTTTTTGACCATGTCGGGTCGTTGCGGGCTCAGGCGCGGGGCTCTGCTGAATCGTTGCGATGGTGGTGATGTTAGCGCAGGCCGTTCATTTGTCCGAAGGTGTGAGCGAGCATGACCGACATGCAGAGAATGCCCGCCCCTAGCGGGAGAACATGGCGTGCGTTGCGCAGGTTGAAGGCGCCGACGCGGCAGACGAGGAGGTAGCCGACGGCAAGGTTGAAGAGGCCCCAGAGGACATTGACTGTAGGCGAAGACATGCCCAGGCCCGGTGGGGTGGCGAAGGGGCTGTGGAACGGAACGCCGGAGACTCCATGGATGAGATGGGGGATGGTGTTGGCGAGGAAAGCGCCGCCGAAGAAATAAGCGATGTAGTGATACCAGCGCATGCAAAGCTCCTTTCGCTTGCAAGGCGAAATGTTACTGGGTTCGCACCCATTTCGCAAAAGCCGCGAAATGGATGGGCACGGCTGATCGCTGGACTCCCATCCTAGCCGCAAAAAACAAAGGCGCGGCGAGGGTGGGGCACCCAGACAGGTGCGCGACTAGCCTGCGCCGAGGTAGATGAAGCGGGCGAGGAAGAGGACGGCGAGGATGTATAGGAGCCAGTCCTGCCTGCGGTAGTGGCCGGTGGCGAGATGGAGGACGGCCCAGGAGATGATGCCGAAGCCGAGGCCATTGGCAATGGAGTAGGTGAGCGGAATCAGGATGAGTGTGAGGAAGGAGGGAACAGCGACGAGGGGGTCGGTCCAGCGGATTTCGACGATGGTGGCTAACATGAGCGACCCGACGAGGATGAGCGCGGGGGCGGTGGCTGCGGCTGGGACAATTCCGACGAAAGGCGCGGCACCGATGGCACAGAGGAATAGAAGGCCAGTCACGATGGCGGTGACGCCGGAACGGCCTCCGGCAGCGACGCCGGCGGTGGACTCGACGTAGCTGGTGACGGTGGAGGTTCCGGTGAGGGAGCCGAAGACGGTGGAAATGGCGTCGGCGAGGAGGATGCGATTGAGGCGGGGGATGGAGTGGTCGGCGGAGATGAGGCCGGCGCGCTTGGTGACGGCGACAAGGGTGCCGAGGTTGTCGAAGAGGTCGACGAAGAAGAAGACGAAGACGATTTCGAGAAGGCCCTTGTTGAAGGCGCCGACGATATCGAGCTTGAAAGCGGTGGCGGTAAGGGCCTGAAAGCCGCCGGGAGCGGGGGTGTAGTGAACCAGGCCGAAGGCCCAGGCAGCGGCGGTGATGGCGAGAACGCCGATGAGGATGGAGCCTTTTACCTTGCGGATCTCGAGGGCGACCATGAGGATGAGGCCGGCGAGGGCGAGAGCGGGCGTGGGGTTGCGGATGTTGCCGAGACTGACCAGCGTGGCGGGGTCGCCGACCACCAGGCCGGAGTTGCGGAAGCCGATGAAGGCGATGAAGAGGCCGATGCCGCTGGCGACGGCCGCGTAGAGTTCGTGGGGGATGGAACGGAGAATCATCTGGCGGATGCCAGCGGCGGTAAGCGCGAGGAAGATGCAGCCGGAGAGGAAGACCGCGCCGAGCGCGGTTTGCCAGGGGATGTGCATCTTGAGGCAGACGGTGTAGGTGAAGTAGGCGTTGAGGCCCATGCCGGGGGCGAGGGCTATGGGATAGCGGGCGATGATGCCCATGAGGATGGAGCCGAAGGCAGCCGAAAGGCAGGTGGCCGCGGTGACAGCGGCGAGCGGCAAGCCGGCGGCAGAGAGAATGGCGGGATTGACCAGGACGATGTAGGCCATGGTCAGAAAGGTGGTGACCCCGGCCAGGATCTCAGTGCGCCAGTTGGTGCCGAGGCGGGAGAATTCGAAGTAGGATTCCAGATGTTTGAGCATGGGCGGTATGTCCTAGCTAAACATGGGAGGGCATAAAGAGGAAGGGGGAATAAAGGGCAGGGAACAGGGAAAAGGGCAAACGGGAACAGATCCCCGCGGCCGGTGAATCTGCGGGGTGCAGAATTGCACATTTCGCAGTAAGTGGGATTTGCGAATATCGTTGGAGTTTTCATCAGCATCTGATGTGAATATCTTCCCCAACAGCAAAAGGAGAACTGCAATGCCAACATTTACAACCAAGGACGGAACAGAGATCTATTACAAGGACTGGGGCGTGGGTCAGCCTGTGGTATTCAGTCACGGGTGGCCGCTGAGCGCGGATGCATTTGAGGACCAGATGGCGTTTCTGGCTCAGCATGGGTACCGGACGATTGCGCACGACCGGCGGGGACATGGTCGATCGGGCCAGTCGTGGGGCGGCAACGACATGGACACGTATGCGGACGACCTGGCCGAGCTGACGGAGGCGCTGGAACTGAAGGATGCGGTGCACGTGGGGCACTCGACTGGAGGCGGCGAGGTGGCGCGGTACATCGGTCGACACGGGTCGGGACGGGTGGCCAAGGCGGTGCTGATTGGGGCTGTTCCGCCGCTCATGCTGAAGACGGAGGCCAATCCGCTGGGGTTGGGGATTGAGGTGTTCGACGGGATCCGGGCGGGGGTTCATGCGGACCGGTCGCAGTTTTTCAAGGATCTGACGTTGCCGTTTTATGGGGCGAATCGGCCTGGGTCAAAGGTTTCGCAGGGATTGCGGGACTCATTCTGGCTGCAGGGAATGCAGGCGGGATTTCCGGCGTGTTTCGACTGCATCAAGGCGTTCTCAGAGACTGACTTTACCGAGGACCTGAAGAAGATGGATGTGCCGACGCTGATCATTCATGGCGACGACGATCAGATTGTGCCGATCCAGGCGGCGGCGTTGCTGACGGCGAAGCTGGTGAAGGGGGCGACGCTGAAGGTCTATCCTGGTGCGCCGCATGGACTGTGTTCGACGATGAAAGACAAGGTGAATGCGGACTTGCTGGCGTTTATAAAGGGGTAGAGGGCAACTTATCCGGATCGTCTGTCGGTTGGAGCTTCGGAAATGTCGCGAGCTTCGCCTTGCTCCAATCGACGTAGTCTGCGCTGTCGTTTTTCGGTGATTCCCAGAAGGCACGCTCTGCGGCTTCGTTCGCGAACTTAGGGATGGGCTTGATTGGCTTCTTCATAAGTGGCTCTCTCCTTCCGGGGAACTCAATTCCTCCCGCGCCAATAGCCGGGACGGCGCTTGGCATGGGCGACGGCAACGATGAGGATCGTTTCGTCCTTCTCCTGAAAGATCACAGAGTAGGGAAACCGTGACAAGACTCGACGCCGCGTGCTCTTTGTGTAGATCGGACAATGCTGGGGATGAGAGACGATCTGCGAAAGGGAAGCGCCGATTTCGGTCAGGAAGGCGTCCGCTGCGGCGGGACTGCGTTCGAAATACCAATCGAATGCTTGGTTAATTTCTTCCTGGGCCTCCGACTGAATACGAATCTGTTTTTGCGTCACTTTGCGAGCCGGGCACGCAACGGAGCTTCCACTTCTTCCCATGAATATGTGACAGCGTGACCTGCGTCCGATTCCGCGACACGGCGCTCAACTTCAGTTTTCCAAGCCTCGTCGATTTCGGCGTCGCTTGAGCCGTCTCCGGCCTGGAGCAACTCCCCGATGAGCCAGTCGAAGTCGCTGGTGGGGAGGCGGCGCGCATCTTCGAGAACTTGCTGGGCAGAGCGGTTCATGTGGAGATTGTAACGCGGAATCGCTCGTGGCGGTGCGTCTGCGCTTGAGCCGAGAAGTTCGACGGGCATCAGGAACTGTGACGACTGAGCGGCGGAACCGGCGAGGTCAGCGTCCGCAGCAGGTTGGAAGTCCAACTAGATGCTATTCTGTCGGCGTTCGACCATTCAGCGGGGGGGGGCACATTGAAGGCTCGGTTCGTGGCAATCGGGATAGTTTTCGCGGGAGTTGTGATCTGCGAGTGCATCTGCTCGCAAACACTCCAGCAATCGAACCAGGCATCGTTGGATCGAAAGATCGAGTTGGCGGTTCGATCTCAGTTCGATGTGCCGGGGAATTGCGACGTCAAGATTGGGTCGCGAACGGCAAGCACGTTTCCGGGTTATGACAATCTGCGAGTCACAGTCTCGCAAGGAAGCAAGACTAGTGAACTGGAGTTTCTGATTTCAACGGACAGCAAGACTCTTGCTCGCCTCAACAAGTTTGAATTGGATAGCAACCCAGCCCTCGCTATTGACGTGCAAGGCCGGCCTATTCGGGGAAATCCTGCTGCGCCGGTGACCGTCGTCAATTTCGACGATCTCGAGTGCCCTGCCTGTGCTTACATTCACCAGCTGATCTTTCCGGCCGCGCTGGAGCGCTACGGAGATGAGGTGCGGTTCATTTATGAGGACAATCCGTTGGTCGATCTGCACCCTTGGGCTCTTCATGCGGCGGTCAATGCAACTTGCCTTGCCGAACAAAGCACAATCGCATACTGGAGCTATGTGGACTACGTGCACACGCATGGGCAAGAAGTGAGTGGCGATACTCGAAACTTGCAAAAGAGTTTCTCAGCGCTGAATCGAATAGCCTCGGATCAAGTTCCGAAGGCCAACCTCGATTCAAACAGGTTGCAATCATGCCTGCAGAAGCAGGACAGGATTCCGGTGATTCAATCAATGAAGCAGGCTGAGCGGCTCGGGCTCAATTTCACGCCAGCGCTTTTTGTGAATGGTGAAGAGGTTCGTGGCTTGACGAAATTGGATGACCTTTGGCAGGTTATTGATCGCACACTGCGGCAATCTGGGATTGATCCGCCGAAGCCTGAAACGCGAGAGCCCGGTCATTCATCGGAATGAATTTGGTTTCCGATCGGGGCATCGTTCGGGGAGGGCGGATTGCCTGCGGCGAGGCCGCATGGTTCGAATTCAATGGGCTCCTATTTGGCGTTCGTTTCGTTGCCGTCTTTGGCGAACTTTGGGAGACCGCAGTGGGGGCAAGTATTCCGATCGGGGTACTTTTTGTTGGGCCATCTTCTTTCAAATTCCTTATTGCAGCGCGGGCAGCGGAATCGCTTATAGAGGCTGATTACAACAGCCAAGTTGAGCCAGAACACGAATGGGATGAGGATGGCACCACCAAGATGCGACGGCTTGCCAGCAAGCACGGTTGCAAGGCTGCTCAACACAAAACCGGCGGCGGCCAGCCAAAAATAAGGCCTCAGACGGCGATAGCGCTTCCAGGCTGGTGCGTAAGCACGATCGGACATTGACATCGCGCTAGCCGAGGAGCTTGGTGGCTTCCTTGGCGAAGTAGGTTACGGCGAAGTCGGCGCCGGCGCGGCGGATGCCGAGGAGGGACTCGAGGATGGTGCGTTTGGGGTCGAGCCAGCCGCGTTGGAAGGCGGCCTGGAGCATGGAGTACTCGCCGGAGACCTGATAGGCACCGATGGGGACGTCGAAGTTGTCGCGGGCGGCGCGGACGACGTCGAGGTAAGGCATGGCCGGCTTCATGAGGATCATGTCGGCGCCTTCCTGGAGGTCGAGATCGATCTCGCGGAGGGCTTCGCGGAGGTTTGCGCCATCCATCTGATAGGCGCGGCGATCGCCGAATTGGGGGGCGGAGTCTGCGGCTTCGCGGAATGGGCCATAGAAGGCTGAAGCGAACTTGGAGGCGTAGCTGAGGATGGGGGTGTCGGGGCAGCCTTCCTCGTCGAGGGATTCTCGGATGGCAGCGACGCGACCGTCCATCATGTCAGAGGGGGCGACGATGTCTGCTCCGGCCTTGGCGAGCGAGAGGGCGGTCCGGGCGAGCAACTCGAGCGAGGGGTCGTTCTGGACTTCGAAGTCGGCTTCACCGGCGATTTCATGGGGGGACTTGGCCACGATTCCGCAATGGCCGTGGCTGGTGTATTCGCAGAGGCAGACGTCGGCGATGAGGACCAGCTTTTTAGAGGCGGCGGATTGCTTGAGGGCGCGCAGAGCCTGCTGGACGATGCCACCGTCATCGTATGCGCCGGTGGCTTGCTCGTCTTTTGATTCGGGCAGGCCGAAGAGCAGGAGCCCACCGAGGCCCAGTGCGGCGGATTCTTCAGCTTCGAGGAGGAGTTGGTCGACGGAGAGGTTGAAGACGCCGGGCATGGAGGAGACTTCGCGGCGTACGCCCTCGCCGGGGCAGATGAAGAGGGGGTAGACGAGGTCGCCGGGCTCAAGGGAGGTTTCACGGACGAGGGAGCGAAGGGCCTCGGTGCGGCGTAGGCGGCGCATGCGGTTCTCAGGGAATGCCATGTCTGGATTGTAGGGCATGGGCGAAATCGGTTGGAGTGATATGGATCACGGTTTTTCGTCCGCAAAACGCCGGATGAAACCACGGTGTCACGTGTGCGGACAATTGCGATAGGCTTAACGATATTCCCCTTAAGGAAGGCCGGAAAGAGAGGCTGAGCATCGGTATGACACACCTTCGTGGAAGGTTCGCCGCTGCCGTTTTGCTGGGATTTGTATTGATTGGAGTGGGGACCGGTGGAGCCCAGCAACCGCAAGCTCTAAGTAAAGATCAGCGAGAGCAGATCTCAGGAATCCTGAAGACTGCCTACACGGAAGTCCAGAAGCGCTACTACGATCCGAAGTTTCATGGATTGGACTGGGACGCCCGGTTCCGGGAGTTCTCGGAGCGTGTGGGGAGCGCACGCACAATGAACGAGGGTTTCCAGATGGTCGCCTTGTTCCTTGACGGTCTGAAAGACTCGCACACCTACTTCCTGCCCCCGGCCCGCATGCAACACATCGACACAGGGTATGGACTGGAGATTCTGGGAGATGACTGCTTTGTCACCCGAATTCGCCCGAAGACCGATGCCGAGTTGAAGCTCCACGTTGGGGATCAAGTATTGGAGATGAACGGATTCAAAGTAAACCGGCAGGATTTCCATACCATGGCGTATTACTTGTGGTTTCTGGCGCCGCAAAAGTCGTACGAACTTCTCTTGCGATCGCCGTCGGGAGAAGAACGCAAAGTGGTGGTGAATACCGAAGTGAGGGTTTCGATTGATTGGACCGAGTTCAGTTATGTATGGAGAATGAGCGAGTACGAGCGGAATCGGACGCGGATTTCCGAAGCCGGGGACGCAATGATATGGAAGGTGCCGCAATTGCTCCTGAACTCGGATGAGATCGAAAAGGCAATTGGGAAGGCCAGAAAGCATACGGCGCTCATCTTGGATTTGCGAGGGAATCCGGGAGGAAATTTCGACTCGCTCACCTTGATGGTGGGGTCGCTTTTTGACCGCGATATCAAGATTGCCGATCGGGTGGGCAGGAACGCTCCCAAAGCGCTGATTGCCAAGCATGCCGCGCATCCCTGCGAAGGGAAGCTCATTGTGCTGGTGGATGGGGATTCCGCGTCCGCCGCAGAGCTACTGGCCCGCGTGGTTCAGCTGGAACACCGGGGTGCGGTAATCGGGGACAAGACTGCCGGCGCTGTGATGGAAACGATCATCCATCCGGAGCGCATGGACGTAGATTCAATCTTCGGCTACGGGATCGCGGTCACCGATGCCAACCTAATCATGAGTGATGGGAAGAGTCTGGAGAAGACTGGAGTTGTGCCGGACGAAGAGCTCTTGCCGACGGGAGCCGACCTGGCGGCGGGGCGCGATCCGGTGCTGTCTCGCGCGGCCGAATCAGTGGGTGTGAAACTTGACCCAGTCGAAGCGGGGAAGATGTTCCCATTCGAGTGGAAGCCGATTTAGATTTGGGGGTTGTCTGTGGGGGAGTGGTGCAGGGCCTGCGGTGGCGGGAGCAGGAATATCATCCCACCCCTCCGCAAACAACGCGGAAGGGTGGGGCGCCCACATGGGTGCTGAGACGAGGCGCGATCAGCGCGGGGTGGGGTAGGTGGGTGGGGCGTTCAACTGATCGTAGAGGGTAGCGTTGCGATAGCCCATGAGAACGACGAGGGTCCAGATGCCGAGGGCGGTCCCGAGGGGGAACTTGAGGAGGCTGAGGAAAGCCACAATGATGGCCAAGATGCGGGCCCATTGGTGGCGCTCATAGAGGCCCCAGGCGACGAAGATTGCCAGGGCGGTGCGAACCAGCAACGCCATCCAGATGAAGCCAAATAGAGCGTGGCCGAACCACTCCTCAGGGAAGGGCGAGTTGCCCCATTGTCCGCCGCCAAAGGGACCCTGTCCGAAGGGGCCGAAGTGATTGGTCATGAACGCGTGGGCGAAGGTAAGCCCGGCTATGCCGGTGAGCAGTGCGAAGGCGGCGTAAATGGCCCAGACGACGCTCAGAGCGCGGATCTTGCCGGCATAGTTTTCGACTTCAAAGGCAAAGCCGGGAACGGGGGGAACAGCAGCCGAGGCAGGCCGGCCGCAATGCGTGCAGACCGGTTGCCCGGTAGCCAGGGGTTGACCACATCCACTGCAATACATGGGGCCTCCTTGGGAGCGAACATCAGACGTTACGGAATTTGGATGAAAAAGGTTCCAAAAGGGGTACCAGAGGGAGTCATCTGACTGACCAACTTCCTTCCAGCGAAGCCTTGCAGGGGCTAAAGCCCACGATCTGAATTTGCGCGTTTTATGGCCCGACTGAAGTCGTGCCGTTTTTACAAAGCGCATTTTACGCAGAGCCAGCAGGCTGGTAAGAAAGCCTAGTGTGCGTTGGGCGCGGGGTGCTTTTCCCATCGCTCTTCGTGACGATCATCGCGCAGGAGGAGGGCGATCACGTCTCCTTTTGGGTCATGTTCAAAGGTGAGCCGAGTTGTGGCCGAACCGTTGAGGTAAAAGAATACTTCGGGAGATTCTGCAGCGAGTTCTGCAACTTCGCCCTGCTGGTTCTTTTCAAACAACTGCTCCCCCTGGCGATAGATGGAAACTCCGGGTCGGCCATGGATATCGCGATAGTCGCCGATGAAAGTGTCGAGAATGGCCGGGGCCAGCTTGATGGCGGCCGGATGGAAGGGGATGACCAGGCGCTCGGCGAAGGGTTGGACCTCTTGCGCGGTTGAGGCAGCCTCTGAGGCGGAGGGTTCCTGGTTGGATTGGGGATGGTTGGTCAGGGGATTTGGCGGTTTGCGGTGCGCGAGCATCCAGCGAGGAACTTCCGGTTCGGCGAAGGCGCGTGTCCAGCAGTCGTGCTTGTATCCCTGGAAGAGCCAGAATCGAATGTGGCCGCCGGCGGCCTTGACGGCTTGAAACATGATCTCGCTCTCACGGGGTGGGACGAGTGGATCGTCGGCCCCGTGGAATAGCCATACCGGCGTGTGCCCGATGGCGTGTGCGTATTCTGCCGGGAGGGTAGAAACCTCCTGCCAGCGCTCTTGGGCATAGCTCCAGAAGATGCCGCTGGCGGCGATGACGATTGCGGCCCAGCGGTTGGGGTTGTTGCGGGCAAGTTCCCATGCGCCGTATCCACCAAGCGACAGGCCGACCAGGTAGGTACGGTCCGGATCGGCATGGAATTCGTCGGTTTCCTGGTCGAGGGTGGACATTGCCAGTGCCTGCATATCGGGGTCGGTCCAATAAGCGGGGATAGGGCACTGGGGCATGACGATGATGAACGGCCAGCGGTCGGGGTGGTCGCGAACGGCCTGGGGAAGGCCGATCTGCGTTTGCCACATGCCCTCAGTGCCACGCTCTCCGCGACCATGGAGGAAGAGGATGATGGGCCATTGCTTGTGATCGTCGCGTCGCCACTCTTCAGGGAGGTAGACCTGGAAGCGGTAGGTTACGCCGCGAAGTTCGATTCGGCGATTGAGGAAGCCGGTCTCCTGGGGATGGGCTTGCTCGCTTCGCGGCGGTGGAGTTTTTGCTCGCGGGAGGGCAGAAACCGCTGGAGGGACACACCAGGCCAGACACAACACGGAGGCCAGGCAAGCGATGGAAGATCGAAGAAAACGGAACATATAAATGACTCAGACGCAGGCCGATGATGGGGAGATCGGCGAACCAGTTCGAGCATCTTTCAGGGACCGCATCATTGTAATCCCTTTGGTAATTCCTAAGACTTTTCTTACGAATTGGGTGGAACAATTAAAGTGTTATGAAGTACGCCCTGATGACAACACTTGAGCCCGGAGACACACTGGACCACTACCGGCTGGACGCGACGGTCGCGCGCAGCGGGATGTCTACGCTCTACAAGGCGACGGATCTGCGCGACGGCAAGAGCGTGGCGATCAAGGTGCCGCATGAAGAGATGGAAGCCGATCCTGTGCTGGTGGAGCGGTTCAAGCGCGAGCAGGAGATCGGGCTGGAACTGGATCATCCGGGAGTCGTCAAGACCTACGAAGACGGACCTGGCAGCCGGCTCTACATGGCGATGGAGTGGGTGGAAGGCAGACTGCTGCGGGCGATCCTGAATGAAGAGCGGAAGCTGCCGATTGATCGCGCGGTGAACCTGACACTGCAGATTTGCGATGCGCTGGACACCATGCACAAGCACGGCGTGGTGCATCGGGACCTGAAGCCGGAAAATGTGATGGTTGACGATACGGATCGAATCAAGCTGATCGATTTTGGGATTGCGAAGAAGGAAGACGCGCGCAGACTGACGATTGTCGAGGTGACAAAGACGCTGGGAACGCCGGACTATATCTCACCCGAGCAAGTAAAGGGCCAGCGCGGCGATCAGCGGAGCGATATCTATTCACTTGGCGCAATGCTCTATGAGATGCTGGCGGGCGATCCTCCGTATACGGGATCGAATCCGCTGGCGGTGATGAACGAGCGTCTTTTGCATGATCCCGAACCGGTGCGGAAGCGGAGACGAGAGGTTTCTCCGGAAATTGAGGAGATTTTGAAGCGGGCGTTGGCGCGGGAGCCACGGAACCGTTACCAGACGGCGAGTGAGATGGCCTGGGAGCTGGAACACCCGGAGATGGTTGGCGTAGAAGATACGGCGCGGCCGACGGTGGTGGGCGGATTGAAGCTGCCCGCGGCGCGCAAGCTGGCGATTTACGCAGGGTTGGTGCTGGCGCCGATATTGATCTTTGTTCTGATGGTGCTGCTGGCGAAGAAGTAGAGCCGAGGGCCAGGCGACCGCAATGAAAGCACCTATCGGTAGGAATCGTCGCGATGAATGACGAACTCGGGATATGCGCCGCCGCCTAGTTCGTGCAGGTCCATGCCGATGCGCTCGCCGTCGGGGTCAACGCGGAAGGGAACGAACCGGTTGAGGGCCAGGAAGAGCAGATAGACGAGCGGCAGGAACAGGCCGAGGATGGTTGCAATCCCAACCAACTGAGCGAGGAACTGACCGGACTTTGGGGCGAAGAGGCCTGCGGCAATGAGGCCCAGCAGCGCGCCGGATGCGTGTACCGTGATGGCGCCTGAGGGGTCATCCACGGTAACTGCAAGCTCGAGGACTTCGACCAAAAGCGGCGTGATGATGCCGGCTGCGATTCCAATAAGGAGGGCTGGGATTGGCGAGACCACTGCTGCGGAGGCGCTGGAGGCGACCAACCCGGTGAGCCATCCGTTGGCGCAGAGACTGGCATCGGGCTTTCCGAAGCGGACGCGCGTGACCGTATAGGTGGCGGCGAGAGCGCCGGCGGCAGTGAGCAGTGTATTGAGCGCGGTTACTGGAAGAGATGTGAGAGGGGCATGGAGCCAAAGCGAGGCGCCGGCCAGGTTGAATCCGAGCCAGCCAACGAGAGCTATAAGACAGCCGAAGAGGATATAGACGGCGTTGTGGCCGGGCATGGCGGTGGCAAAGCCTTCTTTGGGGAATTTTCCTCTACGTGATCCTGCGACCCAGACAACAGCGAGAGCGGAAATGCCGCCGAGAAGGTGGACCGTACCCGCGCCTGCCGGATCGAGAAAGCCTGCGCCAATGCCGAAATTGTTGCCTAGCTGAGCGAGCCATCCGCCGGCCCAGACCCAATGCGCCAATACCGGAAACACAAGAGTGGAGGTAACGGCTGCCATGGCACAGCCTGCGGAAAGGCGGAGGCGGTCAGCGCCGGAACCCCAGGGAATGATGGCGGCCATGGCGACGGCGAGGAATTCGAAGAGGATTTCGAGCTGCGATTGGATGGGGGCATTGCCGATGCCTTTGAGGAAGAGCGGTCCTTCACCGAGCCAATTCCAGGGTTTGCCAGCGAGATGCAAGACGTGACCAGCACCGCCCATATTGCCCGCGAAGGTTGCGCCGACGAGGGCGAAGCCGATGAGGGCGGTGGCGATAATGACCATGTTGCCGAGCAAGGCCTGGGCAGCGGAACGGGAGCGTCCAAGGCCCACGTTAACCAGGGCGACTCCAGCGATGGCAAGAGGCGCGAGGATCAACAAAAGGAGATCGAGGACGATGGCGGCGTCGGTGAGGGAAGTCTGGCCGTTCACAGGAGTCATCGGACGTCTCCAGCATCAGGCTGACGATTTTCCATGTGGCCGCGGACGGCAACGATCAGGCCGACGATTTCAACGGCGAGGGCACAGAGGATGAAGGCGGTACGAGGCCCGGCCGCAGGGAAGAGCACGAGGGCGGCCATCGAAAGAAAGAATCCGGCTGGCATAACGATCAATCCGGCGAACTTCATCGTCTTTCCTTTTTCACGAACTTTGGGTTTCCGCGACTTTGGTTTGGCAAATTCCAGGTATAGCTATGGATGCCGATCAACTGAATTCAAAGGGCAGGGCAGGGCTTTCAGGCAGGGAATCCCGCTGAGAGTGGAACGGCACTTCCCAGATTCGTAAAGATCCCTTTACGAATTCTAAAGCATTCGTTCATACAAGCTGCAGAGATGAGATCGCGGCGGCCCGGGACGGTGGGGCGGCCGCATGAAGGGCAGATTGAGACTGGGTGATCAAAGGGAATTTCGATGTGATAATTTAGTCAAAACATCCCAGCTTTCGGTACGCGGAGCGCCGGAGGGACGGGGATGTTTTCCTTGAAGTGATACACATCACAATCGCTTTTCTTTTCAGCGGATTACCTGGGGGTACTCGGCGAGAAATTATTTTGTGTTTTTGGGACTGGACCCTGTTCTTCGGGGGAGATTGGCTGCTATATTGGGTTTTCGGGGCTCATCGCCTCTCCCTAGATTTTTGCTTAAGAAAGCATCTTGTACACAACACGTGTGACCGCGAGCACAACTGGCCACTTAAACCGTAGACCAAGCAGGGAAAGCATTCATGGCGCAGATATTTGAACGCAGCTCCAATGCACTGGCTCGCGCGAGCCTGGTGTTGACGGGGCTGATCGTGATCGCCCTGGGAGTGACGCTGGATCAGTTGCAGCGTTCGCCATGGGTGACTCGGCAGGGGCAGCGCCCTGACCAGCCGGTTCCATTCAGCCACAAGCATCATGTGCAGGGTCTGGGTTTGCAGTGCCAGTACTGTCACACGACGGTAGAGAAGTCGAGCTACGCGGGGATTCCGCCGACCAAGACGTGTATCAACTGTCATGCGCAGATCTGGACGAACGCTCAACTGCTTGAGCCGGTACGCACGAGCTGGGCAACGGGGCAGAGCGTGGTGTGGACGAAGGTTCACGACCTTCCTGATTTTGTTTACTTCAGCCACGAGATTCATGTGAACAAGGGCATGGGCTGCTCGAGCTGCCATGGTCGCGTGGACCAGATGCCGCTGATGTACGCCCAAAACACTCTTCAGATGGAGTGGTGTCTGGACTGCCATAGAAATCCAGCCAAGAATATTCGCCCGACATCCGAGATTTACAACATGGCATGGGAGAAGCCGAGCGAAGAGCGGCCAGTGTGGTGCGCTGTTGGCGGTGAAAAGAGCGGGGTGCCGACGGCGCAGAGCGTGAATTGCGTGACGAAGGATCCGGGCAATGCGGCAGGCGAAGTAGCTTCGCTGCAGTTGCCGATGATGGGCGGGCATGGGTTGGCGGGCGATGTTTCTGCCGCAGCACTGCCGGTTGCTCCGGTGTACAAGAAGTTCACCAGCCAGGATGAGATGGGACATTTTCTGGTGGAACACTACAAGATTCGCACTCCCAAGGATCTGGCCAGTTGCGAGGTCTGCCACCGATGAGCAACCAACGGATGAACGAAATCAAGAACCCGACTGGCGAGAAGTCTTTGGCGGTTGCCGCAGGGGCTAAAGCCCATGATTCTTACGAGGTCGCTTCGGCACGACTAAAGTCGTGCCCTGATACAAAGCCGGACTCTTCGAATGGTGAGAGCGTGAGCCAGATCCGCGAAGAGCATCCCTCGGGGGCTAAAGCCCAGGCTTCATTGTTTGCGGCTATCGGCACGACTGAAGTCGTGCCCTTTCAAAACGTCGCGGTTGCTAGCAGCACGACTGAAGTCGTGCACGTTCAAAACGCCGAGCCGCGTGAGGCAATGAACACCGGGACCGACGAGGCAATGACGCTCGAGCAGGTGCGCGGCAAGTTGAGTGGCGTGAAGGGTAAAAGGTATTGGCGGTCTATCGACGAGCTGGCCGATACTGCGGAGTTTCAGGCCGCCGTGGAGAAGGAGTTCCCCGGTTCGGCGCAGGAGTGGGTGGACCCGGTTTCGCGGCGCGGCTTCATGAAGCTGATGGGTGCATCGATGGCGCTGGCCGGACTGGCCGGATGTACGAAGCAGCCCGACGAGCCGATTTATCCCTACGTCAAGGCGCCCGAAGATCTGATTCTGGGCAAGCCGATGTATTTTGCGACTGCGCATCCGTTTTCGACGGGCGCGGTGCCGCTGCTGGTGAAGAGCGATCAGTTCAGGCCGATCAAGGTGGACGGCAATCC
>Ga0182013_10005211_pt1 | contig 15215 bp, 10 predicted proteins | sample 612S2MmetaG_FD_120487 | JGI IMG/M metagenome (GOLD analysis project Ga0182013, IMG submission 120487) | Permafrost microbial communities from Stordalen Mire, Sweden - 612S2M metaG | ecosystem: Environmental > Terrestrial > Soil > Wetlands > Permafrost | place: Sweden: Stordalen | collected...
CAGCCAATATGACCTGTTCCCGCGCGTTCTGAATACGAGCGGCCAGTCCGTCGCCTGGAAGGGTTGCGTCGAGGCGCGGCCGACCAAGGTCGAACAGACATGGATGAACAACAATTGGGGCGCGGGCCTCGCGGCGACCACGGATTACGACGTGACCGACACTGCGCCGACAGCGTCGGACCCTTTGTCCTTGTTCGTGCCCTATTTCTGGCCGGATGAACCCGACTACAACATGACCAGCTGGGCCTATCAGGCGCCAGGGGCCTATGTCGACGGCTCGGGGGGATTCCATAACAACTACCTCGCGGACGCGACCTACGCCAACGGCAGCACGACCGCCACGCTTCCCGCAAGCTGGGGATGGACGCTGAACAGCGCCTGGAGCGCCGGGCAGTATATCCTCAAATATGACGGGACCACGCATGCCGCCGCGATCAGCGAATCAGGCGCGACGACAGCCGGTCCCAACGCCTCCTGCCCGGACCCGGTGTTGCCGCTGACCAGCGTTCAGTCCACGGTCGACACTAAGATCCAGGATCTCACCTACTGGTATAATGGAGGCACGATCATCTCGGAGGGCTTCATGTGGGCGTGGCGGACGCTTTCGCCGACCACGAACTTCTGGAACCTGTCGACGCCCCCAGCGGCCTATAGCTCCAACACGAAAAAGGTGATCGTGCTGATGACCGACGGCGTGAACGGCCTCGCGGACAATGGCAATTCGAACAGTTCCGGCTCGTCGAGCGCCAATATCTCGGACTATTCCGCCTATGGCTATCTCGGCGATTTCCGGCTCGGCCAAGTCAACGGCATCAACCAATATGGTCCCGTGGCGTCGCCGTCCTCGCCTCCGACTGATCTGACTACCTTCTTTGACAACCGGTTGCTGGCGGCCTGCGCCAACGCCAAGGCTGAAGGCATCACCGTCTACACGGTCCTGTTCTCGGCCAATATCACGGCGACGCAAGCGGCGCATTCGCAGGCCATTCTGCAGAAATGCGCCAGCACGCCAGCGGGCGCCATCGAAGCGTCGGACGCCTCAAGCCTCAACACGGCTTTCGGCTCCATCGCGACTGCAGCGACTGCAGCGCCGCTCCATTTGACCAGATAGAACCAAGGCGCGGCGAGACTGATCTAAAAAACACCCCGGAGGGAGCGAGACTCCCTCCGGGGTTTTCAATTTGAAGACCATGCCATGCCAGGCGAGCGAGCGCTCTCTTCGTCCCGTTATTCGCCGAACTGAAGACGAGCGAGCCGCGAATAGAGCCCCCCTTGCGCGATAAGCTCCGCGTGCGTCCCATGCTCGACGATGCGGCCTGCTTCAAGCACGATGATGCGATCGGCTTCCAGCACCGTGGCGAGACGATGAGCGATGACGAGGCTCGTGCGGCCCGCCATCACATCTTCCAGCGCCGCCTGCACCAGCGCTTCATTCTGCGCGTCAAGCGCGGAAGTCGCCTCGTCGAGCAACAGCACCGGCGCGTCGGCGAGGATCGCGCGCGCAATGGCCAGTCTTTGGCGCTGTCCGCCTGACAAAGTGACGCCGCGTTCGCCCAGCTGCGTGTCGTAGCCCTCGGGCAGAGCGTCGATGAACTCATGGGCCTGCGCTCGCCTTGCGGCGGCTTCAATCTCACGGCGCGGCGCGCCTTCCCGCCCATAGGCGATGTTTTGCGCGATGCTCACTCCAAAGATCACCGGATCTTGCGGCGCGAGAGCGATGGTCCGGCGCAAAGCCGCCGGATCGAGTTCGCGTACATCCACTCCGTCAATCGATATCCGCCCCGCGTTCACGTCGTAGAAGCGCAGCAGGAGCTGGAACAGCGTCGATTTCCCGGCGCCTGATGGCCCGACCAGAGCGACCCGCTCACCTGGCTCTATCACGAGGTCCAGCCGATCGATGGCGAGCGCTCCGCCATCGCCGGCGTAGCTGAAACTCACACCGTCGAAGGCGATCCGTCCCGCGACAGGCTCCTTCAAGGTTTTTGGCCTCTCTGGAGCCGCGATCCTGGGTTTGATCGCGAGAATTTCCCCGATTCGGCCAGCGGCGCCGGCGGCCGCGGACGCCTCGCTCCAAACCTGCGACAGCTCTCCCAGGGAACTTGCGCCGAGCACCGCGTAAAGGACGAACTGCGACAACAAGCCCGCAGTCATGCGGTTCGCCAGCACATCCTGCGCCCCGAGCCACAACACCGCGACCACGCTGGAGAAGATCAGAAAAATCGCGCCAGCGGTGAGATAGGCGCGCAGGCGCGTCGCCTCGCGGGCGGCGTCAAATGCCCCTTCGGCGGCGTCCCTGAAGCGGGCGACCACGGAGGATTGCGCTCCGCAAGCCTGCATCGTCCGGACGGCCGCGAGGTTCTCCGCCGCATAGGCCGACGCGCCGGCAAGAGCGTCCTGAGCCTTGCGGGACCGGGCGCGCACCGCGCGGCCCGACAAGATCAGGGGCGCGACAATCAAGGGAATCGCGGCGAGCGCGACGCCGGACAGCTTGGGACTGGATATGATCATCATGACAATCGCCCCGAGGAACATGAAAAGGTTCCGCAAGGCGACCGAGGCTGAGGAGCCGAAAGTTGATTTCAGTTGCGTGGTGTCGGCAGTCAGGCGCGATAATAGCTCACCAGTCTTCGCGCTGTCGTAGAAGCTCGCGTCAAGCTCCGAGAGATGACGGAACAGATCCGACCGCAAATCCGCGACGAAGCGCTCTCCAAGGATCGTGACAAGATAGTAGCGGGCGGCCGAGGCCAGCGCCAACACTGTCACCACGCCGATCAATGCTCCGAAACCGGCGTTGACGCCGCCGGCGCTATCCTTCGAAAAGCCGTGGTCGATCATGCCGCGCACGGCGACCGGCAGCGTGAGGGTAGCTCCAGCGGCCACCGACAGGGCGATCAGCGCCAGCACGATGATCTTGTAGTGGCGCAGGACATAGGGGAGCAGCGGGCGCAGCGGGGCCAGTGTGGCGCCAAAGCGCCGGCGCGATTCGGGATTGCCATTATCTGTCATGGAAGTGGCTATAACGCCCAAATGCGCTTCAGGCGACACCCGGACGACTGAAAAACGGTATAAATTCGGGAGGCCGTCTCATAATTTAGCGCGAAAATTCAAAAAAAAATTTGCGCCGAATCAGCTCGAAACCGTCTTGGAACGGTTCCAACCGCGGAAATCATTGGAATTTTGTCTCATACAGCGCGATGAGGGTTCCGTCGGGCCACGCGGCGCTGACGTCTAGACAGGCGGCATGGTTATGCTAACCTTCTGCCCGTCGCAAGACAGCCCTCTGGGGGGCGAGAGTTAAATGCGCCACGTTCAGAACGATAAGGCGCAACGCTCTGGAAACACAACAAAGAGGAGAGATAAAATGGCTTCCAAGGAATTCGAAATCACCACGAACACCTACATCTTCGCCGGCGTGGGCGCGCTGATTCTCGGCGGCCTCGGCGCTTTTGGTCTCGGCGGCGTCGCCAACACGATCTCTGCTGGCGTAGTCGGCGCTCTCGCCGGCGGCTGCCTCGGCCTGTTCTTCTAAACCCAACTTTCCGGGCCCGTGTCCTAGCGTCTACAACGCGAGAGTCACACTATATTGATCGCCAGCGGTTGTTACAGCAACTGCTGGCGTTTCGCCTTTATCAGCAGGCTCAAACGCCGCCAACCGTCACCGCAGGCTTCATTCCTTCAGAGCTGTCGCGCCAACTCCCTTAGAACGAACTTCTTAATCTTGCCCGTCGACGTCTTCGGTAGTTCTCCAAAAACCACACGCCGGGGGCATTTGAAATGCGCCAAATTGTCGCGGCACCAGCCAATCAGCTCTTCCGCGGTCGCTTCCGCCCCTTCCCTGAGCTCCACGAAGGCGCATGGCGTCTCTCCCCACTTGTCGTCCGGCGCGGCGACGACGGCCGCCGCGCGCACCTTGGGATGCTTGAAAAGAGCGTCCTCGACCTCGATGGATGAAATGTTCTCGCCGCCCGAGATAATGATGTCCTTGGAGCGATCCTTGAGCTGAATGTAGCCGTCGGCGTGCATTACTCCCAGATCGCCTGAATGAAACCAGCCGCCATGGAACGCCTCGTCCGAGGACTTCTTGTTCTTGAGATAGCCTTTCATCACCAGATTGCCGCGAAACATGACCTCGCCCATGGTCTCCCCGTCGGGGGGAACCGGCTGCATGGTTTCCGGGTCGATCACATCGAGTCCATCCAGGACGATGTAGCGCACGCCCTGGCGCGCCTTCTTTTCCGCTTGGGCGGCAGGGTCAAGATCATCCCATTCCTGCTGCCATTCGTTGACGGCGGCCGGACCATAGGTCTCCGTGAGGCCGTAGAGATGCGTGACCTCGAAGCCCGCCTCCTTCATGGCCGCCAGCACCGCCTGCGGAGGCGGCGCGGCGGCGGTGAAGAAGCGGACCTTTGCCTTCAAAGGGCGCTGCTCCGCGGGCGAAGCCGAAAGCAGCGTCGACATCACGATCGGCGCGCCGCACAAATGTGTGACCCCGTGTTCGGCCATCAATTCGTACATATGGCCGGCGCGCACCTGGCGCAGACAAACATGGGTTCCCGCCACCACCGACAGCGCCCAGGGAAAGCACCAGCCGTTGCAGTGGAACATCGGCAGGGTCCACAGATAGACCGGATGGCGCCCCATGTCGCCTGTGAGCACATTGCCAAGCGAGAGCAGATGGGCGCCGCGATGGTGGTAGACTACCCCCTTTGGATCTCCAGTTGTGCCGGATGTGTAGTTCAGCGAAATCGCGTCCCATTCATCGGAAGGCGCCGCATAGGCGTAATCGGCGTCGCCGTGAGCCACGAAATCTTCGTAGTCGATCTCTCCAAGAGCGTCGCCTGGACCCTGATAAACCGGATCGTCATAGTCGATGATCAACGGCTTCGCCGCAGCGGTGAGCGACAGCGCCGACTTTATCAACGCGGAAAACTCCCGGTCCACGATAAGTATCCTGGCTTCGGCGTGATCAAGCTGGAAAGCCAGGGCGCCAGCGTCGAGACGCGTGTTCAGCGTATTGAGCACGGCGCCAGTCATCGGCACGCCATAATGACACTCCAGCATGGCTGGCGTGTTGGCGAGCATGACTGAAACCGTGTCGCCGCGGCCTATGCCCCGCTTGGCCAGCGCGCTCGCGAGGCGACGGCTGCGGGCATAAAAATCCGCGTAGCTCCGGCGCAGATCGCCGTGGATTATCGCAACGCGCGAGGGAAACACCTCAGCCGCGCGCGCCAGAAACACTAGCGGCGTCAGGGGCTGGAAATTCGCCGGATTCCGGTCGAGATCGCGGTCATAGGCCGAAAGATTCAATGCGCGTCTCCTCGGGCGAGGCGACGCGCGCGGTCTAGGCCAATCGCCCGTCGCTCAACTTGACAGTCTGATGTAGCAGGAACCGCCCGAAAATCGGTGCGGCTTTTTTCCAATTTCCGCCTAGATTTTCGGCTCGCCTCGTCCGCTTTTGGAGCGGCGGGCGAGCCGGACTAAAATTGACTGGAAATATTGCCGGTTTACTGGCCGAAGTCGACGTCTTTCAAACGTCCGAACACCCGGTCGGCGTCGAAGTGGTCGTCTTCGACGGGAGCGACAGGCGCGCGCTTGCCGAATACGTCCTCCTCGGTGGCGGGCGGGGTATAGCTCGGCTGGGTCGTGGCCTCGGCGGGCGCGAGCGTCTGGCCGTGATCCTCAAGCTGGGTGGGACGATCCTTGGCGGCGCGAGTGACTTCGAAATCGAGGTCGATCTGCGAGCAAAGGCCAAGCGTCACGGGATCCATCGGCGTCAGCGCGCTGGAATTCCAGTGCGTGCGCTCGCGGATGGCCTTCAATGTGGCCTTGGTGGTGCCCACAAGACGCATGATCTGCGCGTCTTTAAGCTCGGGATGATTGCGCACGAGCCACAAGATCGCGTTGGGGCGATCCTGGCGGCGCGAAAGCGGCGTGTAACGAGGGCCGCGCTGGCGCTTGATCTCCGGCAGCTGCACCTTGGAGACGTAAAGGTTGAGCCGGTAAGCGGGGCTGGCTTCGCCTTTGGCGATTTCCTCGCGCGAGAGCTGGCCGGAGGTTATGGGGTCGTGGCCGCGAATTCCGGCCGCCACTTCGCCGTCGGCGATGCCCTTGACCTCGAGTGGATGCAGTTTACAAAAATCAGCGATCTGATCGAAGGTGAGCGACGTGTTTTCCACGAGCCAGACGGCGGTCGCCTTGGGCATCAGCGGTGCGTTGCTCATTGAAATACTCCTCAAGTGTCGTCGCTGGCATGAGAAACAGGGCGCACCCCGTCCGGCGCGGGCGTAACCAGTAACTCCATCCATGCGGGGGATGCGGGCCTCTTAGCGCGCTGCAGCCTAAAATGCAACGATTTATCCCCCCAGTCCACGAATCGAGTAGGTAGGACTCTTTCGCGACTATTGCAGATCCCGGGTGTGCGCGGGACGGATTTCGCGCAAGAATGGCGGCAACAGACTGCCCAGAGCACCGGCTATGCGGTCTCCGTAACGATGAAAGAACAGCCCTGCTCCTATGATCATCACGCCAATTGCTGAAAGCGCGAAGGGAAACATGATCGAGTTCTTGAAGACCTCGTCCGCGAGATAGCCGAGATACAAAGTGACCCCAATTCCGCCAAACACGGCGTAAGCCCGTCGCATCAAATAGAGGGACAGAAAGATCAGCGCGACATTCACGCCGCAATAGACCGCCTTGCTGAAGGCGTCGCCGCTATGCTGCTCGGTCAAGCCGCCCCAGAAGGCCATGAGGCCGAAGAGGTGCAGCCAGTAGGCGAAGTCGCCGCCGCGCCATCTGCGCAAATCCACGGCCCACGCGACGAGCAGGATGAACGCGCCAAAAACCATGCTGACCTTGGCGCGTTCATCCCAGGTGAAATTGTCTACGCCGGTCAACCAGGGCGTCAGATCCATGGACATGAACCAGAGCGCGAAGGCGATCGGCATGACAAGAAAGGGGAATGGAAAAAACCTCAGCGCCAGCAGGGCGGCGGCGATGGTTCCCAGTTCCATGGGCAACCAGCTCGATTTGATCCAGACGTAAAAGTCGCGGTAGGCGACGGTTTGGCTCGGGTCGAAACCTGCCAACGATTGCAGCGCGAAGACGCAAAGCGGAGCCATTCCGACCGCGCAGGCGATCAACAACCCACCCGGCGTGCGCAATCCGCGCCGACTCCAAAGATAGCCGCCCGCGAGCAAAAAGGCGGCGGCGTAACCCACGGAAGTGGCGAGCAACGCCTTCGCGCCCCAACGCCCGAAGGCAGTTGTCGAAAACAGCCCCATCGCGCCGATCACGATCAGCGCTCCCAGGTACCAGAGCAGATTCACAAAATCGAAGCGAGGCGGAGTTCTCTCGTCGACGTCAACAGGCTGCGCCACGGCGTAGAAGTCGACGAGGCGTTCGTAAGTCTCCGCGTCGATCACGCCTGCCTTCAGCGCCTCGCGCAGATCGATTGCGCCAACCGGCGGAACGGACATGAACAAATCCCTTTCAATGGCGCGGCGCCGAAGGTGCAGGCCGTCGAGCCGCTTTGCGCCGAACATCGGCAAGTTTCGTGATCAAATCATGGTCAATGGCCCCGGCGCGCGCAATTGTCCATATTTGCCGGGCGCACCGGAATTTGACACCCGCCACCCCTTTCGCTCATTACCTTTAATGCGGCGGGATGCTCCCTGCCTGTGTCCCAACGCACGCGGAACGTCAACAATGCAGGATAAAGCCGACGGTCTCACCTATGCCCAGGCTGGCGTCGACATCGATGCCGGAAACCGGCTCGTGGACCTGATCCGACCGGCCGTGCGCGCGACGCGCCGGCGCGGCGCGGACGGCGAAATCGGTGGCTTTGGCGGCGTTTTCGATCTGAAGGCCGCCGGTTTTGTAGATCCATTGCTCGTCGCGGCCAATGATGGCGTCGGCACCAAGGTGAAAATCGCGATCGACTCCGGGCGCCACGAGACCATTGGCGTCGATCTTGTCGCCATGTGCGTCAATGATCTCGTCGTTCAGGGCGCGGAGCCGTTATTTTTTCTTGATTATTACGCGACAGGCAAGCTGGAGCCTGCCGCGGCGGCCTCGGTGGTGAAAGGCATAGCCGACGGCTGCGTCATCGCGGGCTGCGCCCTGCTTGGCGGCGAGACTGCGGAAATGCCGGGCCTTTACGCCAAGGGCGACTACGACCTCGCGGGTTTCGCTGTCGGCGCCGTCGAGCGCGCAGGGCTTTTGCCGAAGGCCGTCGCGGCGGGCGACGTCATGTTCGGCCTGCCGTCATCGGGCGTGCATTCCAACGGCTTTTCGCTGGTGCGCCGCATCGTCGAGCGCACCGGACTCGCCTGGAACGCAGCCGCGCCCTTCGAGCCACAGCGCGATCTCGCGCAAGCGCTGCTCGAACCTACCCGCATTTACGTAAAGCCGCTGCTCGCGGCGCTGAGGGCCACGGACAAAATTGTCGCGCTGGCCCATATCACCGGCGGCGGATTTCCCGATAACCTCCCGCGCGTTCTGCCAAAGGGGCTTGGTGTCGCGCTCGATCTTCCCGCGATTCCGGTCCCTTCCGTTTTTCGCTGGCTCGCGCAAGCGGGTGGCGTCGCGCAGGCCGAGATGCTGCGCACCTTCAATTGCGGAATCGGCATGGTCGTCCTGGCCTCGAAGGATGGCGCCAGCGAGGCGGAGGCCGCGCTGCGCGCCGCTGGCGAAAGTCCGATCCGCATTGGCGAGATCATCAGCGCGACGGGCGAAGAGCGCGTCGTCATGCAAGGACCGCTGGGGCTGTGAGGCGGCTGCGCACCGCCATCCTCATTTCCGGACGCGGCTCCAATATGGATGCGCTCATCGAGGCGGCGCGTAGCCCGGAGTTTCCCGCCGAGATCGCGCTCGTGCTCTCGAACCGTCCCGATGCGCCGGGGCTGGCCCGCGCGAAAGCCATGGGGCTCGCGACGGCCGCCGTAGACCACAAGATTTACGCGGGACGCGAAGAGTTCGAGCGCTCCATGCAGATTCTGCTGGAGACCTACCGTGTCGATTTCATCTGTCTTGCGGGTTTCATGCGCCTGCTGACGCCCTGGTTCATTGGCGCCTGGAGCGGCAGGATGCTGAACATCCACCCTGCCCTGCTGCCGTCCTATCGCGGGTTGCACACCCATGAGCGCGCGCTGGAGGACGGGGTGAAGATTCACGGCTGCACCGTGCATTTCGTCGTGCCGCAGATGGACGAAGGCCCGATCGTCGCACAGGCCGCCGTGCCCGTGCTCGACGAAGACACCCCGGAGAGCCTGGGCGAACGCGTGCTGGAGCAGGAACACAGGATTTATCCGCTCGCGCTGAGGCTTGTGGCCTCTGGCGCGGTCCGCGTCGAAGGCAACAGGGTGCTCGGCGCGGCCACGCGGGCAAGCGCTCCGTTGTTGGCGCCAGACACGGATTGACGCCGGCGCCTCGGAAGCGCGCCCCTCATCGGGCTCGCACTCCCGTCAAGCCGGCGGAGTCAAGGCGTCACAACGTCGGCACTCTCGCCATGCGAAGATTCTCCCGCGCAAGCTTCACAAGCATTTCGCTCGTCGCCTGATCCGACAGCCATCCGTCGACGCGCGGATGCCTCATCTTTGATGGCGAACTGCGCTGGTAAATCTTGTAACAGGCCGCAAGATATTGCGGCAGGTTCAGGAAGCCGCCGACGCCTGCGGAAAGATGGTGGTTCTGCAATTTGAAAAGATAACTTCCCGGCACGCCGAGGCGTTCGGCGATCGGCGGATAGATCGGGAAAATCTCGCTGCGCGCGAGATCGTGGATCGCGTAATATTCGTAGTCGAGTTCGCGGGCTTGCAATCCAACCTTTGCGAAAAGTCTTCTGGCGATATCGAATAGCACATAACCCTTCGGATGCACGGTGCTATACATGAAGACGCCGCGCCGCGCCCATGTCAGCAGCTCGAAGCTCAGATCCATGTCGAAATTCAGCTTGGCGTAATTGACGAGTTCATGCGCGGCGCTGTCCCACATGTTCAGATAGCCGACGGCTTCAAAGACATTTTGATTGAACAAGGCATTGGCTTCTTCCAGCGAGAGGCCCTTGTGGTAGGCGAAAACGCCCAAGGCCGATTGATAAGGACCAAGCGGTCCCTGCAACTGCGCATAATTAGCGGTCTCGTCGAGCAGATAGATAAGGTCGGGATGGAAGGCCTGAAATGTTATGGCCGGAAACATGATCAGCCTGTCGAAAAGCGCGCGCAGTTCGTTGATGCCCCCGTTCTTGAGATGACCGGGCGGAAATTCATGCGAAAAAACGTAATCATAATTCCCGAGGGTCTTCGCGAAAAACTCGATCGTGCCGAATGACTTTCCAATCGCCGAAAAATGATCCACCGTCGCGCTGGGATCGAGCAGCTTCATCGCATAGGCCACGCCATAGCTCTGGCAGTTTCCGATGACGGCGATGCGCGGCCCGGTTTGAAGCTGAGGCGCCCTCAGCAATCTGGCGAGATGCGGCGCGACCAGTTTGCGATGCCACGAGCGTATGATTTGCTTGTCGATTTGCGAAAACATTTGCGCTTTGCCATAGAGGGGTGTGTTTCAACGGCGGCATTCGGCCGGTTGCGCCCATGGACGAGACGCCACGGGGCGACGATGATGTCCAGAGCTAAAGCAATAATAATTTTGCGGCATGGAGGCAAACAGATCAGGTGGAGAAATAGCTCATGAACGGGAATCCATACAGTTCCTTGCCCGATCATCGGTTCTGGCGCAAAGCCGTGACCGCCATTCCCCCCTTCGCGCTTGATCCAGTCATAGCGACGCCCTTCAGGATCGCGCGAGAAGACAAGGTTGCGACGGCTGGCAGCTGCTTCGCGCAGGAGATCGCCCATCGCCTGCAGTCAAGCGGCTTTCATTATTACCTTGCGGAGCAGCCGCCACAAGGCATGTCGGCGATGGAAGCTGAACGCCGCAATTACTCAATGTATTCATGCCGCTACGGTAATCTCTACACCACCATCCAATTCCTGCAGCTGATCGACCGCGCTTATGGCCATTTCACGCCCGAGCTGGATTTCTGGATTCGCGCGGAGGACGACCGCTTCGTCGATCCCTTCCGGCCAAGGATAGAACCCGACGGATACGCCACCGTCGAGGACATGCGGGCCGACCGCGAGAAACATCTCGCGGCCGTGCGCCATATGATCGAGACGATGGATGTCTTCGTCTTCACTTTCGGCCATACGGAAACCTGGCGCCACAAGAAGGACGGGGCCATTCTCCAGCTTGCGCCCGGCGTCGCTGGAGGCGAGTGGGATCCGGACGTTTATGAATTCTATAACATGACCGTCACCGAGGTCATTCGCGACTTCCTCGCCGCGATCGACAAGATACGCGCAATCAACCCGAAGGTGCGCATCGTGATCAGCGTGTCGCCGGTCGGCATCATCGCCACATATGAAGATCGGCATGTCATAGAGTCCAACTCCGCCGTCAAGGCGATCCTGCGTGCGGCGGCCGACGAAATAAAACGCTCACGGCCCGACATCGCCTATTTTCCGTCCTACGATCTTGCGACGGTGTCGCCCAATGTCGGCCGGTTCTACAGGGATGACACGCGCAGGATCACGTCATTCGGCATCGACCAGACGATGCGCATCTTCTTTGACCACCTCACAGAGCAGGCTCCGACTTCACGCAGCGCAGCCGAGGGCCTGACAATCGACATCCACGCGGAAGCCGAGACCAACTCCAGGGTCGTCTGCGACGAAGAAGCGATCGAATCCGCTTGAAGCCGCGGGCGTCCTGGATGTGCGATCAACACCAGGCCCTCTGCCACGCCATTCAGAGCAAATTGGCGCGATCGCGCGCTCATGGAATTCTTTCGAGATCGGCGAGCCATGCGCTTGCCGAAGAGTCGCTCGGCGCGCGCCAGTCGCCGCGAGGCGAAAGCGAACCGCCCGAACTCACCTTGGGACCATTCGGCATAGCCGTGCGCTTGAACTGGCTCGTCTCGAAGAAGCGGCGCAGGAAGACGCCGAGCCAATGCTTGATGGCGTGCAGGTCATATGCGACGCGATTGTCCTGCGGCACGACGGAAGGCCAGGCGCCCGCGTCGACGTCGCGCCAAGCGTGCATCGCGAGGAAGGCGATCTTCGAGGGCGAGAAGCCGTAGCGGGTCGTGTAGTAGAGATTGAAATCCTGCAGGGCGTAGGGACCGACAAAATCCTCCGTGCGCTGCGCCGACGCGCCTGGCACGAGCTCAGGCGAAATTTCCGTTGAGAGAATATCATCCAGCACTGACACCGTATCGGCGCCAAATCGCGCGTCGCGCGCGCACCAGCGGATGAGATGCTGGATCAGCGTCTTCGGCACGGAGGCGTTGACGTTGTAATGCGACATCTGATCGCCGACGCCATAAGTGCACCAGCCCAGCGCCAGCTCCGATAGATCGCCGGTCCCAAGCACAAGCGCATCATGATGGTTGGCGAGGCGAAACAGCAACGAAGTGCGCGCGCCCGCCTGCACATTTTCGAAAGTCGCGTCGTAGAGAGCCTCGCCGCGCGCGGCCGGATGGCCAATGTCGCTGAGCATTTGCCTGCATGCCGGCGTGACGTCGATTTCACGCGCGCTCACGCCCAAGGCCCTCATCAAGGCCCAGGCGTTTGACCTGGTGCGGTCGGTCGTCGCGAAAGCCGGCAGCGTGAAGGCGAGAATGTTTTTTCGCGGCAGATCAAGCGCGTCCATCGCCGTCACGGCGACAAGCAGGGCGTGCGTTGAATCGAGACCGCCCGACACGCCGATCACGAGCTTCTCGATCTTCGACGCGCGCAATCTTTGTTGCAGCCCATGCGCCTGAATGTTGAACGCCTCAAAGCAGCGTTCCTCCAGCCGCGCCTCGTCATCTGGCACGAAAGGAAAACGCGGCACGGCGCGCAGCAGGCCCAGATCGCCCCGCTGCGCCTCCAGCGAGAAGTCGACGCGGCGATATTGCGTCGCGCCCTGCTCGATATCGGCGCAATCGCCGAAGGTTCCCTGGCGCAGGCGCTCGGCGGCGAGGCGGCCAAGATCGATGTCGGTGACGACGAGTTGCGGCTCGCGCGCGAAACGCGGGGCCTTGGCCAGCTCGGCGCCCATTTCATAGATCATCGCCTCGCCGTCCCAGGCGAGATCGGTGGTCGATTCCCCCTGCCCCGCGGCGGAATAGAGATATGCCGAAAGACAACGCGAGGAATGCGCGGCGCAAAGCGTCTGGCGATGATCGGATTTGCCGACGATGGCGTTGCTGGCGGAAAGGTTGAGCAGAACGGTCGCCCCGGCCAGCGCCGCGCGGGTCGAGGGCGGGATCGGAACCCAGAGATCCTCGCAGATTTCGGCGTGCAGCGTGAGATTGGGTGTGTCTTGAGCGTCAAGCAAAATGTCCGAGCCGAATGGCGCGACATGGCCCGCGACCGCGATTTCCTCGCCCGCGACAAAGGCGCCCGAGGCGAAATGACGGCGCTCATAGAACTCGCGGTAATTGGGCAGATAGGTCTTGGGCGTTACCGCCAGAATGTCGCCGCGCAGGATGAAAACCGCGCAATTATAAAGCCGCCCGGAATGACGAAGCGGCGCGCCGACGACGATCAAGGGCGCGAGCTTGCGGGAGGCTTCGCAAATTGCGCCGAGCGCATTCCCCACGGCGATGAGCAGCGCCTCCTGCTGCAACAGATCGTCGATGGCGTAGCCGCTGACGCCGAGCTCCGGGAAAAGGACCAGCGACGCGCCCTGCTCAGCGGCCTGCCGCGCCATCTCTATCGTGCGCGCGGCGTTGTCGGCCGGGTCAGCGACAGCGACATGCGGCGCGCCGACCGCGACGCGCAGGAAGCCATGTGTATGGAGGGAGTAGAAGGGGTGGGTCATAGAGAGAGTATATTTGTATTGGAGAAAAAAACCGACAGCATCTCTAAAATGAAAAAAGGCGGGGTTTCCCCCGCCCTTTCCTGATGGATTGCGCCGCTTCAGTGCGCCAGCACGGCCAGCAGCAGCAGCGCGACGATGTTGGTGATCTTGATGGCCGGGTTCACGGCCGGCCCTGCGGTGTCCTTGTAGGGGTCGCCGACGGTGTCGCCGGTCACCGACGCCTTGTGCGCATCGCCGCCCTTCAGATGCGTCACGCCGTCCTTGTCGACGAAGCCGTCTTCAAATGACTTCTTGGCGTTGTCCCAGGCGCCGCCGCCAGAGGTCATGGAGATAGCGACGAACAGGCCGTTGACGATCACGCCCAGCAGCAAGGCGCCCAGCATCGCGAAGGCGTTGGCCTTGCCGCCCAGTATCCAGCCAACGAGGAAGGCGACGATCGGCGCCAGCACCGGCAGCAGCGAGGGAATGATCATTTCCTTGATCGCCGCCTGCGTCAGCATGTCGACCGCGCGGCCATAGTCGGGACGCTCCGTCCCCGCCATGATGCCCGGCTTCTCCTTGAACTGGCGGCGCACTTCCTCGACCACCGAACCCGCCGCGCGGCCCACCGCCGTCATGGCGATGCCGCCGAAGAGATAGGGGATGAGGCCGCCAAAGATCAGGCCCGCGACGACGTAAGGGTTGGAGAGGTCGAAGTCGACCTTGCCGATTCCCTTGAAGAACGGCACGCCTGTGTCGACGAAGTGCTTCAGGTCGTTGGTATAGGCGGCGAACAGCACCAGAGCGCCGAGGCCCGCCGAACCGATGGCGTAGCCCTTGGTCACGGCCTTGGTGGTGTTGCCCACGGCGTCAAGCGCATCGGTCGACTGGCGCACTTCCTTGGGCAGGCCCGCCATTTCGGCAATGCCGCCGGCGTTATCGGTCACAGGACCGAAAGCGTCGAGCGCGACGATCATGCCGGCGAGTCCCAGCATCGTGGTCACGGCGATCGCCGTGCCATAGAGACCGCCGAAATTATAGGTCAGCAAGATGCCAAGCACGATCACCAGCGCCGGCGCCGCCGTCGACTCCAGTGAGATCGCGAGACCCTGGATGACGTTGGTGCCATGCCCCGTCACGGAGGCCTGAGCGATGGAGACGACCGGCCGCTTGCCGGTGGCGGTGTAATATTCGGTGATGTAGACGATCGCGCCCGTCACGACCAGGCCGAGGAGGCCGGAGACGAACAGGCCATAGCCGTGGATCGCCTCGCCATTGACCTTGCCTATCTCGCCCCAGCCGACCGTGAAGGTGGTGGCGAGGAACAGGCCCCCGATCGACAGCACGCCTGCGGCGATCAGGCCCTTGTAGAG
>Ga0182013_10005212_pt1 | contig 15215 bp, 16 predicted proteins | sample 612S2MmetaG_FD_120487 | JGI IMG/M metagenome (GOLD analysis project Ga0182013, IMG submission 120487) | Permafrost microbial communities from Stordalen Mire, Sweden - 612S2M metaG | ecosystem: Environmental > Terrestrial > Soil > Wetlands > Permafrost | place: Sweden: Stordalen | collected...
CGCGAACCAGGTAGGCAATATGTTTTGAAATCATCTGCTGCGACAGTGCAAACGGTTCCGTCAATCCATGCACAGAGGCCGGCCCATGGGAGAGCCGTTCGATCATCGCCCTGCGCGTCGGATCGGACAGAGCCGCAAATGTTGTACCCAACCTATCCACAACCATATGGTAGTGGATTGTTTGAAGATGTCAAGTGCGAATTTTGCGATCCAGATCGCTGCTACATCAGGAGCGAAACGAGCCCCGAACGGGACGCCTTGTAACAGGGCACGACTTCACAGGCTGCGGAAAAACTCAGATCGGAGGGAGGCGGGGGTTTCAACCCCCGCATAAAGCGAGTGAAATCCATGAGGGCTTTAGCCCCTGCAGAAGCCGGAGTTGGAACGCATTTCGATGTACTTCAGACTCACCACTCGAGCCGTGAGCCATGTCTCGCAGCGCGGTGCATGGTTTTAAATAGGCTTCCGCAAGCAAGGTCTCATCCGCCTGACGAATCGAGTGCGCACCACACCCCGTGCGGGAGCAAACCGTCACGGTCGCGGCGCAAGCATCGGAGCCCGTAGGAATGTGGATTGCCTGTTCTCGAGGTTCCACTGTGTTGTTGAGCAAGTGATCGTCGCCAGTTGACCCGCTACGACAATCGCGACGAGCGTTAATTCGCCAATTCGCTCATCGACTGCGGATGAGTCCTGACGAGTCGGCCAGCCTCCGCGGATCCCGACAGCGAGCAGAGAACAAGGATCGCCGTCACCTTGGGCGTTTTCCAGGACCAATCCTCGGGAACCTTGAGGCTGAACTAATTCCTCACCCTCTTCGCAATCTACTCAAATGGACGTCCACTCCGGTTGCATTAACGCGGAAGCGACACATCGCCGCGCTCACATTGTATCGAGTACATATCTCATCGTTGGACATACCGAGGCGCCTGGCGTGAAGCAACGCTTCGCGCGGCAAGAGAATACATCCCGCAAGCCAATTTGCCTCTTCCTCCTGGTCTCTATTGTGGGTGCGCAAGGAGACGCCGCTTTGCGGAGTAATAAAAATAGTTGCTGGTTCATGCCCTAAAATCACATGAGAGATTTCGTGCGCCAGGCTACTGTTGGTTCGCGTGGCCGCGTGAGCTGGGTTGAAAACGATGAGGTGCTGATTCCCGTCGGACACAGTGATGGCCGACCAGGATTCGGAATGCTCCTGGGTTAGGCGATCACGAACTCCGGCCGGCAGTTCGCTAAGCTCGACTGGTGTGACAATAGGGATTGCCAAGAGCTGCGCGATTGCCGCCGGATCAACTGGGGCATTAGGAGCGACCCCAAGCTTGCGCCGGATTTTTAGCGCGGTTTCCTCGGAAGAGGTCTTAAAGCCACGGCGAAACATCGGTCGAGTGCTCCCTTGTTCGGCGCGCGAGTTCACGGTGCGCGGCCAAAATCAACTGCGCGAGATCGCCTGCGGCTTCTTGCGAGAGCAGCACGTCAGCCCGCAAGTGGACGGCTGCCGCCGGAGAAGATTCGACTTCTTCGGAGATATCGAGAATGTCAGCCGGGTCCACTTTTAGCCAAGTGCAAAGCTTCCTAAACGTAAGTAAATCAGGAAGTTTACCGCCCTCAACCCGTGATAGGGTTGCAGGGCTCACACCGATCTCGCTCGACACATCACGAACACCGCGACCGCCTCTTCGTTCTCTTAGCAAGCTGCTCAGGCGAAGAAGGGACATCAGCACCTCCTGTTTCATGCGTAAGGATTAATTTGACATGAGACATCCACTTGGCTACTATAATCGCATCACCGGTAAGACTAACACTCTTCCGTGACGGCTAGCTTGTCTCGAAAGGATATGGAACCAGGAAAGGCAAGGGATGGACGCGAAGATAAAACACCTCGAATTCATTCAGGCCACGGTCAACCGGATGGCAAGTAATTCGTTCCTGCTGAAGGGGTGGACGGTGACTCTAACTGGAGGGCTATTGGCGCTGACCTTCAAGCAAATCGACCGGCGCTACCTTTCCATCTCCATCGCAGTACTTCTCCTGTTCTGGTTCTTAGATGGTTGCTACCTGTCGCATGAACGGCGATTCATCGCGTTATACGACAAGGTGCGTGCGAAGGCCGAGGGACAGGCTGATTTTTCGATGCAGACGCGTCCGTTCGGCAGGTCTTGCCGTTGGGCAGTTTGCGCGGTATCGAGAACGCTGTTGTTGTTTTACGGCGGCCTGCTCTTGGTTCATCTTTCAATCATGTTCTTTCTCTGAGGAGGTTCGATCATGGCGCGAAGGACGTTTTTTAGTTTCCACTATGAGCGGGATGCTTGGCGGGCCGGACAAGTCCGAAATTCAGACCTTCTACCTACGGACGACCAGCACGGATTCATTGACGCTGTTGACTGGGAGTCAATCAAGCGGCAGGGCGATGACGCCGTCAGGCGCTGGATCAACAAGCAAATGGAAGGCACCTCCGTCACAGTTGTGCTGATCGGAGCGGAGACAGCTGGGCGTCCGTGGGTCCAATACGAGATCACTCAGAGCTGGAATCGTGGTAATGGGGTTGTCGGCGTCTCGATTCACAATGTCAAGGATTGTGACCGAAAGACTGACGTCGCTGGCTGCAATCCGTTCGATCAGTTCAGGCTGCCGGACGGAACTCTGCTTTCCTCAATTTGCAAAACCTACGATTGGGTCCACGAAGACGGGCGGAGCAGCCTTGGCGCGTGGATTGAGGACGCGTATAACGCGCGGTCGATGCACGGCATGGGCGACCTCATTTCGGCGAGCGAGGTACACAAACAAGCGCAGCTACCGAGCGTGGTTCGGAACTTCGCAGCCCCTGCGCCGCCGTACCGGCCGGTACCGGTCCATCGCGGTCATCCGATCGGTGCGGCCAAGTAGGGTAGGCGTCCGCGGATGCTCACTCCAGACTATCCCCAGTTCGCCCCGACCGCGCTGCCGGACGACGGGCTGACAGTCTCCGCCTGGCGAGGTTGCCTCCAGCCATTTGCGAGTGATGCGGCGGCTCGATCAATCCTTTGCGATATGGAGGCAGAGCACACGCTCTGGGTATCTGCTGGCTCGATCCGACCATCCCCATTAACGGAGCGGCATTGGGCCCACCCTTTGCTGCTTGGCATGAATACAACGTGCGAAGTCATGCTCTGCACGCAGGTGGATGCGATGCCGCGTGCCTATCTCCTCAGTCCACGCTTCCGGCCACATTACGCGAACACACTGATTCATCCGCACCCACGCGCGGACCAGACAATTCTTCACGATGGAAGGCCCCTCCCCGGTTTATGCGTCTACTCCAGCGCAGAGATCATGTTCAACGAAGAGATGGACTTCCATACCCAGTTTCTCGATCAGCTTACGCAGTATGTCGCGAAACACCTGATTTGGCTGCGGACGCGGCGTTTTTGCCGCCGTGTAGGAAATGCGACCAGTGTCCTCTACCAGCCGCAGCCAGGCGAAGCAATTTTGGAACAAGCTCCAGTAGCGCACTGGATTCAACTTCCAACCGGTCCCGCTTGGGCTACAGATTACTGGTCTGGATATTGGCCGGGAAGGGCCGCTCGGGCAACCACGCCTGCGCAACACATAAGGCAAATCAGGCCTACCCAACGTTGCTGGTGCGGCCTGAATAAGGTCTACGGCGACTGCCACAGGGACCACGACATTCTGCTTGCCAAAGAGCCGACGGCGATTCGATCCTGAAAAGCGTGCAACTGGCATTGGGCCAGACAGGATGCAAAGGAACACGATTTGTTCCTTGGGAGTCGGCTCGTGGCTAGCAATGCAGGCAGATCCAGTTCAACTGCTGCCTTCAGGCCAAACCACTCATCGACCACCACTGTCGAGCGCATTCCGGCCGTTACCCTCCGAGGACGCCGCGCCCCCTGAGCCCAATCATGCAAAAATCGCCTCTCCCCCTTGCACATAATTAGTCCCTTCCGGCGCACACTCGAAGATGCACTGGGAAAATACCGGAGACACCGTTGTGCCCTCAAGTCAGCCAGAATTCCGTCGCCCCGAGTCGAGCCACGCGCAAGCGAAGGCCCTTTTTCGCCTTCGCCCCTGCGCCAACGCGCTCGGAGACGCAAGCTCCGGCTCGGGAACTTTCCCGCAGAGTCTCAAAAACACGCCTGTAAGTCCTTTAGGCTCTAGAATCTGCAAAGAAGTCCTTTGGAATCTAGAATTTGCAGCGCATGATGCTCCGTAAACCACTGAAAGCAGGGAATTTCTTTACAGAAATACCCTTTTTTTTTATTTTTTTTCTAGGCCGCTTTGCACTAAATCATGTGCATTTCAGCAAGACGGCGGGTGCCCCCGGTCCCTCGCGGATGCCGATTCTTGGCGCACGAAAGAGGGCCGCGCGAAGCGGCCCTCTGGGTTGACGCGAGTCGCGAATCACCGCTACTGGAAGCGGAACGGCGGCATTCCCTGCAGCAGGAATTCGTAGCGCGGGCGCAGCGTGTCCGGGCCAGAAGTGATGGTGCTGTCCAGGTGAATGAGCGAGTAGCCGTCTGCCTCGGTGTACTTCGGCCACTGCGGCAGACCCTGCCCGTTGGGATCGCCCGTCTTGGCGAAGTTTGTCCAGTACGTCATCATCTGGTCGCTGAGGGTGCGATCCGCGGCGCTGGGCGTCCAACCCGGCCGCGTATCGAGAGTGCCAAAAACATACTCGATATCGTCGGAGTGGAAAGCGAATGTGCCCGGGTGGAACTTGCTCGGCGTTGCCCGCAGTTCGAAGTGATAGCGGTAGACCGGGGAATCGCCTGTCTTCAGCTGGGCCTCGATCCACTTCCAGGTGCTGAACGCGATGAAAGCGTCACTGCCGTAGCCGATGGCTGAATCAGCCGCCTGCTCGTCGGTTTCGCCGGGATAAATCTTGAGGAAGTCCGCGCCGCGTTCCTTGAACATCCCGGCAGCCATGCCCTTCCATTTCTCGGCTGTCATGCCGTTGGCAAGAAAGCTGCCTTCGTCGCGGTTCCAGCCTGCCAGCAGCGGCACATGCGCTTGTTTACCCGCGGCATACGTGTCAGGAACCGACTCGGTAAGGAGCTTGCCGTCGATAACAGTCGAAAATCCAGCCTTCTTCGCCAGCACAGCGGCGAGAACCTTGTCGGCGGGAACTGCCCGCAGATCGGCCAGTGTCGTGACGCCAAGCGAAGCGACAAACTCATCGCCCTTCTTCTCGCTGACGCTGAGCGGATCGAGTGCCAGCACATCGCTGAAGGCTCCGCCGCTTTCGCCGATGCCCTTCGCGAATAACCCCTTGGCCATGGGCGACGCCATCAGCGTGCTCACAGCAAACGAACCTGCGCTCTCACCGAAGATCGTCACGTTGTCAGGGTCGCCGCCGAACTTCTTGATGTTCTCCTTCACCCATTGCAGCCCGGCCACCATGTCCATAAGGCCGTAGTTCCCTGCCGTTCCGCCTTGCTCTTTGGCCAGCTCGCTCGTCGCCAGAAATCCAAACACGCCGAGACGGTAGTTGATGGTGACAAGCACAACGCCCTTGAGCGGCAGGAAGTCGCCATTGTGGCGCGGTTCATCGCTGCCGCCGCCCGAGTAGCCGCCGCCATGAATCCAATACATCACCGGCAGCTTGCTCTTGTCGGATGAGTCAGCCGGTGCGTAGACATTCAGGTAAAGGCAATCCTCTTTAGGACCGGCCGCATCCTGAAAGACCATGTCGTCAAAGACGTGGTTTTGCGCGCAGTGAGGAGCGAATGTGGTGCCGTCGCGATCGCCCTTCCACTTGGCCGCAGGCACCGGAGCTTTCCAGCGGAGATCGCCCACCGGCGGCTCTGCGTAGGGCATACCCAGGAAGGCCTTCACCTTGCCGTTATTGATGGTCTTGCCCTTGACCTTGCCTTGTTCTGTCTTGACGGTCAGGTCGTCAGCCCGGACGGCCGTGGAAACTCCCAACATCATCCCGGCAACCGCCAGGGCACACAACAGCTTCATCCCCACTTGCATCACAAAAATCCTCCGCGGAATACGTTATCAGGACGGGCGAAGGAGTGGTGGAGTTTCATGGCCAGAGAAGGTCGAGTGTTTGCGCTCACACCATTTCCGGTGCGAGCAAATCGCCAATCGTCTCGCGGCGGCGGATCAGCCGCGCCTTCGCGCCCTCCACCAGAACCTCGGCGGGGCGCACGCGGGTGTTGTAGTTGGAGCTTTGCGCCATGCCGTACGCGCCGGCATCGAGCAGCGCCACCAGGTCCCCCGGCTCAACCGGGCTCAGGTTGCGATCGCGCGCGAAAAAGTCGCCGGTTTCGCAAACCGGCCCGACAATATCGACTGCGCGCGGACGGCCTCTGCGCGGGCGAACCGGCACAATCTCGTGGAACGCCTGATAAAGCGCTGGGCGGATGAGATCGTTCATGGCGGCATCTGTAATGACAAACGTCTTCTTGCCGTTGCGCTTGACCTGCAGTACCTTCGCAACCAGCGCGCCTGCCTGCGCCACGATGAAGCGCCCGGGTTCGAGAAGCAGGCGGCCTTCAAAGCCGCGCAGCGCTGCATCGATGGCACCGGTGTACTCCGCTACCCTTGCTGCGGCATCAAAGATGCCGCCGTGATAATCGATGCCTAACCCGCCACCGGCGTCGATAGCCTTCAGGGTGATGCCATCGCTTCGCAACTGAACCACGAGCTTGTGGACCCGTTCCATTGCCGCGCCAAACGGGGCCGCGGAGCGAATCTGCGAGCCGATGTGCACGCTCACACCGTACGCTTCGAGCCAGCGGTTCCCTGCCACGCTCGCGTAGATGCGCCGCGCCTGGCGAATGTCGATGCCGAACTTGTGCTCGCGCAGGCCGGTTGAAATGTAAGGATGCGTGTCGGCGAAGACGTCGGGATTTACGCGTAGTGCAAAGCGCGCGGCGCGCTTCAATCTGCGTGCGCGTGCGCCAAGCAGCGCGAGTTCCTCTTCGCTCTCCACGTTGAATTGCAATATGCCTGCCTGAAGAGCGCGATCAATCTCAGCTTCGGTTTTTCCCACGCCGGAGAAAACCACCCGATCCACGGCCTCGGGCGCAACGGAGAGCACGCGTTCGAGCTCTCCGCCGGAGACGATGTCGAATCCCGCTCCGCGATCCGCCAGTAACTTAAGAATGGCGAGGGCCGAGTTCGCTTTCACTGCATAGCAAACCAGGTGTTCGCGCGCACCCAGAGATTGCTGAAACAGTTGCAGCCTCTCGCCGATCTGATCGGCAGAGTAGACATACAAAGGCGTGCCGAACCGCCTTGCCAACACCTCCAGCGACACTTGGCCGCAGAGAAGCGCATGTGTCGCACCGGAAAAATGAAACGGGCGGCCAGAGGAATCGACAGAGGAATTGAGAATCGGAGCCAAGCGTTCCATCCAGGGCGGAGTTTCTCTCTTGAGCCTACAGTATTGGCGGGGCCAGCCTCGTGTTTGCGAATAACCCCGCCCAGGAAAATGAGTTCCATCCTCGTAGGGAGGGCCGGAACCAACAAAAAAGCGAATTGCAAGATTACAAAGCCGGTCTCGCTCCCCTATGATGATTCTCGTTCGTACCAGCCAGCTGGATCCACCATGACCATTTCCCCGAAGACCAAAGCCATTCTCACAGACAGCCACTTTCTGGTCCCACTCGTAGTGTTTTTTGTGGGGCTCGCGCTTTTGATTACGCTTCACTAAGCCAGAGTGGCGCGTGCCGGGAGTGCCTCGCTTCCCATGCGTGCGCCTCCCCGTTTGCGACAAAGGATCGACCTGTTTGAGCGACTCAGTCGAGACAACGGCGAACGCGAGCTTTCGATCGGTGCACGGCATTGGCGTGGCGTGTGCGCTGGCCGCCGGCGTGTGGCTTGGAGGCGCAGAGGCGCCGACCAAACTCGTCAACTCCGGCCTTTCGCCGTATGCCATTTCGCTGTGCATGGTTGCCGGCGTCTTTACAGCGCGGTGGACTCTCCCCACACTTCTCAAGGGCACGCGTTATGTCTTCGCGGACCTGGCGCAGAATCGCCATCTGGTCGTGAACGCCATTCTCGCCGGCATGCTGTGGGCAGTGGCCAATACGCTCACGGTCTTTGCCATTCGCGATGTGGGGCTGACTATAGCCTTTCCGCTTTGGAACACCAACTCGCTCGTCGGCATTCTGTGGGGACGCCTGCTGTTTGGAGAGCTAAAGGGAGCGAGCGGAAAGAACATTGCCAAGGTTCTGTTGGGCGCCGTGGCGATTATTGTGGCGGCGATCCTGCTGGGGTTCAGTACCATCCAGGGCGGCGGTCCGCACGGCGGGCGCGCGCTGGGTGGCGTACTTGCGGCTGCAGGCGCAAGCCTGCTGTGGGGAACCATGTATGTGCCCTACCGCAAGGCTTACATCAGCGGCATGAATCCGCTGTCGTTTGTCACCGTGTTTACAATTGGCGAACTGGCAACCTGCTTCGCGCTTGTGCTTGCGCTCGATGGCGGAACTCATGCGGCCATCTTCCACTCAACGGAGATCAGGCATTTGATTTTCTGGCTCTTTCTCGGCGGCTTTGTCTGGGTCATCGGCGACTTATTCCAGCAGTTCGCCACAAAGTTTCTGGGCATCGGCCGCGCTATTCCTCTCTCCAACACCAACCAGCTTTGGGGACTCGCATGGGGCGCGCTTGTCTTCGGAGAGCTGGCACACGCCGACTTGCAGCACCGCATGCTGGTGGTGACCGGCTCCCTGGTCATGATCTTAGGCGCACTGGCCGTGAGCACCGCGGTTGCGACCGAGCGGGAACGCCGCTCCATCGACGAAGCGCTGCTCCGCGAATGCTGCCGGTACGGTCTGGACTACGATCGCATTGTGAAGACCTACAGCGGCCTCGGACACGGCGAGGTTGCCGATCCATCAGAGCGGCGATCGTGGTGGGACTACGTGATTGTCACGGCAGCCGTGGGCGTGTTCATCTATCTCGGCGTGAATGCGAAAGTGCCGTCGCTGGCGATGAACTTCTCGTGGCTCGCGGTTCTGGCCGTGGTGTTGGTCGCATCGGCCCTGCTGAGCGGCTGGGGGTTGTGGAAGGCGACGCGCTTCTCTTGAGCGCTTCTCCGGGGACATCGGCTCTCGCGCGGCCATCGGCCTTTACAATGAAAAAATGGCGGAAGGTAACAAGGTCGATCTGGTGGGCGTGGGGCTGAATGCCACCGACACGCTCATCCCACTGGTCAACTATCCTTCGCGAGGTTCGAAGGTGGAGTACCGTCATGCCACGGTCCTTCCGGGCGGACAAGCGGCAACCACGGTCGTGGCTTGCCAGACCTGGGGCCTCAAAACGCGTTATGTCGGCAAACTCGGCGAAGACGACGCCGCCCGCCTGCATCGAGATGCCTTTGCCCGCGCCGGTGTTGAAGCGCAACTGACGGCCGTTCCCGGCGCTGCCAGTCCGCAATCGCTCATTCTCGTCGACGAGGGCGGCGAACGGACGGTGCTCTGCCGGCGCGATGAACGCCTGCTTCTGCAGCCCGGCGACCTGCGTCGGGAGTGGATCGAGAATGCGCGATTTCTGCATGTAGACGGCTACGAGACGGCCGCGGCAACCTTGGCCGCGCAATGGGCGCGCGAAGCCGGCATCCCTGTGATCGCGGACCTCGATGAGCCATATCCTCAAGTGGACAAGCTAATCGAGAACGTCGACTATCTCATCGTGAGCCGTGATTTCCCTTGCCGCCTCATGGGAGGCTCGAGCATGGAAGATGCGCTACGCCTCATGCAGATGCGCTTTGGGTGTCGATTGACCGCTGCGACGCTTGGCGAAGACGGCGTACTGGCATGGGACGGTCGGCAATACCTTCACCGGCCTGCCTATCGCGTGCCGGTTGTCGACACGACCGGCGAGGCGACATCTTCCACGCCGGATTTATCTACGCGCTGCGACAGGGATGGCCGCTCGAACGCCAACTCGACTTTTCGTGTGCGGCAGCGGCGATCAATTGCATGGCTTCTGGCGCACGCGGGGGAATTCAATCGGTCGCGGCTATTGAAGAATTGATGGGGAACACATCGCGCTATCAGGTCGTCTACGACGTGCGTGCAGCTGATTAGCGAGACCAGGTGTGGCTGGGCCGTGGGGGAGTGGGCCCTAAGCGCGGTCGATGCATTGGGGAAAAGATCGATCGTCAGAGTGCGTATTTCATGCTTTTCGACTTCGACGCCGTTAGCCGATGTGTTGGAAGACCGGGCGAACGGAGCGGCATCTGAAGGCTAAGTAACGTAGCTACCGAGGGCGCCGCTAATGTTGCCGAAAGCACCGCTGAGGCCGGCGGCAAGGAACTTGATAGCGGCTGTTGCGCCAAACACGAGAACCGCAACAACGAGTGCATACTCAACCAAGTCCTGGCCTTCTTCGCGGCTAGCCAATTCTTCCAATTTGCAATGCAGCTTGAGAAGCAATGTGTTCACTTTGACTTTCCTCCACCGGTTCCTGTCCGCGCAGTCTCCGGAGTATTGCTGTAATAGCAATCGGCGGGCCGAACCCTACCTATTAGATTCATCCCAATATCTCAAAGACTTGAGGCAAGTCCTGAATCCAACGCACGAAAGTCACTGTAAACATATGTTTACAGGCGGAGCTGTCCAACGGGGGGCAGTTTACATGCCGCTTCGGTTTGGATTCCGCGGTTACGCCTCACCGAGCCGCTCCCCAAATTTCATGCGCGGAAAGCTCTCGACACACTTCTGGATCTTTCAAGAGAAGGTCGCGTTGTGTGCCGCATCTGACTCCGCCGGGATGGGAGACACCTTTGAACCCTTTTCTGCAGGTTCGAGTGCGGCGGCGATTTCGGCAACAAGTCGATAAGACTCATGCCGGTCGACCGCCTCGTAGGCGTCGGTCACCACGATCAATTCGCTGGCTTCAGTTTCACGCACCAACTTTTCAAATCCGTCGCGCACGGTTCGGGTTGAGCCCACGATCGCGGCGCCGAGACGGCTCCCGACCGCGATCTGCTCGCCGGCTGTCCAAAGACCATCCATTGAATCGACTGGTGGAAGCAGTTCTACCGGCTGGTTGCGAATGAGCCGGAGGAATCGCTGTTGTGGCGTGGTAAACAAACGCTGCGCCGCTTCATCGGTCTTCGCGGCAATTGCCTGCACCGCGACCAACAGGTAGGGCTCGCTCAGCTCCTCTGAGGGTTGGAATCTGTTCCGGTAAACGTGTGCCGCCATAAGCAGATCGTCCGGCGCAAAGTGCGCCGCAAAGGCAAATGGCAGTCCCAGGCGCGCGGCAAGTCGCGCGCTGTAGAGGCTGGAGCCAAGAAGTGTGATCGGCACCTGGCTTCCCTGCCCTGGATACGCGTGAACGGCCTGGCCCGGACGCACCGGACCGAGGTAGGTGCGCAGCTCTTCGAGCAGCTCGGGAAAGTCATCGCCTGTCTGGCGAAGATCGCGGCGCAGGGCGCGCATGGTGTACCCGTCGCCGCCGGGAGCGCGGCCAAGGCCCAGATCGATCCGTCCCGGATACATGGCTTCAAGGGTGCCAAACTGTTCGGCCACCACCAGAGGCGCATGGTTCGGCAGCATTACGCCGCCGCTGCCCACGCGAATCCGCTCCGTAGCCCCGGCTACATGGCCGATCAGGACAGCTGTGGCCGAGCACGCCAACCCCGCAATCGAATGGTGCTCTGCGAGCCAATAGCGTTTGTAACCCCATTGTTCAGCATGTCGCGCCAACTCTACCGTGCGGGAGATTGCGTTCGCCGCCGGCTCGCCCGAGCGCATGGCCACGAGATCGAGAATGGAAACAGGAAAATCTTTGAGCGTTTCATTCATCACATTAGTTTGATCCTTCACACCGAACCGAAGATGCGGCGACCCCGTTATCGAATGCAACTCTTTTGTTTAGAACAATGAACGTTGTGCAACAAGAGGGTTGACCACTATTAAGTGATATCTATCACATAGAATTCGAAACTGCGATGCAACCATGACAAGGACCATGATTGCCCCTCCTGCTCCTGATTCACCCGTCGCTTTGCCTCCCGGAGAATCCCGTATGATCCTCGACCCCTCAGCGTTCGTCGCCGACTCCGAGCTCATTCGAGCCCTCGAAGAGCAGTCCACTCCGATTTCCTGTGACGAAGATCGCGTTCTCTTTCATCAGGGAGATGCCCCCGTAGGGCTCTTTATTCTGAAATCAGGCCCCGTCACGCTAAGCATGACCTCGCCCGGAGGCGTCGAGCTGATCTCTTTCCGCGCCAGAGAGGGATCCCTGCTGGGACTTCCCGGGCTGATCGGCGACGAACCTTATACGCTCAGCGCCATTGCCCACCCCGGGGTCGAACTGCGCTACGTGACTCGCGACAGCTTCACGTCAATGATGCGCGAGCAGCCCATGCTGGCAATGAAGATTCTGCAGGTCTTGGCCGCCGAAGTCCGGGCCGCGCGCGCTGCCGTGATTCAACGCGTTACCACGGCAGGCCGCAAGATGGCCAATTGACGGTCTTCGCCCGGCCCTGCGAAACTTGAAAAAATGGCTTATCGCGGAAAAGTAGAATTTGCTTATGAACGTAAGATCCGCGAACGGAATACGCGTATCTACCGGCTTTGCCACTGGCCCATCTGGATATGGGTCTTCTTCCTCGCTCCCGGACCACTGACTTTCTCTCTCTTCGCCCACGGTTTCAGCCTCGCAAACGGGATCTGGCTCGCACTGGTGCTTGTCGGCACCGGCATCGCCGGATTACGCGAAGCCCTACCCGGCACCGAGTCGCGACCCTACATTCTGCGCTTCGATGAAGACCGTCCCAACCCGCTCTACCGGCGCGTCTGCTACACCTTCGCGTGGAGCGCCGTTATCACCTTCGCCAGCCTGAATCTCGCAGGCCTGATCGGGGCGGTAATCACGGGCGTTTGGAATATGAAGCCCATCTATACCTGGGGCTACTTTCCACTGTGCGCTCTGATCCTGATCCTTGGAGCCCTCGGCAAGCTTCCGCGCGTCGGCCCTTCCACCAAAACCGAAGGCACAGAGCGCCGATACTTCTACGGCAGCGTGTGGGCTGTCACTGCGGCGCAAACCTTGCTCCTGGTCCTCTGGAAGACGTTGCCGCGCAATGCTACTACGGATTGGATCAAACTCCTCGCCTATCTCGCCGCTCTGCTGTTCATGGGCCTGCTTTCAGCCCGCGGCAAGCTCTACCGCACCCGCCCCATTCTGCCCGGCGAAGTCATGGTGGAATAAAATCCGCATTCAAGCGGCGGACACAACGGCTGCCGCTTCCACCTGGAGCTTCTGCCTGAAATCCGTGGGCGCGACGACGCGCACACTGCTGCCCAGCCCCTGCACAATGAACTGTGCTTCTGCCTCGTTAACGAAGGTCGCCGTCAGCATCTTCCATCCTTCGCGCGGCGGAATTCCAGCCGGCTCGATTGGCGAAGATGACGGATTCGCCTCCTCAGTCACTCCCCACTCGCTCAACCTTTGAGCCGCAGCCGCCGTGACGAAAAGCGTTGCAGTGAAGTTTTTGTGCTGCTCAGAGAATTGCGCCGTCGAGTTTTTCCAATATGCCGCCAGGTCAAACTGCGCCGGACGCTCAAACTTCGTCGCCAGCGCAGTGATGCTTTGCATCCGCGAAACTCGGTACGTCCGCATCCCACTTGTCCCACGAGCCACCAGGTACCAGCTCAATCCCTTAGCCACCAATCCCAGCGGATCCACCGTTCGCGGCCCCGTTTGACCATCGGCGCGCGTGTAGTCGAAGGCCAGTCTGCGGTCGTCGGCCACTGCCTCCTGCACGACTGCCAGCATTGACACATCGTCCCCGGTCCCGCGCCACCCCGTGGGGTCCACGTGCAGGCGCTGGCGCATCGCCGCGGCCTGCGCCTGCATGGGCACCGGCAGAGCCGCCATCAGTTTGTTCAACGCACTCTCTGCCGCCGCCGCCAAACGCGAATGGCCCAGCGCCCGCGGTTGCGCCATCAGCAACGCGCGCAATTCGCCATCGTTGAGGCCGGGCACTTGCGTCCTCCAGCCCTTCTCCAGTTCCCAGCCTCCCCGTGAGCCGCGCACCGCCGATAATGGAACCCGCGCCGCGCTCAGCGCCTCCATATCCCGGTGCACCGTCCGCTGCGATACTTCCAGCCGCTCCGCCAGCTCGCGTTCCGTCACACGGCCTTTGGCCTGTAACAGCAGCAATACGGAAAGCAGCCGGTCGGACTTCATCGCGCCCCTTTTCTCATCTTTTTCACAATCTCATTTTAATTATGACATTACTTGTCATATATTCCCGCCTAACCTTGAAAAGTCGGGATCAACTCCCCCGAACATCAAGGAGGTTTACCCCATGTCTCTCGAATCCTCGACTCTCGAAGCCATTCCCGCGACCACCCTTAGCCTCAAGCAGTTTTTTCTGGACAAGCTGGAGCGCGAGGCCGTGCTCGTCCGCAAGACCCTGGAACGCGTTCCTGAGGGGATCAATGACTTCAAGCCGCACGAACGCTCCATGGCGCTCGGCTATCTCGCATCGATTGTTGCCGGAATTCTTGGCTGGATTCCAACTATGATCGATCGGGATGAACTCGACCTCGACGATCCCTCCAACGAGGCGTTGCGGACCAAGCCCCTCGGCACCAAGGCCGAGATGCTGGCTCATCTCGATCGCGGGCTCATGGCGGCGCGCAAATCTCTAGCCGCCACCACGGATGAACATCTGCTACTGCCCTGGACTTTCAAAATGGGCGGCCGGCCCGTGCAGCAGCAGCCGCGCAACGTCATGATTGCCGATGCCGTCTTCAGCCACCTCGCCCACCATCGCGGCCAGTTGACGGTTTACCTGCGCCTGGCCGACTCAACCGTACCGGCTTTATATGGTCCGTCGGCTGACGAATTCAATTGAGGTCGAGGCGAGGCAACGCGCAGCGCAACGCTGCTGCCGCGCACCTGGGCGGCAGCGTTCCTCTGCAGGAATTATGGGTCGAATGAGATTATGTGGGCCAACCGGTTTTCCGGCTAGCCCACAACCTTTTGCTACTTCCTTGTAACCGGCTTGTACCCGGAGCCTGCTGCCTTCTTTAACGCCACAATGCCATCTTCGACGCTGAGCAACGGCGTGGTATGGGTGTTCTGGACCGCACCGCCAGCGCCGACGGCAATCGCCATGGCTGCCGCAGAAATGTTGTCGGGCATTTCCACCATGCAGACAACGTCGTGCTTGCCGAACGAGAGCCAAAGTCCCACCAGCGAGCCGCCTAGTTTTTCAACTGCTTTGCGGATGGGTTCGGTAC
>Ga0182013_10005214_pt1 | contig 15213 bp, 10 predicted proteins | sample 612S2MmetaG_FD_120487 | JGI IMG/M metagenome (GOLD analysis project Ga0182013, IMG submission 120487) | Permafrost microbial communities from Stordalen Mire, Sweden - 612S2M metaG | ecosystem: Environmental > Terrestrial > Soil > Wetlands > Permafrost | place: Sweden: Stordalen | collected...
TAAAGTGCGGGTAAAAATACTTTCAGCTGATATAATCCTTCGCCGTATTGATTTGGGGATAGCTGAAACACAAACGTAATCGGTGGCATTCTGGATTTGTTTGTTTTTATGGTTTTTATTGCGATTTTTGCCCTTATATTAGTTCAGATCATGGAAATCAAAGACTTAATAGCCATTGGCACATTGATTGTAGTAGGCATATCACTTTTTTTTAGTATTCGTGAATACATCAAACGCGGTAAAAAGGAACGTGCAGATTTTTTTCTGAATTTGCGTGACCGCTTTAAAGACAATACCAAATTCATGGCTATTATTAAACTAATTCAGGATGATAATGATTCAGAATTAATAAACGTCCCTATGCAGGACATGAATGATTTGCTTGGTTTTTTTGAAGAAATATACCTTTTTGCGCAGAGTGGGTTTATATCACAGGATATCCTGTTTAATTTTTTTGGCGAATATGCACTTGAATGCTCGCAAAATAAAACTATAAGCAGCAGGCTGGAGTTAGAAAAACCGTATTGGATAAAATTCAACTTGTTTTGTAAAGATTACAAAAGCTGGCATAGTTCAAATACTAAAGAAGAATTTCATCTTTGAAGTTTTCATTTGATTAAGTGGGAGCATGAAGCCGATCCCACTTAATTTATTAAAGCTCTTCAAAAAATATTTGTAAGAATACTATACTTAAATTTCCCGGCTGTTCGCTCTGTATTTTTTCTCCGTGCGATAAATGTATTTAAGCGTTTAAAGTATCCTTTGCTGCTCCCCGGCGTGTTTGCTGATGGTAAAATAGAAAGTAGTCCCTTTATCGGGGGTAGATGAGAACCAGATGCGGCCACCGTGTAATTGCACCACCTTTTTGCAAATAGCCAGGCCAACACCGGTTCCAGGATATTCGGCAGTGGAATGAAGGCGTTGAAATATCTGGAATATTTTTTCCTTATATTCTTCTTTAATGCCGATACCGTTATCACTTATACTTATCTCCCATTCTTCCTCATGCTCAACCGCACTGATTTTCACTTTTGGCTGTCCATCCTTTACAAACTTTAAAGAGTTATCAATTAAATTCTGAAACAACTGAAACAGCTGGTTGGGGTCAGCCATAAGTTCAGGTAATTTGTCAACTTCAATTTCTGCTTTACTAAGTTTAATGGTACTACTAAGGCCGTTTAAAACCATATGCACCAGTTCATTCAAATTGGTTCTTACAAATGGTTTGGGAACAGACGATATTTTTGAGTAGTTCAGCAGGTCTAAAATAAGCTGCTGCATGCGCTTGGCGCCATTTACCGAAAACTCAATAAACTCAACCGCTTCTTTATCCAGTTTGGTTTTATACCTCATTTCAAGCAACTGCAGGTAGCTGGCAATAGTACGCAAAGGCCCTTGCAAATCATGCGAAGCCACATAGGCAAACCGCTCCAGTTCTTCATTCGACCTCTCAAGCTGGGTAGCCCGGTGCTCTAACTCGCGCTGAACACCTTTCAGGTCCGAAATATCAAACACCATCACCATGCCATAAATAATCTCGCCCATATCATCACGAATAGGCAAATGATAAACTTTAAGCGAGCGCTCAAAGAAAACCTGTTCGGTTTCACTGCTTTCGCCATCCAGTATTTTAGAGTAAATCTGTTTCACCCGTTCGCGGTCGCTCTCTCTTATCGAGTCGTAAACCGTTTTTCCTTCAATTTCATTTTTGGGCTTGCTTACAATGCCTACCAGCGGCCCTTCTGCCAGTATGTATCTCAAATTCTTATCAAATATAAACATGGCAGCGTTGGGCAGGTTACGGGCAATTTCGCGATACAGCTGTTCTGACTTTCTGATTTCCTCTTTGGCCATTTTAACGGCAGTAATATCGGTGGCAACACCCAGAATATTGGTGGCATTACCGGTAATTGACGAAATCGCCTTTTTTACCATTTGTATCCATAATTGCTCACCCGTTTCAATATTAACTATTACCTGTTCCGGAAACTGAACTTCCTTTTTAGAGCTAAGCGCCTGATGGTCCTGCTCTTTAAATTCATCCAGCTCCTGTTGTGTAAACTGCTCTTCGGTATCATAATGTCCCTCCATCTCTGAGGGCTTCATATTATAGAATTTAGCTACCGATTCATTGGCCAGCAAATATTTGCCCTCTTCGTCCTTTACAAATATCATATTGGGTGTAGAGTCAATAATCAATCTTAAAAAGTCCTTTTGCCTTTGCAGTTCATCCTGTATTTTTTCCTTTTCTGCTATTTCGGCCTGCATCAGCAAATTAACCTGTTGCAATTCTTTAGTCCGTTCTTTCACCTTTTCTTCCAGGTCGTTATTCAGTTTTTGCAACAATTCCTGGTGTTTCAACCGGTCCGAAATATCGCGCACGTGAATCAGTATCGCCCGCTGGCCCTTAAAATCAATATGCGCGGCGCTTACTTCTATTGGTATTATTTTGCCAGTCAGCGTTAAACTTTCGCTCTCAAATTTACTGGTTATTCCTTCAACCAGGTTAGGCTGCATTTTTTTTATCTGCGCGTGAATCTTCTTTGGCGAAAAATCAAAAATAGTTTTACCGATTAATTGTTCGCGGCTGGTGGCTTCATGAAGTTTTACGGTAGCTTCATTTACATCTAATATTACACCATCGGCGTTTTCAATATAAATGGCATCGGGAGAGTTATTGAATATATCGCGAAAGCGCTTCTCACTGTTCTTTAAGGAAACGTCGGCCATTTTCCTTTCCTTAATTTCCTCATTCAGCATTTGGTTGGCCTCCGAAAGCTGCCGGGTGCGTGCTATTACTTTCGATTCAAGGTCCTCCTTAGCATAAATCAACTCTTCTTCCAGCCTTCTCTGCCTTGCAATTTCAGTGGCAAGCACAATAACACCCATAAATTCACCGCTGCTGTCAATTACAGGCTTGCCATTTAATCTTACCCAAATACCCTCGCCATTCTTTTTTTTCATCAGGATATCGTAGCTGTCCGATACTCCTCTTTTTCTCAACTCCAGTTTGGCTTTCGATATCCTCACGTTTTCCTCGCCCAAAACCAATTCCAGGAAACTCCTTCCGGTTATTTCTGCCAGCTGATACCCCAGGGTTTTACAAAACCGGTCGTTGGCGAAAACCAAAATTCCTTCGCTGTTAACGCAATAAACACCTTCGTTAATCAACTCCACAAGGTCGCGGAAGCGGACTTTGGTGTCTGCCCCTGAGCTGCCCCTGATGGATATATATTGGTCGTTAAAAGGTACCTCTGCCATTGACTAATAAATAGAAAAGATTGAAAAATAAGTCTTTCTGGATATTTACATGCCTTTTTTTTTTATTTCAAAAACATCAATTCCTATAAAATAAGCACGCTATTGAAGATATACGTAATTCCGGGTTAATTGTTTTGTAGAAAACAACATGCGCCTTGTAATAGCCATTACAGGAGTTAATTAGCTGTATTTAGCTAAAAAAGAGGAGATAACAGATTACGTAAAATACTATAAGTCTTTCCGCCTTACGCCTTCAAACTGCAGAATAAAGTCCGCCCCAAATACCTGGGCCGGGGTCTTTGAACCATGAGGCGGCTCCTTTGCAAGAACCGATTCCACGATTTTTAACGCGGTCAGTGCCGTAAGTGTATAACCTTCGGGTAAATAAAGCATGGCTCTTTGAACACCGCCTGCTTTATTTTTTACTTCTCCCCATACAATACTGGTGGAAGCCTTGCGCTGCGCCTCGTCCGGCCCGGCCGGGCGTTTTTTAATTTTGCTTATTATAAAATTCTTCACAACCCTCATCCGCATAATAAAGCCCAGGTAGTTGCTTAGTTTCATACCATCAATCAGCTTTTGCGGTAAAACATTGTATACCGTAATATTCGGAATACCCGTGGTTCTGAAAGCAGTTGACACATCTCCCCAGGAGATAGCTACAGCCCGCTTTTCTTCTTCCCTGATTTTAATGGTACGAATCAATTTTGCATTAGGAACCTTTACCAGTTTACCATCCCGCCTTATTACACAGGCCTCGCCAAGGTTTTCAGCAATGGTAATGGCAGTGCCATGCGATAGTTTGCCACCTTGCATATACAAAGCAAGGTCCAGCGATTGAACGCTGCCTAACTTTTCGCTCAGGTATAATGACAGGCAATCGGTAGGTACCACATCAAACCCAACGCCCGGCATAAGCATCACGCCCGCCTGCAAAGCAGCATCATTTAACTTGAATATCCGTTCAAAAACCTGGTATTCGCCGGTAATATCCAGGTAGTGTGTTTTCGCTTTTATACATGCGTTAGCCATAATAGTGGCTGTATGTACAAAAGGCCCTGCACAGTGTAAAACCACTTTAAAGTCCTTTATCTTGTCGGCAACTGTTTGCTCGTTATCCAAACCAAAAGCGATGTGGTCAAGGTTCAGTGAGCGTGCAAACTCCGCCACTTTTTGCTCGTCTCTGCCCGATAAAACAGGTTTCATGCCGGCCTTGGCAGCCATTTCGCTTATCAGCCTTCCGGTGTAGCCATAACAGCCATATATTAAAAACCCTTCTTTCACTTTAAATATTTTTTATTACTGTCTGCTACAAAAATAATCCTCGCCTGAGGGGAAAAACGCAGTTAAAGGTAATTTTTTCTGACAAAGCATCTAAAGCCATTACTTTTGCCGGACAGTAAAAGCAGCTATGATGGACATATACCTGATACCGGGATTAGGGGCAGATAAAAGGATGTATGCGCATCAGCTAAAGGTATTACCGCATGCTAAAGTGCTTGAACACCTAAAGCCAATAACCGGTCAATCGCTGACAGAATATGCCCTGCGGGTTGCACAGGAAATTGACGCCTCAAAACCTTTTGCGCTGGTGGGTACCTCTTTGGGCGGAATTATCTCGATGGAATTATCAAGAATATTGAAGCCTGAAAAAATTATACTCATTGCCTCGGTAAAAAACAGGGTAGAAATGCCCTTGTTCATCAGGTCCATGCGCATCCTGAACCTGCACAGGTTAATACCAGGAACCGGGTTTAAGCGCTTTAATACTTTAATGGTTAAAAGGCTTGACAGCAGGGGCGACTCACCCGCCGCAAAAGTAATAAAGCAGATGACAGAAGATTGCCCGCCTGAGTTTATTGACTGGGCCATCAACGCCATTATTAACTGGCATCCACCGGTAGGGCACCGGAGCGATATAGTGCACATACACGGCACCAATGATTTACTATTCCCAATTCAAAAAATAAAAAACCCAATTGCCATCAAAAACGGCTCTCATATTATGAATATGACAATGAGTTATGAGGTGAATAAGGCTTTATTGGAAGCACTTAATGAGAAATAAGATACAAGATTTGAGAAGCAAGAAAATACAACTTCCTGATTCGTATCTTGGTTCTTGATTCTCGGTTCTAAAATCTATTTCTAGTTAATATACACAGTCTTAATATTTACAAACTCCATCAAACCGTGCTCAGATAATTCTCTGCCGTAACCGCTTCTTTTAATGCCACCGAAGGGAATTCGTGCATCAGATTTTACAATGTCGTTAATAAAAACATTGCCGGTTTCAAGTTCCGATACAAATCGTTCTGCGCCTGCTTTATCTGCCGTCCAGATAGATGCCCCCAGGCCATATACCGAGTTATTAGCAGTTGCAATTGCACCGTCGGCATCCTTTACAACAATTACGCTCCAAACCGGCCCGAATATTTCTTCTTCAAATGCGCGTATACCCGGTTTAACCCCGGTAAGCACCACCGGTGATACAAAATTACCCACACCCTCCGGAACGCCTGCACCATAATGCGCAACAGCACCGGCTGCAACCGAATCTGCAACTTGCTTTTGTACTTTTTCTTTCAGGTCCCTGCGCGCTAAAGGCCCCAGCTGCGAATCTGTGTTCAAAGGGTCACCCACCTTCAGTTTTTTTACGGCAGTTATCAGCTTTTCAGTAAAAGTACCGGCAACTTCTTCAACCACAATAAAACGCTTGGCCGCATTGCAACTTTGCCCTGAGTTAATGCTGCGCGATTTAATGGCGCCTGAAATGGCAAAATCAATATCAGCATCAGCCAAAACTATAAAGGCATCGTTGCCTCCCAATTCCAATATACTCTTTTTAATGTGTTTACCTGCCTGCGAAGCAAGAATGCTACCGGTGGCATCGCTACCGGTAAAACTAATGCCGGCAATGCGCCGGTCGGCAATCAGTTTGCCGGCATCTTCGTTCGTTAAAAAGTAGTTTTTGAAAACCCCGTCCGGTACGCCCGCTTCCGTAAAAATATCCGCAATCGCTTTTGCGCACTGGGGCACATTGGGCGAGTGCTTTAGAATAGATACATTACCCGATATCAAAGTAGGTATGGCAAACCTGAACACCTGCCAAAAGGGGAAATTCCAGGGCATAACAGAAAAAATAACGCCCATCGGCTCAAAGCGGATATAACTTTTTGAGGCATTCGTTTGCACAGCCTCGTCCTGTAAAAACCGGCCGGCGTTTTTAATGTAGTAGTCAAAACCGCTCAGCACCTTATTGATTTCATATTCCGCTTCGCTCAACGGTTTACCCATTTCAAATGTAATCAGTTCGGCATATTTCTTCTTATTGGCCTCCAGTACATCAGCTACCCGTTTTAAATAAGCACCACGCTCATTAACCGAAAGTTTTCTCCAAAGGCGAAAGGCTTTCACCGAAATATCCAAATCAGGAAATGCATCAAATTCAAATTCCCTGATGGTTTGATTATTAACCGGGTTTATAGTAGCGTATCTCATTCCTTGCAAATATTTAAATTACTCTTTGCCACAAAGGCACTAAGGACACTAAGAAATACAAATTAATAAAGGCTTTTGATTAAAACTTTGTGCCTTTGTGTCTTTGTGGCAAATGCCTTTTCTTTCCGGCACCAAAAATAACAGCATTAACAACAGATGGTTTAAAGATTTACGTATTTTACCTTTATCCGGATATCATTGTTACGCCCTTTATCATCCGTGCACGATATTTTAATCCGGGTATCATCGGGCGTAAAGAACTCTTTGGCATGCGCATCAGAACGCTTGTAAAACTTGTTATTGATATACCAATAAACGGTTTTTACATCGCTGCCCACCTCGCAACTTAACTGCAACGGTTCAGGGGCTTTCTTATCGATGTAATACTCCGTTCCGTTCTTGGGTAGTTTAATTGCGGGTCCGCCTTCGCCGGATATCCGGTCGCAAAGCGGGTTATGCGGGGGAATCTTCTCATATGCAATGCGGTTATCATCGTAGTACGACTGCATATCAGGAGGTACCACCTTATACCATTTCTTTTTATAGCCATTATCGGGCACACAGTTTTTGCAGTAAGAAATCTTCTCATCGGACGAAACTGCCACTTCCTTCATGTTCATACACTTTTGCGAATTAGATACCAGCGGAATAAAGTAATCCATCACGGTATTCGTGCAAAAATCATTGGGAACTTTTCCGGTCTCTGAACAAACAAGCCGCAAGCCACACTCTCTGGGCATCGAATACCACTCATTGGTAGAATTGTAATCTATGGTATTGAATATCTTAAAAAGTAATGGGGTGGCCACATTCGCCCCGCTTAATTCAGGCACACCGAGGCCGGAAAAATTACCAACCCAAACACCCACGGTGTATTTCATATTGTAACCAATGCTCCACGCATCGCGCTTACCATAGCTGGTGCCGGTTTTCCATGCAATGCGGGGCAGGTGCATGCTGCTCTCCCAGTTAACAGGCAAATCGGGCCGGGTTATTTTCGAAAGTATTTCGGTTATGATAAAATCTGCCGATGGAGAAAGTATCCTTTTGCCATGAATAAGCGAATCGCCTTTCATCTTTTCCTCCTTAAAGTAGTTCGGCTTTACATAAACCCCACCGTTGGCAAGGGCACTATATAACCCGGTCATCTCCTCCAGCGTTACGCCACAACCACCCAGAATAAGCGAAAGCCCCAACTTCTTCTCGTCCTTCTTTATCTGCCTGAAATCACAGTCTTCCAGTTTCGCAATCATTTTGTCAGTACCTAATTCGTGCAACGATTTAACCGCAGGTATATTCAGCGAGTTTTCCAATGCATATTCCATAGTAACAAACCCATTAAATTTCTGGTCGAAGTTTTCCGGTTGAAACCCGTTGATGTTGATGGGTACATCGGTTATCACCGTTTTAGGGGTAAGCACACCGTTATCAATACACAAGCCATACATTAAGGGCTTTAGTGCACTGCCGGGCTGCCTCACTGCGTCTGCACCATTTACCTGGCCGCCATCGCTGCGGTCCCCAAAGTCAGCCGAACCGATATATACGATAACATCATGCGTCTTATTATCAATAACAACTACCGAAGCATTATGGATATTGTATGAATTCAAACCGCGGATATATTCGCCCACCAGGTTTTCCAGCTTCATTTGCGTATTCATTTGCAGGTGGGTGCGGATAATATCGCGGTGTGTTGTCTTCTTTAACTTATAAGCTAAATGAGGCACTAAATTAGGCGCATTGGCCCTTTGCGCATCCAGTGGCTCATTAAGGGCATCGTTTATTTCCTTCGCTTTAAAAAGCTGGTCAGCGCCAAAGCGTTTCAACCACTTATTGCGTTCCCTGATTATAAGGGCATTATGCACGCCTAACTTCAACGATGAAGGCCGGTTGGGAATAATAGATAAGGCGGTAACCTCTGCCAGCGAAAGGTGGTCGGGGTTCTTTTTAAAATAAAGGATGGAGGCACTTTTTACACCCTCAACATTACTACCGTAAGGCACGAGATTAAAATACAATTGCAGTATTTCATCCTTACTATATTTCCACTCTAATTGAAACGCCCGGAATATTTCCAAAAACTTGTTGAAATAAGTCCTCTTTTTAGGCTCCAGCATTCTTGCAACCTGCATGGTTATGGTTGATGCGCCAGAGGTTCGTTTAAGGTGCAGCACGTTCATAAAAGCAGCCCGGGCCATGGCAAAGGGATTAACACCGGGATGGTGATAGAAATATTTATCCTCTTTATATAAAAGCGTTTTCTTTAAAACAGGCGATATCTCATTCAGCTCAGTTTTCATGCGCCACTTTTGGCCGCTGGTCAAAAAAGCGTGTATTACTTCACCCTTGCTATCAAGCATGATGGTGGAATACTGAATTTCATCCGGCAGGGGAAATAAGCGGTTCAGCAGCAGAAACATTAAAAATGAAGCTGCTGAAACAATTACAAACCACTTTAAAAATTGAAGGAAACGGCTGCGCACAGATATTATACTCTATAACGCAAATGTGAGTGATTAGTATGGATTAATTGCGATTTATTTTGGCAGCAATTTTCAGATTTGACAACTTTAAAAAGTTGTCAAATCTGCCGTCTACCTCCATTCACTTGCCGCATCCAATTTAGCAACCATAGCAGCATCCAGTTTCACATCTACTGCCTTTAAAATATCCTGTAGCTGTTCCGTGTTTGTTGCGCTAACTATGGGTGCGGTAATGCCTTTGCGCGCTATCAACCAGGCAAGCGCAACCTGTGCCTGGGTGGCATTTAACTCTTTCGAAACCTCATCCAAACCAGCCAGTATTTTTAACCCGCGTTCATTCATAAACCTTTTTATACCCGCACCCCGCACACTCTTCCGATAGTCTTCCGGGCTGCGGTATTTACCTGTTAAGAAACCGCTGGCCAGGCTATAATAGGTAATAACTCCCAGTCCATTTTCAATACAAAAAGGTTCAAGTTCCTGCTCATACATCTCCCTGTCGTATAAATTGTATTGCGGTTGCAAACTTATATAGGCCGGGTAGCCCTTTTGCTTACTAATTTCCAAAGCCTCTGCCAACCGCGCAGCGCTGAAATTACTGGCGCCAATGGCCCTGACTTTTCCTTGTTTCACTAACTCCGAATAGGCCTCTAAAGTTTCTTCCTGTATTACATCCGGGTCGTCTTTATGGCTTTGGTATAAGTCTATATAATCAGTTTGCAAACGCCTCAGCGAATCTTCTACGCACTTAAAAATACGCGCTTTCGCAAGCCCCTTACCATCGGCCAGTTCCATACCCACCTTGGTTGCCAGCACCACTTTGCTTCGGTTGCCTGTTTTCTTCAGCCAGTTACCAATAATGGCTTCCGACTCCCCTCCTTCGTTCCCCCTTTTCCACCTGGAATAAACATCAGCAGTATCTACCAGGTTAAAACCTGCTTCTATAAATCCATGCAGTATTTTAAAAGAAGTTTCCTCATCAATAGTCCAGCCAAATACATTGCTGCCAAGGGCCAGAGGCGCCACCTCAATTCCCGAATTTCCCAGTTTTCTCTTTTCCATCCTTATTTAGTTTTAAAAATCAACAACAGTAAAAGGCATAATCTTGTTCCGAAAGTAAATAATTAATGTTTTGATGATACAATATTGCTTTGAAAATACTTAACGGCATTGATCACCGGCTATCGTCATTATAAAGCCGCTTTAAAAATGGTGCATGCCAAATTGTCGCACACATAAAAATTCTCTTTGTTTGCACCGGGCTCGCCCCTTCCGTCCCCTAAAGGGGAAACCAAGGCAGAACAGCCAAATACAACTTTAACGACAGTCCGTGTATTTGTATTAAACTTTGGTTTCCCCTTTAGGGGACGGAAGGGGCGGCTGTTGGAATTGCGACAATATGGTATGCACTCCTTTAAAAACGGTTTTATTGCAATTAAAAACATTTTCCTACATTTAATGTACAATCAAATTTCATATTCACTTATCCCCCTAAAGAAATTAAACATGGCACAGATAGCAACTTACGAGCAATGGATTGCGAGGTCTAATTACGATTGGAAGCATGGCCGTTCTGCTGATTTGAAAAAACTGGATAAAAAGGTAGAATACTATTTTGTAAACTGGAAGGGCAGCAACCACGAAAGGGCAAAAGCTGATGTACTTGACGAGTTTCACAAATATGTAAAAAGCAAGTGGGCCGAAAAGCCAGAGTACAGGCCTATGGGCGCAATGGGCATTACGTTAAGTAACCGCCATCCCAGAAATAAATCCGGGGCTTTTGATGACCTGCGCACTACCATACTTACCAATACTTTTGTGGTAGATAAATCTATGCAGGATGCGCAAAATTTTGTAATGGCTGCGCAGGCCAACCTGCTGGAAAGTTTGCTAACATCAAAAACGGGTGTGCCGCTAAAATTTACACTTAAACAATCGGTTTCTATCAAGGAAAAATTTAAGGCCGAAGTAAGAGCAGCGGCTGTTACGGTAAAGGCACCATTTAATGGGGGCAAAACTTTTGCTACAGGTGCGGTGCAAAACAACCCAACCACGGGTAATACGGGCAAATTAATGTCAACCACCGACAAAATAAAGGCCGGTGGCACGATAGCCAGGGGGGTAGATAAAACGGTTACAGCAGTACAACATCTTACGAACCTTGGAGGAGTAGAAAGTACAGCCCAGCAAGGTGCGAATGCCACCAGAGAGCTAACACCTATACTGGGGCCTGAAATAGCGGGCCACGTTGGTACGGCAATTGGTGAAGTGGTGCCTATTTTGGGCCATATAATAAGTGGTGTAAACCTGATACGCGCCGCCGTGGCAGTTGCTCAGGTGCACATGCTTAAAGATGATTTAGTAAATATGCGTAACATGGGATATACAGCACCCGGCGCACCTGATGCCGCACTGGGCGCAGTAATTACTTTGTATAAGCGTATTGCGGTACAAAAAGATATTAACCTGGGCATGGCCACTGCAAAATTTGGTGCGCAATTTGACCCTACGCGTACGGCAAGCGCTGTAGTAGGCGCCGCCGATGCAGCCAGAAAAATAGTTGAGTTAATAGCCTTAATGATTCTGGAATATAAGGAAGTAGAAGCTGCTAACCAGATAATAACCATGAAGTTTTATAATAAAGATTTTGAGCAAATGTTTGTTAGCTGCCCATTACTTGGCGCCTATGTAGTAGTAGGATCTGACCATAGCAGCCTGATTAATGTAGCGGTAAAATTTTACGGAACCAGCGGTTGGCAGTTATCTGTGGAGCATATGCGCAAGGAAGTTGAGAAGTTAATAGTTGCCTCGCGTGATTTAATAGCCAAAAGCAAATACGAAATACAGGGTTTCCCTAAAACAAAAATGCTGCAAAGAGATGTACCGCAAAGCTGTGTCAGCCTTGCAATAAGAGGTGGCAGGCCAAGAAGCGGTGCTGTTTTAGCAGCAAAATAGGGAGCAAATAAAAGCGGTGGCTTATTGCGGATGATAAGTGGATTCAGCCTTCTTCATCACATCTTCCTTTTTCAAACTAAGCGGCCTTAACTGTTGTCGGCTAAAAAGTTCCATTTGGTCGTTGTAGTGCTTGCTTTCTGGCTTCAGGGAATTCCCGAGCGGCTGCAATGCAGCTAAACTTGTTACCCCATTCTTATTAAAGCTTGCAAACATCATATAAGTATCTCCTTCCTCAGGCGCAAAGGTAAAGGTGTTTGGCACCTGCTTCGGATAGGTTGGGCTCATCACATCTGGAAAACCACGGAGTGGAAGATTTTTATTGCCGCGTATGTTCCTTTGCACTGTACCCCACTCAACTTTTACAGTTCCAAAGTGTTTCATTAAAGTGTCCCTGACCGCACGAAGGTTACTTACCCATTCGTCTTCTTCTACTTTGAAACCAGATACAAAGCAATTATCGTCGCAACCTCTTTTTTCCAAAACAGACTTAACAACAAAGCCTAGTATGGTGGGTGCATATTCATGAATTTCTGAAGTCCGGTCCCAGTCCCTCAGAATTTGGAATATCTCTTTTAAGTCCGGGTATTTCTTTTCATCCAGATGGAATATCGGTTCCATTGATTCCCCAAAACCGCCTTTGTGCGATAGGGTGACATCAAATTTTAATTTCTCTATCTCCTCCAGGCTAAACTTTTCCTTAGCGCTTATCATTTCAGTAAAGCGCGTGGCTCTGTTATTATCCCCGGGCAAAATGTCAACCCTATGTTTGGGCAGGTAAGTGTACGGGGGCTGACAACGCAGGTCGGTGGCATGGAATGGCGAGTTATTGGTATTGAACACATAACCACACGCCGGGTTAATGGTATGCGGCATACTATCAATAGGAACCAGCTCCGTCCACATGTCTTTTGAAGTATTGCCGGGCATTAAACCATCCCAGTTAAAAGAAGTGTCTGTTCGTGCAGGCAACATGCCGTGTTCAAGGTAAAAAATGTTGTTATCCTTATCGGCGTAAACGATATTAAAAAAGGTAATGGCGTGAATACGAATCGCTTTTCTAAACTCATCATAATTCTTTGCCTTGTTCATCCAATACAACTGCTCAGCCGGACGAATAGTAGTGTTTGCCGGAAAACGCAGCGAGTAAAAATTATTGGATTTATCGCTTTTTAAAGTGCACCCGTATTTGCTCCAATAGGTCATTTTTTTAACCGGCAAAACCAGTTTATGGTGCTTGCCCAAACCTACCTTTAACCAAACCGGGCGTTTTTCAAGCTGGTATTCCTGCCCGTCAAACTCATAGGTAAGTTTTTTCCCGGGTACCATTTTTAATTTGTAAACATCCATCCGGTCAAAAAAATTCCAGGTCATACCCCAGCCCAGGTTTTCATTAACGCCCATAGCTAACGAACTGGTTCCCTGAAACATGGGGCCCTCAATATTCATTCCTTCATCGCTATGCAAATGCGCTTCGTAAAAAGATAATGCCCCTTCCATCATCATATGCGGGTTAATGCACAAGTAGGTTTCGCCGGTAGTGGTACGGCTGCTGCTTAAAGCAAAAGCATTTGAGCCAACCGGTTTACGTTTGTTTATAGGAAAAACATTGGTAATTGTATCATACTTGCCGTCTACGGCATCACCCACCGCATCGGGCACCCCGGTAAGCAAGGCCATGGTTACAACGTAAGCCGTTAACAGGTCTTTTGACGTAACCGGAAATGCCTTTTTCAACTTCACTTCTTTCGGGTGAGCTGCTGCATAAGCATTTAATCCCTGCACAAAACCATCTAAATATTTTTTGAATTCCGGGCTCAGGTCTTTATCATAACGCTCTTCAACCAATTGCCGCGCACCAATAGCATGGATAAAATAATCTCCCTTGGCGCCCTCAATTCCATCCGACCGGCCCATAAAAGCCTTGCCGGCATAAACAATATCCTGCCCGAATTGAAATGCATCTTCCGCATTGGCCCAAGCCAGGCCGTAGGCAACCTCTGCATCAGTTTTGCCAAAAATATGAGGGATACCAAAACTGTCCCGAACGATGGTTATTTGAAGGGGGTCTATCCTGGGAAAGGTTTCTGTTTGAGAGAAGCCATGGCCCGCAAATAGCAGGCACAATAAAACGACGCAATAATTTTTACTCATATTTTCTGCTGGTATAAATTGTTCAATTCACTTATCGTTCAACTACCTGTTTAATGCTTGCCAGAAAAGCATCCATCCCCCTTTCAGAATGTTGTTGCCCTTCTTCATTGGCAAAACCTTTTTGTGCCCAGGTAAGTGTGGTTTGGTTATCGCCTTTAGAAGTCAGCGTATACATAATAAGCGAATAGTTTTCGGGCTTATCCTCCTGTCCTGAAAAACCGCTCCAGTACCGGTAGCTTAAAAATCGTTCAGGTTCATTTTCAACTACCCGGCCTTTATCGCGGTATTTATGCCCCTGGTATTCGCCCTGAAAAATGATTTCACTACCCACTTTCCAATCAGTAATGGCCTCCGTACCATAAAGGTACTCGCTTATAATGGCAGGTGTAGTTAGCGCTTGCCACACTTTAGAGGGTGAAGCGTTTATGTCAACAGATTTAGATACCAGCAGGTCATGCCTCATATTTATATGGGTTGTGTGGCGAAACTACAAATCATTTTATCTAAAAGCAATGAAAGGGTGTATACCATATTGTCGCATACATAAAAACTCTCTTTGTTTGCACCGGGCCCGCCCCTTCCGTCCCCTAAAGGGGAAACCAGGGCAGAACAGCCAAATCAGCCTCAACAATAGTTCGTGTATTTGTATTTGGCTTTGGTTTCCCCTTTAGGGGACGGAAGGGGCGGCTGTTGGTATTGCAACAATATGTTATCCACACGAAATGTAATTAAGCGGAAGCGAAAAGCAAATTAACCCAGGGCAATCGGGTCTGGAAAATTTTGGCCTCATTTAAATGGTTAAAACCATTTTTTGCCGGCAATTTACATAGCCCACGATTTAAATCGTGGGCTATGTAAA
>Ga0182013_10005217_pt1 | contig 15209 bp, 14 predicted proteins | sample 612S2MmetaG_FD_120487 | JGI IMG/M metagenome (GOLD analysis project Ga0182013, IMG submission 120487) | Permafrost microbial communities from Stordalen Mire, Sweden - 612S2M metaG | ecosystem: Environmental > Terrestrial > Soil > Wetlands > Permafrost | place: Sweden: Stordalen | collected...
ACCGTGTGAAATTGTTGACTGGTCATAGTGCAGAACTCACGAACGTTGTAATTAAGCCCACTTCAGGATCTCACGGCGGAATTACCGCGAGCCTCCAGCTGATCGAGATCGGAAACGACGCCCGGCGTCTTTCTTGGCGCAGTCTCCTGCAAGAACAGACAGACGAACGCCCCGGCTACCAACCCGGCCAGCGCGAAATACGGCACATATTGAATGCCATACTTCTGCGCGATTGCCCCCGCGATAGCCGGCGCGATGATCCAGCGATCCAGACCAACGAGACCAAAGCCAATGGTCAAGAGCGTCACCGCTTTCCATTCATAGCCTGTGTCCCAGTTCTTTGATTTTTCGATCATTGCCACTCCCCGGAGAATCGCTCGTGCGTTAAGGTTATCAGCGAACTCAATTCGTTCAGCGACTACGGTGTGCGTCGTTTCGCTGCGAGCCTACACGCGCTCAACCGCGAGGGCGGCGCCCTGACCGACCCCCACACACATGGTCGCAAGCCCGTACCGTCCCGATCGTCGTCTCAGTTCCTGGACGACGGCGCCTACGATTCGTGTCCCTGACATCCCCAACGGATGTCCCAACGCGATCGCCCCACCGTTGCTGTTGACGTGCTCGGCATCGTCAGCGAGACCGAACGCCCGAAGGCAGGCCAGTGCTTGCGAAGCGAACGCCTCGTTAAGTTCGATCGCATCAAAGTCACCGATCTGCATATGTAATCGCTCCATCAATTTTTCCACCGCGGGAACGGGGCCCACGCCCATGAGCCGCGGTACGACGCCCGCGGAGGCGAAACCCATAACGCGGGCCCGGGCTGTAAGTCCAAACCTCTCGACGGCCGCACCGGACGCAATTACCAGCGCTGCGGCCCCATCATTGATGCCCGACGCGTTCCCTGCGGTGACTGTTCCACCCGGGCGGACTATCGGTTTGAGTTTAGCCAGCCCTTCGAGTGTCGTCTGCGGGCGCAATTGTTCATCGCTCTGCACTACGGGCCCCGGCACCCCCCGCGTCTCGGGAGTAGACACCGATATGATCTGTTCGGCGAACACACCGCAAGCCTGGGCGCGCGCAGCGCGTTGCTGGGAGCGCCAGGCGAAGGCATCCTGGCTCGCCCGCGACACGTTGAACTCGGTAGCGACGTTTTCCCCGGTTTCCGGCATGGAGTCGACTCCGTACAGCGCTTTCATTTGCGCGTTTGGGAACCGCCAGCCGATGGTCGTGTCAAAAATCTCCATCGTGCGCTGAAAGGGCTTCTCCGCCTTCGCCATCACGAACGGCGCCCGGGTCATCGATTCAACGCCACCCGCGATCGCCAGTTCAATTTCACCCGCGCGTATCGCTCGCGCGGCGGCTCCCACCGCATCGAGTCCCGATGCGCATAATCGATTGACCGTCACGCCGGGAATAGTCGGTGATGCTCCGCCAAGCAGCAGCGCCATCCGAGCCACGTTGCGATTGTCCTCTCCCGCCTGATTGGCGCAGCCGAGGAATACTTCGTCAATCGATTCGGCGAGGGCCGCGTTTCGCGCCAGCAATTGCCTGATTACCGTGGCGGCCAAATCATCGGCACGCAGCAGCGACAAGCCGCCCTCGTAGCGCCCGATCGGCGTGCGTGCGAAATCGCAAATAAACGCGTCAGTCATCAAGATCTCTTGTTTGAACACCGAGCGAATCGAGGTGCGCTGCATCGAGCTTATTGGAAATGCCGATTGCAGAGCGAGTGGGGCGCGCGAATTCACCGTGCGCTTTTTTGTTGCCGCCGTCCCCGGGGGGCGCAGTGCGACCCAGCGCAGGCGGCCCGACAGGAGCAGCGTCGCGCAGCGCCGGGCAGTCGGGTGGGGTGCGGGCGGGATGCTCGGCGACGCGGGCCTCAAGCATGACAGCCTCAGGGAGTCGGCGCGGCGGAGTTGGTGAAGGCAATGTAGCGGCCGCCGCAAATCACCGCGATCCACAGTGCCAGCGAGATTGCCGAGATCACCTTGGCAAGGCTCGAGGTTTCGACCTTGCCCTGCCAGCGATCGAGGTTGGTGAACACGCCGAGCTCGAACCAGAGCGCATTCACGCCTGCGAGCAGGATGAACAGCAGCTTCCAGCGGAACGAGCGGTTGAAGGCGTAAACGAACGGGTCGTGCATGAAGAACATGAGGCCGGTGAACAGGTTCAGGCCGAAGCCGACCCAGGCCAGCGGCAGCAGCCGGTGCAGGGGCCGGATAGGCACCGACCTGGCCAGGCCCAGGGTGCGCAGGTCGAGCACGCCAACGATGCCGATCAGCATCGCCATGCCGCAGAAATGCAACGACTGCAGGGTCGGGAAGGCCCACCAAGTGGAGCGCACGAACTCGCCGGGCGGCAGCGACTTGATCCAGAGGAGGATGGGATAGTTGCTTGAGATATCCATGTTCTTGCCCCTCTATCCGTCGACGCCGACGTCGCCGTAGGTATTGTAGGCCAGCCAGCGGCCGACGAAGATTGCGCTCACCCATGCCAGCAGCGAGACCACGGCCAGCACCTTGGCCTGCCGCGGCGCGTCCGCGTCCCCGGAGGCGTACTCATCAGTCTTGTTGAGCACCGTCGAGGTGATCCTCGCGCCCATGATCAGGCCGAGGGCAATGAGCAGCAGCTTGGAGCGGAACAGCCAGCTGTAGTAGTCCTTCTTCGCGTCGATCGCGAACAGCATCACGCCGGAGATGGCGTTGCACGAGAAACCGATCCAGACCACCGTCATCAGCTTGCGCAGGCCCGGCATCGCCGCGCCCTTGGCGAAGCCGAGCACGCGCAGATCGATGACGACGAGCAGACCCACCAGCAGGGCCAGGCCGATCGAGTGCGCCGTGATCACGATCGGATAGGCCGTCTCCTGGATCCACGTCGAGAATGCGCTGTTCTGCAGCGCTGAAAGCGTGTCGTCAATCATGACCTACCCCCCCCCACTATGTCGTTGATGCCTGGTCTGTCTGCCCGATGCGGCGGGCGCTTCGCTCAGCCGAAGGTGCCGGCCCACTTCCAGCCGTCGGCCGGACGCTCGATCGACTGCATGCGGATGCGGTGGTCGGCCGGGTTGCGGCCCGGGTTGCCGGTGATCTTCACTTTGTCGCCCGGCTTGAGGCTGTCGTGCTTGACGCCGGCGTCGCCGAGCGCGCCGCCCGCACCCCACTCGACTGCCCAGCGCTGCATGACGCCGCTCTTGTCGGGCGCCATCACGTGCACGAAGGAATGCGGATTGCGGAACAGAAACTGCACCACCGTGCCCTCGATCGTTACCTGCTGGTCGACAATGTAGGTGGCAGGGAACGAATGGTGCGCCTGCACCGGTGCGACGGTCATCGCGCCCATCAGCGCGGCGCCGGCCAGAATGCCGATAATCTTCTTCATCTTGATTCTCCTCGTCTGATCAATCGACAGTTAATAACTTTCTACGCAGTAACTTTGAGGTCCGGGCAAATGGTACATGGAAATGATGGCGGCGTCACCTTCCGGCGGGCGCGCCATACGCGCCTATGTGGAGTCGGGCGGGCGCACCGGAGAGGCGCCCGCACCGGCGCGCCAGGCCTCGTGGGCGTGCGGCTTGCGGGTGCGTTATTGCTATTCGCGCGCCGATGCCGGCGAATTCGACGTCGTCGTTGTGCAGCGCGCGCCCAAGAGGATCCTCATCGCGTTACGGGCCCTCGTGATCAGGCAATTCCGAGTTGACGGGCCCGCTTCACCGCCATGGTGCGCCGGTTGACGCCCAGCTTCGCGTACAGGTGATGGAGGTACCATTTCACAGTGCCTTCGCTAATGGCGATGCGCTCGGCAACCTCGCGGTTGGTGAGTCCGGAAGCGATGAATTGCAGCATTTCTCGCTCACGTGTACTGAGTGATTCCAGCAGGTTGGGTGGCTGCACATCCAGGCAGCCCATCGACAGATCAGCGGCATTGCGGCCCAGTTCTTTTTCGAAGGCGTTGACCAGCACATTACAGAATGAGTCCCTGTCGTCGGAGAGTCCCGCGCCGAGGCTTGGATTGTCCAGCAGCAGAGCCCCGATCTGGCGTCCTCCATCGATAATCGAGCGAAGGTAGTGTCCTGGCGCCGCGAGTGATGTCGCATTGCGTAAATGCCGCTGCGCCAACTGGATCTTGCCTTGCTCGATGAGAGTCGACGCAGTGATGACCTCCCACCTGATCAGGCTTCGGATGGCCCCATGATTGCTGACGAAGGCACGCCAGTGCGCGCACACCTTTAGCGCCTCGATGTAGCGCTTATTCAGAACCGCCAACCGGACGAAAGAGAGCGCCTGAGACTCCAGCAAGTTGTTCGCGCCGTTCCCGGTCGGAACTACGTCGCCGACGGCGCGGGGCAGGCGAAGTCGACGTGCAACAGGTGCCACCTCGTCCAGCCGCCCGGTCTGCACGAGGATCGCGATCTGTTCCGCCCCAAATACCTGGCGCAATCGTATGAGACCGCCATCCGGCGCCCAAGTGGCGTCAAGTGCCAGCGTCTCAATGCTGCCGGATACGTCGCCGCGAGCCATCCGTAAACGAGCAAGGACAAGGCGACCTGATATCCATTCCTCCAGGAAGCTGAAGCGCGGAGTGGATGGCAGGTATCTGTTCAGCAGTTCCTCTGCTTCGGCCAGCTCATTGCGTTCATAGCAGATCTCTGCCAGTGGGATTGCCAGCAGGCCACAGCCAATGGGACCCATGCTGTGCTTGTCGCCACTTGCAATTTCAAGCTGCTCCCGCAGGGGCATGATCGATTCATTCTGGCGGCCACCGAGATAACGGGCGCGGGCGAGTGCGCAAACCAGGGGAACCTGGGGTAAGCGATGGCTGCTCAGGTCGAGTAGCCGGCGTGCGCGATCCGCGGTTACCTCAATGTCCGTGAAGTTAAAGGCATCGGTCTCTGCCCGCATGACTGTCATGAAGAGATTGGCCCGAGCCAAGGGTGGTGCGGTGCGCCAATGCTCGATGAGGTGCTGGCCCAGGGCGACGGCTCGTGACGTGTCGTTCTGGAACAACGCACACCACATCTGGCAATGCATGAACCGATGCTCGAGCTCTTGCAGGTTGTCGGCGGAGGGGGTCGGGGACTGCGCCAGCGCGTCGAGGCGCTGGCGGCATTGTGCCAGTCTGCTGAGCGCGTGGTCGAATTCCCAACGGTAAGCGAACACCTCGACCAGCGTCAGCATCAGGTGCGGATATGGGGTTATCAGGTCAATCGGCAGTCGGACCGCGAGCGCGTGGGCGTCATGCCCGCAGGACTCGTAGTCATGGGCGCACCATTCATCCAGTCGCGTCGCAGCTGCTTCAAGATCGCCAGCCTCGATCAGGTGCTCGATAGCGCGTTTGCGCTGCTTCGTAGACCAGAAGTGTTCGGCCACGCGCCGATGTAATGCGAGCACCCCGAAATGGCGCCGGAGGTGTGCGCCAAGTGCATCGGCAAACATCGGGTGATAGCGAAACTGGAGGGACGTTGAATTGGCCCGATTGACGAAAAGACCGTGCTGCTCTGCTTCAAGAAGCAGCCTAAGGCTGTCCGTGCGCTGGGTGATCGCATTGCACACGTCGGCGTCCAGGACAGATAGGATGGACGTCTGGACCAGGAACGCCGTCAGCAGGTCGTGTTCCTGGGTCAAGATGTGTTTAAAGAAAAAGGCGTGCAACCGGTCGGTGATATCGATGATTGTGTGCGTGTCAGACGCGTCGTTGGTATGGTCGAAGCAGGATGCGATGAGCATTCGAACGCCGGATGGCCATCCCTCACTCCGCTCGACTTGATGAGCAATCAATCTCCTTGCCGAAAATGTCAGTCCGGAGATTTCAAAAAGCTCCAGAGTTTCCGCTGCGCTGAAGCGCAGATCGTCAGGTCCGAGTTCCCGCATACCCTGTGCAAAGAGGCGACCCATGGCCAACTCGGGACAGCCTCGGGTTGCCAGCGCCCACTGTATGTGCGGCATCGCGCGCTCCAGCAGCTGCTGGAGCGCGGTAAGGACCGATGGCGGGAGACGACAATGGACATCATCGATCAGCAGCAGCAGCGGTGTTGACGAGAAAGGCTCCGCCACCGGAGTGCGATCCCGCGGCCATCGGCTGAATATGTCGGCGGCTTCGGCGTGTCCGGCGCGATGGGCCGCCTGGTCAAGGATGGCGTAGAGTTCGGTCGCGTTGGTTACCCGATCAGCCAGGCTGATCAAAGCCACCGGCTGGGATCGCCTTTGGGCCTCTTCAAACCATTGCCGGAGCAGCACGGACTTGCCGTACCCGGCAGGTGCCCTGATCAGAACAAATTGATCGGTAACGAGATGCTTCGCCTGCCGGCCAAGTCTCGGTCGAGCAAGTTCGAGAATTCCGTAACTGCTTGCATTCATGTAAATGTTCTTTGCCGACTAAAAACCCCCAAGGCCCAACCTTAGCTTATAGCGGGATTCCGATCCGGTAATGATTCAATTTTACGAATGCTGTCTTTGCAAATGATCGGCCGGTACCGCTTAAGGGTGAACTGGCGCGGTGAAGGCATGGGCGGGCCTTGTTTGCTCTGCAGCATGGCGCACCCAACGATTGGGAGGTGCCCAGGGTCGGCATATGAAGGATCCTGTTCCGCGCAGGCTGCTACATCCAGCCAGGCCATTCGAAAACTTATAATTAATATCTTATTTAACGGGGGAATAAAGAGCCGTGCGTTCAATACAGATCCGCCAGAGCGTTGCCTTAGCCATCGGCCTGTCTTTTGTTGGTCCTGCTGCGTATGCGCAAGAGGCCATGGGCACGTCCCAGAAGGCGTCCGAAGAGCCGGGCCCGCTGCAGGAAATCATGGTCACCGCTGAGCGTCGGTCCGTCGACATCCTGACGATACCCATCCAGATAACCGCCATCCCGGCAAGCCAGCTCGAGAGCCTGCAGCCCAACACATCGCTCGAGGATCTCCAGTCTGTCGTGCCAAGCTTCACGGTGAACGGTACGGCAGGCTCCTTCCAGAATATCAACATCCGCGGCGTAGGCAATACGTCCTTCAATCCCTCGGTAACCACCGGCGTCGTCGTCATCAGGGATGGCTTGCCTGACGTCGAGACCAATGCGCTCGGCGAGCCGTTTTTCGACCTGCGCGGTCTAGAGGTGCTCCGGGGTCCCCAGGGTACGTTTGTCGGCGCCAGTTCAACCGGTGGGGCATTGCTGATCAACTCCGCCGATCCGAGCCTTGCCGGATTTGAAGGCTACTTCGAGGGCATCCTCGGTAACTACACGGATCGTCGCTTCGACGGTGCCGTTAACATGCCGGTTAACGATCAGCTGGCTTTCCGGGTCGCGTTCAACGCAGAGCGCCGCGCGAGTTTCTTCCGGAACATCGGCTCGCAGAATCTCACGCCAGCCGGCGAACCGCTCAGCGATCCAGGCCAGGTCAATGACCTCAATGCCCGCATCAGCGCGCTCTGGAAGCCCAGTGCCGACTTCCAGGCCCTCTTGAAGGTCGAGCTCAACCAGAGCAGCACCGGCGGCGTTCCGGGCCAGCCCAACCAGAATCCGTTCCCGAACCCGGCCGTTCCGGGGCAGATGCAGTACGTGTCCTCCTACGCATTCTCGACACACCAGCCGTACGTGCTCAACTACGAGGCCACGAACCTGATCAACGACAGCCAGACCGACCGGTACGGTCTGGAGCTGCGTTACACGCTGCCAAACGAGGTGGTCCTGCGGTCGCAGTCCGGCTACCAGGACCACTACTTCCGCTATTCGACGGAAAACAGCAACGATGCGTTCAACGACGGCATCGACTACACGCTAGTAGGTCCCAAAGACCGCAACTATTACCAGGAGATCAATGCGATTTCACCTGATACCGGCAGGCTCACTTGGGTGGCAGGCGCGGCGGCCTTCTACAGAGACACGCCGGTTTTTGCGAGCTCGAACCGCCTTTCCCTGCCGGCCGCCGGGCCGCTGAGCTCAGGCCCCAGCCCCGAGACCGCGCTCGACATCGTCTCGGTGACTCGCAGCCTAGGCGTGTTCGGCCAGCTCAGCTACAAGCTCCTTGACACGTTGCAGCTGCAGGCGGGCGTCAGGGAGAACTGGGACAACAACTTCAACGGAGGCGCGATCACCGTCATCGGACCGTTTGGCCCGCTTGCGGTGATCCCGAACACCGGGCAGTTCAAGTCCAGCACACCGACGGCCAAAGTCGGGCTCAATTGGTCGCCGGTCGAGGAGCAGTTCATCTATGCATTCTGGGCAAGGGGATACAAATCGGGAGGCGTGAACATTGGAACGGGATTGCCATTTGAGGACGAGCACGTGGACGATTACGAGGCCGGCATTAACAGCCGGTTCTTTGATGGCCACCTGCAGACCCGTTTGGGCTCCTACTACATGACCTACAAAGGCATGCAGGAAGACATCTTCAACGCGAAAGCCGGGTACATGGACGAGGTGGTCAATCTCGCGAACTCGACCATCAAGGGCCTCGAGCTGTCGATCCAGTCGCGCTTCGGTGGGTTGGGGGTGAACCTAAGCGTTGCCTATAACGAGTCGAAGCTCGGGGCTGTCAGCAGCGCGGACGCTTTGATCGACGGCGGGGTGGTTGCGTCCTACCGGCTCCCGCCCCTGGTGCAAGCCGTGCCGTCGCTGTTTCCAGCAAGCGTCTTCAACTACGCACCTTATACCGAGAAAATCAGCGGCGAGCAGAACCCCTACTCCCCGAAGCTGACCGCCAACGCGAGCGTGGACTACGCGATTCTCGTGGGACCGGGGACGATCCGCCCGGTGGTCAGCTTTTCCCATACGGACAAGCAGTTCGCGTCCCTCTTCCAGAGCGACAATTTCTACTTGATGCCTGCCCGTAACGTATGGGACGTATCGACCAGTTACGAAGCGGGTTCGTGGCTAACGCAGGTTTATGCCAAGAACGTAACCAACTCGGTGTATGTGTCTGGCTATAGCGGGAACACCGAGTACTACGGGGCGCCGAGGCAGATCGGCCTCAGGGTCCGGAAGACTTTCTGATCAACCGCAGGCGCAGGAAAGGTCGGCACGCCGTGCGTGACGCTGCCTGCAGATTTGTCGCGAGGAGCAAGAGGATGTCCAAAAATAAGCTGGCTGCAATCGTCGCCATGCTCGCATCGTACGGTGGCGTGCAGCATGCCGCTGCCCAGGGGATGCCACCGCCGCCGGGGCCTCCGCCCAAGTCCTACGCGTCTACGGCCACCGTGCCGGCCGTGTACGCGCGTCATGTCGGGCCCGTTAGTGTGCTGGAGGTGAGGCCCGACGTGTCAATGCTGACAGTCGATGGCGTCAACCTTGTCGTGTGTCTCGGAGATGACGGTCTTGTCGTGATTGACACGGGCCCGGAGGCGCGTGCCGAAGAAGTGCTGGCTGCAATACGCGCGGTATCCGACGCGCCCATCCGGTACCTGGTAAACACCAGTGCGGCGAATAGCAGCAATGGCGGGAATGAGGTCATTGCGAAGGCCGGCAACGCATTTTCACTTGGGACGCTTGGCACGACTGCGCCGATCGTTGCGCACCAGAATGCCCTGCTGAGGATGCTGGCGGAGCCCGGGCAGAATCATCCGGCCGAGGCAATTCCCAGCGAGATCTTCAGCCGCAGGGTGCGAAGCGCGCGCCTTAACGGGCAGGCAATCCAGGCGATCTGGGAGCCTGCCGCCCATACCGACGGGGACATTGTCGTATTCATGCGCCGTTCCGATGTGATTGTGACTGGTGCGATATTCGATCCGACGGCCTTCCCGGACATCGACCTAAAGCATGGTGGCAGCATCCAAGGCGAGATCAATGCGCTCAATGACATTTTGAATAATATGGCCGTCGGGTCGACGCCCCTGGTCGAGCAGCCAGGGGAGACATTGATCATCCCGGCGCGCGGGCCGCTGTCCAACAAGGACGACCTTGTCAACTACCGGGACATGGTCACCATTGTCCGTGACCGGGTCCAGGATGGGATCAGCCGCCGCCAGGGCATTGCGCAGATTATTGCTGCGGATCCGCTTCAGGGGTTCCGCAATCGATATGCCGAGTCGCCGCAGGCTGCGCAAAGGTTTATCCAGACAGTCTACGACAGCCTGCGAAAGCAGCCGAAACTCTTGGGGAGCGGAACATGAGCCGTCGTCAATTCATGGGTGGCATTGCCGCCGCAGAACGCGCAAGGGCAAGTGTCCGGCGCCGCGTGCTGACGGGTGTCTGCCTTGTCGTTGCAGGCACGTTTTTGTTTTCGACCGAGTACTGCCGCGGAGCGGATGCGGGCGCGGCGGCACCGGCACCGGCAACGTCGCCGGCACCGGCACCGAAATCGGCCCGGGCAATGGCTCCTGTGGACCTATCCGGCTACTGGGTGTCTGTGGTCACGCAGGACTGGCGTTTCCGCATGGCCGTTCCCGGCAAGGGGGAGTACGCGGGAATTCCGATCAATGAGCTTGCGAAGGCGGCTGCGGATGCCTTCGACGGTGAGAAGGCGGAAAAAGCCGGCCATGCCTGTGATGCCTACGGCGCCGGACTGGTCATGAGGAACCCGGGTCGCCTGCATATCACCTGGGAAGATGAAAGTACGCTGCGGGTTGAGGCTGACGCCGGTCAGCAGACTCGGCTCCTGCGCTTCGGCCAGTCGCAAGCGGGCACTGTCGAGGCGAGCCGCCAGGGTCGCTCGACGGCCAAGTGGCAGATCCACCAGATTGCGTCTCCCTACGGGCCTCCGATGAGGATTCCGGGCGCGAAGGACCAAGGATACCTTCAGGTCAGCACGGACAGCCTGCTGCCCGGACTGCTTCGCAAGAACGGGGTTCCCTATGGTTCAAAGGCGAGCATGAACGAGTACTGGGAAGTCTACACGATGCCCGGAGGCCGCCAGTTGCTCGTGCTCTCATCGCGGTTTTCCGATCCGGAGTACCTCCGCGAGGACTACATGTTCAATCCGATCTTCGAGAAGGAGCCTGACGGCTCCAACTGGTCGCCAAGCCCCTGTTCGCTCAGGTGGTAAGAAAAATTGGAGCAAAGCATGAAATGGCGTAAATGGAATACTGCGTGGATGTCGTTGGTGGTTTGCGGCGGTCTGTCCCTTCCTGTGCAAGCGCAGGTTGACCTTTCAGGAACATGGGGTGGGCGGCTGCACGAGGATTACCAGACCCGACTGACGGGCCCGGAGTTCGTGGATTACGCAGGCATTCCGCTCAATAAGGACGGACTGGCGAGTGCGCTGAGCTACACAACTGCAACCTTCGCCGAGTTGGATCGGTCGTGCGCGCCGTATCCCGCTCACTATCTCCTCCTTGGGCCGTGGGGCATACGCATCTCGCCAGTCATGGACGAGAAGAGCGGGCAGGTGAGCGCGTGGCGCGTCAGCGGGGCGATGGACAGGGAGGCCATGACGATTTGGGTCGACGGACGTGAGGCGCCCGGCCCGGAGGCCCTCCACACGTTTGCCGGCTACTCGGTGGGTCACTGGCAGGGAAACACCCTCGTGGTCGTGACCACGCATCTCAAGGACAGCTACCTCACCCGAAATGGCGTGCCAAGCAGCAGCCGTGAAAAGACCACGTTCTACTTCTCCCGGCACGATCAGGACCTGACCGTCACGGCGGTCATCGAGGACCCCACTTATCTCGCCGCGCCGTACGTGATGAGCCGAACGTGGGTGATCGACAACGCGCAGCCCGTTGGGGCGCCCGTTAGCTACTGCACGCCGGAGGAAGAGCTGAGCAATGTTTCGCCGGACACGGTCGCTCACTTCCTGCCCGGTAAGAACACCAGCGCCGCGGTCATGACGGAGCAATATCACCTCCCGAAGTCCGCTACACACGGCGGGCCGGCCACGATGTTTCCGGAGTTCGTGCGGCAGCTGAAAGCCGATCGCTATACCCCGGCAGGCCAGTGCACGCGCTATTGCTGCGGCGACAGCACGGACACCGAATACGTTGTGAAAACGCTCATGTGCAAGACCGGGCCGTGAGTGCGCACGGCCACAGCCAATTACCCCCCAAGGAGAGACTGAAATGCGTTATATGATTTTTGGAGCGATTGTCGCGGCGAATATGCTGCCGGCAATGGCCGTGCACGCGGCCACCAGCGTTGGAAAGCCTGAATCGGTGTGCCCAGACCCGGCCACGATCGAGGCGAACAAGAAGCTGGCCACCACCATGTTTCAAGGGCCGCCGAAACCGGAGGAAATTGAGAAGGGGCCTGAAATCATGGACAAGGACTATATACAGCATAATCCTGAGTTCAAACGCTTCGGTGAGATCAACCATCTCCATGGGCTCGAGGAATTCAAGGCGCTGATGCCAATGATGATGAAGGCTAACGGCCCGTTCGCGCCGCCTCCGCCGGACGCTCCGAAGGGCAATCCTCTTTACATGGTCCTGGCCGATTGCGACATGATCGTCATCCTCCAGCAGCGCTATCTTCCCGACCCGCAGCACAAGGGGAAGTATTACGAAGCGTTCTGGTTTGACGCCTTTCGGGTGAAGAACGGTAAGTTGGCCGAGCATTGGGACGCGGCGGAAATTCCCAAAAAGCTTCCGGACTTCCTGCTCAAGCCGCTTTCGGAGTTGGCGAAGGAGCCGAGCACGAAGGCCCCGGCCACGAAAGAGAAGTAAGCGCCGCGCACTGCCCGGCATGGGGTGGCAGTCCGGCAGCAGGCTCGATCGCGGGCTTTGGTCGCAGTCGGCGGCGCCGCGTGGGCGGACATCGTCGCCGATGCAGTACGCGCAGAGTTCCGCCTCGTCGGTCGGTATCGGCCGACCGACGCTCTTAGGCGAAGCTGCACCTGTTTCTTGGTGAGACTTTTGACATGGAAATGGCTCATGGAATTCGCGCATAAAATCGTCCTCATAACGGGAGCGGCGACCGGGATCGGGCGCGCGACAGCCAGGGAGTTGGCTCGCCTGGGGAGCCGTGTAGTCATCGCGGATCTCAACGGTGCGAAGGCCGAAGAAGCGGCGTCCTCGATTCAAGCCCAGGGCGGCGAAGCGATGAGTGTGCGCTGCGACGTCCAACGGGATGACGCCGTCGCAGCGCTGATGAGTGCGGTATCTGCAAAATACGGCCGGGTCGATGTCCTCATCAACAATGCCTCAATGCCGCCCGTAGCCGGGCTGATTGAGGACATTCCCTTTGAGGCCTGGGAGAGCGCGCTGCAGGTGAACGTGCTTGGCTATGTGCGGATGATACGCGCGGTGCTTCCCGCGATGCTTGAGCGCGGCAGTGGTTACCTGGTCAACACGGCGTCATCACTTGCCATTCTGCCCGATCCACCCACACGCTTTCAGATTCCGTATACCACGACCAAAGGCGCGCAGCTCGCGATGAGTTACGGCCTGGCGCACGCGCTGCACCCGCGCGGCGTGCGCGTGTCGGTCTTCTGCCCCGGCATCACGGCCACGTCGGATCGGCCCGGCGGTCAAAGCGTGACAACCTCGGGCACGGCGATGCCGAGCATCGCGGAATTTCTCCACGGAGTGGACCCACGTCGCCGCACACCGGCGACCGCGGAGTTCGCGGCTTCCGTATTGATCGATGGCATGCGTCAGGAGAAGTTCTTGATAAGCTCGCAGGTTGGCTATGAGGAGCAGATCGTGGAGTTCGCGCAGGCGGGCCTCGACCCACTCGCATTGATGGCCAGCAGCGGCACCTGAATCAGGGCGCGTGTACTGCCACAGCGCCACCCGCAATTGGTCGGCGACTCGTGCGCATACCCACCGTTACTCGAGGTGCGTTTGGTCGCCGTACTTGCCAAGCTGGTAGATGTTCACGAGCTGATAGGCTACGGACGCATCGAGGCGCAACTGCATCTGAGCCTTGATGTGCTGGCCAGCCACACGCTTTGTCCAGGCGAGGGCGTAGGCGGACCGCTTCAACAGGGCCGCGACGATCTCTTCGACGCGCGCATCGAGCTCGTCGGCCGTCACCGCATAGTTGATGACTCCCCTGTCGGCGAGCTCGCGACCGGTGAACACCCGCGCCAGCATCAGGTACTCCTTCGCCAGCGCCGGGCTCATGTGCGAGGGGATGTGCGCGAGACCGCCGTCGCCGGGGACCATGCCCGCCGACGTGCGAAACGGTTGGACCTCCCCCATGCCCATATGGTGATCCGCGAACCGGGCGTCTTCACGGGCGATGATGAAGTCCGAGGCGAAGGCGACGCTCGACCCCCAGCCGATCGCGTCGCCGTTGACCTTGGCGACGATCGGCCTGTCGAGATCCACCATCGCCTCGTGCAACCGGACGATGCCGGTCGTAGCGGTCCACACGTTGGGGGGCGACATCACGTCCTCGGCGCCCGCGTTCGACAGGAGCTGAGGGACCCAGAACACGCCCGGGTCCGCCCCCTGGACGACCACCACCCGCACGCGATTGTCCGTCCGAACGGCATTGACGATCTCGAAGAACTCCCAGTGCCGGTCCGTCCACGGACGGCCCTCGATCTTGCGATCCAGGCCGTGCATGGAGATGCGCAGCACCTCGTCTTCGAGCGCCACCGAGAAGTAGACGAACTCGTGTTCAAGGTACCAATACTTCGACATGGTGCGATCCCCTATCTGTGATCCGCGAAGAGGACGTTGACGTTCTTGGTCTGGAGGTACGACAGCATCTCACCCAAATCCTCCTCGCGACCCACTCCAGAGTCCTTGACCCCGCCATACGGAGTCCCCGGGAAGTGCTTCGAACTGTCGTTCACCCACACGTAGCCTGCCTGAACGTCGCGCGCGAAGCGATGCGCAGTCCGGAGATCGGCCGTGAAGACGCTCGCGGTCAGGCCCAGCCCGACCCCATTGGCTATCAGCAAGGCGTCATCGTAGTCGCGGAACGGCATCGCGACCAGGACCGGGCCGAAGATTTCCTCCTGGGCGATTCGACTGGCCGGGTTCACGTCGTCGAACAAGGTGGGCTCCACGAACAGGCCCCTTGCCAGTTCCGGGGCCGTGGGCCGCCCACCGCCGACGACCAGGCGGGCCCCGTCCTCGAGCCCGATGCCTATGTATCGCCGTACCTTGTCGAACTGTCCCTGATGGACCATCGCACCCGTATCGGTGGAATCCTCGCCCGGATCCCCGACTCGAAGGTTCCCCATCCTCTCCGCAAGCTTGCCGACGAACTCTGCATGCAGGTCCTGATGGACGATCAACCGGGAGGTAGATCCGCACGACTGGCCCTGCCAGGTGAAGTTCATCCCGCGCACCACGCCATCGAGCGCAGCGTCGATGTCCGCGTCGGGAAAGATGACG